>Ga0335069_10012481_pt1 | contig 11949 bp, 14 predicted proteins | sample Lox_Sample_11_FD_206714 | JGI IMG/M metagenome (GOLD analysis project Ga0335069, IMG submission 206714) | Soil microbial communities from Loxahatchee National Wildlife Refuge, Florida, United States - Lox_Sample_1.1 | ecosystem: Environmental > Terrestrial > Soil > Wetlands | place: USA...
CTGTCGCCGGTGCCGGCGAGCGATGCTCCACCCGGCCGCGCCGAGGCGCCCGACGGCGGCGTCTACGAAGTCTCGCCCGCAGCGCTGGCGCTGGCCGAAGAGACTGCGCGCGCCGTCACCTCGCTGGGCGGAGCTGCGCTGATCGTCGATTACGGCTACGACGCTCCGGGCTTCGGCGAAACCCTGCAGGCGCTGGCGCACGGCGGACCCGCGGGCGTGCTTGACGAGCCGGGCACCAGCGATCTGTCGGCCCATGTCGACTTCATGGCGCTGGCGAAGGCGGGCGGCGAAGGCGGCGCCGAAATCTACGGGCCCGCCAGCCAGTGCAATTTCCTCGCCGACATCGGCATCGGCCCGCGCGCGGAGCGGCTGATCATCGCCAATCCGCTGCAGGCCCGCACCATCGCCGCCGCCGTCGACCGCCTCGTCAATCCGGCCGAGATGGGCGTGCTGTTCAAAGTGCTGGGCCTCGCGCCGAAAGGCGCGCCGAGGCTGCCCGGTTTCGGCGCTTAATCCTGCGGCGGGATGCTGACGGTCTGGGTGGGCGGCGGGAAGCGCCACTCGCCGTCCTTGCCGGTGAAATGACGGGTCAGCGAAATCGTGAGACCGCCGCCGAACGGCGTGTCGACGTCGTAGCGGTATACGGCGGCGTTGGCCGGGCTCAGCCAGTAATCCAAACGCACGCGCCTGATGAGTTCGATGCGGTCGGTGACGTGCAGCACCGCAAGCCACGCCGTTCTTTGCGTGCCGCGGCCGATGCCGTATTCGAGCAGCGCGAAATCGCAACCGTTGGCATCGCGCACCATGCGGACCGCGCCGGGGCCGTCGTCCGAGGCGTAGTAGACATGGACCGGCTTGGCCAACCCCGCCACCGTGATGAACGCGGCATCGGTGGCGGCCCGATCGCTCCAGGACGCCATGACGCAGCGGTGCACCGCGCATTCCGGCGCAGTGCGTACGAAGGCGTGCGGAACCGCGCCGGCGGCGGGAACCCACAGCAAGATGATCGCGCAAAGCGCGGCGCGTGTGCTAAGCATCGGCCAGCCCCGGGGTCATGATGCTCATTCTGCGCGCCGAAAACCTGACGAATCCTCAACTTGCGCACGGCTTCTTCGGCCGGCAGGGCGGGATTTCCGAGGGCATTTACGCCTCGCTCAACTGCGGGCCCGGCTCGGGCGACGACCGCGGCCGGGTGGTGGCAAATCGCCGCCGGGCATTGGCGGCGCTGGGCGTGGAACGGCTGGTGACGCTTTACCAGATACACAGCGCCAGGACCGTGACCGTGACGCAGCCGTGGGAGATCGAGGCGAGCCCCGAGGCCGACGCGAGCGTCACCAACCTGCCGGGACTTGCGCTCGGCGTGCTCACGGCCGACTGCGCGCCGGTGCTTCTGGCCGACGCCGAAGCCGGCGTCGTCGGCGCCGCGCACGCCGGCTGGAAAGGCGCGCTCGACGGCGTCACGGATTCGGCGATCGAAGCCATGGAGAAGCTGGGCGCGCAGCGCGCGCGCATCGCCGCCGCGGTCGGCCCCTGCATCGGCAAGGCGAGCTACGAGGTGGACAAGGTGTTCTGCTCCGCCTTCCTCACCGCCGATTCGGGAAACTCCGCCTTCTTCGTGCCCGCAAGCCGCGACGGGTTCTATCGCTTCGATCTCGAATCCTATGTCGCGATGCGGCTTGAGCGCATGGGCGTGCGCAACATCGCGAGGGTTTCCGCCGACACCTACGCGCGCGAGGACGATTTCTACAGCTTCCGGCGCGCCACGCATCGCGGCGAATCCGACTACGGACGCGAGCTTTCCGCCATCGCTCTGACCGGCTGACGGTGTCCGTTTGTTGCGGTGAAACGCACACTTGCGGGCGGGCTGCGGCGATTGTGTTGAGGAAACGAGAATCGGGTTTACCCACCCCCCTCCCCTTGCTAAAAGCCGGTCACCAAAGCGTCACAACAACGGGGTGCCGGCGGCCATGGGCGAGACGAAGACGACTCAGGGCATGAAGCTGCTGGCCGGAAACTCCAACCGGGCGCTGTCCGACGCCGTCGCGCAATATGTGAAGCTTGCACTCACCAAGGCCGCCGTCCGCCGTTTCGCGGACATGGAGATCTTCGTCGAGATCCAGGAAAACGTCCGCGGCGAGGACATGTTCGTCATCCAGTCGACGAGCTTTCCCGCCAACGACAACCTGATGGAACTGCTCATCATCATCGATGCGCTGCGGCGCGCTTCGGCCCGGCGCATCACCGCGGTGCTGCCCTATTTCGGCTATGCCCGCCAGGACCGCAAGGTGGGCCCGCGCACGCCGATCAGCGCCAAGCTCGTCGCCAACCTGTTGACCGAAGCCGGCGCCAACCGCGTGCTCACCGTCGACCTGCACGCGGGACAGATCCAGGGCTTCTTCGACATCCCCACCGACAACCTCTACGCCATGCCGGTGATGGTGCGCGACATCAAGGACGCGCTGGGCATGGGCGATCACCTGATGGTGGTGTCGCCGGACGTGGGCGGCGTGGTGCGCGCCCGCGCGCTCGCCAAGAGGCTCGGCTGCGATCTGGCCATCGTCGACAAGCGCCGCGAGCGGGCCGGCGAATCCGAGGTCATGAACATCATCGGCGATCCCGAGGGGCGCTCGTGCATCCTGATCGACGACATCGTCGATTCCGGCGGCACCATCTGCAACGCCGCCGAAGCCCTGATGAACGTCGGCGCCAAGGAAGTGTTTGCCTATGCCACGCACGGCGTGCTCTCCGGCGGGGCGGTGGCGCGCATCCAGGGTTCGGCATTGAAGTCGATGGTGGTGACCGACTCCATCGCGGCGACGCCTGAAGTTTCCAAGTGCATCAAGATCCGCCGCATCTCGATCGCACCGCTGATCGGCGAAGCCATGCGGCGCATCAACAACGAAGAGAGCGTGTCGAGCCTGTTCGACTGACGCGGCGCGTGCGACAGAATTTCTGTTGCATATTAGACGCGTTCCATTTTCTGTAACTTGCGCCGGATTGCACGCGATTTCCCGGCCCGCGTGCACGCATTTCCTGCCCCACCGTTTCTTGAAACGAGATACGCAGGGCGTATCATTTTCATGAGCAGAAAGGCCTGCGCGGCGTTGCACCGGCGCGGGGTCATCGCCGTTCCCGGGAGTCAATAACTCCGTATACGGAGGACAAGGGCAATGAACGACGTTCCTGAAAACAAGCGCGCATCGCAGAGAATGGGCCGGCGTTCGGCGCTCAAGCGCATCGCCCTGGCCGGGATCGGGGTTGCCACCGGCGCCGTCGTGCTGGCGCCGCGTTCGGCCTGGGCGGGCTACGGCGTCAACGGCGATTACACCGACAGCGGCGGCTACGGCGTCAGCGGCGACTACACCGACTCGGGCGGCTACGGCGTCAGCGGCGACTACACCGACTCGGGCGGCTACGCCGTCAGCGGCGATTACACCGACTCGGGCGGCTACGGCGTCAGCGGCGACTACACCGACTCGGGCGGTTACGGCGTCAGCGGCGACTACACCGACAGCTATTCCAGAAAATAGACGCGGCAGACGGGATCCGTCGCGGCGTCGCGCAGCGCGGCAGCCGGTGCGGGAAGTGCGCCAATGGCCAACATTCTTCTGACCAACAAGTGCATTCGCGAATGCCCCTACTGCTTCGCGGGGCGCGAGATGGCGCAGTCGGAGGGGCAGGATTTCCTGTCGTGGGAGAACGCCGTCTATCTTGCCGACTTCCTGACGGCTTCGGGGGAACGGCGCGTGTCGCTGTTGGGCGGCGAGCCCAGCCTGCACCCGGAGTTCGTGGATATCACGCTTTACTTCGTGGCGCGCGGCTTCGACGTCAACGTGTTCACCAGCGCCATCATGTCGAGCGCCCGGCTCGAGACGCTGGCCCGCCACGTCGCCGCAGCACCCGCCGAGCGGCTCAATTTCGTCTGCAACCTCAACGATCCCGAGCAGACCCCTACGACGGCTTCCGAACGCGAGCAGGTGGAGGCGTTCCTCGCCCGCCTGGGGGCGTGGACCATGCCCGCCTTCAACATCTACCGCCCCGATTTCCGGCTGGAGTTCCTGTTCGGTCTTGTCGAACGCTTCGGGCTGCGCAAACGGTTGCGCCTGGGCATCACCCACCCGATCGCGGGCGCCGGCAACGCCTGGATCCGCGCCGGCGAGATCGGGGCGGTCATCGAACGGCTCTGTTCCTATCGCCACGCCTTCGAGGCCGCGCTCATCCGCCCCAGCTTCGATTGCGGCTTTCCGCTGTGCCGCGTCGTCGACGCGGACCTCGGCTGGCTGACGCGGCTGGGCGCCTCCACCAATTTCAAGTGCCGCCCGGCGATCGACATCACGCCCGACATGGAGGTCTATTGCTGCTTCCCGTTGTCGTTCCTGGACCGCCGTTCGGTGTTCGAATTCGACTCGTTCCGCCAGATCGTCGAGCATTACCGGAAGCTGCAGGAGCGCGTCCGTACCGAGATTGCCGGCATCTATGACGAATGCGGAAGCTGCATCCATCGCAGCGAGGCAACCTGCGCCGGCGGCGGCGTCTGCCACATCGTGAACCGCCTGGCGGCCGAGGCCCCGGCAACCCTGAAGAAGATCGCAGATGACCAGGCTTGTCTGTCCTGAAGTGCTGATCGATCGCCTCGAAGGGCGCAGCCTGTGCGTGCGCGTGGATTCGCCGGACCGCATCGTCGAGGCCGCCGATCGTGCGCGAAGGCGCAGCCCGTGGACCTGCGTGATCTGCGACAGCGCCGTCCCGCTTGACGAGATCAATCCCGAAGAGACGTGGCGCGGCATCGCCATCGCGCTGATGGCGCCCTCCATCGGCAGGTTCCGCAACCTCGCCTCGAGACTGGAGCTGCTTCGCGGCCTCGGCCTGCGCGTCTTTCTTCCGGGCGAAGGCGAGAATCTGGCGGCGGCCCGGCTGCTCGCCTCGGTGGGCATCTCCGTCACCGTCACCTTCGACGGCTCCGCCGATTGGGAGGCGCTGGCCGATCTCATGACCTATGCCCTGATCGGCCCCGTCCGGCACGCGCCGGTCGAACCGTTCGAGACGATGGCGGCCTGCTACCGCTCCGCCGCGCGCGGCGAGGATTGGGGGCGGGCCTGGTTCGACGATCCGTCCCGCTATCTCCATCTCGACGCGGCGGGCCGCGTCGCGCTGACGCGGCGCGAACTCCTCGACGGCCGATTCGTCGCGGACGGCATTTCGAATCTCGATTCCGACGAAGTGAAGGAGTCCGTCGAAGCGAGGAACCAGGCGTGGCGGGAACTGTTCGCGCAGGACCACGTCTGCGCCCGTTGTGCGTCGTGGCGCATCTGCGGGGCGCGGTTTGCCGCCAGCGCACCGGACGGCTGCGCCGCCTTCTTCGACGAAACGACCCAGATCATCGAGCGGCGGCGCCGCACCGGCCCGGCCAGATCATGGCAACCCTGATCCTCAAGCCGACCGAGGCCTGCAACGCCGCCTGCGTCTATTGCGAGGTGGACCGCAAGGGCTGGCGCAACGCCAGGATCATGCCGGCCGGCATCCTCGAACGCATGTTCGTGCGCATCGACGAATTCCTCCGCGAGCGGCCCGCCGAGCATCTCGAGATCGTATGGCACGGCGGCGAGCCGCTGCTTCTGGGGCCCGAGTATTTCGACAAGGCCCGCGCCTTCCAAGACCGGCACTGCGCCGCCACGGCCGGGCGCATCCGCCACACCATCCAGACCAACCTGACGCTGCTCACCCCCGCCCATGTCGCGGCGCTGCGCCGGCTCGGCATGAAAAGCGTCGGCACGAGCTACGATCCCGTGGCGGGCGTGCGCCTGCTCAAGAAGGGCGACGACGGAACGGCGTACAACCGGGCCTTCCTCGACGCCGTGGCGCTGCTCGAACGGGAGGGATTTCGCTGGGGCGTGATCTGCGTGGTGACCAGACTCTCGCTCGCGCGTCCGCTTGAGATCTTCCACTTCCTGACCAACCTCGCCGGGGACGGCGGGCTCATGTTCAATCCCGTCAACGTCGACAAGCCCGAGCACGACCGGCTCAGGATCACGCCCGCCGAGTTCGCCGATTTCCTGGGCGCGATCTTCCCGCAGTGGTGGGCGCACCGGGACCGTTACGGCCGGGTCGAACCGTTCCGTTCGCTCATCGACGCCCTCCTGTCGGAAGACCAGCGCACCCACTACTGCCAGGACGGCGGCAACTGCGCCGACACGCACTTCAATCTCGGCCCCGGCGGGCGCTGGTCGCATTGCGGGCGTTCGGCAGACTGGGGCCAGCTCGATTACGGCACGATCTTCGAGCGTTCGATCGCGGAGGTGTTCGCGGACGCGCGCCGCGAGGAGCTGCGCCGCCGCAACGAGATCCTGTTCGGCGGCGATTGCCGCGGATGCCCGTGGTGGAACGTGTGCCACGGCGGCTGCCCGCTCGACGGCTTCATGAACACCGGCTCGTTCTCGGGCAGGAGCCTGTGGTGCGAAGCCAGGAGCCGGCTCATCGAGCGCTACGTCGTGCCCGTCGCCCGATTGAACGAACGGATTTGCGCTCCGACGGCCTGATCGGCTTCACGCCCCGGCCACGGGCACGTGCGGGGCCGCGGCGACGGAAGCGGACTTGACGGCCGGCCCGCGCGATTTCAGCGCGTAGACCGTGATGACGGCGAAGCACAGGCTCGGCAGCAGCACCACGTAAGGGCTGAATCCCGTCCCGAGGATCAGGGCGATCGTCGGCGGCACGACGTTGGCGCTGCCCGATGCCATGATGAGAAGCGCCGAGGCGCTTTTCAGATTCTTGCCCACATCGCGCGCGGCAACGCCGAAAATCGTCGGGAACAGGATCGACATGAAGAAACTGGCGCTCACCACGCAGTAGATCCCCGGCCATCCGTGCACGAAGGCGGCCGCGCCGGTCAGCGCGGTGGCGAGGGCGGCGAATGCCACCATCAGCCGGACGGGATCGATCACGTACATCAATGCCGTGCCCGCGATGCGCCCGGCGATGAAGGCATAGAGCGTCCACACGGCGATTCCGGCGACTCCGCCGACGCCCGGCAGCACGCTCTCGCCGTACTGCACGGCGAAGCCCCACAGCACGGTATGGCCCGCGATGTAGAGCGCGAGCGCCGCGAGCCCGAACCGGAAGTCCGCTTTCGCAAATATCTCCTTGATCGTGTCGAGCGTGCGTTCGTCCTTCGGGGCGCGTTCCGTGGCCTCGGGCGAGAACTTCACATTGTCGATCAGGTAGGCGAACAGAAGCACGCCGGCGCCGATCACGATGTAGGGCTGGATCGGGAATTTTCCGAAGTGGCCGTCCGCCGAGATGAACTGCGCCCCCAATACCATGCCGATGAGAAGTCCCACCGGATTGAGCGTCTGGGCGAAGTTGAGGCGACGGATCGCGGTTTCGGGGCGGCCGATTCTCATCACCCACGGGTCCGCCGCAATCTCGAGCAGCGCCACGCCGCAATTGGCGATCAGCCCCGCGATGAGGAAGAACACATACGAATGCTGGGTTTCCGCCGGATAGAACATGAACATGGCGACCGCAAAGCAGCCCAAGCCGCCGACCACGCCGGCCTTGTAGCCGAACGCGCGCAGGAAGAAGGCCGAGGGAATCGCGATCAGGATGTAGCCGAAGGTGCGTACCCAATGCGCCAGCGAAACCTGGAACTCGCTCAAAGACAGTGCACTGACGAATCCGGGCAGGATGGTGTCGTAGAGGCGATGGCTCAGCCCCCAGATCGCGAACATCGCGACGATGAGGGCGGCGCCCAGTGCGTAGTTCTTGCGGCCATCAGCCTGCGGCATATGCAAAATCCCCGGCACCACTGCGAAGGGAGAGCCTAGCGGCAAGTCGTAAACCAGAGGTTTTGGTCTGCGCCGGTCCGGCGTTTACGATCGCTTAACGCGCGTGCAGCCTGGGATTGAACCGCCCCGTCTCATTTCGGCAAAGCGCTCAGCGCCGTCCAGCCCGTCCAGATGATCTGGATGCCGATGCAAAGCAGGATGAAGGCGGAAAGCCGCACCAGCACGTTGGTGCCGCCGGCGCCGAGGCGGGCCACCGTCGCTTCGGCGAACCGGTAGCAGAGATAGATGGTGGCCGAGATGGCGACCAGGCCGGCCAGCGCCGCGGCGGCGAGCACGGCCATGTGTGTCAGACTGGCAAAGGCCGGGCGCTGGCTGCCGAGCGCAATCGCCACCGAGATCGATCCCGGCCCTACCGTCAGCGGCATGGTGAAGGGATAGAAGGTGTCGAGCGGTTTCGGCCTGGGGCCGGCGGCGGTGGCGTCGCTGTCCGCGCTGACCCCGGAGTTGAGCAGCCGCCAGCCGAAGGCGGTGACCACAAGTCCGCCGCCGATGCGCACCGCCGGCAGACTGATGCCGAAGAACTCGAGCACGTGCGAACCCAGAAGCAGCGAACCCAGCAGAAGGAAGAAGCTTGCCACTGCCACGCGGCCCGCCAGCGCATCGCGCTCCTTCTGGCTGCGCCCGCGCGTCAGGCTCAAGACGATCGGCGCATTGCCGACCGGATTGATGATCGGAAACAGCGTGGCGTAGGTCAGAAGGAAGGCGTTGGCGAAGTCGTTCATGGCGCGAGTCGGTTTCGGCCAAGCCTAGCAGGACGGATACGGCGCCGCGCACCACGCACGTCCGGCCACAGGCATTGCGGGATTTCTGTTTGACAGAAAGTACTTTCTGTTTTACGAATACATCGTTGCGAAGGAGTTGGACTCGTGGCCGATGTCATCGACCTTCCGGCGACCGCGCAGGCGCCGCACCGCAGCCTGACGGCGCTGAGCCGGATTCTCGGGGTGATCTTCACGATCCTCGTCGTCGGCCAGATCGCCTGGGTCGCGGCCGCGGGCGTCGGGTCGTTCTTTTTCGCCGACCATGTGCTGGTGGGGACGAGCGGAGCGATCGTCTATGCGGGCACGCCGCCGCCGCTTGCCGGGACCGTGCTCTATTCCACGCAGCCGGTGTCGACGCGCCTGGCGGGATTGATCGACATCATGATCGCGACGGCGCCGATCCTAGTCATGTTCTGGGAATTGCGCGGCCTGTTCCGCCTCTATGCCCGCGGCGTCGTGTTCGCGCGCGAGAACGCCCAGCATTTGAAGCGCGTGGGGCTGTGCCTGGTGATTTATCCGTTCGCGAAGTTCGCGGCGAACATGATCTTCCAGGCGGCCGGCGGCACCGACAGGGCCTGGTTCCACATGGATCTCGTCTGGGCGCTGGTCTTGGGCCTCATCGTCTTCGCCATCGCCCAGGTGATGGAGTTCGGGCGCGAGATCGAACAGGAAAAGGACTCGTTCGTCTGATGCCCATCGTCGTCCGCCTCGATGTGATGCTGGCCAGGCGCCAGGTGCGCTCCAACGTGCTAGCGCGCGCCATCGGCATCACCGAATCCAACCTCTCGCTCTTGAAATCGGGAAAGGTCCGCGGCTTCCGCTTCTCGACCCTGGAAGCCATCTGCAAATTCCTCGACTGCCAGCCCGGCGACATCCTCGAATTCGTACCGGACGACAAGCAAACCCGCCTGCGCAAGGCAGGCTGAAAGGAACATCCATGCCGCGCCTGAAAAACGCGCTTTGCGCGATGCTGTTTTGCGCGCCTTTCGTCGCCTTGGCGGGATGCATCGAGGTTCCGCCGGTGCCCGACATGAGCACAGGCGTATCCTCGCCCGCGCTCACCGGCGGCGCGCCCGCAGCCGCGACCGCGCCGGTCCTGCTCGACGACCGCATGTACGTGGAAGTGACGTTCATGCGGCCGGACGGAACCCCGCGCAAAGCGCTCGCCTTAGTCAACATGGGAAGCGGCGGGCTGATTCTGTCGAACGCCTTGTTCCGCGAGCTTCGGCCTGCCGCCGGAAAGCCGCTGCATATGCTGTTCGGCGGCATGGACATCGCGGTCGACGGCGGCGCCGTGCTGCCGGAAACCATGACCGGCTACATCGCCGTCTCGATCGATCCGTTCGCGAAGCCGCCGAGGCCCGAGGACATGGCGAAGGGACCGGGCGGCATGATGGCTTCCCTCGCCGCGCCGCTGAAGGTGGAAGCGATCCTGCCGCCCGGCCTGTTGCAGCACTTCGAGGTGGTGCTCGACTACGGCGCCAGGACCATGACGCTGGCCGCGCCGGGAACGCTCAGGCCTTCGGGCGTCGCCGTTCCCGTGCGCCTCGATCCGAAAACCGGATTCGTCACGCTCGACGCGACCATCGCCGGAAAGAAGCATCCGCTGGTGATCGACAACGGCGGCAGCTACAGCGTGCTGCGCGACGTCGAACCGCTGATCGGGAAGCATCCGGACTGGCTGCGCAGCACCGGCGCCATCGGGCCCGCCAACCTCATGATGCGCGGGGCGGGCTATGAAGCGGACGATCTGGTGGCGGCGATCCCGAACGTCTCGTTCGGCCCGCTCGCCATCCCCAGCTTCGGCGCGGTGCAGACCGGCCCGCGCGGATGGCCCGGCGGCATGGTGACTGCGCTGTTCTGGGACCGTCTCTACGCGCCCAAGGCGGGCGAACAGGTGGACGGCTGGATCGGCGGCAACGTGCTGAAGGGCTTCCGGCTGACCATCGATTACGCAAACCGCATGACCTATTGGGAACAACTGGCGCCGATCGATACGCATGATCTCGATTGCGTGGGACTGGTCCTGGCTCGCAAGGACGCGGTGACCACCGTCTCCGGCGTGGCGCGGAAGAACGGCAAGCCGGCCGTGACCGGCGTGCAGCCCGGCGACAAACTCGTCAGGATCGGCGGCGTCGACACCGACGGGCTCACGCGCGGGGCGCTGATCGAGGCGCTGCACGGTGCGCCCGGAGAGGTCAAACCGCTGCTGCTCGAGCGCGGCGGAAAACAGATCGAGGTCGATGCGACGGTGACGCCGTTCTGATCCGGTTCAGACCGGCGTGGTGGCGAGCGTGCGCTTTTCCCTGCCCGGATCGAACGAACGCTCGGCGGCCACGCCCGAGCGGAAGGTGACCGCGCCGAAGACCATCTCCGGCCGGCCCGCGTCGTCCAGCAGCGGCGCCAGGAGAATCTCGGCCTCGAGAAAATCGAGGTTGTTGAAGGCAACCCGGTTGACGATCCGGAACACGCGGCGGCCGCGGCGCACCTTGTTGAGGGCGATCTTCCAGCGGCGGGCGACGTCGGTGGGCAGCGCCTCTTCGAGCGTTTTGCCCTGCATCTCGCCGATCACCAGGCTGACCTTCGTGCCCATCAGGCGGATGCGGTAGTCGCACTGGGCGGTGCGCTCGAAAATCACCAGGTTGCCGACGAACCCCTTGACGTCCCGCGGGCTGAGGCTGTTGCGCGCAGGGATCGCCCCGGCCGCCTTTCCGCGCCAGACATCCAGCGCCGCTTTGAGGAGGGGGGACTCGAAGGCCAGCGTGTCGTCCTGGGCAACGGCGGTGCGGGGCGATGTGGTCCAGTTCTCGAATTCGGCCACGGCTTCACCGGTCCTGGATACAGCCTCTCAACCTAGCGCCGCATGGTCACCAAGCCGTAAAGGAACCGCCCGCCGGCCCGTGACAATGCCGCGCCGATTTCGCACAGTCGGCGCATGGCCACACCCAGCGACGCCCGAAAGGCCGCGCTTGCCCTGCCGGGCACGGCCGAGATCGACCATTTCGGCCGGCCCGCCTTCCGCACCTCGCGGCGCATCTTCGCCGTGATCCGGCCCGACGGGCTGTGGCTCTGCCTGCCGCCCGAGCGCAAGGAATTCCTGTTCGAGGCCGACGCGCGGACGTTCGTCAGGTTCATGTGGGGCCGGACGCCGGAGCTGCTCGTCCAACTGAAGGGGGTCGGCGCCAAGGAGCTCGAGGCACTCCTCGCCGAAGCCTGGCATGCCGCCCGGCCGCCGCCAAAAAAGCGGAAAAAGCGTGTATCGTCCGGGGCGAGTCGTTAGCCGCGCGTTTCATGCCCCACTCCCGCTTCGACACCCCGCACGGACAGATCCCCCACCGGCCCAC
>Ga0335069_10012482_pt1 | contig 11948 bp, 18 predicted proteins | sample Lox_Sample_11_FD_206714 | JGI IMG/M metagenome (GOLD analysis project Ga0335069, IMG submission 206714) | Soil microbial communities from Loxahatchee National Wildlife Refuge, Florida, United States - Lox_Sample_1.1 | ecosystem: Environmental > Terrestrial > Soil > Wetlands | place: USA...
ATTGGATAACCTTCATCGATACATGAGTTTTGGTTTGCAGGGAAGTATCCCCACCAATTCGCAAAATGGACGCCATATTTCAACCCGGCGCTTGTTGGCTGGTTATCGTCGATAACCGGTGCACAGTGCTCCGTATCCACCCTAACGGGGACAGATGCCAGTTTCCGGGAGAAAGTGGAGAGCACTCCTTCGATCGCGTACAGGAGTGGCTCAGCCCGGTGTGGACCACGACCATGCTCAAGTGCGTCCAATGCTTGAAACAGGTGGCGCAACAGCTCCAACCCGGCGTGCGCCCCGACATCTGCGACGAGTGCCGCAGCGCCGCCGGTGCGCCGCAGCCGATGTCTTACTGGCTCGGCTACCTCGATGGCCAGCATGAAGTTCTTCAAGTCGTGGAAAATGGAGTCTGCGTGCCGGGCAGGCGCGACACCTTTCCCTTGGGAGAGGTTCGGGAATGGCTGATGCCCATTTGGGGGCCCGACATGGTCTATTGCCCAGGTTGCTGCCAGGCCAAGCCAAAGCGGGACATTCTCTTCTTTTTCCGGCGATCGCCGAAGGGTGTTTGCAAGGACTGCAGCGAAAACTTCGACCTCGAAGCGGCAAGCGCGACCGTTGGCGCCTGAGGGCGTTCCTGTAGTCGAACGAGTTGTTGCCCCATCAAATCCGACGGTTTTTTTCCGTAGTCCTCGGCAGTTTCGCAGCGCCCAGCCCTACAATGGGGTATGCGAATTTGCGGCCAAACCCAATCTGCATGAAGGGCAAAAAGGCGGATTGGAGCCTCGAAGATTATCTTGGGCGCAAGGAGGGGCTGATCATCGCCGGTTGCGACGAAGTCGGACGCGGGGCCTTCGCTTTCAGCCTGGTCGTGGCGAGCTGCGCATACGCTCCCAGCGTGGAAATGCCCTTCGAAATCCGCGACAGCAAAGCACTGACTGCCATCGAACGAGAGCGCCTGGTGGAGGTCTTGACGCTTGAATTTGTCGACAAAGGACTGCTGCACGTCGCGTACGCGGAGGCATCGGCGACGGAAGTGGAATCGACCAACCTGAACGAGCTCAACCTGCGACTGTTCCAAGTCGCCCTCCAGAAACTCCCCCATTTCGACCGCGTGATCATCGACGGCAGCATCGCGGACAAGTCGTTTCCATTTCCGGGGCTGTGCGCTCCGAAGGCAGACACACGCAGTATCACCGTCGCCACCGCCTCCGTTTTTGCCAAGGTGCGTCGGGACCGGCAAATGCAGGAACTGCACCAGCGGTACCCCCAGTACGGATTCAACGAGCACGTGGGGTATGGCACGAAAACTCATGTCGAGGCCATTCGAAGATTCGGGCCGATCCCCGGAGTGCACCGCAGGAATTTCCTCCGAAATCTGGCGTGACGCTTACAGTAATCCGACGGTTACCAGGCAACCCAGCTCGCAGAAGACCGGTCCCACTGCTGAGACGTCGAGAGGTTCTGGGCGCTGGCCGCATTGGTCTCCTCGTTTATCGCGTAGACGACCACTCCGGCCAGGTTCGTGTTGGGCGCCAGCGCTGCGAGGCTTGGGACATCCTGAAATCCGACCTTGAGATACGGCTGAAGGCACTGAAAGCGGGAGTTCTCGTCGGCGGGGAACAGCGCCTGTGGATGATCCGCCCGCCAGGCAGCCTTCGCCGAATCAATCCGCGCCAAGTCCAGCGTCACTTTCCCGCGCAACTGCCGCTCCCGCGAGCCGCCCATTCCCCACAGGCCGACGCCCATGATGAGCAGCAGCAGCGCCATCACGGCCACCACTTCTACGAGCGAGAAACCAGACTGAAAACGAGCACCTTTGGGCATGTCAGGGGCAGTGGGAAGCGGCGGTGCCGATCTGGTTAATGAGGTAGGTCACTCCCGGCGCCTGAAAATCGGCCATGGAGGAGAAGGAGCGGCCTGCCTCAAGGTACTTCTGGATCGCGTCGAAGCGTGCGGATTCATCCGAGGGAAACGCCGCGCCGTTGTTGTCCAACACCCAAAGCCCCTTGGCGGAGTTGATGGCCTCCATGTCGGCGGCAACCCGCGTTTGCAGCGCCCGATCCCGGGAATTTCCGGTCGCGACCAGGACGAGGCCGACGAGGATGCTGATGATTACCAGGGCACCAACCAACTCGACCAGTGTGAATCCTCTGCTCCGGTTCATGATTTCGAGAGGCGCAAATAGACCCCGCGAACCGCACGGCCCGAATCGCGCACGACCACGAGGTCCGCGTTGAACACGGCCAGAAGCTCCGGGGGAATCTCCCCTTTGACCAGGCCGAAACCCTGGGCGGAAAGCAAGCTGTTGAGCTGGGCTAGCACGCCCCCGGCCAACGCGGGGTTCTGCTGCTGCGGGGTGGAGAGGCGGTAAACAGCGGACTGCAGGGACATGTAATTCGGGTCCGAGCCCAGCTGCGAAACCAGTGAGCCGCTGCCCGCGGCGCTTTGCAGCGGACCCAAGTCAACGCCATTGGCGGTCAATTCTTCAACGCCCTTGGCAAATCCCTTCTCCAGAGCGCGGGCCGAGGCGGCCAATGCGGAGGAGCGCAAATCACCCAGGCTAACGGCGATGATGCCCACCAGGATCAAAATGACCGCCACAACGGAGACGACCTCAATCAACGTAAAGCCCGGCAGCGGCCGTTTCTGATCACTCGGAATTCCCATACGTTCCATTTTAGGACCCGCACACTTTGCCGGCAACCGACCTGCGCGGCGCCCTAAATCTGGCGGCCGGTGTCACACGGGCGGCTGGCGAACCTAGAATGGAGAAATGAGAGCGCTGCGTCTGTGCCTGGCGGCAATGGTGTTCGCCCCTGCTTGCTGGGGAGCGGCGCCCGGATGGATCAGTGTCAACAACGAGACCTACGACACGGTTTACCTCAGTCGCATCGGGGATCCCAACACCTCGGTACTGGTTCCCAAACGCATGATCGGGCAATTTCAGGTTCCTTTGGTCGGCCAGGGTGTCCCCACTTTAGAAACCCTGGAAGTCACTTTCCCCGGCGGCGCCGTGCTGCCGGAAACCGAGTTCCGAAGCTTTGACGGTCAGTACGGACAACCCGTCAGCCTCGTGATTGTTTCTCCCCAGAACGTCACGATCCAGTACGATCAACAGGGTGCAGCCGGTGGTCCCGTCACGAATAGCCCCAACCCGACCGAGACGAGCCCAGGTTCGGACGGCATTTACGGGGGAGGCCCGGCGATCGGTTATGGCTCTCCCAGTTATCTCAACCGAAACCCTTTCCCAAGTGCGCATCCCGTTCGCTCACCGGACGGCAGCAACCCCGTCAAACCGCCTGAGCCGGTGAAAAAGCGGCTGCTCCTGCCGCGGCAGGCGGGGGCTGCGGTGAGAGTCGTTCCCGCAGACTCTCGCTACAAGCTGCTCGAGGCGCCAGCGCCAATCAGGAGTCAGTCCCCGGAGACAGCAAAAGCAGCGCCGTCGGCCGCCAGCGAAGCCGCACCGGAAGAGAGAAAGGGAGGCTGGGGGTCTTTAGTCACCTGGGTCGTGGTGTGCGTGGCCATGGTCGGCTTTGTGGCCTGGAAACGGTTGAGTTCCAAATGAGCGGAGAGAAACGGCCATGAAGACGGGCGAAGCGATTCTGCGGCTGGCAAGCATTGTCCCCGAACACAATTTGAGGGGAGTGCAGCCCCTTCCCCATTTCCGCACCTGGGGTGTGGACTCACGGCCGGGCCAACTTCCGAACATCTTGTACATTGGGGAAGGGAGCCGTGACTTCGGCCCCCCCTGCTGGCCTTTCATGGCCGCGCACGAGGCGATGCACTCCATCGCCACGTTTTATCTGCAAGCAGACGATTACCGCTTCGTGCTCTACAACATCTGCGAGGATTGGCGCGTCAACCAATGCCTGCTGGGCATGTTCCGGGAGAAACTGGCCAAGAGTTTCCAGGAGACGCGCCAGACGATCCTGCGGCGGTGGGAAAAGGAGTCCTTGAAATTAAGGTCGCCGGTCAGCCAGGTGCTGCAACACCTTTGCTATCTGAACCACCTGTCGGAAAAGAAACCGGTTTTGCCGGTCTCGAACCATTACTTCAGTGAAATCCTTCGCATCCGCGAACAGTTTGGCTCGGCGGAGAACTGGCCGTTGGTGCCCCCTAACCCCAACCGGGAAGAGCGCTGCAGAGAAAACGCCCGGATCAGCGGATGGCTGATGAAACTGATCCTGCGCCACCGCGTGCCTCCCGGCGTCAACTCCTCAGAGCTTCGGGCGCTCCTGGCCCGCGCAGGCTACGACCTGAGTTTCCATCCAGGGTTGGCTTCCCCACGGGGACCGGAGGACGGCCCAGAATACGCGCCTCGCAACCAGGCAACCCAGATTGACGCATGAAAAAATGGATTAAGATCCTCCTCCTAGTGCTGGCGGGCCTGGCGATAGCCGTGTTTCTCTTAGTGTGGCTCGTGCCTCCGCCCCAGCCCGTGAACCGGCGCCAGCCCAAGGCTGCTTACACCCGCGCGGCGCAACGGCTTTACCGCCACGAAATCCTGAGCCTTTACCAACCGCCGGAGGAAGCCTTCACCTCGCACGGACTACGGCTCGTGCGCCGCATCCAGGCGCTGTATTCTCCGTTCTTCCTGCCTTATCTGGTCACGGGATCAGTTCCGGTACAGCCGGACGTGCTCTACAACCCGTGGTTTAACTTGTTCCTGCTCATCGAGGATTCCGACGGCGACATCAACAGCGTAGTGCTGGCGTCCTCTCTGGCGGCCGGCCAGACGCCCCAACTGCAGGTGCACGAAAAGTTTTGGCAGGAACTCTACCGACGCTACGCGGTTGCACAGATGGCCACCTTTTCGACGCCAATTCCGTTTGAAAACACCGGCCGGGCGATGCTGGAGATGCGCAACCTCACCAACCGCTTTGGCTGGCCTCCCCGGGTGCGGATGGGGACCGGGCAGGCAACATTCGACCTTTACATCCAGAGGCCAGCCCAGGCGATTTATTGCACTCCCACCGAGCCGGGCACGTATTTGGTGTTCAGCTACCATGACGGGCGGTTGCACACCAATGTCATGGCGCTGCCGCCTTACCACGTGAAAGAGGTTGAAAGGCGCGTCGCGGAAACGATCAAAAACGGGCCGGGGCAAGCCGCGGCGAACCTACACTGATATTATGAGCGACGAGATCGAACAGCACGTCCGTGAGGAGTTGCAGCAACTGCTCGATGAAAGTCCTCAGCTCGCGCCTACGCAGTTTATTGACGGGGACAAGCTGACGACCGTGGCTGTCTGCGATGGAGTGCCCCAGATCGCCAAGAGCGAGCTTCCCGCCACCACCCGCTTTGCCTGCCCGAGCCTCGCGCAACTGCACGGGACGCCGGTGTGCCGCATCTACAACCTCATGCAGTCCTTGCGGCGCCTCAACGAGGAGCGCCAGCAGGAAGCGGCCGCCCAAATTCTGTCGCAGACTGCTGTCGAGGAGGTGGACGGGGTAAAGATGGAAGCCCCGCAACTGCCGCCTTCGCCGGAGGTGATCAACTCGACCATTGGCGGCGAAACTGACCTGCGGACCAAGCCCAATGGGCATGGCATGTTCCAAAATCTGCAGGCCCTGCAACAACGATTTCACCAATTGCTGGCGCAGCATCCCGAACTTGACCCGCTCGTTTTGGGGACACCGAAGGGCTCGGTTGAGATTCGAGTGGCTGGACAACGGCTCAGTCTCAACCCGACACCGCTTCCGGGGCACCCTTACTCTGAAGTGCACCAAACACCACAGGTCCGGCTCTACCTGCTCCACAAAACCATTCAGGGATTGGAAGCAGCGCTTTGCGGGAAGGCCGCAGAAATCGAGGTCACGCGACCGGGACGGCGCCACCGTGCCGCAGAGAAACTCGCGCAGCATCTTGGCCAGATGAAGTGCGGCAATCTGGTGGTGCCGGTTCGCCGTTCCCGCAAAAACCTCTTCGTCGGCGGACCGGCACGCGAAATCATCTATCCGCCCATGAAGGTCCGGCTGACGCCCCAGGGCGCCCTGGCTGAAGAAGAGGCCCAGCAAGAGCCGCTCGGGCATACCCGCGTGGAATACGGGGCGCTGTTGCCCGAGGTGAAAGCGCTTTTGAGTGCGTTCTTCGCGTATCTGAGCTCGAAGGTTTCAAATGAAAGCCGCTGCCATTGAGATCCTTTATGCCGGAACGCCCATGGAGGTGTTCCAGCAGATCCGCGTGGGCCGGTTGCGCCTCTACAACGCAGCCGCCCGCGAGCTGCTCGCCCTGGTCCAGGCAACGTGGAAGAAGGGGGCGCTTGGGAAGACGTTTCTTGTCCGCCCCATCCCCGGCCAAGTGCTCGGCGAGGAGGTCCTCGACCAGGCCGGGCGCGTCGTCGCCGTGTTTGGCCTGGCTGTTACCAACGCATTTCTGCCGGACCCCAAGCCCCAACAGGACTACCGGGAGACACTGCAGAACTTAATCAACCAATTATGAAAACTCTGATTTGCTCAGCCGTGCTGCTTCTCGCCTCGCTCAGCCAGGCCGGGACGGTCAAGCTGTGGGACGGAAAGAGTCGCGGCATGGACCTCGTGGCGGTGGGGCACAAGCGCGTCACGGTGTTCCTGGCCGACGGGCGCACCACCGTCCTGGGCATCCCGATCCTGGTGGAGAAACCCAAAGCCGCGGTTTCCGTGGCCGGCAAGAAACCCCCAACGCCCAAGCCGTAGCCGATGCTCTGTATGTCACCCACGAACCTTCAGGTGGACCACGCCACCGACCAGGCCCGCGACATCCTCAACCTGGTGATCACCTCGGATGTGAACGATTATTATCTGGCGCTGGGGCGCAAACCGTTCATTCGCCGTCAGGGATTCTTCAACGAAGTGGGCGGCGCGCCCGTGATCGACCAGGACAAGATGGACGCTGTCCTGCGGTTCCTGCTCCACGATCGGCGGCAGGAAGCCGACGCCGCGCTGGCCGCGCGCGAGTCCTATCATTTTTCCGGAACGCTCTCTTCGGCGCTCGACGGGATCAAACGCGAGTGCCGTTACCGGGCCATCCTGGTCAACACGCTCACCGGGCCCGAGCTGACCGTGCGCGTGCTCGACCGGAACCTGCTGGACCTCGACAAGCTGGGGCTTCAACAGAAGCACTACGACAAACTGGTGGAAACCTTGCAGCGTACCAAGGGTTTGATCCTGGTCACAGGGCCGACCGGGGCCGGCAAGTCCACCACACTGGCGGCCATCATCCAGCACCTGATCGAGGCCAACCCTTACCACGTCGTGACACTGGAGGACCCGGTCGAGTTCATCCTGGCGCCGCGCCTGCACCGGGGGCAGCCGGCTTATTCGATGGTGACGCAACGCAGCGTGGGGGTTGATTGCGCCAGTTATCCCAAAGGAGTGCTGGATGCCCTGCGCATGAAGCCGGAAGTCATCGCCATTGGAGAGATCCGCGACGCCGATACGACGCGCACGGTCATCGGCGCAGCGGAAACCGGACATCTTCTCATAGGGACCATGCACGCTTCCAGCGCGTATCAGGCGATTGACCGCATTCTGACCCAGGCCGGGCCGGATTCGCGTTTGGTGGCGCAGATGCTTGCGAATAACCTATTGTGCGTGCTCGCCCAGAACCTGATTCCAGCCAAGGACAGCAGCGAGCAGGAACCTCGGCGCGTGCTTTGCTATGAGGCGTTGTTCCGCTGCAAGGAGCTGGCTCAGATGCTCCTGTCCAGCCACGTCAATGGCCAGGGCATTACCGCCGACCGAACCCGGGAGCTGATCCAAGCCGGCGGCGGCATTGAGTGGAACGGGTGCCTGGATGAGCTTGTGCAGCGAGGCCAGATCCTGGCCGAAGACGCTGCCGCGCTGAAGTCACTGGAATAACGCTTAGGCATGAGGAACGACACTTCCAGCGTCGTCACCTACCAGTGGCCGCTCATCAAGGCCCAGCTGGCCAAGGGGACCGTTTGTGCCACCGGGAGCCCCTTCAATTACCGCTACCAACTGCGCGTCAAGAGCACCCCTGCGGCGCTTTATTTCACATTCTGGGATTTTGCCAAATGCATCGAATCCGGCCAATTTCTGGGCGCCGAAGGAGCTGCCTGGGACCAGTTCGGGCTTGAACTGGAGAACAGGGGCATCCGCGCCATCCCCTGCGTCGGTGTGGGTGTGTCCGTCTGGAACCACCATCCAATGCTGGTTCGAACGGAGCGCGATTCCGCTCTGACGCTGGACGCACTCAATCGCGCTCTTCGCGCTCAACCGCAAACCGTGCGCCGCGACCTCCAAGCCAGCGGGATTTACGGTTACGCGGCGATGGCGTGCAACCACTCGAAATGGTTTATCTTCGGGCTGCCGATCGGTCACACCGTTCGGGAGAGCCTTGCCAGGCTTCCTCCAAGTTGGGCCTGCGCCGCATGGTTCGGTCCCGTCGCGGTGCCGTTCTTCCGGGACACCCCGGGGGAGCACCTTTACCACACCGTGCTCCTGCGCGACTCCGCCATCAGTGTGATGACCGAAAACGGAGTCTTGCGCTTCTTCCAGCAGGACCGCGCCCTGGTGGAAGGCCAGCCAGTTTCGCAAAGCTCCCTGGCCAAGTTCAAAAGCGTCTACAGTTACTTCCCCAGAGGCCGGATCGTCCACCATCTGCACCCGGCAGACGCGGGCCTCACCTGGGCGAACAACCTGCGCAAATGCATCCAGTCAACCAGCTACGCTGCGGAGGTGCGCATCGTGCCGGCGGCAAAGCTCCAATTCCCGAGGATAGCAGGCGATGCAAGTCTGCAGGACATGTTCCCGGGAGGCACCCCTTGGAACGGCTTATGACTGGGACGCTCCAACGGTATCAAAGGTTGCGGCTGCAGATGCCCCTGCTCGAGCTGACCGATGCGACCACCAGCGACGTGGTGGAGCCGTTCCCCGCCAAGGCGGCGCAATGGCAAAGGGCCAGCCGGGCTGCTTTCGCGGCCGGGTTTTTGGCATTGGCCGGCGCTTTGGCTGTGGCGGGTTGGAGCGTCTGTCGGCTCGCCAGCGCCAGTCTGCAGTTGAAAGACCCCCACCCCATCAAGACGCAGGCCGCCCTGCACCGGGCAGCCCGCATCCAGGAAGCTCTGCAACAACGGGGCGTTCCCCAAGCGCTAAGGAAAGGGCGCTTTCTCACCGCAGCGGAGCCGGCGCTGAAGACGAGTGCCAAGTGGCAGCTGCAGGTTGGACCTGGCCGAACGGTGATGCTGCGGTTCGCCCTGGCACCGGAGCAGGACTACTCGGATGTCCTGACCTCTTTGGACAAAGGCTTGTCGGAAATGGGCTGGCAACGGCAAACGCACGAGGATCTTGGCAGTCACGAACACATCATTGTCTACGCCCCTCGACCATGAGCAAACTCGAGCAGTTCATCCTCTTTCATCTGTTCAAGGCGCCGGCCCTGCTGCTCGCGGTCGCCGTGGCCGTCGGCTTGGCCGCCGGCGCGCTGCTGCACGAGGCACGGCGCATCGAGAGCCTGGTGCGGTCGCGCGCAAAAGTGGATATGGAGCTGGTCCAGTACAACAGCCATTTTCTCTCCACCAATTCGTCGGTGGAATCCGTGTTGAGCGGCTTTCAGATTCCCTGCCGCATTTTGACGAATCATCCGGTTCAACTGGAGCTCGACTATGAAGCGGCCGAGCAGTTGGAGAAAGTGGGGCTCTTGGTCGGTGCGGCAGAGTTCCAGAACGGCCGTTTGACCGTGACCTTGAAAGATTATCCCACAGCCAAATGAACACGCCCTCCCGCAAACAATTCATGGAACTCACCACCCACTTCAGGCTGGCGACCGAAGCCACCAAGGAGGCTCTGGCGTCGGAATACGACCAGGTGGTGCAGCAGGACGCTGAAGCCAAATGCCCCATCACGCCCATGCTGGAGTTCTGCATGCAGCGGGCAGGGACGTCCGAACGCGCTGAGGCCATTTTCAATCACGTCCTGAAAAGCAGCCGCATCTCCTACTGGCCCAATCCGGAGGTGGCGCCACATCTGCGGAATAACCAGGAAATCAAGGCAGCCTGCTCCAGGCATTTCCTGGTTCCGCTCAAGGCCACCGAGCAGTTGCTCGTCCTCTGCGGCTGCAATCCGCATGACGCGGAAGGACCCGGCGCCGTCTGGCAAAAGCTCGCCGGCAGCAAAGCGCCGTTCCCCGTCGTCGTGCTGAGCGAACCGGAGCGAATCCGAAAAGCCCTGATGCAGTTCGAGTAGCCTTATGAACACCGCCGAGATCCCCAACCAGACCCTCAACGAGGCCTACTACGCCATCGCCGAACGGCGGGGGGTAAAGCCGGCCTCGTTGGATCGCCAGACGGTTGACGAGGCCGAGTTCATGGCTGCCCTGGCCTACGTGCTCGGCATCCCGCTCGTCGAACCGGCAGACCTAACCGGGGCGCTGCTCGCGGAGTGCGGCAGGCTCACGGCTGAACTGGAGACCGCCGCCTTGATGGAATACAAATTTGTCCCCCTGGCTCGGCGCGGGGAGACTCTCGTCGTTATCAGCAGCTGCCCCTGGGACCCAATCACGACCGAAGTGCTGCTGGGCTACTTTCAGCAGTGTTCCCAGATCAAGTTTGTCCTCGCCAGCCCGCATTGCCTGCAGGCTTTGTTCGACCATCTCCAGAAGGCCGAAGCCAAGAATCAAGAGCCCGCGGCAGCCGGGTATATGCCTAAGCCGCTGCTCGCGCAGGCGATGGTTTCACCATCGCCAAGTGTTATCCCGGCGTCCGCAGTTCCGGCGGCAGCGCCGACGGACCAACAACCGTCCTCCGTTGTCATGCCGCCGGCAGCAAGACCACCTGTTGCCGGCAAGATTCCGGCCTCCCAAGGGCCCGCCACGGCAGCCCCGGCGGCCTTCGCTGCAGGAATGGGCAGCCCGGCGCAGCCAACCGGAGGGGCACCGATGCTGACGCAGGCGGACATTATTCACCTGGTAAACACTCTGGCCCTTGAAATCCAGAGGCTGCTGCAACAAAAGACGCGGCGGTCACTATAATGGTTCAGCAAGACAGTTCATGAAGAATACAGCTCAAATTCCGGTTAGGATTCCTTGGACCCCTGATGCGTGGAAGACAATGGTGGTTGCAGATATTGCCGGCAACGACCTATTTGTGAATTTTTGGGCTGACTGGGAACTGACCTTGTGCCGGAGTCCTCGGTGGCATGAGTACTTTGAGGATGTGCTGGTTTCGATGTTGTTGCCGGGCACGCCCCTGGATCGTTGCAGGCGCCATCCCCACTACCCGCAAGCCCTGAGCTGTGTCATGAGCCGGCCGATGACAGCGGAATTAGTGGGGGCGATGCTCAGCCACCTCTGCGAGTGCAACTGCGACGAGTCCGGCTATTTTACGAGCCCACTGCAATGGTTTGAAACGCTGACGGTTGTCTGCGGCTTTTCCGAGTGGGCCATCAAGAAGTTCTCCGCCAATGAACAGAAGGAGTTGGGAGATCTGATCCAGGTGCTCCGCTGTACAAGCCTTGGCGCCCTCATTTTGGCTTTGAACGCCCATTTCGGAGTTACTACTTCGCAACGCCAGTAGCGCCAAGGCCCTATAGTGCGACAATGCCAGAACAGCATCACCTTCAGAACCCCGAGCAACTTGCCGCCGTGCTCAACCAACTGCTCGAGCACAAGGTCAGCGATATCTATATCTGCGCCGGGCAAACCATCCATGTCCGGACCAATGGCGAAGTGCGCCCCACCTCGATCACGGCGCCGGAGGAAGCCGTGCTTGTCGCCTTCCTCAATCAGGCCAGTGACACAGCCATCAAAGGCGCCATTACCAGCGCGGAGACCTGCCCGGAAGGGTCCGTGGACGGCGCCATTACTTGCGATGGGCGCCGTTACCGTTTCAACCTCTATCGCGCGCTGGATGGGCAAACCCTTCGCCAGACGGCGCGGATCTCACTGCGCCCACTGAGCGATCACATCCCTGCCCCTGAAGAAATCCAACTGGATCTGCGCACCGTGCAGACGAT
>Ga0335069_10012483_pt1 | contig 11948 bp, 20 predicted proteins | sample Lox_Sample_11_FD_206714 | JGI IMG/M metagenome (GOLD analysis project Ga0335069, IMG submission 206714) | Soil microbial communities from Loxahatchee National Wildlife Refuge, Florida, United States - Lox_Sample_1.1 | ecosystem: Environmental > Terrestrial > Soil > Wetlands | place: USA...
GCCCGGCTGGGTCCTGCTCGGCATTGTCGCCGCCGCGTGCGCCTCGGCGACGTTCTTCTACCTCGACGTGATCCGCGGGCATCACAAGGACGCGCTGAAGGTCGGCCGGAAGGCCGTCGGCGGCGGCCAGGGCGGCGGGGGGAAGAACCATCACGTCCGCCCGCTGGTCGCGACGGTGGCGCTGGCGGTGACGGGGCTGATGGTGGCGCTTAACTGGGCGGCGGTCGCGCAGGGTATCGGCGGCGGGTTCTCCCAGACGTACTCGACGATCACGCATCAGCGCGGGGCCTGACCTGATGGAACGCGCCGTGGTCGTCGATGAGGGGGTGCTGACCGGGGAGGTCATCCCCGGCACGCCTGCGCCTGCCCTGTCCCGTCCTGCGCCTGCCAGGCCGGGTGCGGTGCGGCTCATGTGGGCGCATCACGGCGTGTTCATCCGCCCGTTCCTGTGGCTGCCTCTCGTCTGGGCGGACGCCGCGGTCGTGCATGCGGTGGTGCCGCTGCCCGTGAAGTTCCTGCTCGCCGCCGGCCCGGTCGCGGGCGTCGCCTGGAAGAGGCTCCGCCGTGCCCGCAAGGGCGCCCGCCTGCACCTGGCCGTATCCCTGGCCGCTGCCGCCGTGTGGGTGCTGCTCGCGGGCCTGGTGACGGGCGTGGTGCCGCCGGGGGGCGCGGCGCTGCTAGCGGACGCGGCACTGCTGGCCGGCGGCTGGCTCCTGGCCGGGACCAGCGCGCATGAGGTAGCGCAGGATCGCCGCGCGACCCCGGCCCTGCCTGCACCGCAGGCGCACCCGGAACTGCCCGAGGCGCACGCCGTCACGGTGACCACCCCCGCGCGGCCCGGTCCCGTTCATCAGCCCCCCCTGGACGAGGACACTTACACCGCGCCCGGCACGAGCCTGCTCCGGCCCGGCACCGCACCGAAGACCCGCACCCCCGCCAACGACGCCATCGTGGCCGCCCTGACCGAGGTCTTCGAGGAGTTCCAGGTGGACGCGGAAGTGACCGGGTTCACCCGCGGCCCGGCCGTGACCCGGTACCAGGTCAAACTCGGCCCCGCCGTGAAAGTGGAACGCGTCACGGCACTGGCGAAGAACATCGCCTACGCCGTGAAGACCCAGAGCATCCACATCCTGAACCCGGTGCCCGGCATGTCCGCGATCGGCATCGAGATCCCCAACGCCGACAAGGAGACGGTCTCCCTCGGCGCGATCCTCGCCTCCGCGGCGATGCAAGCCGAGACGCACCCGCTGGCGGTCGGACTGGGGAAGGACGTCGAGGGCCGGGTCATCACCGCGAACCTCGCGAAGACGCCGCACCTGCTCATGGCAGGCTCCACCGGGTCAGGGAAAAGCGTGGGCCTCGGCACGATGATCGTCTCGGTCCTGACCCGCGCCACCCCGGACGAGGTGCGGATGATCCTGATCGACCCCAAGCGGGTCGAGCTGACCATCTACGACGGCATCCCGCACCTGATCACCCCGGTCATCACCAGCCCGAAGAAAGCAGCCGAGGCGCTGGACTGGGTAGTCGGCGAGATGGGCCGCCGGTACGACGACCTGGCCGCCTCGGGGTTCCGGCACATCGATGACTACAACAAGGCGTGCCGGGACGGGAAGGTCCCCGGCGGGAAGCCCTACCCGTATCTGCTGGTCATCGTGGATGAGTTGTCTGACCTGATGATGGTCGCCCCCCGCGATGTCGAGGATGCGATCGTCCGTATCACCCAGCTGGCCCGCGCGGCGGGGATTCACCTGGTGCTGGCGACACAGCGGCCGTCGGTGGATGTGGTGACGGGGCTGATCAAGGCGAACGTGCCGTCGCGGCTGTCGTTCGCCGTGGCGTCCCTGGCGGATTCGCGGGTGATCCTGGACAAGCCGGGGGCGGAGAAGCTCCTCGGCGAGGGGGATGCGCTGTTCGTGCCGGTGGGCGCGAGCATCCCGGTGCGGTTGCAGGGCGCGTTCGTGTCCGAGACCGAGATCCGCGAGGTCGTCGAGCACTGCAAGCGGCAGGCCGGGCCTGCCTACCGGGATGACCTGTTCACTTCCGCCGAGCCCGAGCGCCCGCGCGAGGCAGACGCCGATGTCGGCGATGACCTGGATCTGCTCGTCCAGGCGGCCGAGCTGGTGATCCGGACGCAGTTCGGGTCGACGTCGATGCTGCAGCGGAAACTGCGGGTCGGGTTCGCGAAGGCCGGGCGGCTGATGGACCTGCTGGAGTCCCGGGACATCGTGGGGCCGTCCGAGGGCTCCAAGGCGCGCGACGTGCTGGTCCGGGCTGACGACCTCGAGGAAGCGATCAACGGGCTGCGCGGGTAGCCGGAAAGGAACTGACATGTTCGGACGCGGACGCGACGAGGCAGCCGCCCTGGTCGCCGGAAGATACGACCTGCTGGAGCATGCCGGGCATTACCTTCAACTGGCCAGGGAGTATCCCGATCACCCGGCCCGGTATGCCGACTTGGCAGAACAGTTCATAGCCCTGGCCATTCAGGCCGGCGTCACCCCTGCGGAAGCGAAAGCCCGCCTCGTCGCTGGCTGCGGTGATCAGCACTAGCCACCCAGGGGCCCGCGACGTCCTAGTCCGGGCCGAAGACATGAACGAGACGCTGGCCGCGCTGCGTGCCGGCGGGACTGCTGACTGAAAGGCAGGATCATGCAAACCCCGATGTACATGTCATTCGCCCCCGCTCCTGGCGGCGGCGTAGTTATCAAGGTTCACCGTGCCGACCTTCCGGACGAGCACATCGTGGCGCTGCCGTACGGCCATGACGAAGCCCTCTGGGTCGTGGCGCACATCCTGCACAAGGCGGGAGTCGCCAGGGCCGAGTACCAGGACGGGCGGCTGCAGGAGATGGCACCGTCATGACATCGCTCCTGGAACGCATCACCGGAACCGCTGACAACCCGGAGGAGACCCGAGTGACGACCCCGCGCCCGTACGCCCCGGCCGCCGTCCCGTGGTGGGCCGGGGTGTACGGCCTCGACCCCGCCATCCCCGTCGGCGACTGGGCCATCGCCGCCCGGTGCACGGCGATGGCCTGCGCCGTCCGCATCCACGGCGTTGACGCGCCCTACCGCGCCGGCCTGTTCAAGTCCTCGCCTGCCACCAGATGGCACGAGTGGCTGTGGAAGGCCGTGACCCCGGTGGACGCCGCGGCCCGGAGGCTGGCGCTGCGCCTGGTCTGCGACCAGGCCGGGACAGTCGACCCGGATCACGTCCTGCAGGTCGCCCAGGACCTGCTCGCCGCGGTCGGCCCGCCGAGGTGAGACCGCGATGCCGCTGCTGAGGAAACTGAAGGTGCTCGCCGTCGGCGTGGCGGGTGTCTACGCCTGGCAGGTGGCGGCGGCGCCCGTCCTGGCGCACCACGGCGGGTCCGCCCCGGCTGCCGCCGCGCCGTCGGGGCCCGTCACCCGGAACTCCAACGAGGCCCTCGCCAACCGGATGGCCGCCGCCTACGGGTGGACAGGCGCGCAGGTGACATGCCTTGATGAACTGTGGACCCACGAGAGCGGCTTCGACGCCTACGCCGCCAACTCGGCATCGGACGCGCGGGGGATACCCCAGAAGATCACCGGCTGGTCGGCGGGCTACCAGCCGGGTAACGCCGGCCAGCAGGTCGCCTGGGGCCTGGCTTACATCAAGAGCCGGTACGGCACGCCGTGCGCCGCGTGGGATTTCGAGATGTCCCATACCCCGAACTGGTACTAAGGGACAAGACCCGGAGGACTGACATGGAGATAGACCTGAGCACCGCCGCCCCGCCGCCCCCCGGGCGTACCGTCCGGCAGGCTGAGACGCTGGCGGAGATAACCCGGGTACTCTGCCACGCCACGATGCACCACGAGGCCCTGGGGGAGCCCTCCGACGCATACAGGGTCCTCTGCGAGCTCTCCTCGGCCGCGTCCCGCCTGCCGCAGTTGATCGCCCAGGTGACCCGCTGGTATGCCCTGGAGGACGCCGCGGGCCGGATCGCTGTCCCGGAGGGCCAGTGGCAGGGCCGTCCCGCGGCGGCGGTGACTGCCCTGCAGGCGGAGGGCGATGCGACGATCGCCGCGGCGGAGCGACTGCGGGCTGCGCTGGCAGAGATGACGCGGGTGGCCGCCGCCCTCGCGGCGGAAGGGGACGGCAATGACTGACTTCTGCTGGGCGATGACCGGGGCGGGCACCCCGGTCACTGTTTACGGCCCTGCCGGGCCCGCGCTGGCCATCATGCGGCGGGACAGTGAGCCGATGATCTGCACGCAGGACCCTGGTCACGACCGGGGCCACTCAGCCTGCGACGGGGCCGGTCATATCCTGGCCCGGTGGCCCCGGGCGTCCGTCGAGCGGTACTGGCAGCCCGGTGATTGCGGAGGGCACGGCCATGGCTGACGCCGACGTCAAGGCCCTGCGCGCCAAGTACGTGACCGCGTGCGCGCTGGAGCCTTGGGGGGAGGCCGCCGCTGTCGCCGTCCTCCTCGGCTTCAGGGCAATCGCGTGGCAGCACCGTTTCATCCGGCACGTGAACAAGGGCGGCGTTGACTGGCCCGCGCTCCTCGACGAGAACTGGTCCGAGTGTGAGCGGTTCCTGATCGCCACCGCGGCCGGGCTGTGGACCGGGCGTCCGTGCGGCGCCGACGTGTGCAAGGTCCCGTTTCTCGATGACGGGTTCTACGAGACGTGGCTGGCCATGGTGACGGCCTCGCGGACAGGGAAGGTACCGGAGAATGGCTGACCTTGAGCAGAAGCGCCGCACCGTCCGCGTGCTGGAGTTGCTGACGGAATCGTTCGAGGCGCACAGGCGCGGTGACGGTGAGGGGTTCCGCCGGGCGCTGGACGAGGCCGGCGAGGTCGACGCCTTCGCCGTCTCCGGAATCCAGGGCGGCATCGTCATCGGGGAGATCCCGAACCCCGAGCGGGACTGGCTGGCGTGGTGCGAGTACGTGGCCGTCAACCGTGAAGGGCTGGCGACGATGGAAGCAGGGGAAGGGGCGGGCGCGTGACCAGGTTCATCAGGCCGTCAGACGGCCAGAAGGTGATCAAATGGGACCCGGGTGACCCGGTGGACTGGACGACCCCGGATTCCGGCGATGGCATCAGCGACGAGTACTGCGGGAACTGCGGCCTGGACGTGCCGGGCTGCGGCTGCCCGCGCGACGAGTATTTCGACGGGGACCGGAGCGCGCTGGCGACCCAGGAGCGCGGCGACCCGCCGCTGCCGTACGAATACCAGGGGCCGATCCCGTGACCAGCGCCGAAGGCGCCGAGAGCGCATACGAGCGTGCCTGTTTCGGCATCCTGAGGGCCCGCGCCTGCCTGATGCAGTTCGCGGCCCCGCTGCCGGACCTTGAGGTGACGATCCCTGACGAGCAGTGGAAGATCGTCCTCAAGGCCGACGCCGTAGCGGGCGAGGCCGAGCGGAAGATGCGGGAGGCGACAGAGATCATCCGCGCCGGCCTGCTCGGCTGGGCACCAGCGGAGCCTCCAGGTGAGGACGGCGGCGAAGGGGGCAGGGAATGAGCCCGGTACCCCGTGACGTGCTCGACGCTGAGGTCGCCAAGGTCATCGCCATGGCCCGCGAGCTGGCCGCCCTGACCGGCCCGGCTGCGCTGGCCGCGCACACCGGGTCAGATCCCGCCGATGCCCTCGGGACCTATGCTGCCGCGTTCGGTGAGGCGAAGACGCTGCTGCGGGCGCTGGCTGACATCGCGGAACGGCTGTCCGGCGGGAAGGTGACGGGCGATGCATGAGATCCTGACCCCGGACTGCCCGTGGTGCGGAGCGGCACCCTGCATGGTGATGGGCGGCGGCACCCAGGCGTTCTGCGGCACCGACACCTGCCCATGCTTGACATGGGACCCATCGAAATCGGCTGCGGAGAACCGCAGGAACGCCACCGTAGCCCGGATAACGGAGCGGGGGGAACCCGGCGATGACTGACCCGTCCGTCCCTCACGAGCCGACCCCGGAATGCGCCCCCCTGCACTGCTGGTGGCACAACACAGACGAGCCGGACGGAGGCTACCGGGCCTGCTTCGAGTGTCGCCACGTCTACGCCACGGCGGAAGACCTCCGGGAGACATGGCGCGCAGAGGTTGCTGCAGCGGCACTCCCCGGTGCCGTAGTCGTGGTACCGCCAGCGGACGAGATCGGCGGCTGTCCTTTGTGTGCTCACGATTGGTAGGCTAGGACTACGTGCGCAGGCTATCTGACCTGCGCTGGCACCCTGCCTTTCCCTCGTTGCCGATCTTCCCCTGAATGGTGCGTTACCCGTTGCTGCCCTGGATCATCGCCCTCGTCATCGCCCTGATCGTCGCTGTCGTCTGCCGTTTCATCGAGGAGGGCCCCCGCCAGGATGAACCTCCCGATACCGGGGAGGACGGGAGAGCCGCGTCCCCCGCGGCGGCGTGACAGAATGCACCCGTGACCCCGCTTGAGGCCCTCCTGGCAGCCTTCCAGCCGCACGCTGAGCCCGCCGCGCCTCCTACGCCGCGTGAGGTGGCTGAGGCCGCGGCGTACCTGGGGATGCTGTCCGACCCGGACTCCCGCTGGTTCCGCCCGGCCGTGGCCGCTGGGGGCGTGTGAGCCGCACATGCCGTTTCTGTTTGGAGCCCCTGCCTGAGTGTGTCTGTGCTGAGGAGGACCCGGCGACCGAAGCACTGAAGCAGGCATGGCGGGGTGACGACAGCGACGAGGACGATGGTTCTAGCCCCGCAGGCTCGTAGGTGCGAGAGTCGCCGTCACCCCACGCAAAAAGCCCCGCCAGCCTCGATGGGAGGCCAGCGGGGCGTCTTGGGGCTAGAGCCGCTCGGCGGGCAGGTCGGCGATGCAGTCCGCGACGAGCTGGGCGGGGACGCCGAGATCAGTGCCGGTCTGCTGGATCGCGTGCTCGATGGTGTGGTTCTTGTCTGGGGTGACCACGTAGCCGGCGTGCGTCAGGCCCTCATGCCCGGAGTGCCAGCTTTCGGCGTAGGTGCCGTAGACGATGGCCCGGCCGTCCTCGTGCTGGCGGACCCGCAGCGAGTACTCGTCTATCTCGCCTCGGTCACTCGCCTGCCAGTGCCTAGCCGGGTCGGTGCCGTCGTAGTTGTCGCCGGACGTCTTGGCGATGACGGGCCATTCGTCCTCGTCGATGGTGACGGGCCTGCGGCCGGTCAGTGTGATGGTCCTGGTCTTGCCCATGGCGGTGGTGTCCTTTCGTGGTTTGACCTGGGATGTTCCCGGTGCGCGGGTGGTCAATTCCGCTACCGGCAGCCTAGCTTGGGGCACTGACATTTCCCGGGCTGTGGCGTAAGGGAAAGTAACCCCGTCCTTGTTACCCTGGAATGGTGGCGAGGCCGCTGGGGCTGGCCGGGAAGGGTTAGCGTGTGGCAGGGACGAGGAGCGAGGCCAGCTTGGAGCGTGAGCGCCGCATCCGCCTCTACCGCCGCAACGGCTACACCCTCTCCGAGATCGCCACGCTGGAGGGAATCTCCCGGCCCCGCGTCTCCCAGATCATCGCCGCGGCCCACGCTGAATCCCCCGAGGAGGAGACCCGCGCTGAGATCGCGAGCCTCCTGGAGTTCGCCGAGCGTAAGGCCGTCGAGGTGATCAACGACCCCGGCTATGTGTGCGGCCCGAACGGCAGGGTCATCGAGGGGCCGGACGGTGAGCCGTTGCAGAACAAGGGCATCGTGGTCGACGCGCTGAAGACCGTGATCCTGGTAGCTGAGAAGCGTGCCCGGCTGTACGCGGCAGACAAGCCGCAAAAGAGCATGCTCAGGGTGGATGTAGCCCGGCAGGAGGCGGACTCGTTCCTGGCTGCGGTGAAGGCGAAGGTCGAGGCCGACAACCGGGAGCTTGAGGCGTACAGGCGGCAGTCCGGCAACGTGATTCCCGGTGAGGTGCTGGCGGAACTGCCGCCCGGCGGCGGGTGAGTCAGGCTGGGGTGATGTTCGCGCCGAGCGAGGCCGGCGGGTTGACATTCACCTTCTGGCCTGTCCCGTACTCCGCTGGCAGCGACTCCCAGAAGTACGCCCCGCCGTCGTAGTCCAGTTCCACGACGTCGATCTCCGTGCGGGCTTCGTCCCATTTGCGGGTGCGCGTGATGCGCCTGACCGTGGCTGTTGCGCTCATTGCTGCTTCCCTTCTTCTTGCTGCGTGCCGTCCCCGAGCGCGTCGAGGACCAGGCTCCTGGCGTGCTCGGAGCGGGTGACGCCGGCGTCCCTGGCGGCGGCGTCGAGCCCTGCGGTGGTGGTGATGCCGTGCCGGGCGAGGATGGCCTGGATTGCTGCTGACCGGCCGCCGGGGTGGCCGTCGAGCGCCCGTGCGGCGTACGCGGGGAGCCGGAACGTGACGCGGGGCTCACCTGGGGCGAGCCGGGTTTTCGCGATGACCGTCTCGCTGCCGGGTGCCGCGGTGCCGTGCCGTGCCGCGCGCCTGGCTGCGGCTGCCAGTGCGCGCCGCCCGCGTTCGTGCGCTGCCTTGGCGTCGAGGGCGGCCGGGTCCCTGTCGCCGATCACGTAGCGGCTGTAGTCGTCGTAGCCGCTGTGATCGCTGGGGTCTTCTGCTGGCAGCAGCCGTCCCCGTTCGTCGCGTCCCCGCGGTTTCCTGGTCTCGCTCATGTCTCCCGCCTCCTCTCCGTTATTGTCGCCGCCCGGTCGTCTGCGGTACTCACGTGAACGCGCCGAACGACCCGGCGAACGCAGCGAACTCGGCCGCCACGTCCTCCCCGCCTTCAGGCAGGGCGAGGGCCAGTTCCCGGCATGCGGCGCGAGCCCGCTCCGGCCAGTTGCCCCCGGCTGCCTCGGCTACGGCGAGCAGGGGGGTCCAGATGTCCTCGGCCCTGCCTTCGACGCCTTCGGGGATCTCGGGCTCGGCGTCGGCCACCTGCTCCCGGACTTGGGCCGCCCACCGCTCCAGCCAAGTCTTGGCGTTCGCCGCGGCGTCCTCGGCGCGGCGGGTGAGGTTCGGCGGCCGGTCCTGGCCGCTGGCCTTCTCCATGCGGATCTTGATTCCCCGGGAGAGCAGCGCGGCGAGCTTGTCCCCGGTGTCGGTCTCCAGGGTGTCGAGTCCCGCCATGGCGAGCGGCCCGAACACGGGCTCACGGGTGGCCTTGGCGCCCTTGCCGTTGAGGTAGGTGCCATACCTGTAGGTCCCGCCGTTGATGATGGCCCGCACTGCCTCTTTGCGAGATCCGGCGCCCAGCATGACGTCTGCCTCGTCGAGGGTGACGGTGGAGTGTTCCCGGCTGATCGTGTAGACCAGTCCCGGGCCGGTCGGCTCGAGGTCCAGGCCGTGCCAGCACGGCACGATCCGCCCGAGCAACTCGAGCACGTGGGACTTCCCGCTGCCGGGTTCGGAGCTGAGCAGGTACAGCCTTGGCGTGGCACGGAATACCAGGATGCCGTTCTCGTCCCGCATGTGGCAGTGGGCCGCCCAGAGGGTCACCGCGTCGAGCGCTGCGGGTGAGGGGAACCGGGCGAATGCGCCTAGCCACTGATCGCGTAGCAAATCCAGGAGCCGGTCGCCTGGTATCTGCTGGTCGTTCTTGCGTGCCACGGTGCCGTCGGGTTTGGTTACCGTCCCGGTCAGCGGGACCGCGACGGTGCTGTCTGTGTCGCTGGCTTCCATGTGTGCCTTTCCTGTCGTTCCTGTCTGTGCCGCGCGGCGTCCGGCGAGCTCGGCTTTCCGCTGCCGCATTGCTGCGAGCTGGGCTAGGCGGTGCTGCCGGGCCTGCTCACGTACCGCTGCCGCCCGTGCCAGGGGGTCTAGAACAGGGCGTCTTGGCCGTCCGCCGGCGTCTCCGCTTTCGCCGGCTTCGGCGGTACTGTCAGCACGTCGGTCACGGGGAACAGTCCCTCTGGCGCTTTGCGGTGCTTGCGGGGCAGGAGGTCCCGGTTGAAGTGCTCCGGCCGCAGCGTTGTCCAGTCCGGGCCGTGCGGTGTCTCGGTCGCGTCCATGGGTGGTGTTCCTCTCGCTGGTCTCGTGGCGGTCGCGCCATTCCTCGCGCTGGATCCGGCCGGCGCGGCTGCGCTGCCGCTTGTACTCGGCGAACGTGAGCCGGGGGTGGCCGTCGAAGAACGCGAGCAGTTCCTCACTGGCGTACTTGCGGACCAGCCAGTCCGGCCCGGTCCACATCTGCCACTCGGAGACCGCGACTTTCCCGGTCTCCTCCGCGATGGCGTTGAGCCGCCGCGCTTCCGGGTTCAGCAGCCACCCTTGGCAGTACGCTTCCGCCTGCATCCGCTGGGCGTGCATCGCGTCGTACCACTCGGCTTGCAACTGCCGCCCGGCGCGGTCCCGGCGTTCCTGGCGGTCCCGGCGGTCGGCCTCTTGCCGTAGTGCCGCCTGCATCTCGGGGTCGCTGGTGCCGTAGTACAGCGTGTCGAGCTGCTCTAGTGTCATGTCCCGCAGGTCCGCCTGCGAGGTATCGTCGGTGATGGTCATAGTCCCGCTCCAACGGTCGTGACCTTGGGCCTGCGAGACGCCTCGGAACGTCTCGCAGGCCGTCTGCTTTTACTGCTGCGCGATCCCGCGAACCGGCGCTATGGCCGTGAAGCACCGGGCGCACACGACGTGAAGCAGGTTGCCGTGTACCCCGATGCCCCACTGTCCGTCCGGGGCGGGCGCACCGCAGCGAGGGCAGGTGTCCGGCAGGCCGGCGAGCGCCAGCGTGACCGTGATCGGGCCGACCTGCTCCCCGCACTCGCACATGCCGTTAGTGACGTCTCCCGGGTCGTGGCGGCAGGCGGTGAACCCGGCCTCGACGTAGCTGCGGCGCGTGTCGTTCAGCCGGTCGAGCAGTTCCTTGTTACCGGGGAACGGGACGTAACCAAGGAGGGCGAGTGCCGCTGCCTCGTGCTTAGCGTCCCCGGTTGCCTCGTATGCCCCTATGGCTTTCTCGGCCTCATCATGTGCCGCCTGCATGCTCAGCATGGCGTGTCCTCTCGCCGCGTGTTTTCGTGTGTTCTTGCAGGTCAACCGCTATACTGGTGGTGACGGGCGGGGTAGCCCAGCGGCTCCCGGCCTGGTCACCCGGACCTTGACACCTCTATCGCGTCGATGCACCGGCATGGCCCCGGGCCCTCGTGGTCTGTGGCCGCGTGGTGCATCTCGTACGTGTGTTCCGGGCCGATGTGGGCGGGGTGCTCGGGGCACCCCTCCGCCCCGCAGTTCTCGTCGGGGCACGGGGCGAGCGCGATCCCTGGCCGCTCAGTCCTGGCGACTGCCGTCTCGCTCATCGCTCGCTCCTCCTCGCTGCGTGTTTTCTGTTCGTGTGGTCCCACCACCTATAATTGAGCCATGACAGCCCAGCATGAGATCACAGGCGATGCGCCCATAGCGGTCTACCGGCTATACGACGCCCCGGGAACACTGCTCTACGTCGGCGTAACCGACAACCCGACCGCACGCTTCGCCGAACACGCCAAGGTCAAACCCTGGTGGCCTGCCGTAGCCCGCAAAACGATGGCCTGGCACGACAGCCGCACTGAAGCGCTAGAAGCCGAAACACTCGCCATAGCGTCCGAGCAGCCGCTACACAACCACGCCGGACGCCCGAAGGCCCCGGGAATCCGCGGCAAGGACCGCCACAAGCGGGCACCAGTCCGGGTGCGACTCCGCGAACCCGACCACATATGGCTGCTAGAGCACGCCACAGAGACAGGCCGGCCAATCAACGCGATCCTCGCGGATGCCCTCACGGCGTACCGCGCCAACCTAAGTGGTCCCACCACACAAGCGGAACCACCACCCCCACCCGAAGTAGTCGAAGACGCCATCACCACACTCGAAGCCCGCCCCAGAAACTGCAAACACCACCGCATGCGCATGAGCAAAGGCGTCTGCCCCGACTGCCACCAATGGGCCACCAAACCACGCTGACAACCCACCCGCGAAACAAGAACCGATGACGTGCCTCTGCCGCCTCCGTTTCGCGCGTTCGGCACGCGGGCGGGTGCGTGTCTCTCCCCGCCGTGCCAGCCGCC
>Ga0335069_10012484_pt1 | contig 11948 bp, 12 predicted proteins | sample Lox_Sample_11_FD_206714 | JGI IMG/M metagenome (GOLD analysis project Ga0335069, IMG submission 206714) | Soil microbial communities from Loxahatchee National Wildlife Refuge, Florida, United States - Lox_Sample_1.1 | ecosystem: Environmental > Terrestrial > Soil > Wetlands | place: USA...
ATCCAGCCCGAGCGCAGCCATTCGGTCGAGGCCGCGCTGCAGTACGCATCCGATGCACTCGGCGTGCTGCGCGTCACCGCATTCCAGACGGACTACACGGACCTGATCGACTACCGCCCCGACGCGAGCGGTTTCTACTATATTGCGCAGAATGTCGGCAAGGCCAAGGTGCAGGGCCTCGAAGGCTCGTGGCAGGGGCACGTCGGCAAGACCGACGTGCGGGTCGCGGTGACCTTGCAGAATCCGGTCGACGAAATGCAGAATCAGGACCTGAATCGCCGCGCGCGGCGCTTCGCGTCGTTCGCGGCGAGCCGTGCGTTCGGCGGCTGGCGGTTCGGCGGGGAGTGGCTCGTCAGTGGTGCGCGCAACGATTCGGGCAACACCCTCGGTGGTTACGGGGTCGTCAATCTTTCCGCGCGCTACGACATCACGAAGGCGTGGTACGTGAGCGCGCGCATCGACAATCTTTTCGACAAGGACTACGAGCTTGCCTACGCGTACAACACTCCGCGGCGCGGTGCCTATGTCACGATCGGCTGGCAGCAGCAGTAAGCCGGCCCGGCGCAGGCGCGCACGCGCCGGCCGGCAGGCCGCATGAGCGCTGCCCGCGCCGCGGCGATCTGGGCCGCGCTCGCGGCCGCGGTCGCCGCACTGTTCGTCGCATCGCTGACCCTCGGCAGCGTGCCGATGTCGCCGCTCGACGCGCTCGCATCGCTGGTGCCGCATGCGGGCGCCGACGCGCTGCTCGGCGATATCGTCCGCACGCTGCGGCTGCCGCGCGCGCTCGCAGGTTTCGCATGCGGCGCGCTGCTCGCGCTTGCCGGCGCGCTGCTGCAGGTGCTGCTGCGCAATCCGCTGGCCGAGCCCTACGTGCTGGGCGTGTCGGGCGGCGCGGCCGGCTTCGCGCTCGTCGCGATGATCGCCGGCAGCGCGTGGTGGTTTGTCGATGCATCGGCGTTCGCGGGTGCGCTCGTGTCGATGCTGCTCGTGCTCGGCCTCGCGCGGCGCGAACTGTGGCGCGGCGAGCTGCGCGACGCGTCGCCGCGCCTGCTGCTCACGGGCGTCGTGATCGCGGCAGGGTGGGGCGCGCTCGTCACGTTGCTGCTGTCGCTTGCGCCCGATGCGCGGCTGCGCGGCATCATCTTCTGGCTGACCGGCGACCTGAACGGCGTCGCGCCGCCGTGGTTCGCGTGGGGCGCGCTCGCGTTCGCCGCGCTCGTGGCGCTGCCGGCCGCGCCGCAACTGAACGTGCTGCTGCGCGGCGATGCGACGGCGCTCGCGCTCGGCGTGCCGGTCGCGCGGCTGCGCGTGCGGATCTATCTCGTCGCATCGCTGGCAGCCGCCGCCGCCGTCACGACCGCGGGCACGATCGGCTTCGTCGGCCTGGTCGTGCCGCATGCGCTGCGGCTCGCGTTCGGCAACGACCAGCGCATGCTGCTGCCCGCCGCGATGCTGGCGGGCGGCGGCGGCGTGATGGCGGCCGACCTGTTGGCGCGCACGGTGATCGCGCCCGCGCAGCTGCCAGTCGGCGTGATGACCGCGCTGGTCGGCGTGCCGGTGTTCCTGTGGATGTTGTTGAGGAAGCCGATGCGATGAGCGCCCGATCCGCCGATGCCGGCTATGCCTCGGTCGACCTCGCGCTCGCGGCCGGTGCGCGCACGTTGCTGAGCGGCTTCACGCAGGCCTTCCGGCCCGGCGAGATGTGGTGCGTCGCGGGGCCAAACGGCGCGGGCAAGACGACGCTGCTCGCGACGCTCGCGGGGCTGCAGGCGCCGGCCGGCGGGCATGTCGTCGTCGATGGCCGGCCGCTCGGCACATGGCCGGGCGGGCAACTCGCGCAGCGTCGCGCGCTGATGCCGCAGCAGTTGCACGATGCGTTCAGCGCGACCGTGTTCGATACCGTGCTGCTCAGCCGCTTTCCGTATCTCGGCGGCTGGGGCTGGGAACGGCCCGGGGATCGCGACGCCGCGCGTGCGGCGCTCGCGACGTTCGGCCTGTCCGATCTCGCCGGGCGCGACGTGCTGTCGCTGTCCGGCGGCGAGCGGCAGCGTGTCGCGCTGGCGGCTGCGCTGTGCCAGGACGCGCCGCTGCTGCTGCTCGACGAGCCGCTCGCGCATCTCGACCTGCACTACCAGATCGACTGTCTGACCGCATTGACCGCGTGGCTCGATGCCGGCGCGCGCACCGTGCTGTTCTCGTGCCACGACCTGAACCTCGCGCGGCGCTTCGCGACGCACGCGCTGCTGCTCGACGGCCGCGGCCGCGCATGGGCGGGCCCGGTGGCCGACGTGCTGACGCCCGAGCGCGCGAGCGATGCGTTCGGCTATCCGCTCGTGCTGATCCGCGAGGGCGGCCGCGATGCATTGCTGCCCGCGTGGCCGGAGCGGCGATGAACCTTTTTCTGCTGTCTTCCACTGACGACGCGCGGCGACTGCCGCGCACACCAGGCGACCTCCCGATGAATCCGACTTTTTCCCTGCCCGATGTCGCGCCGCTCGATGCATCGCTGCGCGCCGGTCTGCAACATGCGATCGACCACAAGACCAAGCCGCCGGGCAGCCTCGGCCAGCTAGAGGCGCTCGCGCTGCAGCTCGGCATGATCCAGCGCACCGGGCGTCCGTCCGTGCAGCGTCCGGTGACGATCGTGTTCGCCGCCGATCACGGCATCGCGGCGGAGGGCGTGAGCCCGTATCCGCAAGCGGTGACCGCGCAGATGGTCGCGAATTTCCTCGCGGGCGGCGCGGCGATCAATGCGTTTTCGGGCGTCGCGAACAGCGAACTCGAGATCGTCGATGCGGGCGTCGCGTCGCCGCTGCCCGCGTCGCCGAAGATGATCTCGCTGCCGGTCGCGCGCGGCACGCGAAATTTCGCGCACGAGGCGGCGATGACGCGCGACGAGCTGCATGCCGCGCTCGCGGCGGGCGCGGCGCGCGTGCGCCATCATGCGGCGCTCGGCACGAACGTGATCGGCTTCGGCGAGATGGGCATCGCGAACACGTCGTCTGCCGCCTGCCTGATGAGCCGCCTGCTCGGCGAGCCGATCGACGTGTGCGTCGGACGCGGCACCGGCCTCGACGATGCCGGCCTCGCGCACAAGCGCGCGGTGCTCGGGCGCGCGCTCGCGCATCATCCGCAGGCGAGCGCGCCGCTCGACGTGCTCGCGACGTTCGGCGGCTTCGAGATCGCGATGATGACCGGCGCGTTCCTCGCGGCGGCGAGCGCGCGGATGACGATCCTCGTCGACGGCTTCATCGCGACTTCGGCGTTGCTGGTCGCCGATGCGCTTGCGCCGGCCGTGCGCGAATACTGCGTGTTCTCGCACGCATCGAACGAGGCAGGGCACCGGCGCATGCTCGCGCATTTCGATGCGCGGCCGCTGCTCGCGCTAGACCTGCGGCTCGGCGAAGGCACGGGCGCGGCGCTCGCGCTGCCGCTCGTGCGCGCGGCGGCGGCGTTCCTCGACGAGATGGCGAGTTTCGAATCCGCCGGCGTGGACGATCGTGACGCCTGAGCGCGCCGGCGGCATGCGCGCCGAACTGCGCTACTTCTTCGTCGCGCTCGGCTATTTCACCCGCGTGCCGGTGCCGCGCCGGATCGGCTACGCGGCCGGCGACCTGGATCAGGCCGCGCGCTACTTCCCGCTCGTCGGCGCGTGCGTCGGCGCGTGGGGTGCGCTCGTCTACCTCGCGACGCTGCGCATGTTTCCGGCGTCGATCGCGTCGGGGCTGTCGATGGCCGCGACGCTCGTCGCGACCGGCGCGTTCCACGAGGACGGACTCGCGGACAGTTGCGACGCCTTCGGCGGCGGCTATACGCGCGACGACGTGCTGCGCATCATGCACGACTCGCGGATCGGCACGTTCGGCGCGGTCGCGCTCGTGATCGCGCTCGGCCTGAAATGGCAGGCGCTCGCCGCGCTGCCGCCGTTGCGCGCCGCGTGGACGCTGGTCGCCGCGCATGCCGCGAGCCGCGCCGCGGCCGTGAGCCTGCTCGTGTCGCTCGATTACGTGCGGCCCGAAGGCAAGGCGAAGCCGGTCGCGCAGCGGATGCGCGCGCGCACCTGGCTCGTCGCCGCGGCGTTCGGCCTGCCGTGGCTGTTCTGGCCGGACTGGCGCGCGGGGCTCGCCGCGCTTGGCGTGCTGATCGTGTTGCGCGCGTGCGTTGCGCGCTATTTCGTGAAACGGATCGGCGGCTACACCGGCGATTGCCTCGGCTTCGCGCAGCAGTTGAGCGAGCTTGCGATCTATCTCGTGGTGCTGGGATGGATGTCGTCCTGATCCGGCATCCGGCCGTCGATGTTGCGCCCGGTGTCTGCTATGGCCGCAGCGACGTGCCGCTCGCCGCGCCGGCCGACGCGGGAGCGCAGGCGGTGCGCGAGCGGCTCGCGGGCCTGCGCGCGCCGCTGCCGGCGTGCATCTGGTCGAGCCCGCTCGCGCGGTGCGCGTCGATTAGCGAGCCGCTCGCACAGACGCTTGGCGTGCCGCTGCGACGCGACGCGCGCTGGCAGGAGATGGATTTCGGCAGCTGGGAGATGCAGCGCTGGGACGACATCGATCGCGCGGCGCTCGATGCGTGGGCGGCCGATCTGATGCATGCGTGCGCGCATGGTGGTGAGAGTGTCGCGTGGTTCGCCGCGCGCGTCGCGCAGGTGCTCGACGCCACCGTGCAGGCCGGCGCGCCGCAGTGGGCGGTCACACATGCGGGCGTGATGCGCGCGTTCGCATCGCACGCGCTGGGCGTGCCGCTCGATGCGCTGCTCGCGCGGCCCGTGCCACTGGGCGGCATCGTCTGGCTGCGCCGCGACACCGCGCGCGGCGTCTGGGAGATCGCGCACTGGGACGCGTGAGCGCGCGTCAACGCGTCAACGCACCGGTCGCCGCTTGCGCGCGATGTCGAGATCCTCGCACAGCGCCGCCGCGCCCTGCACGATGCGTGGCGCCGGGCGCGTCAGCACGTCGCCGTCGATCGCGAACAGGTTGCCGCGCGCGACCGCGGTCAGCGCGGGCCACGCCTGCCAGCGCGCGAGGCTGGGCAGCGTGTCGTTCGCGGGCGTCGCGCCGGCACGCGTCGTCACGATAGCTTCGGGATTCGCCGCGAGCACGGCTTCGTCGGAGACGGTCGGCACGAGTGGCTCGAGCGACGCGAAGACGTTGCGGCCGCCGCACAGGCGAATCACGTCGCTGACCAGATGCGTGCCGTTGAGGGTCATCAGCGGCCGGTCCCATACCTGAAAGAACACCGTGACGGGCGCGCGAGACGCATAGCGCGCGCGCAGCGCGCCGATCTCGCGCCGGAACGATGCAGCGGCTGCGTCGGCGACGGGCTGCGTGCCGAGCAGCATGCCGAGCTGGCCGAGTGTCGCCGCGACATCGTCGAGCTGCTTCGGCTCGCTGAAGAACAGCGGGATGCGCAGCGCGCGCAGCGCATCCGTCTGTCGCTCCAGACGACGATCAAGTCGGGCTTCAACGCGGCGATGCGCTCGAGGTCGAGCGCCTTGTTGTCGCCGACGCGCGGCACGGCCCGCGCGGTGGGCGGATAGTCGCTGTACGTGACCGTGCCGACGAGCTTCGCGCCGCCGCCCGCGGCGAAGATCAGCTCGGTCGCGTGTGGCGCGAGACTGACGACGCGTTGCGCGGGCGCGGCGAGCGTGACCGTGTGTCCGGCGTCGTCGCGCGCGCTGACGTCCGCGTGCGCGTGCATGGCGCCGCCCAGCGCGAGCAGCGCGGCGGCGAGCGGGGGCACGAACTGGCGGCGCATGGTCATCGTGCGTGTGTGTGCAGCGCCGGCATGCATTGCGCGAGCGCGTCCGATAGACGCTGCCACTCGTGTTCGCTGCCCGGCAGGCCGACGCGCACGCTCGACGGCTGCGCGAAGTAGCGCGTCCAGATCCCGTGCGTCGCGAGCGCGTCGTGCAGCGCCGCGGCGCGCGGATCGGCGGTCCAGCTGAACAGCGGCGTCGCATGGACGTGAAAGCCGTGCCCGCGCATCAGCGCCGCGAGCCGGTCGCCGTCGGCGGCGAGTCGCGCGCGCGCCGCGGCCTGCCATGGTGCGTCGGCGAAGGCGGCGGCCACCGCGTGACGCGCGGGGCCGCTGACGGTCCACGCGCCGAGCGTGTCGCGCAACGTGACGATCAGCTCGGGGCAGGCCAGCACGAAGCCGGCGCGGATGCCCGCGAGCCCGAAGAACTTGCCGACCGAGCGCAGCACGACGAGGCCCGGGCGATGCGTGTGCGCGGCGAGCGAACCGCTCGCGCCGGTGTCGGCGAACGCCTCGTCGACGATCAGCGTGCCGCCGCGCGCCGAAAGCTGCGTGTGCCAGCCGAGCAACCGGCAGGGTTCGACGCGCTCGGCTGTTGGATTGTTCGGATTCCCGATTATGGCGTGGCGCAACGATGCCGGCAACGTGTCCGATGCGATGTCGAGTGGCTCGATCGCATGACCGTGCCGCGCGAAGGCCGGCGCGTATTCGCCGTACGCGAGCGGGGCGACACCCGCGCCGCCGTGCGGCAGCAGCGCGGGCAGCGCGCGGATCGCGGCCTGGCTCCCGGCGACGGGCAGCACGTGCGCCGCGTCGGGCGCGCCGTAATAGCGTGCGGCGCAGGCGGCGAGGCAGTCGCCGTCGTCGGGCAGCCGCCGCCACGCGTCGGCGGGCACGGGCGGCACTGGATAGCCGGCCGGATTGATGCCGGTCGACAGGTCGAGCCATGCGTCGTGAGGAATGCCGTGGCGGCGTGCGGCTTCGTGCAGGTTGCCGCCATGTGCGATGCGGGTGTCAGACATGATAGGTGCCCATCGCGAGTGCTGCGCCGGCGACGAGCAGCACGAGCCACAGGGCCAGCGTGCGCGTGACGAGCGACAGCGCGGCGACGATGTGCGCGGCGTTGGCGTGCGCGCCGGCGCCGAGCGACGGGCGCACCTCGACCGTGCCGTGATAGACGGCCGGCCCGCCGAGCTGCACGTTCAGGCTGCCCGCGCCCGCGGCCATCACCGGGCCGGCGTTCGGGCTGTCCCAGTGGCGCGCCTGCGTGCGCCAGCAGCGCCACGCGGTGGCCGTGTCGCCGAGCAGCGCATAGCTCGCGGCGGTCAGGCGCGCGGGGACCAGGTTCAGCACGTCGTCGATCCGTGCCGCCGCCCAGCCGAAGCGCAGAAAACGCGGTGTGCGGTAGCCCCACATCGCATCGAGCGTGTTCGCGAGCCGGTAGAGCAGCGCGCCGGGGCCGCCCGCGACGACGAACCAGAACAGCGCGCCGAAGATCGCATCGTTGCCGTTCTCGAGCGCGGATTCGACGGCCGCGCGCGACAGCGCCGCTTCGTCGGCTGCACGCGTGTCGCGCGACACGATCCGTGCGGTCAGCGCGCGCGCGCCGGGCAGGTCGTGCCGACGCAATGCGGTGGCGATCGGCGCGAGGTGATCGGCGAGGCTTTTCGCGCCGAGTGCGAACCACAGCAGCGCGACGTGCAGCGCCGCGGCGAGCGGCGCGGGCAGCGCGGCCGCCAGCCAGAACGACACCGCCACCGGCGGCGCGACGGCGACAAGCCATGCGGCGATGCCGGCGAGACGGCCGAGCGTGCCGGTGTTCAGCGCGCGTTCGAGGTGGGCTGCAATCCGCCCGAATGCCGCGAGCGGGTGCGCGTTGGCCGGCTCGCCGAGCTTGCGGTCGACGAGCACGCCGATCACCGCGAGCATCGCGACGCCGGGCAGCGACAGCATCAGCATGGCGCGGCTCCCGGCTTGATTGCGACGGGCAGGCCCGCGACCAGCAGCGTGACGCGCGTCGCGCGCGCCGCAACGCGCTGGTTGAGGCGGCCGAGCTCGTCGACGTAGCGGCGCGTCATCGCGCCGAGCGGCACGACGCCGAGCCCGATCTCGTTGCTGACGACGATCAGCTTCGCGCGCGCGCGGCACAGCGCGTCGTCTAGCGCATCGACGCGCTGCGCGTAGCCCGCGTCGTCGAGCGGCTCGCCGTCGGCGGGGCATAACAGATTGGTGAGCCACAGCGTCAGGCAATCGACGAGCAGGCACGAGCCCGGGTCGTCGAGCCGCGCGAGCGTGCCGGCAAGGTCGAGCGGCGCGTCGGCGAATTCCCACTCGGCAGGCCGCCGCGCGCGGTGATGGGCGATGCGCTGCGCGAATTCGTCGTCGAGCGCGCGCGCGGTCGCGACATAGGTGACAGGGCGGCCGCTGTCGGCGGCGAGGCGCTCGGCATACGCGCTCTTGCCCGAGCGGGCGCCGCCGAGGACGAAGGTGAGGTCGTGCGGAATCATCGCGTGATTGTAACGGCGCGGGCGATAATGCGGCCTTCGCTTTGCCATGCCTTTGACACGATGAATGCACCCGATGCGCGGCCGGCCGGCGCGCTGATGATCCAGGGCACGACGTCCGACGCGGGCAAGAGCACGCTCGTCGCGGGCCTGTGCCGCCTCGCGCGCCGCGCGGGCGCGCGCGTCGCGCCGTTCAAGCCGCAGAACATGGCGCTCAACAGCGCGGTGACGGCCGACGGCGGCGAGATCGGCCGCGCGCAGGCGCTGCAGGCGCTCGCGGCCGGCGTCGCGCCACATACCGATTTCAATCCGGTGCTGCTCAAGCCGACGAGCGACCGCGGTGCGCAGGTCATCATCCACGGCAAGGCCCGTGCGAACCTGAATGCGCGCGCGTATCACGACTACAAGCCAGTCGCGTTCGACGCGGTGCTCGAATCGTATGCGCGGCTGCGCGCGGCGTATGACACGGTGATCGTCGAAGGTGCGGGCAGTCCCGCCGAGATCAACCTGCGCGACGGCGACATCGCGAACATGGGCTTTGCCGAGCGCGTCGACTGCCCGGTCGTGCTCGTCGCCGACATCGACCGCGGCGGCGTGTTCGCGCATCTGGTCGGCACGCTCGCGTGCCTGTCGGATAGCGAGCGCGCGCGCGTGCGCGGCTTCGTCATCAACCGCTTCCGCGGCGATTTCGGGCTGCTGAAGCCGGGGCTCGACTGGCTCGAGGCGCAGACAGGCAAGCCGGTGTTCGGCGTGCTGCCCTACCTGCACGGGCTCACGCTCGACGCCGAGGACATGCTTCCCGCGCAGGCCCGCAGCGGCGCCGCGCACGATGGCGCGGGCGTGCTGCGCGTCGTCGTGCCGGCGCTGCCGCGCATCAGCAACCACACCGATTTCGATCCGCTGCGCGTGCATCCGCAGGTCGAGTTCACGTACTGGAAGAGCGGGCCGGTGCCTGCGGCCGACCTGCTGATCCTGCCCGGCTCGAAGAGCGTGCAGCGCGACCTGGCCTGGCTCAGGACGGCGGGCTGGGCGGACGTCGTCAAGCGGCACCTGCGCTATGGCGGCAAGGTGATCGGCATCTGCGGCGGCATGCAGATGCTCGGCCGCGCGCTCGACGATCCGCTCGGCCTCGAAGGCGAGCCGGGCAGTGTGCCGGGCTTCGGCCTGCTCGATTTCGCGACCACGCTGCAGCCGGACAAGACGCTGAAGAATGTCGCTGGCCGCCTCGCGCTGCCGGGCGGCGCGGCCGTGCGCGGCTACGAGATCCACATGGGCGAGACGCGTGGCCCCGCGCTCGCGTCGCCGGCACTCGCGCTGGCGGCCGACGGCGAGGGTGAACGCGCGGGCTGCGACGGCGAAGGCGGGGCGGACAACGCAGGCGGCACGCGCGCGGACGGCGCGTTGTCCGGCGACGGGCAGATTCTCGCGACCTACGTGCACGGGCTGTTCGACGCCCCCGATGCGTGCGCCGCGCTGCTCGCGTGGGCCGGCCTCGACGGGGCCGAGCGGATCGACTATCCGGCGCTGCGCGAGGCGTCGCTCGAGCGGCTCGCGGACACGATTGCCGCGCACGTCGACCTGCCGGCACTGTACGCCGCGTTTCGCTGACGGAGGTCTCGCTTTTTTCGCTGCACGTCGTGCTCGGCGGGCAGCCTGCCGCCGCCCGGCAGGCTGCCTGACGCGCCGCCGTCCGGTGGCGCGTCAGGCGGTGGCCGAGCGGTTCCGGTCGCGCCGCATTTCCCGATATCATCGCTCCCTGTATCCGCATTCTGGCGGCGTCTGCCCGACGGCCGGCGCCGCGCGGCTTTTCCGGGAGAATTCATGACGGTGATCGTGGTGGCGAATCCGAAGGGCGGCGTGGGCAAGAGCACGCTGTCCACCAATCTGGCCGGTTATTTCGCGGCACAAGGCGCGTGGGTCGCGCTCGCCGATCTCGACCGGCAGCAGTCCTCGCACGCATGGCTCGATCTGCGCCCGGCGACGCTGCCGGTCATCGAGAGCTGGCAACTGGAGCCGGATTCGACGGCGAAGCCGCCGCGCGGCCTCGAATACGCGGTGATCGACACGCCGGCCGGTCTGCACGGCAACCGGCTCAATCTCGCGCTCCAGCTGGCCGACAAGGTGATCGTGCCGCTGCAGCCGTCGATGTTCGACATTCTCGCGACCCAGCATTTTCTCGAGCGCCTCGCCGGCGAGAAGGCGGTGCGCAAGGGCAAGGTCGAGATCGGGATCGTCGGGATGCGGGTCGATCCGCGCACGCGGTCGGCCGAGCAGCTGCACCGGTTCATCGACGGACTGAAGCTGCCGGTGCTCGGCCACGTGCGCGACACGCAGAACTACGTGCAGCTCGCTGCGCACGGGCTGACGCTCTGGGACGTCGCGAAGAGCCGCGTCGAAAAGGATCTCGAGCAGTGGTGCCCGATCGTCGAATGGGCCGAGCGCCGCACGTGACCGCGCGCGCGGGCCGGGTGGCCGCCGCGGCCCGCGCCGGCTTACGCTCCGCGCGGCTTACGACCAGCTCTGCGTCGGCACGTGATCGCGGCTGCCCTTGATCTTGTTGTTGTCGTCGACGAACACCAGGTTCGGCTTCCAGCCGGCCTTCAGCTCCTCGTCGTCGACCACCGCGAACGCGGCGATGATGACGAGATCGCCGAGCTGCGCGCGGCGCGCGGCCGAGCCGTTCAGCGAGATCATGCCGCTGCCGCGCTCACCCTTGATCGCGTACGTCGAGAAGCGCTCGCCGTTGTTGATGTTCCAGATGTCGATCCGCTCGTTTTCCGCGATGTTCGCGGCTTCGAGCAGGTCTTCGTCGATCGCGCACGAGCCTTCGTAGTGCAGCTCGCAGTGCGTGACCGCCACTCGGTGGATCTTCGATTTCAGCATGTGGCGCTGCATGGTGACTCCTTGATACGTGGTGTTGCGCTGGCGGGCGGCGCCCGTCAGATTTCCAGGTTGTCGATGAGGCGGGTTGCTCCGAGTTTCGCGGCGGCCAGCACGACGAGCGGCTCGCCGGCCTCCAGTTCGGCCGCGCTCGGCGCGACCAGGTTCGCGCGCCGGCGGATCGACACGTAGTCGGGCTGCCAACCGCGGCCGGCGAGGTGCTCGCGGGACTGTTGCTCGATCTTGCCGAGGTCGCGTTCGCCGCCGAGCACGCCTTCGCGCACGCGCGCGAGCGTTTTCGCGAGCTCCGGCGCTTCCTGGCGCTCGGCCGGCGCGAGATAGCGGTTGCGCGATGACAGCGCGAGGCCGTCTTCGTCGCGCACCGTCTCGGCGGCGAGGATGTCCACCGGCAGCGCGAGCTGCTGGCACATGCGGCGCACGATCATCAGCTGCTGGTAGTCCTTCTTGCCGAACACCGCGACGCGCGGCTGCACGCACGCCATCAGCTTGGCGACGACCGTGCACACGCCGGTGAAGAAGCCGGGCCGGAACTTGCCCTCGAGGATGCCGCCGAGATCGTCCGGCGGCTGCACGCGGTATTCCTGCGGCTCCGGATACATGTCGCGCTCGGTCGGCGCGAACAGTACGTAGACGTTTTCCTTCTGCAGCTTCTCGATGTCGTCCTGCAGCGTGCGCGGGTACTTGTCGAAATCCTCGTTCGGCCCGAACTGCAGCCGGTTGACGAAGATGCTCGCCACGACAGGGTCGCCGTGCTGCCGCGCGAGCCGCATCAGCGACAGGTGGCCT
>Ga0335069_10012485_pt1 | contig 11948 bp, 14 predicted proteins | sample Lox_Sample_11_FD_206714 | JGI IMG/M metagenome (GOLD analysis project Ga0335069, IMG submission 206714) | Soil microbial communities from Loxahatchee National Wildlife Refuge, Florida, United States - Lox_Sample_1.1 | ecosystem: Environmental > Terrestrial > Soil > Wetlands | place: USA...
AGGGGCTCCACAGCCACCGCCCGCAAGTGCCCTGCCACCCGCACGCTAACCTATGGCCTCACCCGAGAACGCACTCTCCAAGCTCGCAGATCTCCGCAAGGCGATCGTGCGACCGAACCAAGAGGATATCGAGCAGCTCAAGGCCTGGGAGCTCTCTATCAAGAAGCACCAGATGCTCAAGAAGTGGCTCGAGCACCCTATCTCAATCCTCCTGCACGATGAGATCTTGAGGAAAGCAACCGAAATGAGCGTGCGCCTTTCAACCGATCGCTCACTCAATGAAGCAGATCGGGCGGCGCTCTTCGAGACGAAGGACTTCGCTACCTTCCTCCTCACGATCTTCAAGACCGGCAAGGATGATCAAGTGATCGAGCAGATCGAGAAGGAGCTCGATGCTTCTCTCCAGAGCTGGGGAGAATATGGTGCGAATTACCAACCAGGGGGTTAATATATTTCTATGAAAGCACAACGATACACGGGCAAGCCGACGGGGAAGATGGAGACGCCAGTCGTCCCTAACCTCAAGAAGGTGAAGAAGGCGCCGAAGTCGCAGCCGGAGCTTATGCAGGAAGGTCTCGATGCCGCGCGCAAGAGCAACTACAAGAACCTCACCGCTGTCATGGTCAACGGGAAACCGACTCCGCTCGGGAGGAGCCCAGGCAAGCAGGGCAAGGCACCGCGCTACTAACCATGAAGCGCGTCGCCACGCTCGCAGCGATCCTCCTCACTCCAACACTCGCCTTCGCGCAAGTGGGCGGCGATAGTATCGGCGTGCTCCAATCCTCCATCGACGATCTCCAGCACACCATCATCATCGATTGCGTACCAACCTTCACGAGAGATCTCTACCAAGGCCTCTCTGGGCCCGACGTGGAGTGCTTGCAGGATATCCTCCTTGCGGAGGGCTTCTCGATACCGGCTGGGCACACCGGCTACTTTGGCGCGCAGACGCGCGCAGCGCTCTCGGCCTTCCAGACAATCCACAAGATATCCCCAACTGCCGGATACTTTGGATCCATCACGAGGGGAGTGTTTGGTACTCTATAGGTATGGCTAAGCAAAAGCTCTCACCTCACTCGTATGCACACCTCAATCTCACCGAGCACGAAGTGCCCGGCATCAAGGACATGCCCGTTGGTAGCAAGCATACTTTTACTGTCGAAGCCGAGCACGTTGAAACGCGCAAGAATGAAGGGCACGACGGCATCATGCCGATGCACGAAGGCATGGGCTCCAAGGAAAAGGGGATGAAGATGCCGAAGTTCTCGGCGCGATTCAAGGTAGTGGCAGTCGATCATCACATGCCGAAGAAGATGGGCAAGATGCCCCGCTACGGTAAGAAAGCCGCCTAGTATGCCTAACTCCAAATTTTCTCCGAAAGACGATCGCCAGATCCAGCACATCATCGACAGCGAAGTTGCTGCCGGTAAGTCCAAGGAAGAGGCAACCTCCATCGCCTACGGGCGCGTGCAGAATCAGAAGAAGGGATCAAAGAAGAAGGGTAAAGCCCGCGCAAAGTCGAAGCGCGCGGCTCGTTATTAACTCTCTAATCCATACGTATGGGAAAGAAAGCACCAGCAGCTCCAGGCGCAGAAGGCGCAGCAGCTCCGGCTCCTAAGAAGGCGAAGGCACCTAAGGCGGCGGCAACGTCGACCGAAGCACCTCGCTCGATCCACCTTGAGTTCAAGGTCGGTAAGCCGGCCAAGGCCTTTAGCTTCTTCGTCCACGCGACGAGTGAGGCAGAGGCGAAGTCCCTGCTTGCAGGAGACCTCCAGGAGGTACTCAAGCAGCTCAAATAACGATATGAGCTCCCTTTCGCGACTCTTGATGAGTGCGAAGGCCAAGCGCGCGGAGTTCGCGCAATCGGCCCTCGAATTCACAGAGCAGAATCGGGGCTCTTTCGTTTTCCTCGCAGACCCAGATACCGACGTAATGTTCTTTGCATTCCGTGGTATCCAGGTGCCGGTACGCTTCACGCAGCCAGATGGGAGCCGCATGCACATCGTTCGAGACGCCTTGCGCTACGAGAATGGGGATGATCGAAAAGCAATCGACCAATTCCTCCTCGTTGTGGATAGTGCGCTCGTCAACATTGCGAAGGCAATCTATAATAGGCGCAGAGATGCGAAGCTATCGAAGTTGAAGGATGTCGCGCTTGAGTTCGTAGGCCGACCCGTCGACGAGATGCACACCATCGAGGGAATGAAGAGCCCCTTCCAGGTGAAGACCACACCAGGAGACGAGGGCACGCACCTTGAAAGTCAGGTTTGATCCACGGCAATGTTTGTGAATTTCTTTATGCTTTCGAGAGGGTCTCCGCGTCGCTGAAATGCGACTCCACGGAGATCCGCGATCCGGTTATCCATTGCCGTGGAGTACCCTGGTCGAGGTCCTCGAGAGCAGAACGAAGTCCGCAAACGCGGGCTTCTTTCGTTATCGGCCACACCCCAGACCGATCGGCCAAGGGCTACCGCACCCCTTTTAGCGGAAGGACTCCGCACCTAAATTAGCCAAGTGGTTCATTCATATGAGTACGCCAAATAAAAACGGTGGCAAGACCGGAGATCCGGAAACGGACGAAATTCTTGCCGAGATGGAGGAGGACGGGGAAAAGCCCCCATTTGCCCCAGCATCCGAAGACGAATCCAAAGACGGCGATGAGGTCGACGAGGAGGAGGAAGAGGATGAGTCCGAAGACGACGAAGAAGAGGATGAGGAGGAAGACGACGACGAGGACTCCGAAGATGAGGACGAGGAAGAATCCGATGAGGAGGACTCCGAGGACGAAGACGAGGAGGATGATGTCGACGAGGAATCCGAGGACTCCGAAGACGACGACGAGGATGAGGACGAAGAGGGGGAGGATGAAGACGACGAGGATGATAATTCCTCTGCGAAGAAACCCGCCTGGATGCGTCTCCGCGAAGAGAAGAAGCGCCGCAAGGATGCCGAAGCTCTCGTAGAGAAGTTGCAGGGATCCAAGACAGAGAGCGAGATGAAGGAGAAGCTTGAGGCCTTTGCAAAAGCCAATAAGCTTGCTCCCGAAGCCGTCAAGGAGCTTGCAACGATTACCGCATCACTTGCTGCCAATCAGCTCGGTATCAAACCCGAGGAGAAGAAGGAGATCGACTCCTTCCTCAAGGAGAGGCAGCAGCAGAAATTCTGGACCAAGCAGGATAAGGCGTTCGATGCGGACTTCCGCAAGAACGTACTCCCTCTGGCAAAGCGCGACGGTGCGGATGTCGCGAAGATCCGGAAGACCCTCCACGCTCTAGCGTTCGAGCCAGCGAACGTAAAAAACTCTCTCGTAGAGCTCTACCTCAAGAACGCGGGGAAACCGGCGGGCAAGGGGAAGAGGACTAGCGAGAGTGGGCGCGCGTTCCGCCACGGAAAGTCCGAGAAGGATCCGTCGGAGCTCAACCCAGACGATATCGACTCGATGAGCGACGAGGAGTTCGACCAACTCTCGGAGACCCTTGAGAAATCATCGAAGTTGAAGATCATCCGCCATTAACCACCTCCACGGCTTTAGCATCCCTCTTCAATGTCTAATTCGCTCAATAACGGCAGTTTCCAGCAGTACTGGAGCCGCCGCATGCAGCGCAAGCACCAGAAGGAGGCGGTGTACCGTGCTATTGCTAGCTTCGAGGAGCAAGCAATTCTCAAGCAGGGTGATACCGTCAATCGCCCGTACCGCTCGAATATGGTCGCACAGACCTATACTCGCGGCACTGCGGTGTCGATCCAGGATCTCACCAACACGAATGAGACGCTCGTCGTCAACACTTCGCAGGTAGTCCCCTTCTACATCGACGATCTGGACGAACTCCAGTCGAATTATCGCTTCACGAATGAGTACGCCGACGATGCGGCTATTCAGCTTACCAACTACATCGACTCCGATATCCTCGGCGAGTACGCTAACGCGGGCTCGACAGTCGACGATCAGGTGATCAATGGCTCCTCGGGAGTTTCCGGCAACGGCATCTCCCTGGATACTACGAATATCCAGGCCATGTTCGCGGCAGCGCGCGCACGCTTCAAGCGTCGCAACACTGCGAAGAATCTCTTCGCAGTCATCTCACCGGACGTAGAGCAGATTCTCATCAACTATCTCGCCGGTAAGAATTCCAACTTGGGCGACGCAACATCGCTCAATGGCCACTCGGGCAAGTATTACCAGTTCGACATCTACGTCTCCAACAACTTGACGTGGACGGCGACCTGCGTGATCGCTACCCAGCCAAACGATGGCGACTCCTTCGTTCTCTCCCAGATCAGCCAAGATGGTGTCAAGGTCTCACAGACCTTCACCTTCAAGACCTCTCTAGGAGCAACGAGCGGCAATATCCTCATCGGTGGATCAGCAGCGAACGCCCGCATTAACCTTGCGGCGCTTCTCAATGCTCCATCGACGACGACTGCCAATGGCGTCGCTCTCGGATCTTCCTTCATCGCTGCCCTCCAGCGCAACCTCGTTGCGACGGACGATACGGTGTCGAAGGTAACGATCGTCGGTAAAGGCCAGTCATTCATCCAGGTATCAAGCCCTAACTTTACGGCCTCTGCTACCGATGGATTCACTGCTGCGCTCCAGGTGCAACACCAGCTCTTCGGCTCCAAGGGTGCCACGGATATCGTTATCCAGGCGCGCCCGAAGGTCGAGTTCAAGGATGTGCCCGACAAGCTCGGCAAGAATTGCCTCCCGTGGACGCTGTACGGCTATAAGACCTTCAATGAAGGCAAGGCCAAGCTCGTCGACGTTCTTATTCGCTCCGATCAGTTCGTGATGTAATCACGAGCACGATCGCCTAACCCACTGATTCCTATGTCCAATTCGACAATGCGAACCTTCGTTGGTGCGGCGTTTCTTGTCTCGCTGATTGCGCTCGGTGTCGCGGTGTTCCGCACTCCTGGTACTACTACTGATCCGTTCTCTGCCGCCGGCGTCTCGATCCCTTCGGGGACGAGTGCTGGATCAGTCAACGGTGGCCCCCAGTTCAACGCTGGTGCCAGCTTCCCCGTCGGTCTCACGCTCGGCCAGGGACCCAATCAGCAGAACCAGAATTCCGGCAACATCACCATCGGTGCTGGAGCGAACCAAGGAGCTTGGCTCAATAACACTGGGCACGGAGTGTCGCTTGATACGGGCGCCGTCTACATGACCGGCACCGCATCCTCGACCTTCAATGTGTACGTCGGTACTTCTACGAAGGCCACGGCCACTGACCAGTTCAACTTGACCACGGCTCCCTTCTGGTCTCAATTCATCGACGCGGCAGCAATCTCCACCTCGACCCCTGCTGGGATCTGGGCGGACAACATTAACAACCACAAGTCGGGCAAGGTCGGGACTCTCTATGTTCCTTCCGGTACCTATGTGCTTATGGTCGCTAATACCTTCTGCAAAGCGTCTGGTGCATGCGAGACAGCAACGTCAACGAACCGCGGGTGGTCTTCGCTCAATCTTTCCTTCACCTACTACTGGTAGTGCGGAGGAGTTGAGAATCCCATCCAGTGAGAGGAAGTCCGCACCTCCTCTCACTCAATGGGCTCCTCACCAGAGAAGCTCTTTAACCACCAACCACCTCTATGTATCAACCCACACTAAGCACTGCGAAGATCCTCACCGCCGGAGCGATCATCGCTGGACTGCTTGCAATCGCATCGGTTCTTGCGTTCGGCGGAGCGCACCAGACCGCTCGCGCGTCGGGTCAATCCATCGTGTGTCTTGGCGACAACGTGGTCGGCAGCATCACGCCTAATCTTCTCTTCGCCAACACCTGCTCTCCACGGGCCACGACCACGCCGCAGTATCTTGGCAACGGCATCACAGGCGCGACGACCACCGTCGGCGTCTACAACACGAGCAATACCTCCTCGCTCTCGCTCAATATCGACGTGGTGGCGAGCTCAACGACCTCGGTGATCCTTACACTCGTTCAATTCTCGAATGACGGAATCAACTGGTATCGCGCAGCTACGAATAGCACGACTGCCGGCCTCACGACCGTATCGCAGCAGCTCTATCAGTTCACTCCAGGTACCACCTCGACGACCACGATTAACCTAAGCATTGGCTCGATCGGATCGAAGTACACGAGGATCCTCATGTCTGGCAACGTCGCGAGCTCCTCGGTCTCGGTGCAGGGCATCGGTAGCCAACTCATCCCCAACTAGGCGGAGGATAATCTGCCATGCAGATCAACCCGCAAGAGAAAATAGCTCTCGCAGCTCTCGTCGCGGATACGACGGACTCGACCACGTACTACTGCAAAGTGGTGATGCGTGAGTCGATCACCAACACGGTGCTCGACTCGGTGAATCTCACTCGAGATCCAAACAATGCGCGACGCTTCTACGGGTATCTGGTAGCACCTTCCAACAACACACCAACGGGTCGCTACATCAACCTTACGACCACCTTCTACACGGACTCTGGCTATACCTCGCCGGCGCCTAATCTCCCCGAGACACTCGTCGAGCACATCGTCGACTATCGCTGGGACGAGACGCAGGATGGCGGTACCGGCGATCCGTTCGTGTCGGCCGGAGATATTGTTGAGAAGGCGATCTCAAAGCACGTGGTCAAGCTCATGCCGCTCCATGCCTCGGTAGGCAAGCTCCACAAGGCAATGACTGCCCCCAGGAGCTCGGCAAAGGGCAAAGATGATAAGGAGGTCATCCAGGCCACCAAAGACATGCAGGAGGCCTTCCTGGTGGCAATCAAGGGCATCCTCAAGGAGCAGGATCATAGTGCGGCCATAGCGGAGATCAAATCGCTTGTGGAGTCGATGAAGTCGCTAGTGCAATCTGGTGAGGGCGCTAGCCAAGAGTCGAAGCAAGCAATCATGGAGGCGACGCAGAAGATCGGCGCGGCGGCCGATACGATCGTCGCAAGCCACCTCTATAGCTCGATGCAGGACAAGTCGCAGATGCTACCGCCACCTCCTGCTCCGCCAAGCAACGATGGATCGCTCGGCCAAGGTCTGGCCGACAACACTATCGAAGGAGCTCGAGCTCCATCCAAGGGAGTTCTTCCCGTGCATATCATCCAGCGCAATCGCAAGGCATTTGCTCCTAAAGCGGAGCAACCAATAGGCATACGACTACCAGAAGAGGAACTCGCGAATCTCGGTAAGGATACGTCTGGTCGCCAGCCGTCGCACGGTGTGGTACCAGAGCACATCTTGCGCCGCAACAAGAAAGCCATGACGACAGGACCACTTTCTGAAGCATGAAAAAGTATCTAGCCACATTCGCACTCCTCCTCTCACTCTCGCCGCTCATCGCGAGCGCGCAATCAGTGTCTCCGCTGCCGGGCTTCATCTCGACCTCTTCGCCGACGGCCGGCATTACGCAGAGGAAGGCAAGCGACAAGGTTATCATCACCGGACTCACGACTGGCCTATGCCTCACGCTCGATAGCAACGACGTGCTCACGACGACGAGTTGCGGAAGCGGCGGGAGCACTCCAGGCGGATCAGTGGGCAATATCCAATACTACGGATCGGGCGGCGTATTTGCCGGAGTCGCAAGCTCATCACTTGCCTTCTCGAGCGAGTTCTCCGGAGCATCATCGCTCGGCGCGCTCGTCGGCGGCACCAACAGCACGGTCTCACTTGCCACGAACGGCATCGCGTACTCGAAGCTGGTGCAAGCAAACGCCAACACCATCCTCGGCAACAACACTGGCGCGCTCGCGAACATAGTCGCCTTCGCTACTTCGACGCTCGGCATAGCTCTCTCCGACACGACCGGAACACTCGCAGTCAATCGCGGCGGCACCAACAACGCCTCGCTCGGCGGCAATTTGATCCTCTACACCAACGCTGCCGGAACGCAGGTACTTGGAGCGGCGACCTCTTCTCTTGGGAGCATCACGGTCAACAGCACCAACTCGACGCTCACGGTCGGCGGATCTCCGGCATCACTCGGAGGCACGCTCACTGCCGATCTCAATCTCGCCCACTCAAACACGTGGAGTGCATTGCAGAGTTTCGCCATTGCTTCCTCGTCCGAGCTCTCGGTATTCCAGAAGGCCTTCTTTGGCGGCACAGCAACGACGACGTTCGATAGTGCGGGCAATGAAGTGATCCCATCGGGAAGCAATCTCACGATTACCGGCAAGAGCGATGGCTGCGCGACGTTTGCCTCTGGAGTCCTTAACTCCACGGGAATCGCTTGCGGCACGGGAGGTGGTACTGGCCTTGCAACCTCATCGCCAATCGCCGCAGGGAATCTCCTCGAGTACTCGGCCGCCGGACCTGGCTCTGCGTTCGGTATTGCCACCTCCTCCTTCTCGCTCTCGGGCTCAACGCTCGTGATCACAGGCACTCTCGGCGCGCTCGTCGGCGGCAACACCTCCACCATCGCGCTCAATCTCGCCAATGCGAATACCTGGACTGCTGCGCAGACCTTCAACCAAGGAGCGACAACGACCGACCTAAGCGTGTCGCACATGGCCTCGACCTCTCTCCTAGTCGCATCGTCTCTCCACAATGGCTTTGTCTTTGCAGATGCGAATGGATCGACCACTGCCTCTACCTCTATCGGCACCAACTTTATTTCCAATCCAACCATCAGCGGCATCACACTCGGAGGAACGCTTGGTGCTCTCTCACATGGCTCTACTCTCACCGGCACCTCCTACACTGGTGCCTCCGCAGTGAGCAACTGGGATATCGATCTCACGCACGCAAACACCTGGACGGGTACGCAGACCTTTAACGCTGGTGCGACGACCACTGATCTCGGTGTTTCGCACATGGCATCGACGACACTACTCACCGTGTCGGGTTTACACTCCGGATTCGTGCAGGTCGACGCAAACGGCTCTACCACGGCCGCAGCGCTCACCTCTGGCCAGATCACTACTGCCCTCGGCTTTACTCCCTTCGGCGGCACCAACCCACTACCGACAGCCAATGGTGGCACCAACAATGCCTCCCTCCCTATCGACTCGCTTTTGTATACCAACCATGCGGGTACGCAGGTGATCGGAGTTGCCACCTCCTCACTTACGCTCGCTATCAGCGGCCACGCTCTTGGTACGAGCTTGAGCGCGCTATCGCACGACAGCACCCTCACCGGCACCAACTTCGATGGCAGTACTGCCGTGAGCAACTGGGGGATAGATCTCACCCATGCAAACACCTGGACCGGAGCGCAGACGCTCAACAACGGAGCTACCACCACCTCGCTCTTCGTCTCTGGCAAGGCGGGCATCGGCACCTCTACTCCGTGGGCTCGCCTCGCGGTCAACGGTCAATTCGGCGATCTCGGGCCACTCTTCGCGGTGGCGACGACGACGCTTACTGGCAGCACGACGCTCTTCCAGATTACCCAGAGTGGTATTGCATCCACCTCTCTACTTGTCGTCTCTGGCCTCCACGCGGGCTTCGTACAGACCGACGCAAGCGGATCAACGACCGCGGCAGCACTCACCTCTAGCCAGATCACCACCGCGCTTGGCTTCACGCCATTTGGCGGTACGAATCCTTTGCCGGTCGCAAACGGCGGCACGAACGACACGTCCCTCACGGGCGACCAGCTTCTCTATAGCAACCATGCGGGTACGCAGGTGATCAGCATATCGACCACGACGCTCACTGGTACCTCCATTACCGTCGGTGGATCGGGCGCAGTGGTCGGTGGAGCTGGTCTCACGGTCAATCTCAACCTCGCTAACCAGAACAACTGGAGTGTCCTGCAAACATTCACCAATGCCTCCTCATCTCTCTTCTCCGTCTTCCAGAAGGCATACTTCGGTGGCACCGCCACCACCACCATCGACTCGGCTGGCAACATCGTGATCCCATCCGGCTCTAACCTCACCATCACTGGCAAGAGCGATGGCTGTGCGACCTTTGCGAGCGGCGTGCTCAACTCGACCGGCAGTGCTTGCGGTGGCGCAGGATCAAGCCCAGGAGGACCATCTAATGCTGTGCAATTCAATGGTGGAGGAACATTCGCGGGGAGCGCCGGCCTCTCCTTTGTCGGCCTGACGGACTCGCTCGGTATCGGCACTTCGACTCCGTGGGGTCAGTTCTCCGTCTTGGCGACTTCAACCACGAGCTACAGACCACTCGTCGTCGTCGCTTCCTCCACAGCCGGCACCGCCACGAGCACCTTCTTCCTCATCAACAATGGCGGCGACATCGGCGTCAGCAGCAGCTCGCCTGGCTCTCTATTCTCGATAGGCAATACGGGAGGCATCAACTTCACGCTCGCTACCACCACGCACTACACCACCGGAGGGCTAGACCTCGAGGGCGGCGGATGCTTCTCGGTAAAGGGCGTCTGCGTCGGCGGCGGCAGCGGCACAAATTACTTCACCAACTCCGGCATCTACACGTCGCTCTCCACGGGCATCAACCTGGGCATAGGGTCCAGCACGCCATGGGCGCAGCTCTCGGTGGCTAGTTCGACCTATAATGGCGCAGCCGCTTACCCACTCTTCGCCGTGGCAACTTCTAGCGATATGTACGGTGCATTGTTCAATATCTATGCTACAAGTTCTATACCAGTACCTATATCCACCTCTCCGTGGCAACAGGCAATTAGCGGGTCTAGAGTAGAAGTTGGCACCAATTCCCAATATGGATATGCCGGTGGACTTGACAACTTCTTCGTCAATGGAACAGTGAGCACTGGCGACTGGCATTTTAGCGAATGCTCTATATTGAGTTCCAGCGGTGCTTTAAGTGCTCAGACGACTAACGTATGCGGATCGTGGATATATTACAGGACGACGGCTGGGCAACTTACCGTGGCATCAACGAATGGATATATATCTCTCCAGAGCGGTAATACTACGGGTGCAATCGACGCCGTGGCAGATCCTGTCATGTCTACGCAGGCAAAGAACTTCGCAACCTCAACCCCAATCTTCGAAGCGCTGCTAAGTAGAGGAGAAAGCGTCGCACAAAGAACTTCTACTACCACAGTGTTTCTCGGTCTTACTAATGGCATTGGTGCGTCTCCGGGAGCCGGATGTTATTTCGTGGCGTCATCCACTAGGCCTGATTGGGCGGCCGTTTGCGGGACTTCAAGTACTGCCACTACCGTCATTGGCACAGGAATATCTAGTAGTACGCAAAATCTAATCAGATTTAGGATCGAAGCAGACAACGTATCTGCGAAGTTTTATATGCAAGTCAGTACCTCAACGATGCAGAAAGTGGCAACAATATCAACCACCTATCCATCAACAACAGGCATCACCCCTATCGTAGATATATCCCAAGCAAGCCCAGGTACAGCAACCACGCCAGCGGTCATCATCGCCTACATAAGATACTGGTACAGAGATGGGGTATCGACTCCATAATTGATATATGGATCTCTCTTCCTTCATCTCGATACTCCCCAACCTAAGCATCGGCGTGGTGAGCATTGGCGCGCTCGTCTACGTTATCAACAAATTCCTCATCGAGCTCGCGGCAGTACGCAAGCAGCACGAGGCCTCGATGCAGAATCGGGAGCAAGCGTATCGCGATCTCGAGAAGGAGGTGCGACAGGACATCATGAAGCACCTCTCCGAGAGCACCAAGGTAATCAGCAGCAACGCGCACATCATGGAGCGCGTGATGCGCCACCTCGACAACCACGTATGAAAGCCATCGCTGCCATTCCAGGGACAGGTCTAGAGAATCGCGGAGTGCTTCCAGCACCCAAGGATCGCCGCGACTTCTCCCTCTTCAAGACCTTTGGCCATGCAGAACAGCATACGGGCGCTACGCTCACGCCAGCATCCCTCCCTGCGGAATATCTCGACTTGATAGATCCCAAGCTCCCAGGAGGCAATTTGGCGGGTCTGGAGGATCAAGGGTACACCGACCTCTGCACCGCAGAAACGACCACGGATCTCGCGTGCGACGAGGATGGTGTCGTCTACTCTCCCGACTATCAGTACGCGCTCACCAAGCTCATCTCGGGTACGCTGG
>Ga0335069_10012487_pt1 | contig 11946 bp, 11 predicted proteins | sample Lox_Sample_11_FD_206714 | JGI IMG/M metagenome (GOLD analysis project Ga0335069, IMG submission 206714) | Soil microbial communities from Loxahatchee National Wildlife Refuge, Florida, United States - Lox_Sample_1.1 | ecosystem: Environmental > Terrestrial > Soil > Wetlands | place: USA...
TTTGCCCCCGCATCGAGAAGCGTCGTTTGTCACGGACGCCCCCTCCGGGCATCCCGATGACCAGGGCTAGAGCTCGTCTTCTTCGCTCGGCGTCTCGGTGAAACGGTAGCCGACGCCGCGGACCGTCTCGACGTAGCGGCCGACGCCCTTGAGCTTCTCGCGGAGGCGCTTCACGTGCGTGTCCACGGTGCGCGTCGTGATGTCCGCCTCGATGCCCCAGATGTCGTTGAGGAGCACCGAGCGGGTCTGCACGCGGTTCTTGCGCTCGTACAGGGTGACGAGCAGCTTGAACTCGAGCGTCGTGAGCATCACCTCCTGCCCGCCGACCCACGCGCGGTGCGCGGCCGGGTCGATGCGCAGGTCACCGAACTCGATGAAGCCGGTGGCCGGCGTCTCGGTGCGGCGCATGACCGCCGAGACGCGCAGGAGCAGCTCGCGCACGCTGAAGGGCTTGACCACGTAGTCGTCGGCGCCCAGCTCGAAGCCGACGACCCGGTCGATCTCCTCGCCCTTGGCCGTCACCATGATCACGCGGATGTCGCGCGTCGCCGGATCCTTCTTCAGCGTTTTGCAGATGGCGGTGCCGGTGGTGTCCGGCAGCATGAGGTCCAGGAGGATCAGGTCGGGCTGGTGCTCGCGCGCGGTCTTGAGGCCCTCCGCCCCCGTCGCTACCAGGGTGACGCGATGGCCTTCCTTGGTCAGGTTGTATTCGAGGACCTCGCGAAGATCCGCCTCGTCTTCGATCACCAGCACCCGCGCCATGTCCATCTGTTTAGGGCAAAACGCCGCCAAAGGCTCGACGTTCATGTAGCGGTTGTGTGACGTTCAGAACCCCATGGTGGATTCCATTCACGTTCGACCCGGAGTGCTCGTGCCCGAGGAGGCCATGGATTTCCATGCGGTGCGCGCCGGTGGGCCCGGGGGACAGAACGTCAACAAGGTGGCGAGCAAGGTAGAGCTCCGCGTGTGGCTCGACGGCATCGTGGGCCTGGACCCGGATGCGCGCGCACGCTTGCGTGCCCTGTGTGCCGGAAGACTCGACGCCGAGGGACGCCTGGTCGTGACGAGCCAGCTCACTCGCGATCAGCACAAGAACCTGCAGGACGCGCGCGACAAGGTGCGCGTGCTCGTCGCTCAATCGCTGGTGCGCCCTCGCAAGCGGCGCCCGACTCGTCCCACACGCTCCTCGGTGGAGCGACGCCTGTCGGACAAGAAGCACCGGAGCACGCGGAAGGCCGACCGGCGCGGCGATCGCTGACACCGCCCTGGCGGCATGCTGGTTGCTCGAAGAGCCACCAGCAGTCGTGCTTCGCTTGCTTGCCGTTGCCGGCCTCGCCGTCGCCACCTCTCTTCTCGTGAGCGGCTGCAGCGGCTGGAATCCCCGCTCGCAGGTGGACTTCGCGGTAGTCCCGCCCATCGACGCGACGACGCTCCGTTACCGCGTGCACTCCCTCCGCGGTGACTGGACGCGCGAGTTCGCCGTGAATCGCGAGTCGTTCACGGAGCTTCGGACCATCGCCGGGCGGCAGTACGCCATCGGCCTGCTGGGTACGCGAACGTGGATGCGCGTGGGAAACCGCGCCCCTGTCGAGGTGGACGGTGATCTCGCCGCCGACGAGCGACGAGAGGCGGCATGGATCGGCATGCGCTTCGCGGAAGCCGAACCAGGTGGGCACATGGAGGTCGAGTCGTGCGGAAAGGACGTGTGCACGTTCGTGTACACGCCTCGCGACGGCCACGCCTTGTGGGTGGACGTGGACCGCGGGACGCGGCGCCCCCGCTCCTTCGACTGGGTGACGCAGAACGACGCGATCGAGAGCTGCGAGGACGTCACGTGGAGCGAACGGGACGGCGTTCTCGCCGTCGCATCGGCCACGTGCAGCGCCATCGTGAACGACCGGGGACGCGAGACGACGACGTGGACGCTCGAGGAGCGCACCAGCGAGCCGCTCGCTCCCGAGTGGGCGCGGGTCGAGCCCGAGGACATCGTCCCGCTGACCGAGCCGCGCGATGCGGCGCGCTTCCCCATCGCCGATCCCTCGATGCGCGTGTACGTGCCGGTGGAAGCCGGAGGCAGCGAACGCGCGCAGGTCGTACTGGACACGGGATCGCCGGTGACGGTGCTCTCGCGGCGATTCATCGAAGCGCTCGGCGTCGTGCCGTCGCCCGATCCGCCGATGCACGTGCACCCTCCGTGGCTACCCGAGGACACCTACGACACCGCGATCGTCGACCGCTTCGTCATGGGCGACGTCGAGCTGCACGGCGTTCCCGTGCTCGTGCCGCGCAACGGCACGCCGTTCGACTCGGACGAAGCGGGACTGCTCGGGATGGACGTGATGCGGCGCTTCGTCGTCGACGTGGACGGCCCCGCGAGCGAGCTTCGCATCTGGGCGCGCGATCGCTTCCCGGTGGCGGACGGCGCGTTCAGCGACATCCCCTTCTGGGGCGCTTCCCACAGACGGGTCGTCGTGGGCGGCGACGTCGACGAGATCGGCGCGATCCCGATGATCCTCGATACCGGTGCCCCGCTGAACATCGTCGTGGGCGGTCCGGCGATGCACGCGGCCCATCCGCGAAGCCGTGACGACGACGCCGTGATGCGCGAGGACGGGAGCGCCGCCGACTACGCCGCCGAGATCAGCGGCTTCCACCTCGGTCCCTTCGGTTTCCCGCGCACGCCGGTGTACGCACACGAGCGGGTGCCGGATCTCTCGTTCCTCGACGACGACAGCGCCCTCGTCGGGCTCGGCGTCATGCGTCACTTCCGGCTCGCCTTCGACGCGAGCCGTGGAGTGGTCCACGCCGCGCCGGGACCGAGCTACGTCGTGCTCGCACGCCTCGGCGTCGAGATCGACGAGCGCGCGGGGCAGCCGGTCATCACGCGCATCGTCGAGGGAGAGCGATCCTGGGAACAGCCGCTGCGCGTCGGGGACGTGGTCCGCCGGGTGGACGGACGCGTCGCCAATACGCGGAACGACGCCCTGTCGGCCATCGCGCGTGCGCATGGCACCGTGCGCCTCACGGTAGAGCGGCAGGGCAACCGTCTCACCCGCACCCTGGCCCTCTACTGAGCGTGCGATGGTCCTGATGCCGTGAGGCGCGTCTCTCCCGGGACCACCGAGACGACGACGGCCGAGGGGTGCGCGGCATCGTGGTAGACGCGGTTGGTCGCCTTCTGACCCTTCTTCGCGCGCTCGGGGAGCTCCTCGGTGTTGAAGTTGCGGTCGAAGCGCGGGAAGTTGCTGCTCGAGATCTCGACGCGCATGCGGTGACCCGCGAGGAACACGTCGCTCGTGCCGGCGAGGTCGATGGTGACGCGGTACACCTTGCCGGGCTGGATGAGCGAAGGCTGCTCCCTCGAGTCGCGCCAGCGCATGCGCACGATGGCGTCGGTGAGGTTCTGCGCGAAGCCGTTGGGCCACACGTCGACGAGCTTCGCGGTGAAGTCGGTGTCGCGCGCGCTGGAGCTCACGAAGAGCTCGACGCTCACGGGCCCGGTGACCTCCGTGTCCTTGTCGAACGGCGGGGTCGTGTAGAGGAGGACGTCCTTGCGCGATTCGATGGCCCGCTGGTCGTACGCACCGGCCGGCGAATGCTCCCCGTCGCAGCAAAGCCCTCCGCCGTGCGTGGGCACTGGATCCTCGGGGTCGTAGACGAAGGAGTCGAACGGCTCGTCGCGTGGCGCGCCAGGTCCGAGGTCGCCGCCGGCGTGCAAGTGGAACCGCGTCACGGCCGCGCGCGCGAGGGGCCACTCCTGCTCGTCGCGCCATGCGTTCTTGCCCATGACGAAGATGCGGACCGGCGCGCCGGCGTAAGGCGCGCCCTTCAGCACCGCATCGAACCAGGGCAGCACGTCGAACGAGCGATCGGCGTCGGGGCCGAAGTCCACCTCGCCCTTGCTTCCCGTGTGGTTGCCGGGACCGACGACGAGCCACTGCCCGCCCTGGGCCCTCAGGCCGACGTAGTTGCGCAGCGTGCCGAGCAGGAAGATGTCGTACCAGTTGCCCCGGTGGAGCGCGGGCACGCGGATGTCCCCGTACCGCCGCTCGATCGACAGCGCGTGCCAGTAGTCGTCGTCCGCGGGATGAGCGAGCCAGTCGCGGAAGTAGGGCGCGAGGGTCTCCGTCTTTCCGGGGTCGAGGAACGGGTAGGTGTCGAGGGGCGTTCTCTTCGCCCACTGCCTCCAGTCGGTCTCGTGGAGTCCTCGGTCGAGCGTGTCGACTGCGAGACCGGTGGACCACGATTCGGCGAAGCCCTGCTCGAAGGCGCCGCCCTGATACGTCCAGCCCTCGTGGTAGTCCGATGCGGTCACGCTGGGCGCGATCGCCGCCAGGTGCGGCGGATGCGCGACCGCCGTCAGCATCTGCGTCGCACCCACGTAGGAGCCGCCGAACATGCCCACCTTCCCGCTGGAGTACGGGAGCGCAGCGGCCCACTCGACCGTGTCGTATCCGTCCTGCGACTCGTGCACGAAGGGTTTCCACTCCCCCTTGGACCCGTAGCGCCCGCGCACGTCCTGCAAGACGACCACGTAACCGTGGCCGGCCATGCGTGCTGCGTCTGCCAGCGCGCGCTGGCGGTCGTAAGGCGTGCGCTGCAACAGGACGGGGAACTTCCCCGGCAGGTCGGGCCGGTAGATGTCCGCGAAGAGCTCCGTACCGTCCCGCATCTTGGCGGACACGCCGCGCTCGACGACGATCGGAACCGTCGCAGGCGGCTTGGGCTTCTCCGGCGCGGGCGCGACGGCCGGCGCGAAAGGCAACGTGGATACCGGCGGGACCTCCGGACGCGGGGCGCCCCCGCACGCCACGGCGGGTGCGAGAGAGAGGACAACGAGAGCTACGTGTGCTGCTTCATGCGTGAGCGTCGAGCGCGTGGCCGTCATCGTGCGGGGCCGAGGATACCCTGTGCCGCCGGACGGGTCCCCCGGCGATCACCTCGGTGCCTCCCCTGGGAACGATGGTGAAGCCGCGCAGCGAGACCTCGGCAGGCGCCGGGTTGCGCTTGCGCATCTCGAGGCGCGCGAGCACGGTCGCGAGGACGATGCGGAGCTCGTAGAGCGAGAAGGTCATCCCCAGACATCGGCGAGCGCCGCCTCCGAAGGGGAACCAGGCGTAGGGGTCGGGCTTCGTGTCGAGGAAGCGTTCCGGCTTGAATGACTCCGGCTCCGGGTAGACCGAGGCCGCGCGGTGCGTGAGGAAGGACACGGGGACGACGAGCTCGCCCGCAGGAATCTCCCAGCGACCGAGCTTCACCGGCTTGCTGATGCGCCGCCCGACCGCGGGCACGACCGGGCGAAGGCGCAGCACCTCCTTGATGACCGCGTCGAGGTACGGCATCGGCCGCTGCGCATCGGACGTGTCGACCTCGCGGTTCACCTTCGCCTCGACGCGCGGGTCGCCGAGGATGAAGTCGAAGGTCCAGCACAGCATCGTCGCGGTCGTCTCGTGGCCCGCGACGAGCAGCGTGACCAGCTCGTCGCGCATCTCGCCGTCCGTCATCGGGTGCCCCTCCTCGTCGCGCGCCTCGAGGAGCATCGAGAGCACGTCGTTGCGCGGGGGCTCTCCGCGCTGGCGCTCGGTGCGGCGACGGGTGATCTGGCGATGAATGAGGGAGTCGGCGTGCGCGAGGTCACGCAGGAAGCCGTCCCACGGCGTGAGCCCCAGGAAGCTCCGGCGCAGCGGGGGCATCGTGAAGACCGCGGTCATGGCCGAGGACTGGCGATCCAGGACGGCCGTCAGCGCGTCCCGCAGGTCGCTGAGCTGGCTCCCCTCGTCCACGCCGAAGACGGTGCGCAGGATGACCTCGAGGGTGATCCGCTGCATGTGCGGGTGCAGCGAGAAGGGCTTGCCGCGCGGCCACCCGTCGACGATGCGCTCGGTGACCTCGCGCATGATGTGGCCCCACGCGGCGACGCGCTCCCCGTGGAATGGGGGCAGGAGCAGCTTGCGCTGCCGGACGTGCTCGGCCCCGTCGAGCAGCAGCACCGATCGCGGCCCGAGCAGCGGGCGCAGGATGTCGTTCGCCTCCCCGGCGCGCATGACGTCCGGATCGCCCGTGAAGATCTGGCGCACGAGGTCGGGGTGCGCGATCTCGATCTCACGACCCACGAGGTACGTGTCGACGGTGAAGATGTCGCCGTATCGGCGCGCGCAGCCATCGAGGAACTCGACGGGGCGCGTGAGAAAGAGCGCCGTCTGCACGGCTTTGGGAAGAGGAGGGCCGGGCGGGAGCCGCATGCCCATGAGGCTTGGGGTCGAACGGCGCGCCGTCAAGGCGCCCGTCGTCCGGAGTCACCTCGGGGGCACGCCCAGATCGAAGACGATCGAGTCCTGCGAAGGACGCGGGGGCGGCGGCATCAGGTCGACGTCCGACGCCCGCTCCTCCGGATCGACCAGCGTATCGGCCACGTCCCGGCCCAGGATCGAGTGAATCACGAACTCTTTGATGGTGGGCGGTCGCTGCAGCATCGCGAGCCTCGCACCCACCTCCTTGCATCGCCGGGGCCGACGTGGGCCCACCAATGATTGCGCGCACATGGCGACGCCGGTCGGGGGCTAGGGCCCCTCCCCTCGCGGCGGCGCGCCCCCTACGGCGACGGCGTGAGCTTCGTGCCCAGCTGGGTCGCGAGGCGGTGGAAGTCGCTGCCTCGCTGGATGAAACGGACGGCGGTCTGAAAGGTGCTGGGGTCGACGAGGTCCGAGAAGGGCACGTAGCGGAGCTCGAGCTGCCCGGCGGCGCTGACCATGTGCCCGTCGAGCCCCTTCTCGGCGAGTGCGCAGTAGGCCCCGAAGCCGAGCTGGCTTCCGAGCATCACGTCGAAGGCGTGCGGGGCGGCGCAGCGCGCCTCGTACCCGAGCTGCACGCCGGTGATCTTCTTGCTCTTGCCGATGCGCCGCTCGTAACGATCGGCGGCGAGCCGAGCGACGAGCTTGCCGATGTCGATCCGACCGAGGGACACGTGCCCGTGATCGTCGCGCGTGACGTCGCGCAGGTGGCTCTCGGGGAGCATCTCGGCGAGGCCCTCGGCCAGCACCACCGTCCCGTAGTCCTTCCCGCGCCGCTCGCGCGCCAGGATCAGGTCGACGACGCGATCGGCGAGGTGGTCGATCGAGAGGCGCACCTCGCCTCCTTCCTGGATGGCGAGATCGCCCACGACGTCCTCCACGCCGACGACCATGTGAGCCTCTCCGGCGATGGCGACGCCGTACGCGAGCCAACCGGCCTTGCGGCCCATGGTCTCTACGACGAAGTAGCTGCTCGTCGCGACGGCGTCGGCGCGCAGGTTGAGGAGCTCCTGCGCCATGACCTCGACCGCCGTGAAGAAGCCGAAGGTGAAGTCGATGCCGCGATAGTCGTTGTCGATCGTCTTCGGCACGTGGACGACGCGCACGCGGCGGGCGCCGGGCGGCAGGCGGCGCTGGTACTCGTACAGGAAGTTGGCCGTGCGCAGCGTGTCGTCCCCGCCGATGGAGACGAGCGCATCCAGGTCGAGGTCCGCGAGCGCTTCGTGCACGCGGCGCAGCCGATCGGTCTTCGCCGGGTCGTCGAGGTCGGCGGTCGTGCGGATCCCCTTGCCGGGATTGGCGCGTCCGGTCCCGATGAGGATGCCGCGCGTGTTGCGAAGGCCGCGCAGGTCGGCGTCCGAGACCACATGGTAGTCCTTCTCGGCGACGAGCGGACGCGTCGCGCGATCGTAGTCGACGAGCGCGCCGTATCCGTGACGGATCCCGATCACCTCGCATCCGGCTCGCCGGAATGCGGACGCCGCGGTGCCGATCACCGCGTTCGCCGCCGGAGCGGGACCACCCGAGAAGACGATGCCTACGCGGCGGAGGGGCGAGGGAGAGCGAGCGTCCATCGGCCGGTGGCCTAGCACGCCCGCTCCTCGTCCGAGTGGCGCAGCGGGAACCTCGCGATCAGCTCGCTCGCGGGGCGTGGAGGCCGACGGCGTTGCCCTCGGTGTCGACCACGATGGCGAAGGCGCCGTGCTCGCCGATCTCCGTCTTGGGGACGGCGACCTTGCCACCCGCGCTCTGGACGCGGGCGATGCACCCGTCGAGGTCGCGGCCGGCATCGAGGTAGACGAGCGTGCCCTGACCCCAAGGCTGGCGCTTGCCGTCGTTGACGAGGGCCCCCGAGACGGACTTCTCGTCGCCACTCGAGAACATGGCGTGCGGGACACCCCCGAAGACTTCGCGCTTGAGGGGCCGTGCGAGAACGGTCTCCCAGAAGCGGGTGGCGCGGTCCATGTCGCGGGCGGGGATCTCGAACCAGTTGATGGCGTGGCTCATGGTGGTGCAGCTCCTTTCGTAGAGAGCACCCTAGAGCTGGGGCGCGACAGCCTTCTGTCAGGATCCTTGGAAGCCCCTCGAGTGGCGTAGGACGGCGCCCATGAAGGTCACCGTCTTGCTGTTGGGCGTCGTTCTCGCGGGATGCAGCAAGAGCTCGGGCGACTCGTCGTCCTCGGCGACGCCGTCGGCTTCGACTGCAACGCCGACGGCCACCGCCACCGTCACGATGACGGCCGTTGCCGCGACTGCTCCGCACGCGGGGCCGACGTCGGGCGCGTGCGCGGAGCTCGCCCAGAAGTGCAGGACGTGCCCGCCTGGTGCCGTGCAGACGGCGTGCAACATCGCGGTCAACGCCGGCAGGCTCGACCCGGTCGCGTGCACCAACGCGCTGAGCGACAAGGACATCAAGGCTCAGTGCGGGGGCGGTGGAGGAGGAGGAGGAGGTGGTGGTGGTGGTGGTGGCGGCGGAGGGGCGTGCCAGCAGCTCGCGGCGAAGTGCGCGAAGTGCCCCGCCGGCACCGTGAAGCAAGCGTGCAGCGGAGCTCTGACCGCCGGCGCGCTCGACCCGACCGCCTGCACGAACGCGCTGAACGACAAGGACATCAAGGCTCAGAGCAACTGAGCCCGGGGCCGACCTCGACCGCGACCGCGACCTCGACCTCGACCTCGACCTCGACCTCGACCTCGACCTCGACCGCGACCGCGACCTCGACCTCGACCTCGACCGCGACCGCGACCTCGACCGCGACCTCGACCGAGGCGCCGTCACTTCGAGATCGCGAACAACTCGTTGCACGAAGTCGTCGGCGCCGTCGATCTCGCCGCCACGCTCGGCGTCGTAGATGGCGACATCGCTCGGGGCATTCTCGGCTTGGCCGCGCGCATCAAGCGCATGCTCCGCGCGTTGCCGCGGTGAGCCTTGGTCACGGCCTGTGAGTCTTCGTTCTGGCAGACGCGCCTCTGTTCTCGCCGACGTGCCTGCGATTTCGCCGACGTGCCCTCGCTCTGGCCGACGTTCCCTCGCTCTCGCTGACGTGCCTTCGCTCTGGCTGACGTGCCCTCGCTCTGGCTGACGTGCCCTCGCTGTCGCCGACGTGCCTTCGCTCTGGCTGACGTGCCCTCGCTCTCGCCGACCTACCTTCGTTCACGCCGACGTGCCTTCTTTCACGCCGACGTGCCTTCGCTCTCGCCGGCGTGCCTTCTTTCAGGCCGAACCGCCATCTTGCAGTCCGAAGCCTCGTCTCGCACTCCGAAGGCTCATTTCTCCGTCCGAAGGCTCGTCTCCCAATCCGAAGGCTCGTCTTCTCATCCTCAGCCTCATGGTTCGGTCCGAAGCCCCTTCGTTGGAGCCGACGCCTCTTGCGGAAATGATTCGAGACAAAGCGGAAGTAGGAAGAAGACACGTGAAAGCCATCGAAATCACTGCCTCGGAACAGCAACCGCGTGCGGCTCCAGCGGCTGCCGGCGCGTACCGGCAGCCGCTCCCTTCACTCAGCGGATGAAGCCAGTGGCGAGGGCGACGAAGCGATCGGCATGACCGAGAACGACGTCGAGCATGGCCGCGTCGGCATCTCCCGCTGCGACTGCGACTTCGACGGCGGCTGCGGCCTCGCAGGCCTCTCCCCGCGCGATGGTGATGGCGCGTGCTTTGTCTGCCCGCGTCACTCTCCCTGCAGCTTCCGCGGTGTTGAGGACCGTGCTCTTCGCAGCCCTCATCGCCTGATCGCGCAGATGAGCATCGCGAATCCTGGCGTCCCTCACGCTCTCGAGCAGCTTCATCGCGACCTCGTACGCCAAGAGCTTCTGGTGTGGCAGCTTACGCATGATTGCCCGCTCCTTTCGCCCAGCAAAGGAGCGGGCAATCATGCGGCGAGCCGCAGACCCAGGCCGCGAGGCGAGCTTCCCTAGTCCTGCAGGCGCAGTGACGCCCGCCAGGGCGGCACGAGCCTGCTTCGCGACCGCGACCGCGACCCCGACCGCGACCGCGACCGCGACCGCGACCGCGACCGCGACCCCGACCCCGACCCCGACCCCGACCCCGACCCCGACCCCGACCTCGACCCCGACCGCGACCGCGTTATCCGCCGCGCTTTGCTTCTTCCCAGTACCGGTCGAGCACTTCGAGAGGCAGGTGCTTCTCTCCCCCTCCCGCCTCGCCCCATCCTCCGTGCACCTCGCGCACGCGCTTCTCGACGTGCGCGAAGCGTCGCGTGAACTTGTCGATCGTCCCGCGAAGCGCGCCCTCGGCGTCCACCTTCACGTGCCGCGAGAGGTTCACGAGCGCGAAGAGAACGTCGCCCATCTCCTCCTCGATCTTCGCCTGCTCGCCCGACGCGATCGCCCTGTCCAGCTCCCCCAGCTCCTCGGCCACCTTGGCGCGGGAGCCTTGCGCGTCCTCCCAGTCGAACCCCACGCGCGCCACCTTCTCGCCGATGCGCTGCGCGCGCGTGAGGGCCGGCATGCTGCGCGGGACGCCGCCCAGGATGCCCCGGTCGCCCTTCTCCTTGGCCTTGAGCTTCTCCCAGTTGCGCAGCACCTCGTCGGCGTCCTTGGCCGTCATGTGGCCGAAGACGTGGGGATGGCGGTGCACCAGCTTGTCCACGATGCCGGCGACCACGTCGTCGATGGCGAAGCTCCCCTCGCGGCGGGCCAGCTCTGCCTGGAAGACCACCTGCAGCAGCAGGTCCCCGAGCTCCTCGCGCAGTCCCTTGCGGTCCTTGGCGTCGATGGCGTCGATGACCTCGCAGGCCTCCTCGAGCACGTATTTCCGCAGGGTCTCGAAGCTCTGTTCGCGGTCCCAGGGGCAGCCGTCGGGGGCCAGGAGACGCCTCATCACCCCCACCAGGCGCTCGATCGTGGCGCCTTTCTGCTGCGCCAGAGGGGGGACCGGGCGCGGCTCATCCTCGTCGAACCGAGGCAGCTCGGCCTCCCCGGCGAGGGGCGAGACAGGTGTCACGACGTTCGCTTCAGGCATCGCGCGAGGCAAGGTACATTGGCCCGGCGGAATGTCGACCTCGTCTGGCACCCCCTCGTCGGTCCCGCCGCCGATGATGCCGATCTTCAGCCCGGTCGTGCGCCGGCTGCTGACGGGCGCCTTTTTCGTGGGGGTGGTGCTGCTGGCGTACCTGCTTCGCGGCGTGCTGGTGCCGCTGTTCTTCGCGTTCTTGCTCGCCTACGCGCTCGACCCTTTCGTCGACTGGTTCGAGGCACGCAAGATCCCCCGCGGGATTGCGGCCCCTCTCGTCATGCTGCTCATCGCGGGGCTGCTCACGCTCATCCTCATCTTCGCCATCCCGCTGTTCGTCGACGAGGTGCGGGATGCGGCGACGAATCTGCCGTCGCAGCTCAAGGGCCTCGAGGAGCGCATGGAGCCGTGGCTCTGGCAGACGTTCCACTTCCGGCCTCCGCACACGATGGGCGAGGTGGGCACGCAGATTCGCGACCGCATCCAGAGCGAGTTCCCCAACGTCTTCAGCGCCGTGACGGCGGCGCTCTTCGGGACGCTGAGCTACGTCGCGGTCATCCTGAGCACGCTCATCGTGCCGGTGTTCGCGCTGTACCTGCTCATCGACTTCGACCGCATCGTGGAGCGCGCCGGACAGCTGGTGCCGAGGCGGCTGCACCCGCAGGTGTCGGACATCGCGCGGCA
>Ga0335069_10012488_pt1 | contig 11946 bp, 6 predicted proteins | sample Lox_Sample_11_FD_206714 | JGI IMG/M metagenome (GOLD analysis project Ga0335069, IMG submission 206714) | Soil microbial communities from Loxahatchee National Wildlife Refuge, Florida, United States - Lox_Sample_1.1 | ecosystem: Environmental > Terrestrial > Soil > Wetlands | place: USA: Florida...
CTTGTGTCTACGGCCAAGCTTGGTGCGGTTGGGCCAGACACGGTCCGCTATCCTCGCGTCACAGGCAATCACGTTGACCGCTCCGTCATCAACCGACTAGAGTGCGCGCCATGTTGAGTCCGTTCGATCCGGCCTGCATCGACCCCAGTCTGGATTGCCGCGCCGCCACCTTCGAGAACCCGAGCGGCGCACGTGGTGCCGGCGGGCGGGCGCACGGCGGCCGCAAGGGCGCTCCCTCACGGCGCCTCGCACCCGGCGAACGGGTCGTTCTCGCTGACATCCGCGGCCCCGGCACGTTGCGGCACATCTGGATGACCTTCCCGCCGGCACCACCCGAGATCATGCGCGCGCTGTCGATGGAGGTGTTCTATCATGGTGCGAGCGAGCCCAGCATATCGGTGCCTTGCCTCGACTTCTTCGGACTGCCACACGGGCGTCCGGTGCCGTACGCTTCCGCCATCGCATCTGCGCAGGAAGGGCGGGGGTTCAACTCCTATGTACCGATGCCCTTTCACGACACCGTGCGGGTCGAACTAACCAATGCAGCCGCGCGATCGATGGATCTCTACTATCAGATCGACTATACGCTACAGCGCCGGCTGCCCGATCACGCCGGGTACCTCCACGTCAGCTTTCATCGGGAGAACCCCACCGTCCAACGTCGCGACTTCGTCATCGCGGAGGGCTTCCGCGGCCCCGGTCGCTTCCTCGGCTGCAACCTCGGCGTGCGCGTCATTGATCCGGGATTCTGGTACGGAGAGGGTGAGGTCAAAGTCTATCGCGATGGTGACAGCGATTGGCCAACCATCTGCGGCACCGGCCTTGAGGACTACGTTGGCAGTGCCTGGGGCCTGGGTGCACATCACGCACCGTACGCCGGGGCACCGCTTGTGGTCACACCGGGTAAGGGAAGCAATCCGGATTTGGTCGGTTTCTACCGCTGGCACCTGCCCGACCCAATCACGTTTACGCGTGACGTCCGCGTCACCATCCAGCAGATCGGCTTCGCCCTCTTCCTGGCAGGCCAAGAAGATGCCTTCGAGCAATACGCGCGTACCAACCCCGTAGCCGGGCGTGGCTGGGAACGCAGTCCACGTCCGGGCGTTCTCGCCCACGGCATCGTCGAACGCATAGACGACTACTGCGCCACCGCCTTCGTCTACTGTCGCACACCGCAGACGGTGCCGCGCCTCGATCTGGCGTCGGCGTTGGCCGACATCGCTCGCCGGCCGTATGAGGTCGCGCACCCCATGGAAGCCATGTTCGGATGACTACGACCGGCCCGCGTTACGTGAACCGCTACGGATTTACTGGTTCGCCACAGCCCTTCCTCGCCAACGGCGTCAGCGGCTACTGTTTCGTCCTCGAAGGGACACTCAGCAACCTCGAAGATCTGTGCGCCCGCTATCTCAGCCAGCCGGCCGACGGCCGCGTCCAATATCGCCCACTGACTCACTACGTCCTGCTCACGTTCGACCAGGCGCGGTCCATGACCTCGGTGCATCGACCGTACCGCGACCTCGGCAGCATGGGGGAAGGTGAGGTAGCGTTCTGGGTATTGACCGCCGCGGTCGAAAAACGCGACGGCGTGTACGTCGCGGAACGCTTCGCGTGGTTCGTCCCCTACATCTTCGTCGACAATCCCTTCGCCATCATCGGCGGGCGCGAGGTGTACGGCTTCCCGAAGGAGATCGGCTGGTTCCACATCCCCAGCAACCCGCAGGCCGCCGGCTCCTTCAGCGTCGACGCCATCGCGTCGAAGACCTTCGGCGCGCACGCAATCCTCGAACGGCAGCAACTTTTCGCGGTGAATCGCACCGATACTGCCGCGCCTGCTGCCGCGGACGAGGCGTGGACTACCATTGAGGGCGTGACGGCGTTGTTCAAAGGGCTCCTTTTCGGCGACCATCCCGTCGTTATCCCCGGGGTTCAGCTGTTCGAGCAGTTCGCGTTCGACGTCATGCACCACCACGGTCCGCTGGTGTTCCTGCGCCAGCTGTACGACATCGCTAACGGCGACCGTGCCTGCTACCAGAGTATCGTCGAGGCGTCCGTGAAACTGACCGGGCTCCGTACCGCCATACGCCTGCCCGCTGACTATCAACTCACCTTACCGCATTTCGACAGTCATCCCATCGCCAGGGATCTCGGCCTGCAACACGAACAGCAAGCGGTCTTGAGCACGTGGATGGACTTCGACTTCGTCTTCGACAGCGGGCGTACAATCTGGACTTCCGCTCCCGGCAAGCGCCGCAAGCCACAGCCGACGAAGGTCGCGATCCTTGGCGGCGGCGTCGGCGCCATGTCTGCGGCGTTTGAGCTGACCTCGCTGCCCGACTGGCAAGAGCGCTATGACATCACCGTCTATCAACTCGGCTGGCGGCTCGGTGGCAAAGGCGCCAGCGGCCGCAACGCCGCGGCGCAGGAGCGTATTGAAGAGCACGGGCTGCACATCTGGTTGGGGTTCTATGAGAACGCCTTCAACCTCATGCAGCGGTGCTATGCGGAGCTTGGCCGTTCACCAGACCAACCGCTGGCTACCTGGCAGCAAGCCTTCGAGCCCCACCACTACGTCGTGCTCGAAGATCGCATCGACGAGGAGTGGACGCCGTGGGCCATTCAATTCCCGCCGAATGACGGCGTTCCGGGCACCGGAGGTATGCTGCCGGCGGTATGGGAATATATCCCCATGCTCCTCGACTGGATGGTGCAGACCTTCAGCAATTCGCCGTGCATCCAACCCGGCCATCATGCCGATGACGTGGTTGCGCGAAGCAAGCCGACGTGGTGGGACTCGGTCGTCAAGCGTATTGAGGAAGCCGTTGACATCGTCGACACCGTTGTCGAGGCGGTGTCCTTGGAGATGACCGGTCGCTTCCTCGAGCACGCCTGCCGCCTGGCACGGGCACTTCATCCAGATCCACGCCGGCACAGCGCCGGCGACCACAACGGTCTGCTCGCCTTGCTTCAGGAATTTCTGCAATGGCTGTGGCGCCGGCTGCAGCGGGATATCGACCACGACCCGGTGGCACGGCATCTCTGGCTGGAAATCGATCTGGGCACCGCGATCATCAAAGGGCTCATCGAAGACGACGTCATCTTCAAGGGGTTCGATTCGATCGATCACCTCGACCTGCGCGCCTGGCTACACAAGCACGGAGCCGCCGTGCATCTGACGACCCACACCGGGATGGTGCGCGCGGTATACGACTTGGCGTTCGCCTATCGCTACGGCGACATTGCCAAGCCCGCCGCTGCTGCCGGCGCCGCAGTGCGCGGCCTGCTGCGTATGATGCTCACCTACAAGGGCGCCGTCATGTGGAAGATGCAGGCCGGGATGGGCGACACGATCTTCGCGCCGCTCTACGAGGTGCTCAAGCGCCGCGGTGTACGCTTCAAATTCTTCCAACGCGTCAGCGAGCTGCATCCCGTCGGCAATACGATCGGGCGCATCACCATCGCGGAACAGGCCAACTTGAAGGGGAGCGAATACCGGCCGCTGGTCAATGTGAAGGGACTGCCCTGCTGGCCGAGTACACCGCTTTACGAGCAGCTCGTCGAGGGCCCCAAACTCAAGCGCCAGCACATCAACCTGGAATCGGCGTGGACGACCTGGAAGGGCGTCGGTGAGGTTACCCTGCAGAAGGGCCGCGACTTCGACATCATCGTCCTCGGCATCTCGCTGGGCGCACTGCCGATGATTTGTCCGCAGCTCATCGCCGCGAAGCCACAGTGGCGCGACATGGTGAAGCACGTCGAAACCATTCGCACACAAGCCTTCCAGCTCTGGCTGCGTCCCGACCTGGAAGAGTTGGGTTGGACCGGCGCCAGCCCGGTCCTCGGTGCCTACGTCGAGCCGCTCGACACCTGGGCGGACATGAGTCAACTCATTGCGCGCGAGAGGTGGCCGACACACCACGGCCCGGGCAATATCTCCTACTTTTGCGGCGTGATGAAGGACTCGCAACAGCCGCCATTCTTCACCGACCCAGAGTATCCGCTGCGCGAGGCAGACAAGGTGAAGGCGAACGCCATCCAGTTTCTCGAGCAGCACACGGCAGATCTTTGGCCGGGCGCCGTCCGCTCCGGCAGCAAAGGCCTGCGCTGGGACCTCCTGATGGATCCGCGCAACCGCAAGGGCGCGGCACGCTTCAACGCACAGTTCTGGCGCGTCAACGTCGACCCCAGCGAGCGTTACGTCCTCACGGTCCCCGGCAGCACCAAGTACCGGCTGGGCAGCGACGAGTCCGGCTTCGACAACCTCTACCTCGCCGGCGATTGGACACGCAGCGGGCTCAACGCCGGCTGCGTCGAAGGCGCGGTCATGTCCGGCATGCAAGCCGCCCGCGCCATTTGCGGCTCTCCGACAGTGATTGTCGGAGAAGGCGATCTCGCAGTGGACAGGCGTTGATCTGCTGCGAGGAAGCGGGTGGACGTGGCGCTCGGACTCGCTTCTGGTCGAAAGCCACGTGGTTCACCATCATCGACTCATTGCCGCAGTGCGAGCGCGGTTCCGCGGACCATGAGAAGCAGATCGCGGAGCGCATGGGTCACTGAAGGCACTTTGGCGACGCTCGATTCCGACAATCAGACGCTCAGTGCGGCACCGGGCTGCCGCAGCTTCGCCGCCAGAGCATACTCGATTTGGTCGTGTGTTGTTTAGAGGGGGTGCGAGCCATGGTTGGAGGACAATCGCTTGACGCACCGGGGGTGTACCGGATAACTGTCGGCGGTCGTGCGCCCCGACTGAACGACACCGATGGGTCAAACAGAAACGGTCACGGTGCTGTTCACCGACCTCGTCGGCTCCACCGAGTTGGCGAGCCGCCTCGGGCATGACACCTACGAGGTCTTGCGCCGCGAACACTTCGCCAGTCTGCGCACGGCGGCGGCAACGCACGGCGGCGCCGAAGTAAAGAGCACTGGCGACGGTTTGATGTTCTGGTTCAGCAGCCCCGCTGATGCCGTCGGGTGTGCCGTCGCGATGCAGCAGGCCACTGACGTGCAGGCCCGCAGCCGCACCCTCCCGCTGCGGGTTCGCATCGGCATGTCGATCGGTGAGGTATCGCGTGAAGACGGTGACCTTTACGGTGCCTCGGTGGTCGAGGCCTCGCGCCTGTGCACGGCGGCCAGCGGGGGACAGATCCTCGTCGCCGAGGTCGTGCGTCTCATGGCGCGCGGGCGCAGCACGAAGAGCTTCACGCCGATCGGTCCGCTTATCCTGAAGGGTCTCCCCGAACCGCTGACAGTCTGTAGCGTCGGTTGGGAGCCTCTAGCCGACGCAACCCAGCTGCCACTGCCCCTTCTATTGGCAGCAAACATGCCGTTCGTCTTCGCCGGCCGTGCGGCCGATCTCGACGCGGTGCTCGCCAGCTGGAAGCGGGTGTTGGGGGGTGAGCGCTGCGGTGTACTCATCGCAGGTGAACCGGGTATCGGTAAGACGCGGCTGGCAACCGAAGTCGGACGCCGCGTCCATGCGCGTGGCGCGAACGTCATCTACGGGCGGTGCGACGACGAGATGGGCGTGCCCTTTCAACCGTTCGTCGAGGCTCTGCAGCAGTTCCTGGCGCACCACACGCAACCACCGTTTCGCGAGTCCTTGCGCGAGCGACTCGGCCGTTATGCCGGCGAGCTCATACGCCTGGCGCCGGAGATTGCCGGCCTCGTTCCCGGTCTCGCACCGCCGTTGCATTCCGACCCGGAAACCGAACGCTACCGTCTCTTCGATGCCGTGGCCGCGTGGCTCGCGACCGCTGCCAGGGAACGCCCGTTGCTGCTCGTGCTTGACGATCTGCACTGGGCGGCCAAGCCGACGCTGCTGTTGTTGAAGCACATCCTGGACTCCGCCGAGCTCGCCGCTGCTCCATCAGTACGCGATCCCGGCGTTGGCCAGGGGCCACGGCTAATGATTCTTGGCGCCTATCGCGACACCGACATCGATCGCACGCACGCGCTGTCCGGTCTACTGGCCGATCTGCGGCGCACGCCCGGCGTCGAGCGCCTCGCGCTCAGCGGACTCGACGAGGCCGGCGTGCGTGCATTCATCGAAGCAGCTTCAGGACAGGCACTCGACGAGACCGGCCGTCACCTGGCGCACGCCGTCCACGCGGAGACCGAAGGCAACCCCTTCTTCATCGGTGAAGTGATCCGCCACTTGGCCGAGTCAGGCGACGTCTCGCCGCGCGACGGCCACTGGATCCCGAACCGCAGCGTTGCCGCCATGGGCATTCCCGAGGGTGTGCGCGACGTGATCGGCCGGCGCTTGGGCCGCTTGTCTGCGGCCGCCAACGAAGCACTGGCGCAGGCGGCGCTGATTGGACGCGACTTCGACGTCGGCGTTCTGTCTGCCGTCACCAGCCTCGACGAAGCTGCTTTGCTCGCTGCGCTCGATGAAGCCGCGAGCGCACGGCTGATCGAGGAGAGCGGTGTCGACGCCTACCATTTTGCTCACGCGCTGGTACGGGCCACTTTGTACGAAGAGATGAGCGTCAGCCGCCGGGTGCGGGCGCACCGCCGTATCGCCGACGCCATCCACGCCCAGCGGCCCGATGACGTCACCGCCTTGGCCTACCACTATGGGCGCGCCGCGGCGGGCGGTGACGTCGGCAAGGCGGTCGACTACGCGCTCCGCGCCGGTGACCAGGCCCGTACCCGCCTGGCGCATGACGAAGCCGCGGTCTTCTATCGTCAGGCATTGGAGATTCTCGACGGCACCGATGCGGCCGACGCTCAACAGCGATGCGACATCTTGATCAGTCTTGGTGAGGCGCAACGGGATGCGGGTGACGCCGCGTTCCGGCAGGTGCTGCTCGACGCGGCGGACCTGGCACGGCGCCTCAGCGACACCGACCGCTTGGTGCGCGCGGCACTCAGCAACAGTCGCGGTCTTGCCAGCCGCATCGGCGGTGTCGACGCTGAGCGCATCGGCGTCCTCGAAGCCGCCTTGGCTGCAATTGGCGACGCCGAATCGTCGCAACGCGCCCGGCTTCTCGCCACGCTCTCACAGGAACTGTCCTATACCGCTGACCGCCCCCGCCGCCTGGCCTTGAGCGACGAAGCACTGGCCATTGCCCGCCGGCTTGGTGACGGGCCAACCCTCATCCACGTTCTCTTCAAGCGCTATGGCACCCTCGTGGCACCCGATACCCTCACCGAGCGTCTCGCCAACAGCGCCGAGCACCTGGCTCTGGCGGAGCAACTCGATGATCCGGTTGCCCTCTTCCATGCCGCAGTCAATCGAGTTCTGTCGTGCGTCGAAGCCGGTGACATCGCCGAGGTCGACCGCGGTTTGGCGATCATGTCGCGCGTTGCCGAGGATCTCGATCAACCGGCCCTGCACTGGCAACTGAACATGCGCACCTACTTCCGCGCTCTCCTCGCTGGCCGCATCGGCGAGGCGGAGGAATTGGTGACCCGCGCCCTTCAGTACGGCCAGATGAGCGGTCAACCCGACGCCACGATGATCTTCGGTGGACAGCTCTTCCTCGTCCGCTACGACCAAGGGCGCGTGGAAGAGCTCGAGCCGGTGATCGCGCAGACGGTCGCCGAGGACCCGGGCCAGCCGGTGTTCCGCGCCGTATTGGCGCTCACCTACTGCGAGGTCGATCGCCAGGACGATGCGCGGCGCCTCTTTCAGCGCGACGCCGCCAATGACTTCGCCGACATCCCGTACGATTCGAACTGGCTTGCCGGAATCTGCATCTTCTCGGAGGTGTGCAGTCAGTTAGGGGAGAAGGCGGCTGCAGAGGTGTTGTACAGACTGCTGGCGCCCTGGCACAACCAAGTGTCGTCGAACGGCGGTGGCATTCTGGGATCGGTCGCCCGCCATCTCGGCCAGTTCGCCACGCTCCTGGGCCGTTACGACGACGCCGATGCGCACTTCGCCGAGGCCCATGCCATGCACGAGCACCTCGGCGCTCCCATCTGGTTGGCACGCACACAGATCGACTGGGCGCGCATGTATCTCGCACGCCAGCAGCCTGGCGATCGGATTCGCGCGCGCGTGTTCCTCGAGCAAGCCTTGAACACGGCGCGCGCACATGGCTGCAGCACCATCGAGCGCCGCGCCGCCGACCTCCTGACCCGGGCCTGAACGCTGCGCACCGCTTGCGTCTGTGCATGCACACCGATTAACTGGCGGAGCCCGTGGCTTTCGATGTGACGGTGAAACGGTTCGGCCAACCGCAGCATCGGCGTGAGGCAGCGGAAGGAGTGCTCGATGCCGATGATCGATCTGCGACGTGAAGGAGCGGTTTTCATTCTGACCATGCAGAGCGGCGAGAACCGCTTCAACCGGCCGTTTCTCAACGCACTGAACGACGCGTTCGATACGATCGAGAACACCAGTGGAGCTTGCGCGCTCGTCACCACCGGCGGCACCGAGAAGTTCTACTCCAATGGCCTGGATCTCGCCTGGGTCGCGGGTGAGGGCCAGAGCGAAGGCGGCACATTCATCAGCGACGTGATGCGCTTCCTCGGTCGGGTCATGGCGTGCCCGGTCCCGACCGTCGCGGCCATCAACGGCCATGCCTTCGCCGCCGGCTTCATGCTGACGCTGGCGCACGACTTCCGCGTCATGCGCGCCGATCGCGGCTTCGTCTGCTTGAACGAGATCGACATCCGCATCCCGTTGGCGCCCGGCATGGCGGCGCTGGTCAAGAGTCGATTGAACGGCGCTAGCTTGCACGACATGGTCCTCACCGGTGCCCGCCTCGGCGGCGAGGACGCGCAGCGCCGCGGCATCGTTGACGTGGCGCTGCCGGCCGCCGACGTGCTGCCGCAGGCCATCGCCCGCGCCGCTGCGCTCGCCGACAAGGATCGCGCCACCTACGGCGCGCTGAAGCGCGGCTTGTACGGCGATGTGTTGGAAATCTTGACGAGCGGAGCGATGGGCGATTTCACGACCGCCGACCGCTGACGGGTCCGCCCCAGTGTGCGCCCATCGACGGCGCTGATCAGAACCCGAGCTCGCGCAACTCGACCGGGCGCTTTGCACGTAGCGACTGCTCCGCCGCGGCGCCGACGGCAACCGCACGCGCCCCGTCCTCGGCGCTCACCGCCGGCTTGCCGCCGCTACGGATGGCCGCGATCAAGGCGCGGTGCTGGAAGAACGTTGCGCCGTGATGGGCGCCGGCGGCCCGCACGCCGGCATCGACCCGAAAGGTCTCGCGCACAGGCGCGCTGCCATCGCGACGACTGAGGACCAGCTCGTGATCCGGCTCGAAGGCCTGTGCCTTACCGCGCTCGCCGGTCACGGCGATTTCGACCTCGTGCAGCGAGTTCTCGGCAAACATGCACAGGTCGAGCATGGCCCGGGTACCGTCTTCGTAGTCCACGACGGTGAAAGCATTATCGATGATGTCCGGCGTCTGCCCGTCGTAGACCTCGTCGAGGTGGTTCACGTCGTGCCCGCCCGAGGCGTACACGCGCAGCGGGCGGCGCCCCGCGATGAGGTTCATGAGGTCGAAGAAGTGGCAGCACTTCTCCACCAAGGTACCGCCAGTATTGCGGTTGAAGCGGTTCCAGTTGTCCACCTTCGGTAGAAACGGGAAGCGGTGTTCGCGGATTGCGATCATCCGCACGCGCCCAACGACACCGTCACCCAGGGCATCGATCAGACGTCCGACCGCCTGCATGTAACGATACTCCATGCCCACCCAGACCACACCGGGGTGGGTGGCGGCGAGCTCGACGACACGGCGACAGTCCTCCACTTCGGTGCACAGCGGCTTCTCGACCAGCACGTGCTTGTGCGTCCGAAATACGTCGTCCAGAACATCGTGGTGCGTGAAGTTGGGCGTTGCAACGACCACCGCGTCGACCGGCGCGGAGCGCAGCAACTCGCGATAGTCGGCGTACACTTCGACGCCATCACCGGCAACGCTACGCCCCCATCCACGGCTGGTCTCGTTCACGTCCGCGATCGCCGTGACCGCCACGTCATCCATCAGCTTCAGATTGAGGATGTGCTCACAGCCCATCATCCCCGTGCCAATGATTCCGTAGCGAATCGGCTCCGGCATCACGCCTCTCCATCCGTTCGGTTCCCACAAGAAATGAGAGAAGCTGCGAATGCACGCCAGTGAACGCCACATCCGATCCCAGTTTTGCGTGCGTTCGCATTCATTCGCGGCCAATCTGCTCTCGATGTATGGGCGGCCGTTTGATACCGTAGTGCCCGCATGGATGCCATACCGATCTCGCCCGCGCTGCGCCCGCTCGGGCAGACGTCGCTGCGCGCGTTTCCGATTGCCTACGGATGCTGGCGCTTCGCCGGCACGGACGTACGCACGGCTCGGGCGAAGGTCGAAGCGGCGGTCGAGGTCGGCATCAACCTTTTCGATCATGCCGACATCTACGGTGGCCACGGTGCGGCCGAAGAGCTCTTCGGGCATGTCCTCGCCGAGGTGCCCCATCTGCGCGACGCGATGCTGATCGCTACCAAATGCGGCATCGTTCCGGGCGTACCCTACGATTCGAGCCGGACTCACATTCTGCGCGCCGCCGAGGACTCGCTGCGCCGCCTCCGGGTCGACGTGATCGATCTCTACCAGATCCACCGTGCCGATTTGCTGGCGCATCCGCAGGAGGTCGCGTCGGCGTTCATGCAACTGCGCAACGAGGGAAAGATTCGTGAGGTCGGGGTCTCCAACTTCACGGTCTCACAGTTTGACGCACTGCAAAGTTTCCTCCCCTTCCCCATCGCCACGCACCAGCCCGAGCTGAGCGTCTGGTGGCTGGAGCCGCTGCGCAACGGATTACTCGACCAATGCATGCGCTTACGAGTCACGCCACTGGCGTGGAGTCCGCTGGCGGGGGGACATCTCGGGCTGTCGGCTGATGCGGCACGTGACAAAACGCACGGTGATCGCCTCGCGGCGCTCATCGAGTGCCTCGATCGCCTGGCGGCGCGCGAGGGCGTGGCACGCAGCGCTATCGCGCTCGCCTTCCTGCATGCGCATCCGGCAGGCGTCGTACCGATCATCGGAACGCAGCGCCCGGAGCGTATTCGGGACAGCATCGCAGCGCTGCGCGTGCAACTGAGCCGCACCGACTGGTACGAGATCGTCGCCGCCTCGCAAGGAAAGCGCCTGCTCTGAGTCCGCAATCGGGCAAGTCCAGCCCTTCAGATGCAGTCCGCCATCCATAATCCGCAAGCCGCAATCGAACTCTCCTGGTTCTGCCCGCTTTGTGACGACGATTACGCATATCTCGGTGTTCCCGAGCCACGCCTACGCAGTTCGTTTCCACACTGTCGTGACATCCTGTAGAAAGCCGAGGCCAACGGCTTCAACAACATCCTCTGCCGTCCGGTTACAACATCGGCGCGAGTGCATGCAGACCCTGCGCGCACTGTTGAACGGCGAAGCCATTCGGCACCGTGGCGAGTTCGACAACCTGGAGGTCGAGTCGCACTCCTACGCGCGCGTTAGACCGAATGCACGTACGCTTTCGGTCAGCGCGGTTTCGTAGCCGATGAAGAAGTGGTCGGCGCCGTGCACGACCTGATGGGCCTTCGGCGCCGCGACGCTCGACAGCTGCCGCGTGAGCTGCGCGACGCTGCAGTATTGATCGTTGTCGCCAACGATGAAGAGCTTCTCCTGCGTGCAGGCTGACAGGCCGTCGAGGCTGAAGAAGGCCAGGGGCGGTGCGACTGCAATGAGGCGGTCAACGGCGGGCAGGTTGACGCCAGCTTGCAGGACCACCATGGCGCCGAACGAGTAGCCGGCAAGAGTGATCGCCTGAACGCCGGCACGCTCGATCAGGTAGGTCACCGCCGCGCGCGCGTCCTCAGCCTCCCCTACCCCGTTGCTGTAACTGCCATCGCTTGCACCAACGCCGCGGAAGTTGAAACGCAACGTCGCTTGGCCGCTGTCATGCAGGACTTTGCTGACAGCCATCACCACGTTGTTGTTCATGTCGCCGCCGTACTGCGGATGCGGGTGG
>Ga0335069_10012489_pt1 | contig 11945 bp, 10 predicted proteins | sample Lox_Sample_11_FD_206714 | JGI IMG/M metagenome (GOLD analysis project Ga0335069, IMG submission 206714) | Soil microbial communities from Loxahatchee National Wildlife Refuge, Florida, United States - Lox_Sample_1.1 | ecosystem: Environmental > Terrestrial > Soil > Wetlands | place: USA...
CCAGATTCAGGCCGTCCGGCTGATACACCTCCCGCAGCACGCGTTCGGCCTCTCGCGCCAGTTGGATCATCTCCACCAGGGTTTCGTCGTTCAGTTCCTCTAGCAACGCCGCGTGCTGGTAGGGAACCACCATCAAATGCCCATTGGTGTAAGGAAAGCGGTTCAGGATCAGGAAGTTCCGCTCCGCGCGGTGCACCACCAGGGAACCCGGCGCGGCGTCCGCCTTCGCGGCGGCGCAGAACACGCATTCGCGGTCCGCCCCCGTCGCGGAAACGTAATCATACCGCCACGGAGTCCAGAGATAGTCCATGCTCGTTGGCGAGCGGTCCTTACTGCGGGTTCGGAGAGGGGCCCGGAGCGAATGGCGGCTCCGCCGGCGCCGGCGCCGCGAAGTTGTTCACCACGTCCTTCAACTCCTTGCTCGGCTTGAAGTAGGGAATTTTCTTGGCGGGCACTTCCACCCTCGCGCCGGTCTTCGGGTTGCGCCCGATGCGTGGCTGCCGTTGGCGCGTGCGGAAACTGCCGAATCCGCGGATTTCAATCTTGTCGCCCGTACGAAGAGAGCGCACGATGCTGTCGAAGATCGCCTCGACGATGACCTCGGATTCCTTCCGCGTCATCTCCACCACCCGGGAGACCTCTTCAATCAGGTCGGCCTTTGTCATCGCATCCTCCTGGGTTCCAATCTCTTATGAATCCGCCAGTATCTCCTGAATCCAAACAAATTGCAAGCTCCAGGCAACCCGCGGTCCGCGTCCCGGCTACTTCGCCTGGCGGTCTTTCAGGCTCATTACCTCTTCAATGGTGCTGGTCGCGGCCTGCGCCTGACGCTGGTAATCCACCAGCCGGTTCTTCTCCTCGTCGTCGGCCGCCGCGCGAAGGCTGAGTCCCACCTTCTTCTCGGCCTCGCTCATTTTGATAATTTTGAAATCCATTTCCTGGCCCACTGCCAGAGGTGGCTCTGACCCCCGGCGTCCCGAGTAGCCCGGCACCTCGGAGAAATGGCACAGGCCTTCTACTCCCTCGGCAAGCTCCACGAACGCGCCGAAACTCGCCAGCCGGCATACCCGGCCGTGCACCGTATCCCCAACCTGATGCTGCTGGAAGTAGGTCTCCCAGGCGTCGGGCTGAAGCTGCTTGATGCCCAGCGAAAGCCGGCACGCGGCGGAATCGATGTGCAGAATCACGGCCTGCACTGTTTGCCCCTTTTTCAAAATCTCCGACGGGTGTTTCACCCGCTTGGTCCAGGAAAGATCGGAAACGTGCACCAGGCCGTCAATGCCTTCTTCGATCTCGATGAAGGCCCCGAAGTCGGTCATGTTGCGCACGCGGCCTTCCACCACCGAGCCCACGCTGTACCGCTCGTCCACCGTAGTCCAGGGGTTGGCCTCCAACTGTTTCAGACCAAGCGAGATCCGCCGTTCCTTGGCGTGCACCTCCAAAACCACGGCCTCCACCTGGTCCCCCGGCTTCACGACCTTGGATGGGTGCTTCATCCGCCGCGACCACGTCATCTCGCTGATGTGGATCAAACCCTCCACCCCTGGATCGAGCTCCACGAACGCGCCGTAGTCGGTCACGTTCACCACGCGCCCAATCACGCGGCTGTTCGCGGGGTATCGCTCGGCCACCGCTTCCCACGGGTCCGGCGCAAGCTGCTTCATGCCCAGCGACACGCGTTCCTTGGCGCGGTCGAATTTCAAAATCTTGACCGCAATCTCCTGCCCCACGTGCAGCAATTCTGCGGGGTGGTTCACGCGGCCGTAGGACATATCCGTAACGTGCAAAAGGCCGTCAATGCCGCCAAGGTCCACAAACGCGCCGTAGTCGGTCAGGTTCTTCACGATGCCCGTGACCACCGCGCCTTCGTCCAGATGCTCCAGCGTGACGCTCTTGCGGGCGTTCACTTCGTCCTCGATGGCCAGCTTGCGCGACACCACCACATTGCCGCGGCGGCGGTTGACCTTCACGATCTTGACCGGGATATCCTGCCCGATCAGCGAATCCATGTTGTGCACCGGGCGAGGGTCGGCTTGCGACCCCGGCATAAACGCCCGCACGCCCACATCCACCGCCAGCCCGCCTTTCACGCGCCCCAGTACGCGGCCGGAGACGGTGAGCTGCTCCTGGTAGGCCTTATCCAGATCGTCCCAGATGCGCAGCCGCGCGGCCCGCGCGTGCGAGAGCGTTACGTAGCCCTCGGCTTGCCCCGCGTGGTCGATCATCACATCCACCACGTCTCCCGGCTTCACCGAGACTTCACCGCTTGGCCCCGCGAATTCTTCGATCGGAACAATGCCCTCGGACTTGTATCCGAAGTCGACAATTACATCTTTGGAGGTAACGGTGAGGACCGTGCCTTGCAGCACTTCGTCGGCCGAAGGTGGCGCAAAATGGCTGTAGTCGTCGAGAAGGTTCTCGTAATTCTCCGGGAGCGGCTGCTCCATTTGCCCACTATCGTCGACCGCCATTAGGTCTCCACCGATCATGGTGTCACGGCCGGCGGCACGGGCAGAAGGCAACGCCGAGAGACGCAAGCGTTCGGGCCGGAACAAGCCGCCTGATTGCCCAGCACCCGTGGAAACATGCGCCGATCACCAGCAAACCATTGCGAGATTAATATGTTAGCAATATACGCTGGTTAGTTCCCGAATGTCAACGCCGCGAGATTCGTACCCGCAAACGGCAGCGAAAATCGCGCTGCGCGCTGGCGGGAAGCTCACTCCTCCGGCATGGCGAGCCGCCAGCGGCAGGTTCGGCCGTAGCCGCCGGGCGCTGATTCAACAACGTTTAGGGCCTTCGCGCGCCGGGGTGCCCTGTCTGTCCAAACCCGGCATCCAAGAGCCCGCCGGCGCGGCATAGCGAAAAAGTTGTCGGAAATTCCTCCACAAGCCGCCACCACTCGGTGCAGGTTCTAGCCGCTAACTGACGGCTGGCTGCCAATTACTGAGGCTCGTTTGACACTTCGCCTTAGCAGATGATAAGTGTTGGATTTCCCGCAAGGATTACCAATGCCCGAAGAGCATAAACCCGAGGGCAGCGAGGGGCCTGCTCCCAGTTCCGGCGAAGCAGGCAAGTCACCGGTGAAGCCGGTTCCCCCAGCCGCAAAGCCAGCGCCCCCCAAAGCAGCCGCGCCCGCGCCGAAAGCGCCCGCCGTCATGGCGGCCACGCCGTGGGAAAGCGACCTCGCGCGCGACCTGAAGGAGCGTCTCGGCCCGCGCGTGAAGGAAACCTCCACGTATCTCGGGCAGAATTTCATTGTAACCACTCCGGACGGCGCCGCGCCGGCGCTCGAGTACCTCAAGCTGGAAGCGGATTTCGATTACTTGGTGGACATTACCGCCGTCGATTGGCCCAAACGCGCCGACCGCTTCGACCTGGTTTACGTGGTCTACAGCTTCGCGCGTAATGAGCGCCTGCGCATCAAAACCGCTATCCCGGACGGTTTCCAGCCGCAATCCGTCGTGGACGTGCATCTGGCGGCGAACTGGCTGGAGCGCGAAGTCTTTGACATGTTCGGCATTGAATTTGCAGGACATCCGGATATGCGGCGCATCCTGATGCCTGAGGAGTGGGAGGGCTATCCGCTCAGAAAGGACTACTCGATTCTCCGCCAGGATCAGCGCTGGGTGCGTGAGAACCTGGGTATAGAGAGCGGACAATAGCCCCTATGCCGGATGCCACCTTCCTAGATTCCACGGAACTTGTCCTCAATATGGGACCGCAGCACCCCTCTACGCACGGCGTGCTGCGCGTCATCCTGAAGCTGGACGGCGAGAAGGTTCTGGGCGCGGATTGCGTCATCGGCTACCTGCACCGCGGCGTGGAGAAGATTGCGGAAAATCGCACGTACGCGCAATTTAACCCATACGTCGACCGCATGGACTATGTTGCCGCGGTGTCTAATGGGCTGGGCTACTGCCTGGCCGTGGAGAAGATGCTCAACGTGGAAGCCCCCCCGCGGGCCCAGGCCGTCCGCGTCATCCTCACGGAGTTGAACCGCATCGCCAGCCACCTGGTATGGCTGGGGACGCATGCGCTCGACATCGGAGCCGTCACGCCGCTTTTCTACTGCTTGCGCGAACGGGAAGAAGCGCTCAAGATTTTCGAGAACTACTGCGGCGCCCGTCTCACTACGCACGCCTTCCGCATCGGCGGGCTGCAATATGAGACCTACGAGGGCTTTGAGCGCGAAGTGAAGGCCTTCTGCAAGATGTTCGGCCCGCGCGTGGATGAGTACGAAGAGCTCCTCACTGGCAACCGCATCTGGAACGCCCGCCTGAAGGGCGTGGGCGTGCTGAACGCGGAGGAGTGCAAGGAGTATGGAGTCACCGGTCCTGTGCTGCGCGCCGCCGGCGTGCAGTGGGACTTGCGCAAGGCCCAGCCGTATTCGGGCTACGACAAGTACGATTTTGAAATTCCTACCGGAGAGAACGGCGATACCTACGACCGTTACCTGGTGCGGATGAAGGAAATGCGCCAGGCGGCGCGAATCGTCGAGCAAGCTATTGAAGGCCTGCCGGAAGGGCCCATCATGGGCAAGGTCCCGAAGGTGATCAAGCCGCCGGTGGGCGAGGCCTACGTCTCGATCGAAGCGCCCAAGGGGGAGTTGGGGTATTACGTGGTGAGCGACGGTTCCACGCAGCCGTACCGCGTGCGCGTTCGCCCGCCGTCCTTCGTGAACTTGCAGGCTCTGGACCGCATGGTGCGGGGAGGCCTCATCGCGGACGTGGTCGCGGTGATCGGGACGTTGGATATTGTTTTGGGAGAAGTGGATCGATAGTTTTCGGTTGTCGGTTTTCAGCTGTTTCGATGGCTGATTACTCGGGTTCGCATATGTTGAAACTGCTCAGGAAAATCTTCCTCTTGGATCTGCTGGAAGGGCTCAAGGTGACCTTCCGGAATCAGAACCCGAAGTATATCTACACCGAGCAGTATCCGGCGGAGCGGCCCAAGGTGGCGGAACGCTATCGCGGGGCCCCGCGGCTGAACATCAACCCAGAGAACGGCGAGACGCTCTGCATCTCCTGCAACCTGTGCGCCCTGGCTTGCCCGGAGTCGCTCATCGTCGTGACCAGCGAGCGCAACGAAGTTACCAAGCGCAAAGACCTCACCACCTTTACATACGACCTGTCGCGTTGTATGTTCTGCGGGCTGTGCGAAGACGCCTGCCCGGTGGACGCCCTGGAGCTGACCCAGGATTTCGAGCTGGCGAGCTATACCCGCGAGGGCCAGATCTGGGACCGCCAGATGCTCGAAGAAGGGCCACGGCCCACGCAATATAAATGCTGATGGATACGATTCTGTTCTACGCCTTTGCCGTCCTGGTACTGGGCGGCGGCATAGCCACCATTACGCGCCGGAACGCCGTCCACAGCGCCATCTCGCTGATTGTGTCGCTGCTCGGAGTGGCGGGGCTGTACCTGCTGCAACAGGCCGAATTTCTGTTCGCCGTGCAGATCATCCTGTATGTGGGCGGCATCATGCTGCTGTTCCTGTTTGTCATCATGCTGGTGAACCTCGATCAGGAGGCCAAGGAGCGGCAGTTCAACCGCGGCTGGATGGTGGCGCTGACGGCGGTGGCGGTGGTCGCGGCGGAACTCGGCTATTTCCTGATGCGCGGGCGCGCCGCTTTCCACATCGCCGAAGGCGCGGTCGCGCAGGCGTCCACGGCGGGCAATACGGAGGCCCTGGCCGACTCGTTGTTCTCGGACTATCTACTCCCGTTTGAAATCGCGTCGCTGCTGCTGCTGGTAGCGGTGGTCGGCTCGGTGGTCATGGCCAAGAAGAGGATTTGAGAGATGCATCCGGTTACCACGGTTCACTATCTGGCTCTCAGCGCGGCCCTGTTGCTGATTGGGACGGTGGGCGTGCTCACGCGCCGCAACATCGTGGTCGTGCTCATGTCCATCGAACTCATCCTCAACGCGGTAAACCTGAACCTGGTGGCGTTTTCGCATGCGCTTGCCAACATCAACGGCCAGGTGTTTGCGATTTTCGTCATTACGGACGCGGTGGCCGAAGCGGCCGTGGGCCTGGGCATCCTGATCGCGCTGTTCCGCAACAAGGAAACCGTGCGCGCCGACGAAATCGACTTATTGAAGTGGTAAAACCAACGTGAATTTTCTCGACCTGATTTGGCTTATTCCGCTCTTCCCGCTCTTCGGGGCGGCGCTGATGTTCTTCATCGGCAAGAAGCTGGATCCACAACCGCTCTCGGAGGTGGCTGTGGCGGCGGGCGTTGGAGACGCGCATCATCCAGCGGGCGCGGAGCATGGACATCACGCGCATTCGCCGCTCAAGAAACTTATCGACATCATCTGCCCCGGGATGGTACTCCTGTCTTTCCTCTTCTCGGCGGCCGCGGTCTACCAACTCCGGCAGCTTCCCGTGCGGGCGCATCAGGTGATTCAGTTCACGTGGGTGGCGGGGCTTCCGTTCCATATGGCCAACGGGCACCTGGCCACATTTCAGGCGGACTGGGGATTCCTGCTCGATCCGCTGAGTTCCGTGATGATCCTGGTGGTCACCGGCATCGGTTTTCTGATCCATGTTTACTCCACCGGCTACATGGCCCACGACAACGGATACTACCGGTTTTTCGGTTATCTGAATCTGTTCGTGTTTTTCATGCTGATGCTGGTGCTGGCGAACAACTATATGCTTCTGTTCGTCGGGTGGGAAGGCGTGGGCCTGTGCAGCTACCTTCTGATCGGGTTCTATTTCCATAAAAAATCCGCGGGCGACGCCGGCAAGAAGGCTTTCATCGTGAACCGCGTGGGGGACGCGGGATTCATCCTGGGCATGCTGCTCATGATGTCCGTGCTCGGCACGCTGCGCTTTACCGATGTCAACGCCGCGCTCACCAGCGGGCAGTTCCCGGCGGAGACCGCTCACTTCGGCGTGCTCAGCGCCATCGCGATTCTGATGTTCTTCGGCGCTACCGGTAAGTCCGCGCAGGTACCGCTCTACGTTTGGCTACCGGACGCCATGGAAGGCCCCACGCCCGTCTCCGCGCTCATCCACGCGGCCACCATGGTCACCGCCGGCGTTTATATGGTGGCGCGCTCCTCGGCGTTGTTCCACCTCGCCCCCGGCGCTTCCGGCATCGTCGCTACGGTAGGAGCCTTTACCGCGATTCTGGCGGCTACCATTGCGCTCGTGCAGAACGATATCAAGCGTGTCCTGGCATATTCCACCGTCAGCCAGCTTGGCTACATGTTCTTGGCCCTGGGTGTGGGAGCGTATTGGGTGGCTATCTTCCACCTGTTCACGCACGCATTCTTCAAGGCCCTTCTCTTCCTGTGCTCTGGCTCTGTGATCCACGCCATGGGTGGCGAGCAGGACATGCGCAAGATGGGCGCGCTGAAGAACAAGATTCCCATCACGCACTGGACCATGTGGGTGGGCTCAGTGGCCATCGCCGGCATTCCCGGTCTGGCGGGCTTTTTTTCCAAGGACGAGATTCTGTGGCAGGCCTACAGCTCCCCGCTGGGTTCCAACCTCCTCTGGATCGTCGGAATCGTCACCGCCGGCCTGACGGCGTTCTACATGTGGCGCCTCATGAACATGACGTTCTACGGCAAGTCTCGCGTCAATGAGGAGACGGCCAAGCACATTCACGAATCGCCCGCTTCCATGACCGTGCCGCTCACGCTTCTCGCCGCCGGCAGCGTGCTGGCCGGCTGGCTGGGAACGCCCAAGTTGTGGAACCTCGGCGCGCCCTTCCACTGGTTTGAGACCTGGCTGCGGCCCATGTTCCCGGCGGCTGCCGAAGTGGCTGAGGGCGGGCACGCGGTGGAGTGGGCCTTCATGGGCTTCTCTGTTGCCGTGGCTCTCATCGGCATCTTCGTGGCGCGCCATTTTTACCATGACAAGCCGGAGATTCCGGATTCGCTCGAAACGAAGTTCAAGCCCGTCCACACGCTGCTCTACAACAAGTGGTACGTGGATGAGCTTTACGATTTCCTCTTAGTCAACGGCCTTTGCAAGGGCGGCGGCAGCGCGCTCGGCGCGTTTGACCGCAATGTGGTGGATGGCGGCGTCAACGGCGCGGGCTGGCTGACGCGCTTCAGCTCCAAAGTCTCCATCTGGTGGGACACCTGGATCGTGGATGGCGCCGTGCGCCTCACCGGCTTCACCGTCAAGCTGCTTTCCTATCCCGCCTGCCTCCTGCAATCGGGCCGCGTCCAGTCTTACGCGTTCTTCGTCGTCCTGGGCGTGCTGGCGTTTTTCGGGTACTACATCGCGCGGTGACCTTATGGACCAGCACATACTCAGCATCGTTCTGTTGACCCCGCTGGCGGGTCTCGCGGTTCTGCTCCTGATTCCGGGCAGCCAGAAGGCCCTGATCCGGCTGTGGGCGAACGCCGCCGCGCTGGCGGGCTTCCTCGTCTCCCTGCCGCTCGTCCGGGATTTCCGCGTGGGCCTTCCCGGCTACCAGTTCGAGGAGAAGGCGGACTGGATCCCCTCCCTCGGCGCGCACTACCACCTCGGGATGGACGGCATCAGCCTCTTGCTCGTCATGCTCACCACGCTGATGGGTTTCCTGGCCATCCTCTCTTCGTGGAACGCCGTGCAGGAGCGTACCAAGGAATACTACGCCATGTTCCTGCTCCTGCAGACAGGCATGATCGGCGTCTTCCTTTCGCTCGATTTCTTCCTGTTCTACATCTTTTGGGAACTCGTGCTGGTGCCCATGTACTTCATCATCGGCATCTGGGGCGGACCGAGGAAGCTCTACGCCGCCATCAAGTTCTTTCTGTATACCCTGGCCGGGTCCGTGCTCATGCTGCTCGGCATCCTGACGCTCTACTTTCAGCACTTCCAGCAGTTCGGCTTCTACACCTTCGAGATTTCCGATTTGATGAAGACGGCCATGCCTCTGGGCATGCAGCAATGGGTCTTCTGGGCCTTCTTCCTGGGCTTCGCCATCAAGGTCCCCATGTTCCCCTTCCATACCTGGCTGCCGGACGCCCACGTGGAGGCGCCTACGGCCGGTTCCGTCATCCTGGCGGCCGTTCTCTTGAAGATGGGGACATACGGCTTCCTGCGCTTCTCCCTACCACTGCTGCCCAAGGCCTCCGCCGATCGCACCATCGTCGTGATCCTGGCGGCGCTCTCCATCGTCGGCATAATATACGGCGCTCTGGTCAGCCTCATGCAGAAGGACTGGAAGAAGCTCGTGGCCTATTCGTCGGTCAGCCACCTAGGTTTCTGCACGCTGGGCATCTTCGCCATGAACCCCAACGGCATCGCCGGAAGCGTCATCCAACAGATCAACCACGGCATCTCCACCGGCATGCTCTTCCTGATTGTGGGCGTAGTCTACGAGCGGCGGCACACCCGCGAGATCTCCGAGTACGGAGGTCTGGCCCACGTCATGCCGCGCTTCGCCGTGATCTTCGCCATCGCCATGCTGAGTTCCGCCGGCCTGCCGTTACTCAACGGCTTCGTGGGGGAGTTCACCATCTTGCAGGGCGCGTTTGAAGCCAGCCGCGCCTGGGCCGCCTTCGCCGTCACCGGCGTGGTGCTTGGCGCGGCCTACTTGCTATGGCTCTACCAGCGCACGGTGCTGGGGCAGGTGACCAACGCCAAGAACCTCGGCCTGCCGGATATGTCCCTGCGCGAGGTGGCCGTCTTCGTGCCCCTCATCTTGTGGGCTGTCTGGATCGGCGTTTACCCGAAGCCCTATTTCGATGTGCTTCGGCAGCCCGTGAATGAAATCGTGCAGCGCGTCCGGCCGGACTACTTCGCCGCTCTCCCCCAGGCGCCGGGAAGCTCGCCGGTCCAGGTCGGGCAGGCTTTCGGACTGCCCGGTGCGCTGCCGGTCGCCCGGGTTGGCGAATCGCCTGCGCCACCTATGCCGCCGCAAGCCGCGGGAGGTTCGCAATGAACTTCAGCCAGTTCTACACCTCCATGGATCACTTCACCATCATCCCGGCGGTGATGCTGGCCCTCTTCGGCTGTGCGGTCCTGCTCTTCGATTTCCTCATCTTCCCGGACCCGCGCCAGCGTAAGTACCTGCTGATATTCGTGGCTCTCGGCGAGGGCTTCGCCGGGTTCGGGCTCTACCGCCAGACCGCCTGGCTGAGCGCCAACGGCCTTACCCAAGTGACCGGCTTCGGCGGCTCAGTCACCATAGACGGCTTCGGCATTTTCTTCAATTGGATCTTTCTGGCGGCCGCCATCATCGTCGCCATCGCCTCGTATCAGTACCTGGAGAACGCCGGCGAGCACCACGGCGAGTACTACGGGCTCATCCTCCTGGCGCAATGCGGCATGTATTTCCTCGCCGTGGGTACGGACCTCATCACGCTCTTCATCGGCCTGGAACTGATGGCGCTATGCTTCTACGTGCTGGTCGGTTTCCTGCGCGGCGACCGCCGCTCCAATGAAGCCGCCATGAAGTATCTGCTCCTGGGCGCATTCTCGTCCGGCTTCCTGGCTTATGGCTTCTCCATCATGTACGGCATATCCGGTTCCACGCGGCTCGCCGATATCACCATGGCTATTGAAGCCCGTCCGGCATGGGACCCGGTAGTCTTTCTCGCGCTGGCTACCACGTCCGTTGGTTTGCTCTTCAAAGTCGCCGTGGTTCCGTTCCACATGTGGGCGCCGGACGCTTACGAAGGCGCGCCCACGCCCGCCACGGCCTACCTTTCCGTGGCTTCCAAGGCCGCCTCTCTCGCCTTTCTGCTGCGCATTTTCCTGGGGCCCCTGGCCTCGGCGCGCCAGGCTTGGGAGCCGCTGCTGGCCGTACTGGCCGTGGCCACCCTGACCGTCGGCAACCTGGCCGCCGTCAACCAGACCAACATCAAGCGCCTGCTCGCCTACAGCTCCATTTCCCACGCGGGCTACATGCTGCTGGGCCTGGTGGCGGGCAACCAGACGGGCATCAACGGCATCGCCGTCTACATGCTGGTCTATTCCTTCATGACGCTGGGCGCGTTCCTGGTGGTAGCCGCGCTGCGCCGCCGGAACATCATCGGCGAGGACCTGGACGATTTCGCCGGCCTCATGCGCAAGAGCCCCGGCAATGCGGTGCTCATGCTCATCTTCCTGCTCTCGCTCGCCGGCATTCCGCCCACCGCCGGCTTCCTCGGCAAGTACTACATCTTCCTTTCGCTGCTCCAGACCGGGCATTATGTCCTGGCCGTCATCGCCACGCTCTACGTCGCCGTGGCCATCTATTACTACTTCAAGATCGTCAAGAGCATGTTCACGCGGGAGGAAGTGGAGCCCTCGCCGGTCGCCTCCAGCATTGGGTTGCGCCTGGCGCTGGGCGTGAGCGGCCTCCTCACGCTGGTCATCGGAATTTATCCGGAACCATTCTTGAGGCTGGCGCAATCTTCTTTATTGCGATAAGAATCCTATGCACGCCATCGTCTCCAATCCGTTGTTTGCGCCCATCCTGATCACGCTGGTGATCGTTGGCGTGTTCCCCCTGGTGGCCGGCTATCTCACGCTGGTTGAGCGCAAGGTGCTCGCGGATTTTCAGGTGCGCCTGGGACCGATGCGCGTGGGCCCCAACGGCATCCTGCAGCCCATTGCGGACGCCGTCAAGCTGCTCATCAAGGAAGACATCATCCCGTCCGAATCGGACAAGTTCATATTCTGGTTCGCGCCCTGCATTTCCACCTTCACCGCGCTTACCGCCTTCGCCGTGGTGCCGTTCGCGAAGAACATAGCGGTCGCCGACGTCAATGTCGGGCTTCTGGTCATCTCCTCCATGGGCGCGGTGGGAATCCTTGGCATTATCCTCGGCGGCTGGGCCTCCAACAGCCACTATTCGCTGCTGGGCGCGCTGCGCAGCGCGGCGCAACTCGTTAGCTACGAAGTGGCGCTGGCGTTCGCCCTGCTTTCAGGCGTCATGGCCGCCGGTACGCTCAGCATGCAGGGCATCGTGAAGGCCCAATTGGCGCACGGGGTCTGGGGCGTCTTCG
>Ga0335069_10012491_pt1 | contig 11941 bp, 7 predicted proteins | sample Lox_Sample_11_FD_206714 | JGI IMG/M metagenome (GOLD analysis project Ga0335069, IMG submission 206714) | Soil microbial communities from Loxahatchee National Wildlife Refuge, Florida, United States - Lox_Sample_1.1 | ecosystem: Environmental > Terrestrial > Soil > Wetlands | place: USA: Florida...
AGACACGTTCACCTCCATCCACATCGAGGAGTTCGAATGCGTGGCCCGCGACACCAAGTTGGGCAAAGAGGAGATCACCTGCGACATTCCCAATGTCGGGGATGAAGCCCTGAAGGACCTCGATGAATCGGGCATCGTGCGCATCGGCGCCGAGGTGAAGCCGCAAGATGTCCTGGTGGGCAAGATCACGCCCAAGGGAGAGACTCAGCTCTCGCCTGAAGAAAAACTGCTGCGCGCCATCTTTGGCGAAAAGGCCGGAGATGTTCGCGACAGCTCGCTGCGTGTGCCGCCGGGCGTGCAAGGCATCGTCATCGGGGCCAAGGTGTTCTCGCGCAAGGGCACGGAGAAGGACGAGCGCTCCAAGGAGATCGAGGATCAAGAGAAAGAGAAGCTGCTGGCCGATCAGCGCGACGAGACGCGCATCATCTCCGAGTCGTACTACAACAAGATGCGACGCTGGCTGCTGGGCAAGACCACGGCGGTGCGCCTGGTGGACGACAAGGGCAAGGTCCTGTGTGCCAAAGGCCAGAAGATCGACAATGCGATGCTGGACGAGATCCCGAGCCACCACTGGCCCCAGATTCAGATCGAGGGCGGCAAGGGTGACAACCGGGTGGAGCAACTGGCGGCCCAACTCGAACAGGAGTTGCGAGCCATCGATGAGCTCTATCGAGACAAAATCTCGAAGCTGACCAAGGGCGATGAGCTGCCCCCGGGCGTAATCAAGATGGTCAAGGTATACGTGGCCATCAAGCGCAAGCTGTCGGTGGGCGACAAGATGGCCGGCCGTCACGGCAACAAGGGCGTGGTCTCGCGCATCTTGCCGGAAGAGGACATGCCGTACATGGTCGACGGCACGCCGGTCGATATCGTGCTCAATCCCTTGGGCGTGCCCTCGCGAATGAACGTGGGTCAGATTCTGGAAACCCACCTGGGCTGGGCCGCGCTGCAACTGGGGCGGCAGATCGATGGGATGATCGAGCGGGAATGGAAGGGCGAAGCCCTGCGCAGCAGGTTGAAGAAGGTCTTCACCGAGGAGCATCACCAGAAGCTCATCGATGACCTCAACGACGAGGGCTTGCGGCGCTTCGCCCGCGGGCTGCAGCAAGGCGTGCACCTGGCCACCCCGGTGTTCGACGGCGCCAAGGAGGTCGACATCCGCGCGGCCTTGGCCTTGGCCGAATTGCCGCCCACCGGACAGACGACCTTGTTCGACGGCAAAACCGGCGATCCCTTCGACCACGACGTGACCGTGGGGGTGATGTACATGCTCAAGCTTCACCACCTGGTCGACGACAAGATTCACGCCCGTTCTATCGGTCCCTACTCGCTGGTCACCCAACAGCCCTTGGGCGGCAAGGCCCAGTTCGGTGGGCAGCGCTTGGGTGAAATGGAAGTGTGGGCCATGGAAGCCTATGGCGCGGCCTACGGCCTGCAGGAATTCTTGACCGTCAAGTCGGACGACGTGATTGGTCGAACCCGCATGTACGAGGCGATTGTCAAGGGGGAGCAGACCCTTGAGTCGGGCCTGCCCGAGTCATTCAATGTCTTGCTCAAGGAGCTGCAATCTCTCTGCTTGAACGTGGAGTTGATTGAGGACCCCAACGCCCCTCGCAAGCAAGAATCCACCATTGAGCTCATGGCCCGCGAGGTGGCTGCCAAGGCCGGGGCCGCGGGTACGCCACCGGTCGCAGCCGCTTCAGAGTGATTTCCATGACCCTCCTCCGTGCACGGGAGTAGCGAACTATGACGATGAAGGACATTTTCAACTTCTTCGAGAAGCCGAAGGATCCGCTTTCGTTTTCTGCGATTCGAATCTCGCTGGCCTCTCCGGAAAAGATCAAAGAGTGGTCGCATGGCGAGGTGAAGAAGCCAGAGACCATCAACTACCGGACCTTCAAGCCCGAGCGCGATGGCCTCTTCTGCGCGAAGATCTTTGGCCCGGTGAAGGACTACGAGTGCAATTGCGGCAAGTACAAGCGCATGAAGCACCGCGGAGTGGTATGCGAGAAGTGTGGCGTCGAGGTCATCCAGTCCAAGGTTCGACGTGAGCGCCTGGGCCACATCAGCCTGGCCACGCCGGTGGCGCACATCTGGTTCCTGAAATCGCTGCCCTCGCGTATCGGCAACCTGCTCGACATCACCCTCAAGGATTTGGAAAAGGTGCTCTACTCGGAGGCGTTCGTGGTGGTGGACCCCAAGGACAGCGGCCTGCAGCGGGGCGAGCTGCTCACCGAGGAACGCTACCTGAAACTCATGGAGGAGGCGGGAGGCGAGGAGAAATTCGTGGCGGGAATGGGCGCCGAGGCGGTGCGGGATCTGCTCAAGTCGATCGATGTGCACGGGCTGTCGGAGCAACTCCGCCAGGAGATGAAGGAAGCGACCTCGGAAGCCAAGCGCAAGAAGATCGCCAAGCGTCTCAAGGTGGTGGATGCCTTCCGCGAGTCGGCCAACAAGCCCGAGTGGATGATGTTGGAAGTCATCCCGGTGATCCCTCCGGATCTCCGGCCCTTGGTTCCCCTCGACGGCGGCCGCTTCGCCACCTCGGATCTGAACGACCTGTACCGCCGGGTCATCAACCGCAACAACCGCCTCAAGCGCTTGCAGGAGCTGAACGCTCCCGAGATCATCATTCGCAACGAGAAGCGCATGTTGCAAGAAGCCGTCGATGCGCTCTTCGACAACGGCCGTCGTGGCAAGACCATCACCGGTCCCAACAAGCGCCCGCTCAAGTCGCTGTCCGACATGTTGAAGGGCAAGCAAGGGCGCTTCCGGCAGAACCTGCTGGGCAAGCGGGTCGACTATTCGGGCCGTTCGGTCATCGTGGTCGGCCCGGAATTGAAGCTGCACCAGTGCGGCTTGCCCAAGAAGATGGCGCTCGAGCTGTTCAAGCCCTTCATCTACAACAAGTTGGAGGAGCGCGGGCTGGTCACCACCATCAAGAGCGCAAAGAAGTTGGTGGAGCGCGAGCGTCCGGAGGTGTGGGACATTCTGGAGGAGGTCATCAAAGAGCATCCCATCCTGCTCAACCGTGCCCCCACGCTGCACCGTCTGGGTATTCAGGCCTTTGAGCCCTTGCTCATCGAGGGCAAGGCCATTCAGCTGCACCCGCTGGTGTGTGCGGCTTTCAACGCCGATTTCGACGGCGACCAGATGGCGGTTCACGTTCCGCTATCACTGGAAGCCCAGATGGAAGCGCGCGTACTCATGATGTCGACCAACAACATCTTGAGCCCGGCCAACGGGCGACCGATCATCCTGCCGTCGCAGGATATCGTGCTCGGCCTGTACTGGATGACGCGTGAGCGATCCTTTGCCAGCGGGGAGTTCCGCGAAGGCAAAGGGGCGGCCTCGGTCCGTGGTGTCTACTCGTCGGTGGAAGAGGTGCGTATGGCCTACGACCACGGCGAGCTCGATCTGCAGGCCGCCATCAAGGTGCGCATTAGCGGGGAATTGGTGCTGACCACCGTGGGACGCGCCTTGCTCTACGAAGTCGTGCCCAAGAAGCTGCCCTTCAAGTTGGTGAATCGCGTGATGGGCAAGAAGCAGCTCGGCGATCTGATCGACAGCTGCTACCGCGTGTTCGGGCAGAAGGAAACCGTGTTGCTGGCCGATCGCCTGCGCCATCTCGGCTACGGCTACGCCACCAAGGCCGGCATCTCGATTTGCGTGGATGACCTGCTCATCCCCAAGCGCAAGGGCGAGCTGCTGGAACAGGCACAGAAGGACGTGTCGGAGATCGAGGAGCAATACACCGAGGGGCTCATCACGGACGGCGAGCGCTACAACAAGGTGGTCGACATCTGGGCGCAGGTGTCCGAGCAAATTGCCGAAGAGATGATGAGCGAGATTGGCGCGGAGAACGTGACCAACGAGGAGACCGGCGAGCGGAAGCGCGTGCCGTCCTTCAACCCGATCTTCATCATGGCTGATTCGGGCGCGCGGGGCTCAGCCCAGCAGATCCGGCAGCTGGCCGGGATGCGCGGCCTGATGGCCAAACCGTCGGGCGAGATCATCGAGACCCCGATCACCACCAATTTCCGTGAGGGCCTCTCCGTCCTGCAGTACTTCATCTCTACCCACGGCGCGCGCAAGGGATTGGCGGACACCGCGCTCAAGACCGCCAACTCGGGCTATCTGACCCGCCGTCTGGTGGACGTGGCGCAGGATTGCATCATTGCCGAGTACGACTGTGGCACGCTGGAGGGCATCGAGATTACGCCGCTGATTGAGGGGGGCGAGATCATCGAGAAACTGGGCGACCGCATCCTCGGCCGCGTCTCGGCGGAAGACATCTTCGACCCCTACACCGGCGAGGTGTTGGTGCAAGCCAACGAGGAGATCACGGAAGACAAGGTGCGCATCGTGGAGGACGCGGGCATCGACCAGGTGAAGATCCGGTCCGTGCTGACCTGCGAGACCAGACGGGGCATCTGCGTTCTGTGCTACGGCCGCGATCTGGCGCGTGGCCACATGGTGAACATCGGCGAGGCCGTGGGGGTCATCGCGGCCCAATCCATCGGCGAGCCGGGCACACAGCTCACCATGCGCACCTTCCACATCGGCGGCGTCGGCCAGGTGCGCACCGAGCAATCACAGCTCGAGGCGCGCTACAGCGGCGTGGTCAAGCTGGAAAACGTCGACCTGGCCAAGCGCGATAAGCAGTACATCGTCATGAACCGCCACGGCGAGATCATCATTCAAGATGAGACCGGCCGCGAACGTGAGCGCTATGGCCTCACCTACGGCGCGCGCCTGCATTTCGCCGACGGAGCGCGGGTGAAGCAGGGCGATCTGCTCTCGGAGTGGGATCCGTTCTCCGTGCCGATCCTTACCGAGGTGGCCGGGGTGGTGAAGTTCGGCGACGTCATCGAAGGCGTCACCATGGCCGAGCACATCGACGAGGTGACCGGCTTGTCGCGCAAGAGCATCGTGGAGTCCAAGGATGCCGACCTGCGGCCGCGCATCTCCCTCAAGGATGACGCTGGCAAGACTCTGCGCATTCCCAACTCGGAAAACGAAGCGCGCTATTTCCTGCCGGTCGGTGCCACCATCGCGGTCTCGGAGGGCGATCAAGTGGAGGCGGGCGACATCGTGGCCCGCATTCCGCGCGAGACCACCAAGACCAAGGACATCACCGGCGGCCTGCCGCGGGTTGCAGAGCTGTTCGAGTCACGCAAGCCCAAAGAGCATGCCGTGATCTCCGAGATCGACGGCGTGGTCAGCTTCGGCAAGGACACCAAGGGCAAGCGCAAGGTGGTGGTCACGCCTGACCGCGGGGAGGCCAAGGAGTACCTCATCTCCAAGGGCAAGCATCTGTCCATCCGTGAAGGCGATCACATCCATGCCGGCGAGCCACTGATGGACGGGGCGGCCAATCCGCACGACATCTTGCGCGTGCTGGGGGAGAAGGCCCTGGCCAAGTACCTGGTGGACGAGGTGCAGGAGGTGTACCGGCTTCAGGGCGTCAAGATCAACGACAAGCACATCGAGACCATCGTTCGTCAGATGCTTCGTCGCGTGCGCGTGATCGACGTGGGCGACACCAGCTTCCTGGTCGACGAGCACGTGGAAAAGTACATCTTCGAGGAAGAGAACGATCGGGTGGCCGCGCGCAATGGGCGTCCCGCGCAAGGCGAGCCGCTGCTGCTCGGCATTACCAAGGCGTCGCTCTCGACTGAGAGTTTCATCTCCGCATCGTCCTTCCAGGAGACCACCAAGGTGCTGACCGAGGCGGCGGTGTGCGGCAAAGTCGACTACCTGCGAGGGCTCAAGGAGAACGTCATCATGGGCCGCCTCATTCCGGCCGGAACGGGGCTGGGGGCCTACAAGCGCCTGACCATCCGGGTGGAGGAGCCGCCAAGCTCTGAGGCGGCTGCTGGCAGCGCGGAGTCTCCTCCCGCGCCACTCCCGGCCTCCGGCGTAACCGAGTAGCCGCGGTCACGCATGGATTGCAGGGCTGGCGCGTGCAAGTTTTTCGCGGCGGGCAGAGCGGCAGGGTGTCCAGAAAAAAAGCGCACTCGTCGTTGACTTTGCGATCGTCATTCCTATAATGCACCCCTCCTCGTGTCCGGGGCTGCCGGAAAGGGCCGCTGCCCGCGTGAGCGCGGCCTGTTTTTCACGAGGGATCAACCCACAATGCCCACCATTAGCCAGCTTGTAAGATTTGGCCGCGACGTTATGCGGCGCAAAACGGACTCGCCTGCCCTGAAGGGCTGCCCACAGCGACGCGGGGTCTGCGTTCGCGTCTACACCACCACTCCCAAGAAGCCGAACTCGGCTCTGCGCAAGGTCGCCCGTGTCCGGCTCACCAACGGGATGGAAGTGACGACGTACATCCCGGGCGAGGGCCATAATCTGCAGGAGCACTCGGTGGTGCTGATTCGCGGTGGGCGCGTAAAGGATTTACCCGGTGTCCGCTATCACATCATCCGCGGCAGTCTCGACACGCAGGGTGTCACGAACCGCCGCCAGGGCCGCTCGAAGTATGGAGCCAAACGGCCCAAGTAGGGTCGCACTCGGAGTCGTTACCAGATGCCACGCAAAGGTGAGGTCCCCAAACGAAAGCTGTTGCCGGATCCGAAATTCACGGATCAGCCGGCCGACATCCGTCGTCGCATTACCAAGTTCGTCAACACGGTGATGAGCTCGGGCAAGAAATCCGTCGCCGAAGGGATCGTGTATGGGGCGTTCGATCTGGTGGCCGAAAAGGCCGCCGAGGATCCGGTCAAGGTGTGGGACAAGGCGATGGCCAACGTTCAGCCCAAGATCGAGGTGAAATCCCGCCGCGTCGGTGGCGCGACCTATCAGGTCCCGGTGGATGTGCGCCCGGATCGAGCCCTGGCCTTGGGTATGCGATGGCTGATTCACTCGGCGCGCGAACGGTCCGACGGGCGGACCATGCGCGAGAAGCTGGCCGCTGAGTTGCTGGACGCCGCGGCGAACAAGGGCGCGGCGGTCAAGAAACGCGAGGATACCCACAAGATGGCCGAGGCGAATAAGGCGTTCGCGCACTACCGTTGGTAGTGGCGAGATCATTTCAAGAGAAAGCGAGAAGCATCCAGAGAATCGATTGGGAAACATAAGGAAGAGAAGATTCGGGCTCGTAGGGGGTTGAAGGGGTGGGCCGAAGCGCAGAACTTCGGGGCATCCTTCCAGCCGACCGAGTCAGTCCGGACCAGTTCTCGACCGTTCGACCCTTCACCCAGCGGACCTTGTGGTCGCTTGGAGGCCAGACCGCCTGCCAGACGATCCACATGCGCGCGAGGCTAGAGTTCAATCGTGGTTCGGCAAGTCCCCATTACACAAACCCGGAACATCGGGATTATGGCGCATATCGATGCGGGGAAAACTACGACCACCGAGCGCATCCTGTTCTACACCGGCGTGTCGAGAAGCATGGGCGAGGTCGACGAAGGCACGGCCGTCATGGATTGGATGGAGCAGGAGCAGGAACGGGGCATCAGCATCACTGCGGCCGCCACCACCTGTTTCTGGCGTGATCATCGGGTCAACATCATCGATACGCCGGGCCACGTCGATTTCACCGTCGAGGTCGAGCGTTGCCTGCGCGTGTTGGACGGTGCAGTGGCGGTCTTCTGCGCGGTCGGTGGGGTAGAGCCCCAGTCGGAGACCGTGTGGCGGCAGGCCGACAAGTACCGGGTTCCGCGGGTGGCCTTCATCAATAAGTGCGACCGCCGCGGCGCGGATCCTTGGCGTTGCGTGCAACAGATGCGCGAGAGCATCAAGGCGCATCCGGTGGTCACCCAACTCCCCATGGGCATCGAGGATTCGTTCACTGGCGTGGTTGATCTGGTCGACATGCGCGCACTCGAATGGGTCGGGGACACTACCGGGGCGGCGTTCCTCGATCGCGAGATTCCTGCATCGCTGGTCAGGGCGGCCAAGGATGCGCGGCTGGCGATGATCGAGGCACTGGGCGAGGTCGACGAGGAGATCTTCGCGTTCTACGTGGAAGGCGCCGAAATCTCGGGGGCCCGGATTCGGGCCGCTCTGCGCCGGGCGACCATCGCGGGTCGGGCTGTCCCAGTCCTGTTGGGGGCGGCCTTCAAGAACAAGGGCGTTCAGCCATTGCTCGATGCCGTGGTCGACTATCTGCCTTCGCCGGCGGACATGCCACCGGTGGCTGGCCACGCCCCCGACGGCGTGCCCTGCTTGCGCCAAGCCTCGAAGGACGAGCCATTTTCCGCATTGGCGTTCAAGACAATAAGCGACTTGGTCAGCGGACCACTGACCTATTTTCGGGTTTACTCGGGGCAGGTGGAAACCGGCGCGACGGTGTTCAACGCCACCAAGGGCAAACGCGAGCGGGTGGGGCGGCTGTTGCGCATGCACGCCAATCATCGCGAGGAAATCCGTCGCGTGTCGTGTGGGAACATTGCCGCGGCGGTCGGGCTACGCGTGACCTCGACCGGGGACACGCTGTGCGATGTGCGGGCGCCCATTGTGCTGGAACTGATCGATTTTCCACGTCCGACCTGCTCGGTGGCCATCGAGGCCCATTCGGAAGCTCAGCAGCAGCAATTGCTCGAGGCCCTGGCGCAGCTGGCGGCGGAGGATCCGTCCTTCTCCGTGCGCAGCGAAGCCGAGACCGGCCAGACGCTGATCTCGGGCATGGGCGAGCTGCACCTCGAGGTTATTGTCGACCGTTTACGTCGCGAGTTCGGCGTCGAGGCCAAGGTGGGGCGTCCTCAGGTCGCATACCGCGAGATGATCACGGAGACGGCCGAGGCCGAGGGGCACTGCGTTCACCAGGTCGGCGGTCGAGGACTGTTCGGACAGGTGCGGCTGAGGACCGAGCCGCGGCCCGACGGGCGGGGCATTCTTTTCGTGAACCAGGCCCCCGCAAATGCTGTGCCGCGTGATTTCGTGGGCGCAGTGGAGAAGGGCGCGCGAACCGCACTTGAGCGTGGTGTTCTGGGCGGATACGGCCTGGCCGACGTACAAGTCACTCTGCTCGACGGCCGGCACCACCCGCTCGACTCGAATGAGATGGCCTTCCAGATTGCGGCGGCGCAGGCTGCAGCCGAAGCAGCGCGGCGCGCCAACCCGGTCTTGTTGGAGCCGATCATGCGGCTCGACGTCTTCGCTCCGGATGAATTTGTTGGTGGGGTGTTGGGAAATCTTTCCGCCCGGCGGGGACGTGTGCTAGGGATGGACGCCCGCGGCGGGGTACAGACCATTTCCGCCGAGGTACCACTCGCGACCATGTTCGGCTACTCAACAGATATCCGCTCGTTGACCCAGGGACGGGCTACCTTCACCATGCAGTTTCTGCGGTACGCGCCCGTGTCGATTCAGGCCCGGGAAGCGCTTTGCATGCACGCCCGGGGTTCCTGATCAGCCTCGCCAGTAGGAGGACTTCATGGCTAAAGAAAAGTTCATACGAAACAAGCCGCACCTGAACGTGGGGACGATCGGGCACGTGGACCATGGCAAGACGACGCTGACGGCGGCGATAACCAAGGCGTTGGAGAAGAAGAAGCTGGCGAAGTTCACGGCGTACGATCAGATCGACAAGGCGCCGGAGGAGAGAGAGCGCGGGATCACGATCGCGATCGCGCACGTGGAGTACCAGACGGAGAAGCGGCACTACGCGCACGTGGACTGCCCTGGGCACGCGGACTACATCAAGAACATGATCACGGGGGCGGCGCAGATGGACGGGGCGGTGTTGGTGGTGTCGGCGCCGGACGGGCCGATGCCGCAGACGCGCGAGCACATTCTGCTGGCGCGGCAGGTTGGGGTGCCGTCGATCGTGGTGTATCTGAACAAGGTGGACATGGTGGCGCCGGAAGACAAGGAGCTGTTGGACCTTGTGGAATTGGAGCTGCGCGAGCTGCTATCGAAGTATGAGTTTCCCGGGGACACGACGCCGATCGTGCGGGGGAGCGCGCTGAAGGCGTTGGAGGGAGACACGTCGGAGATCGGGGAGGGGTCGGTGTGGAAGCTGATGGAAGCGTTGGACACGTTCATTCCGGAGCCGAAGCGCGAGACGGACAAGCCGTTTCTGATGCCGGTAGAGGACGTGTTTACGATTTCAGGGCGCGGGACAGTGGTGACTGGGCGTGTGGAGCGCGGGATCGTGAAGGTGGGGGAGGAAGTGGAGATCGTGGGCTTCAAGGACACACAGAAGACGGTGGTGACTGGGGTAGAGATGTTCCGGAAGCTTTTGGACGAAGGGCGAGCCGGGGACAACATCGGGGCGCTGTTGCGCGGAACGAAGCGGGAGGACGTGGAGCGAGGGCAGGTGTTGGCGAAGCCCGGGTCGATCACGCCGCACAAGAATTTCCGCGCGGAGGTGTACGTATTGAAGAAGGAGGAGGGTGGGCGGCACACGCCATTTTTCAAGGGGTATCGGCCGCAGTTTTACTTCCGGACGACGGACGTGACTGGGGAGGTGAAGTTGCCCGAGGGGATGGAGATGGTGATGCCAGGGGACAACGTGAACATGGAGATCAACCTGATCACTCCGATCGCATGCGAGGAGAAGCTGCGTTTCGCGATTCGGGAAGGTGGCAAGACCGTGGGGTCCGGTGTGGTCACCAAGATCCTCGAGTAGGTCGGATCGCCGAACGTCAATTTAGGAGGAACCCGTGGCAGCATCCGCCCGAGTCATCATCACCCTCGAATGTCAGGTCTGCCGCGAGCGCAACTACTCCACGACCAAGAACAAGCGCGCCAACGCGGAGAAGCTGAAGTTGTCGAAGTACTGCAGTCGTTGCCGGAAGCACACGGAGCACAAGGAGACGAAGTGATCGTTTCTGGCGCCAAATACAGGCTTGGGGAACCCCCCCGGGGTTCCCGAGACGACGCGTGGGGAGCCCGCCGGTTTTGCCGGCGGCGGACTATCGCGGGAGGGTTCGGGAACCCTTCCAGGGTTCCCATGATGATCGCGTTGGCGGAGGCGAGCTTTGCTCGCCGGAGCCAGAGCGCGGGAGGGTATGGGAACCCTCCCAGGGTTCCCATCAACAATAGGGCAGTAGCTCCAATGGTAGAGCAGCGGTCTCCAAAACCGCGTGTTGTGGGTTCGAGTCCCGCCTGCCCTGCTGCCGCGGCGAATGAAATTGAAACAAGCCCAGCACCAGGAGCGTAGCGGCCAGCCATGGGCGCCAACAAATACATCCATCTGACTTTCGCGGGGGGAATCCTCGTGGCCGCCTTCTTGCTCTTCAAGACGGGCGACTGGATTTGGAGCTACTTCGCCAAGCCCAACGAGCTTCTGCTGCAGGCTGTGGGCTTGAGCCTGGCGGTCGTGCTCGGCGTGGTCGCCTATCACAGCAAGCGCATCTACGCCACCACCGAGGAGGTGACGGAGGAACTGAAGAAGGTGACCTGGCCCAACCGCAAGGAAACCTACTACGCCACGATTGTGGTGCTGGTCACCGTCTTCATCTCGACGGCCATCTTGTCCCTCTTCGACGCCATATGGGCGTTCTTGGCAGGCAAGATAATCAAGTGACGGACTGCGGGATCTCACCCATGGCGATGAAATGGTACGTCGTTCACACATACGCGGGACACGAGAACAAGGCTCGTCTGTCGTTGCTCGATCGCGTGCGGCAGGCCGGGTTGATGGCCAAGTTCGGCGATGTTCTGATCCCAACCGACACAGTGGTGGAGCTGGTCAAGGGCCAGAAGCGCTCCACCACGCGGAAGTTCTTCCCCGGCTACATGTTTGTGCAGATGGATCTCGATCAAGAGACCTTTCACCTGGTCAAGAACACGCCGCGCATCACAGGGTTCTTGGGCGGAATGAATCCGCAGCCGGTCAAAGAGACCGAGATTCAGAACATCAACACCGCCATGACCGAAGGAGCGTCACGTCCGCGACCACGCGAGAATTTCAAGGAGAGCGACAGCGTGCGCGTCATCGAAGGGCCGTTCGCCAACTTCACCGGCGTGGTGGTGGAGGTGAAGG
>Ga0335069_10012492_pt1 | contig 11940 bp, 8 predicted proteins | sample Lox_Sample_11_FD_206714 | JGI IMG/M metagenome (GOLD analysis project Ga0335069, IMG submission 206714) | Soil microbial communities from Loxahatchee National Wildlife Refuge, Florida, United States - Lox_Sample_1.1 | ecosystem: Environmental > Terrestrial > Soil > Wetlands | place: USA: Florida...
CACTTACGGTCGAGGAGTTTGTCGACAAGGCCGCCGACCTCGGCTACGAGGGCGTAATGCTCATGGCCAAACGCCCGCACCTCTCGGTCCTGGACTGGGATCGCGCGGCGCGCCGCCGCCTCCGTGCAAAGCTGGAGAGCCGCGGGTTATCGGCCGTCTGCATCGCGGGCTACACCAATTTCACCGCCGACCTGGAGCATGGAGACATCCCGCATCGCGAGATTCAGATCCGTCATGTCGCGGACCTGGCGGAAATGGCGTCCGATCTCGGCGGCAGGCTGGTTCGTGTGTTCACGGGATACGAGAGTGCCGCCGCCACTCCCCACGCGCAGTGGAAGATGATTGTGAGTTCGCTGCGCGAGTGCGCCCGCCGCGCGGCTCAGGCGGGGGTGACGATCGGCGTGCAAAACCACCACGATCTCGCGTGTGGCTTCGAGAGCCTGGACGATCTCATCCGGGAGGTGGACGAGCCGAATTGCCGGGCGATGTTCGATGCCTGGGCGCCGGCCTTGCAGGGCGCCGACCTGGCTGCTGCCGCGGCCCGGCTTGCTCCCCAATCGGTGCATACAACGGTGGCCAACTATCAAGTCCGGCCTCGCTACAAATACGTCCCCGAGCTTGTCAACTACGTGAAGCAGACGCCGGAAGTTCAGGCGGTGCCGATCGACGAAGGTTTCATCGACTACAAGGCATTCTTCTCCGCCTTGGAGGCCGGCGGATACAGTGGAACCGTCGCCTACGAGATGTGCTCACCGATTCGCGGCGGAGGTGGAATCGAAAACCTGGACTGCTACGCGCGGAAGTTTTTGCAGTTCATGGCTTCGTTCCGGCGGGCGCGAACATCGGAATTCTGCTAGGTTATGCTCATGAACCGGAGGCAACTACTCACCACGCTAACCGCGGGACCCGCGGCGGTGCAACTCGAGGCCCAGTCTGCGCCGAAGCTGCGTTTCCGCGCGGGGCTGGTTGCGTACTCTTATCGGAAAGAGCTCGCGGAGAAGACCCTGTCGTACCAGGACCTGATCCGCCGGGTGGCGGACTGGGGTCTCGACGGACTCGACTGCACGGTCTACTGGTTCCCTGACACCTCTCCGGAATATCTGGCTTCGCTGCGCAATACCGCGTTCAAGAACTCGATCCAAATCTACAATGCGGGTGTGCGCGTCCAGCTTGCACAGCCCACGCCGGAGTTGCAGCTCGCCGAGCTGGCAAATATTCGCAAATGGGTGGATGTAGCCGAGAGACTGGGAGCCTCGCACGTCCGGGTCTTTGGAGGCAATGTCCCCAAGGGCGCAACCGAGCAGCAGGCCATCGCCTGGGCCGCGGAGGTCCTGAAGCGCGGTGCTGAATACGCCGGCGCGAAGGGGATCATGCTCGGCGTCGAGAACGACTATGGGCTCACCGTGGAACCGGGACCCACGGCCGCCATCGTGAAACAGGCGGCATCACCCTGGGCCGGCGTAAATGCCGACACTGGCAATTTGCGCGCCGACGGCTATGCCCAACTGAGAACGCTGCTGCCGTACGTGAGCAGCGTGCACCTGAAGAGCCAGGTTTCCACACCCGACGGCAAGAAGGAGCCGGCCGACTGGACCCGCCTGCTGGAGATCCTCGGTGGCTCGGGCTATCGGGGCTACGTGGGGCTGGAGTATGAAGGCACGCAAGCCGACGCCGAGATCCCTCGCCTGGCGGCGGAACTGCGCACGGTCGTCAGGAAGGTGTCGCTATAGGCCAGGGAGTGGGAGATGCGGATATGAAGCGGTTGTTTCTCATGCTGGCGGTGACAGCCGGCCTGCTGCTGGGACAGACCAGGAGTCCCCTCGCGGGCGTTTGGCAGGTCGTCGAACGAAGCACTTCGGGACCGAACGCAGCAACCAACAGCAACCCGCAGCCGGGCCTTTTCCTGTTTACCGAAAAGCACTACAGCATCGTTTACGATCACAGCGACGCGCCCCGGCCCGATGTAGATTTTTCGACCGCGTCGGACGCGGAGAAACTGGCCGTGTTGATGCCGATGCAGGCGCAATCGGGAACGTACGAGATCTCGGGCACGACCGTGACGCTGCATCCCGTGGTGGTCATGATTACCCGGTACCTGCACTCCCGCTATTCCCCCAAGTTCACTTTCCAGGTGGAAGGCAAGACGCTGGTGATGACCCAGATTCAAAGTCCGAACGGACCCGTGGCAAACCCCGTTACGACGAAATTGACTCGCGTCGAATAAGAGGAGTCCCTGATGCCGATGCTATACTTCGGGTGAAACCAGAACCTCGTGCCGACCCGAGTGCCCAACCGCCTGCTGGCAGCGGAACGCAGAAGAAAGATCCTGGACCTGCTCGAGAGCGAAGGCCGTGTTACCGTCTACGACCTGGTCCGGCGTTTTCATGTGTCCTCGGTGACGATGCGGGCCGATCTCGACTTCCTGGCGGAGGAGGGTGCGCTCGTCCGGTCGCACGGCGGAGCGGTGCGACGGCTGGATCCTGTCCAGGACTACTCGGTGGCGTTCAAGGAGACCATCCATCACGCCGAGAAAGTGCGGATCGGGCAGGCGGCGGCTGCACTTCTGAAATCCAACCAGACCATCATTCTGGATTCCGGCACAACCACGCTGGAGGTGGCCCGTCACATCAAACAGCAAAAGGTCACAGGGCTGACCGGAATTACCAACGCGCTGAATATCGCAAATGAACTGGCGGATGCGCCCAATCTGTCGCTGATCATGGTTGGCGGTCTCCTGCGGCAAGTGTCGAACTCGTTCGTAGGCCCGCAGGCCGAACGGATGCTGGCGGCACTGCACGCGGACCATCTTTTCCTCGGGGTGGACGGCTTCGACCTCGAAGCCGGACCGACAACGCCGGACATCCTGGAGGCGCAACTGAACCGCCTCATGATCACGGTGTCGACAGAGGTTACGATCGTGGCCGATTCAAGCAAGATCGGCAGGAGAAGCCTGTCGAGCATCGGGAACCCTTCCGCGATCCAGCGCCTGATCACGGACAACCGAATTGCACCGGAAATGGAGCGGGGAATCCGGGTCAAAGGAATCGAACTGATCGTCGTCTGACGTTACGATTTGCTTTTGTTTGCGAATTGCTTTGAAATCTATCGCCTGTGTTGTAAACTGGGGTGACCGTGGATTCATGAGAGCCGCAAAGGAACCCCGGCTATTGGTGGAAGAGCGCAGGCGCAGGATCCTGCAGATGCTGGAAGAACGGGGGCGGGTAACCGTCAACGAACTGGTCGGCGAATTTGGGGTCACCACAGTAACCGTGCGCGGAGACCTGGACGCACTGGCCAAGTCCCGGTCCTTGCAGCGGTCGCATGGCGGCGCGGTCCGTGTGCTGGGAACCTCTCCCGACTATCCGGTGCGCTTCAAAGAGGCGTTGCACCAGGAGGAGAAAGCACGCATCGGCCTGGCGGCGGCACGCCTGGTAAAGCCGGATCAGACGGTGATCCTGGACTCGGGCACCACGACCCGGGCAGTCGCCCGGGCGTTGAAGGGCCAAGGCCCGGGGCCGTTTACAGTGATCACCAATTCGCTTGATATCTCGATGGATCTGGCGGACTTGCTGCAGGCATCCGTGATTCTCGTGGGGGGCCTGCTCCGCAAAGTATCGAGATCGTTTGTGGGACCGCAGGCGGAACAGATGATGCACCAGATCCATGCCGACCACCTGTTCCTCGGTGTGGACGGCATCACCCTCGATGCCGGCCCATCGACGCCGGACATCCTCGAGGCCCAGTTGAACGCCCTGATGGTGCAGGCCGCCGGCGAAGTCACCATCGTCAGCGACGCATCCAAGTTCGGCCGGAGGAGTCTTTCGGTGATCTGCCCGATGCGATCGGTCCGCCGGGTCATCACGGACAGAGGCGTCCCTCCGGCGACGGTCCGGGAGCTGGAACAAATGGGCGTGGAAGTCATCGTCGCCTGACGGTTTCAGAAAACTTCTGGAAACCTTCACTTCGTGTGTTAAGATGTTTTCGGTATATTTCTTTTGCTTTTTGATGGTTTCGTTTTGCTGGTTGTGGACTGTTAAGGGTACTCGGGTTTATGGGCCTCAAACCGGATCGTGAAGCCAGCCCGTCTGCCGGGTCCTCGTCGGACGTTTGGCTGGAAGAATTGGCCGGCCGCGTTCCGGCTCTGGCCAGCCTCCTGAATGCCTCCCCGTCGCAGCAGATCGCGCTCGGGTATCGCCACACTTTGCGCGAGATATGCCAGCAGCCCTCTACCTGGCTGGAGACCTGCGAGAACGCATTAGAGCGCCGCGCGGCTCTGGCGCGCGCAGTTTACGACACAAAGCAGGCGGCGGCTTTGGTCCTGACCGGGTCGGGCAGTTCCCTGTACGCCGGGGATTGCCTGGTCTTGCCCTTGCAGGGATCGCTTGGTGTACCGGTGGTGAGCCTGTCCGGAGGACAGCTTCTCACCGATGGCATCCGGGTACTGCCTCCATGTACGCCGCGTCTGATCGTCTCGTTCGCGCGCTCCGGCAACAGCCCGGAAAGCTGCGGCGTGGTCGACCACCTGTTAGAGGAAGATCCATCCTGCCGCCATCTGGCGATCACCTGCAACCGTACAGGGAAACTGGCCACGAGCTATGACGGCAACCCGCGTGTCACTGCGTTGACCCTGGCCGACCGGACGTGCGATCGCAGCCTGGTAATGACCAGCAGCTTCACCAACATGGTGCTGGCCGGCCTTTCGCTGGCATACCTCGAAGAGCCGGCCGAGTACCGGCGCGTGACCGGGGCATTGGCCTCGGCTGCCCGGGCGCTGTTGCTTTCGCATACGGGATGCCTGGCTGAGATGGCTCGCAAGCCTTTCACATCCGCGGTTTTTCTGGCGAGCGGGCCGAGTTTCGGCGCCGCCAGGGAGTCGGCCCTGAAGCTGCTCGAGAGCACCAGTGGAAGGGTGAGAGCGTTCCCCGAGACCTATCTCGGCCTCCGCCACGGCCCGATGGCGGCGGTACACGACGACACGCTGCTGGTCTGTTTCCTCTCCTCCAACCCGCTGGTACGGGCATACGAGTTCGATCTCATCGAAGAGCTGGACCGCAAGAAGCTTGGGCTGGCCAAAGTGATCGTGGGCGACGAAATCCCTACCGGGTTTTTGAATCCTCAGGATCTCGCGGTAGCATGCCCGGGAATGGCGGCCGCGGGCGACGACGCCGCGCCGGTTGTGCACGTTCTCGCGGGGCAGTTGATGGCGTTTTTCCGATGCATGCACGAGGGGCTGCATCCGGACGCACCGTCGGTCGACGGCGTGATCAGCCGGGTGGTCGAGAATTTCTTCATTCATCGGTCGCTGCCTTCCGACGGCGAGGCGGACGTCCGACAAGTACGGCCGCCGGGACCGATTGCGGAAGAATTCGACTAGGCGCCCGCCAACCCTTCAGAATTTTTCCTTTTTCTGTCTTTTCCATTGCTTTCTTCCCTTCTTTATGTTACGTTTCTGGCAAGGTTTTCCGATGGGTTGGTAGGGGCGTGCCAGAACCATGGCTATCCCTTGGAAAGGAGTCGGAAATGAGTTTGCGCCTGAACTTGCGGTTTTTGTCCAGGACGAGCGGGGTGATCCTCCTCTTGTTTGCGCTATTGACCGTCCCCGCCTGGCCTCAATCCAGTAATGGAAGCGTTCGCGGAATCGTTCAAGACTCGACGGGCGCCGTCATTCCGAATGTCACCGTGGTCCTGACCAATGCGGTGACCGGTGTCGAACTGCGGACCGTCAGCAACGCGGTGGGGCTCTACGTATATCCCGCCGTGATTCCGGGTCCGTATAAGGTAGTTGCCGAGTTTGCCGGAATGAGCAAATTCGAAGCCACGGTAGAGGTGCGCACCCAGCAATCCTCCACCGTGGATATTACGTTTCAACCCGCCGGCACGAAGACCGCGGTTACCGTGCAGGACGCGACCCCCGTGGTCACTGCCGACTCGGCCTCCCTGGGCCACACGCTGGAACGTACGCGCATCGAGCAGTTGCCTATCAACGGCCGCAACGTCATGAACCTCATGTACACGGTTCCCGGAGTGACGTTCGATAGCGGCGGCAACCTGCGAACCTTCGGCGGCCGCATCGGCACGCATGACGTCATTCTCGACGGCTCGGCCCTGACCGATGAGGTTTACGGCACGGGCACCATAGGCCGTCCACCCAGCCTGGACAGCATCCAGGAGTTTCAGGTGGAAGTCAACGCGAGCTCCGCCAAGTTCTCGCGCCCGACGAACGTGATCATGGTGACCCGCGGCGGCTCGAATCAGATCCATGGATCTTTGTTCGAGACCAACCGCGATTACGGTTATGGCGTGGCCCGCGCCCGCGACAACTTCACCAACACGGCGGCGAAGCTGATCCGCAACGAGTTCGGCGGCTCGGCAGGCGGGCCGGTCTGGATTCCGAAGGTGTATAACGGCAAGAACAAGACGTTCTGGTTCTTCTCATACGAAGGATACAAGCAGCGCACCGGCTCCTTCGGCAATTACCGGGTTCCCACCGATGCCATGAAGAGCGGCGATTTCTCGAACCTGGTCAGCTCGGCGGGTACGCTCCAGACTCTCTACGACCCGCTGACCACCGGGACTGCCGCCAACAATTATGCCCGCACGCCTTTCATGTACAACGGGAAGATCAACAACATCGACCCGTCGCGGATCAGCCCGCTGATGAAGTACATCTACAGCGACTTGCCGGAACCGAACATCCCGAATGTGAATCCGGTGCTGGGCACCAACTTCAGCGCGCCCAATCCGAACATTCAGGATCAGTTCACGCTTTCCGCAAGGTTTGACGAGCGCATTACGCCGAAGGATCTTGTGTGGGGACGTTACACCTATGCTCAAGGCACGACCTACCGGCCGAATGCGGGCGGCGTGCCCACGCTTGACGGTTTTGGTAACTCCCGCACGGATACGCTGCCCAACATGAGCGGAGCCGTCGACTACAGCCGCACCTTTTCGTCCACCCTGTTCAACGAATTCATGTTCAGCGCCAGCCGCACGGTCTCCACCAGTTTCTCGGGCGATCCTTCGGTGAACTACGCCGCCCAACTGGGTCTGCCGAATCCTAACGGGCAGCCCGGCTACCCGGTAATCAACAACATCGGGGTCGGCACGGGGAACGGGAACTACTTCCAGCCGGTGAACTGGAATCTGCGGTACTTCAATTATTTCATTTTGGAAGACAACGCCACCAAGGTGAGAGGCAAACACGAGATCCAGTTCGGCGTCCACCTGCGCGCCGACCGCAACAACTGGACGCCGCAGCAGCAGCGCACCGCCGGGGCGGAGACCTTCCAGGCCAACACCACGCAGCTCTATGATCCGGCCCACAGCTCCGCCACCAACCGAGTGGCGCTTGGCAACACCGGCAACGTAGCCGGAGCGGCTTATCTCGGGTACGCGATTTACGAGGTCCGCGTGGCCAAGGGAATGTACTACCTGCGGCAGAACGAAGATACGGCCTACGTCCAGGACAATATTCGCGTCACCAGCCGGCTGAAGTTGAACCTGGGCCTCCGCTGGCAGTTCACTCCATACCCATCCGACAAGTACAACATCTGGTCCAGCTTCGACCTGAAGAATATGGCGATCGTGCTGGGTCAGGACCTGAATACCATGTACCGGGTGGGCGCGACCACGCCGGCCCTCATCAACACGCTAAAAGCTGCCGGCGCCAAGTTCGAGACTCCGCAGCAGGCAGGCCTGCCGAACAAGATGGTCAACAACAACTACCACGATGTCGGGCCGCATCTCGGTTTCGCATACCGCGCGTTTGACGGGGCGAAGTCTTTCGTTCTCCGCGGTGGGATGAGCCTGAACTATTACTGGCAGCCGATGTACGGATGGAACGACCGGATGCGGCTGAACGCTCCGTTCGCCGGCTTCTACCAGAACTACGCGTTGAGCTCGGCAGGCCAGTCACCCGACGGCCTCTCGAACTATGGGCTGGTCAGCGTTCCCACCATCGTCGCCGGCAAGAACAGCCAGAATGCCGTGAGCTTCGACAATCCGCAGGGAATCACCATCGGCGGAGATTCTTTCCGGGCCTCCTGGTTCGATCCCAATCAGCCCAGTTCGCGGGTGTGGGACTGGAACCTGACCGCCGAAAAAGAGATCATGCGGGACACTCTTCTGCGCGTGGCCTATGTAGGCAACCACTCGACCCACCTCGACAGCTACGACGATCTCAACGCTCAGATACCGACCTATGTCTGGCTGACGACCACCCACACAATGCCGCCGAACGACCCGAACGCCAGCGCCGAGATCCGCCCGCTCAATACCGGCGGTTTGCCCTATGGCGATCTTCAGTTGTACGGCAAGAACGGCTGGGGCTGGTCCAATGGCATCCAGGCGGAAGTCGAACGGCGCTTTTCAAAGGGCGCGGCCTTCCAGGTGATGTACATGTTCGTGAACTCCACCAAGGCCGCCAATCACGGCTGGTATTACGATTCGGCGGTGGAACCGGTGACCTCGTTCCTGCCCGGCACCGTCCCCACCGACGAACACCAGAGGATGCGGCTGCTGATGTACGGCCGCGACACGACCGTCCCGCAACACGAAATCCGCTGGAACTGGATTGTGGATCTGCCGTTCGGCAAAGGCAAGCCCCTTGGCAGGAACGCCGGCGGCTGGCTGAATGCGCTCATCGGCGGGTGGCAGGTTTCCGGTCTGGGCCGCTGGAACACCAACTGGTTCATGCTGCCCACCAACAACTTTCCGACTGGAGTTCCGGTTCAGTATTACGGCCACAAGTATCCCATCCAGGACTGCCGGAGCGGCCAGTGCCGTCCCGGCTACCTGATGTGGAACGGGTACATACCGGCCATGCAGATCAACAGCCACGATGCTCATACAGGTTTGCCGAACGGCGTGGAGGGAGTGCCGGCGGACTACAAGCCGGCGGTCGCGCCGCTATGGCCGTACCCGGCGGATTACTACAGCCGCAGCGCGGCCACCGATCCGAACTTCAACTACTACGGCACGAACACGGTCTGGATTCCGGTGACGAACGGCACGCCGTACCAGATTGACATCACGCCTTACGGGAACGGCGGGCTGGCCGGGAGTCCGGTTTCTCCCTGGATCAACCAGCCGATCCTGAGCACGAACACGTGGGTTCAGGATGCATCGCTGGTCAAGAACTTCGCCTTCAAGGAGCGGGTGAACCTGCGATTGCAGTTCGACTTTTTCAATGTGTTCAACATTCCCGGCAACTCGCCGAGCGCCGGCGGCGATGGCATCGTGAGCACTTACACCGGATACAACAGCCCGCGAACGATGCAGATCTCCGGACGGCTGACCTGGTAATGTGACTCTGGCTCCTATGCCCACCGCGGCATAGGAGCCAGTCTCTCTAACCTAGATTTCCCCACGCTTGGCCGCCTGGATCAGGTGGTCGGCGGCGCGGTACGCCAGCGCCTGAATCGTGCAGGTCGGCTGATTCCGTCCCGAGGTGACAAAGCTGCTCCCGTCCACCAGGAACAGATTGCGCACATCGTGCGTGCGATGCCAGGGGTCCACCACGGAGCGCTTCGGGTTGGCGCCCATGCGGCACGTGCCCAACAGATGAACGCCCTGCGTAATGTCCTCGACCGGGTATGCCCACTTCCGCCGGGCGCCCGCGGCATCCAGAATCTCCATCTGCCGCTCCAGCAGGAACTGCATGGTTTTGACATCGTCGCCGTGAGACTTGAACGTAACCCGCATGGCGGGCAGGCCCCACGCGTCCTTGAGCTCCGGGTCGAGAGAAATCGAATTGCTTTCGACCGGCAGCGTAGTCGAGTGAGATAGCACGTACATCGAGCGCGTGAAGGATTCGCGCAGCAGTTTCTTGTATTCGGCGCCCCACCGCGGCCCGTCCGGCGGCAGTCCAAAATCCGCGAAAAAGATCGGGGTCATATCGAAGCGCGCGTCGATTCCGCCGCCGCCATAGAAGCCGCGCTTCGGGTCGGCATCGTAGAAATCGTGCAGCAGGCGGCTGACCACTACGCTCTTGAAATCGTTGAGCGGATGCTCGAACGTGGCGCCGCACAACGAGCCCGAATCGAACATCAGGTACTTGCCCACCAGCCCGCTCGAATTGGCAAGTCCGTTCGGAAACAGGTTGGATTTCGACATCAGCAGCAGCCGGGGCGTCTCGCTCCCGTTGCAGCACACAACCACGGCTTTGGCGCGTTGCAACACCTCGCGCTTCCGTTCGTCGAAGTAGATCGCGCCCGCCGCCCGCCCCGCCCTGTCGATTTCGATCTTGCGGACATAACACCCGGCGCGGATTTCGCACTTTCCGGTTTGCTCCGCCGCCGGAATCACGGTTGCCAGCGTGCTCGACTTGGCGCGCACCTCGCAGCCGAAGCCTTCGCAGAATCCGCAGTGCAGGCACGCGCTCCGTCCCCGATACGGCTGCGACAGAATCGCCAGCGGCGCGGGAAACGGATGCAGCCCCAGCTTGCGCGCCGCGCGCTCGAAGATCACGCCCGAGGATTTCACCGGCAGCGGCGGCAGTGGATACGGCTTCGACCGCGGCGGATCGAACGGGCTGGCGCCGGCCAGTCCGGAAACGCCCAGTTCTTCCTCCGCTTTGGTGTAGTACGGCTCCAGCTCGTCGTAGCGGATGGGCCAATCCTCGAAGCCCGTTCCCGCAATCGATCCCCACCGGGAGCGCTCGACAAAGTCGATTTCGTGGAACCGCCAATAGTTCGCCGTGAAGTGCGCCGTCCCGCCGCCCACCATGCGGCCATACACCACCGCCGGGCGCTCTTCGGCCTTCTCCGAGTCGAGCTTGCGAAACGTGGTAGGTTGCCGGCGAGGATCGTTGGTGAGCGCGTTGCGGAACAGGTTACCCAGTTCGTCGTGCCTGAAGTCGCGTTCGCGCAGGTGTGGGCCCTGCTCGAGCACCACGACGCGGAATCCCGCCGCTGCCAGTTCCTTGGCCATCACGCCGCCGGCCGCACCGGCGCCGATCACCAGAAAATCCACACGATCCCCGGGCCGGTATTGTGTCACGGCTCGCTCCGCCCCGGCCCGTCGTAATAGCCGAATGGCGGCTGATACACGCCCGCGTCTTCGAAACCGATCAGCTTCCAGCCGATCCGGTCGCGATTGCCGCCGTATTGCGGATGGGAGAAGAATCCCAGGATGGTGTGACGCCGAACCAGCTCGAAGAAATCGCTCTGCGGATCGGCGCGAAACACCACCTCGACGGATGGTTTCCGTTCCATCGAGCGCAGAACTTCGATCTGTTTGGCCGGCGGCAGATCCGAGAAGCGTCCGCCGCATTTTGCGGCCAGCATCTTGAGCCCCTCGGTGTAGGCCGCCTGCTTGTCTTTCTCGTATGCCGCCAGGTTGAGATCGATGAAACGGACGACTCCCGCCTCGCGCGCGCCGCCCGATTCATCCGCCGGAATGATCTGCGCGGCCACGGCTTCGACTTCTGCCGCCTGCTCCGGAGTGAAGAACCGCAGCCCGCCCGATGGAGCTGCGGCGTTCTCATGCGAGTGCGTCTGCCCAAGCATCGCCCATATTGCGCCCGCTTGCAGTGCGGACTGCCGAAGGATCTCGCGGCGCGTCATAGGATCAGAGTATACAACTGAACCGTCGCGTCCCGCGCTTGATTCTTACTGGACCGCCGCCAGTTCCTTCCGCACTTCCGGAATCATGCGCTGGTATTCCACGCTGGAAGACCGGGCGGCAAGGAACGCCTCGAATGCCGCCCGCGCGCGCGGGTTGTCTCCGGCCATCTTGTAAAACCGGCCGAGGTTCAATTGGTAAGTCGCGTCGAGCCGGGCGGCTTTCTCGAAATACTGCTGGGCCGCTGCCATGTCGCCCTTTTGAAACGCCGTCATTCCGAGCTCGTTGTAGGCCGGAGCGAATTCCTCGCCCGATTTCAGAATGGCATTGAGGACCCGCTCGCAATCCGCGATGCGCCCGGTCTCGCGGTAGGCCACG
>Ga0335069_10012493_pt1 | contig 11940 bp, 13 predicted proteins | sample Lox_Sample_11_FD_206714 | JGI IMG/M metagenome (GOLD analysis project Ga0335069, IMG submission 206714) | Soil microbial communities from Loxahatchee National Wildlife Refuge, Florida, United States - Lox_Sample_1.1 | ecosystem: Environmental > Terrestrial > Soil > Wetlands | place: USA...
GGCTCCAATGATCAGCATGGACCCGCCGGAGCACGTGAGTTATCGCCGGATGGTGACGCCGGGGTTCACGCCGGCGCGAATCCGCACGCTTGAGGAACAGGTGCGCTCGCGCACCTGCGCCATCCTCGATCGGCTCGCCGGTCGTCGCGAATGTGAGTTCATCTCCGAGGTCGCCGCCGAGTTGCCTATCCAGGTGCTCGCCGAACTGCTCGGTGTCCCGCAGGAGGATCGGCGAAGGCTCTTCGATTGGTCCAACACGATGGTGGGGGAGGACGATCCGGAGTTGCGCACCGGACCCGCACAACTTGGCGAGAGCCTGCGGGAGATGGGCGGCTATTCGCTGCAGTTGTGGCAGGACCGGCTCACGAATCCCGGCAGCGATCTGATTAGCATGCTCGCCCACGCCCGTATCGGCGGTGAAGCGATGAGCGTCGAGCGTTATCTCGGCACCTTTATTCTGCTCGTCGTCGGTGGTAACGAGACGACGCGCAACTCGATCTCAGGTGGTCTGATTGCCCTCACCGATTTCCCCGCTGAACGCCAACGCCTGATCGATCATCCGGAACTACTTTCCTCCGGTGCTCAGGAGATCGTGCGCTGGGTGTCACCGGTGATGCATATGCGGCGCACGGCGCTCGTCGATGCCGAGATGCGCGGCAAGACAATCCGCGCCGGCGACAAGATTATCCTTTGGTACCCGTCGGCGAATCGCGACGAGGAAGTCTTCGACAATCCCTTCCGCTTCGATGTCGGCCGCTCCGGTTTGCCCCATCTGGGCTTCGGGATTGGCGAACACTACTGCTTGGGAGCCCGTCTCGCCGAATTGCAGTTGCGAGTCTTCTTCGGCGAGTTTCTGCAGCGCTTCCCGAAAGCAGCACCCTGCGGACCGATCCGCCGGATGCGCTCGAATTTCATCAACGGCATCAAGGAGATGCCGGTGCGCCTGCAATAGCGGTCGTACTAATACCGCTGCGAATACGGACCGTAGTTGTTCGGCAAGCGTCGGCAATAGTCGTTATCGGCGTCGCAGACCATGCAATGGTTGCCATTGGCATCGCAGACTTCGTGCTTCGGTCCATTGTTGAACTCGCGTTCTTCATGCGCCTGTCGATTCGGACCCCAATCAGACGGCCCGTCGAAGCATCCGGCTAGCCCGGCTAATCCCAGGCTTAAAGCCGCGGCCGCGATGAGATAAGTCCTCGATTTCATTGCGATTCACCTCCGAAGTACTCGGAAGGAGATCAGCGCATCGGTCGTGCCATCGTCAGAAAGTCCTGAAAAGATGAGGATCTTGGCAGGTAAAGCCGGCGACGATGCATTAGATGCGGAAGTTTTTGCAAACGATGCGACGAACTCGCATAGGTAATCCTTAACCAACGTTCAGGATCGTCCCTTCGGGCACGCCGCTTGGCCCGACGCATTGCACTCGTCAGAATTATCGCCATGAAGCGGATTGTGTTATATGCCGGCGTTGTCGTCCTGGTATGGTTCCTGATAATCCTCGGACTGCATTTCGGCCAGAAAAGCCACGACCATCTCGAATATCAGGTCGCGCAGGCCTTTCCGGCCGACAAGCCGTTCATTTCCGGCGAGATCTACGCCACGACGCTTGCCGAAATCATGGACCATGAACTCCATACGGGCTTCGGCTGGCGTCCCAACGATTTCTTTTTATGGGGTCCCTACCTGATGGCGGATAACAACGCGGACCGTCAGATGGGGATCATCATGGCGGTGCGCGAGACGATGCGCGTATTCAAAGACCATCTGACGAAGATTTCGTCCAACGAGTACGATCCGAATTTACTCGTTGCCGATACCGACTTCCGCAACGAGCCGACCAAGTGGATCCTGCCCGCGGCTGAGACTAAATATAACGACGGCGTGAAGCATCTGCGGATGTATGTCGCGGCGCTTCACGCGAATCCGCCGACCTCAAGCCAACTCAATCAACGCAACGTCGAACTGGTTCGGCTCTTCCAATCATGGACCGATATGCTCGGTGATGCGCACGCGATGCTCTACCGCGATCGCAAGCCCGACGGCAGTCCGATCTACCCGTGGGATAACGACGACTACTTCTACCACGCCCAGGGTTACGCCCATGTCATGTATCACATGCTACAGGCGGTGATCCGCGAGTATAACCAGACGCAGAAGACCAAGCCTGTAATCGGTACTTTGATGGATGAGGCGCTCGAACCGCTGCAAAAGGCGGCCATGATGAAACCGGTCGTCGTGCTCGATGGGTCGCTGACCGGGATCTTCGCCAACCATCGGCGGAACCTCGATGCGTATATCACCGAGGCCCGCCAGAAGATGTACTCGATTCGCGAGGAACTGGAACGCTAGCGAATCTCTACTCTTGTCATCCTGAGCGGAGCGAGCCCAGGGGGCGGCCGAGTCTGCGAGGTGCGGCCTCCGTTCGCGGAGTCGAAGGATCTACGCGAAGCGTTTTCGCCTCAATCGTGTTCGATCCCCAAAGTCACTTCCGAGCTATACTCGCTCGAAGTACGGTTTTGCTCGGATCCCACTTTTTGAGCTCGACCCTCCAGTCGGCAAGAAATTTCTTTTGCTCGATGATCCTTTGCTCCAGCGAAGCTAGAATCTTGCGGCGCTCTTTGACCACCCTTTCTATGGCATTAACGTCAAGTTGCCGCCGCTTTGCGACGCGATCGTAATGCGCTTTGCTCTCACGCTCGATTGCCAGAATTACGCGAGCTTCAAAGAGCCGATCCATATTCGTTGGTATATGCCGTGCGATTCCGGGACCGCCCTTGGGATCGCTCTCAAACTGTGTGTATTGGCCGCGCTTGTCGAGCTTGACCCGAGCTCCTTCGATCGCCATCTGGAGGGCCTGAAAGGAGTCTAGTCCAAACGCATGATCTGTCTCTCTCGTTCCGTTCTCTTCAATCACGAAAGGGCAAACCCAGTCGCTTTGGGATGAGGCTTCGGAATCCCAAAATAGACGGTGGTGTCTTCGAACAACGGCAATTTCTTGAGCTTCCGGGTCGCGATTATCTGACCGAGCGGCGTGATCTTCGCGAATTCACGCCACCCGCGTGGTTTATGTGCTTTAGCCAATCGCTTTCAGCGCCTCCAGCACTTCCTCGGTATGGCTGGTCACCTTCACCTTGGGAAACACCTTCCTCACGATTCCCTCCTTATCGATGACGAAGGTCGAGCGCACGATACCCATGAACTCACGACCATAGAGTGACTTTTTCTGATAGACACCGTAAGCCTTCGTGATTTTGTTGTCAGTATCCGCCAGCAACTTGAAGTTCAGGTCGTACTTCGCGATGAACTTCTGATGCGATGCGGATGAATCCGCACTCACACCGACGACCTGTGCGCCGGCTTTCTTGATCGCCGCTGTATTGTCGCGGAAGCTGCACGCCTCAGTGGTGCATCCGGGGGTCATATCCTTCGGGTAGAAGTAGAGCACCAGGTTCCCGCCGGCGAGCAGGCTCTTCAGCGTGACTTTTTCCCCCTTTTCGTCGACGGCATCGAAAGCGGGCGCCTTCTTACCTTCCAGCGGATGGCTCTTGGCTGCTGCCTTCTTCGTTGCAGGCTTGGTTGCTTTTGTGGTCGTGGTCTTGGTCGCCATGGGATCTCCTCTGCGGGTCTCTCGCGGCGATCCTAGAGTGACGACTTGAAGGAAGCAATTTGACTCCATAGGGTTGAGCAGGAACGCCGGAGATACTGCGATGACCACAGACGTCGATCAGACGACCCATCCGATTCTTGAGGCTGCGCGCTCTCTCGCGCCGCAGATCCGAGCCGCTGCCAATGCGATAGAGCAGGGCCGCCGGCTCACCCCGGAAATCGTTCAGGCGATGAAGGCTGCGGGTATCTTCGGCATGACGATGCCGCGTGAATGGGGAGGTCCCGAGCTCGACCCACTGACGCAGATTCGTGTGCTCGAAGCCTTGGCCGAGGCCGATGGATCGGTCGGATGGTGCGCGATGATCAACAGTGACGGCGGCTACTACAGCGCCTTCCTCGATGATGGTGTCGCGCGGGAGATGTATCGCGATCGCGAGGCGCCCACGGGCAGCAGCCTCGTCTTCAGCGGACGAGCGGACAGGGTCGACGGTGGTTATCGCGTCAAAGGACGATGGCCCTTCGTCAGTGGATGCCAGCATTCGGACTGGATCGCTGGGACGTGTCTGGTCTATGAGAACGACGCGCCGAAGATGATCACGCCCGAGATACAGGAGCGGCGCGTATGCTTCGTGCCGGCCGGAGAAGCCGAAGTGCTCGATACCTGGAACACCACGGGCCTGCGCGGCAGCGGCAGTCACGATATCGCAATCAACGACGTCTTCGTTCCGAACGAGCGCAGCACGGCCTTTCCGTTTCGGCCCCAGCGCTCGGGACCTCTGTACGCCTGGCCGATGATGTTCGTTTATAACCTGCCCGGTGTGACGCTCGGGATTGCGCGCAATGCGATCGACCTTTTTGCCGATCTCGCCGCGCGCAAGGCCACAACGATCAGCAACTCGGTCGGCCGTCCCGTGATGCTCCGTGATGAAGCCTATGCGCAACAGGCTATCGCGCGAGCCGAGGTGCTGGTCGGTTCGGCGCGCACCTACGTCTTTGATCGTATCGGCGATATCTGGCGGACCCTTGTCGCGGGTGAGCGCCTCTCGCTCAAGCAGCGTGCGCTCTATCGACTCGCGATGATGCATGCGCATGAGGCCTGCCTTGAGGCCGTGCAGGGGCTCTACAAAGTGGTCGGCGGCTCTGCCGTTTATTCTTCGGGGCCCTTCGACCGGCCGTTGCGCGATCTGCTCACAATCAACCAGCACACCGTGAATTCGCCGAAACTGCGAGAGACGATCGGCAAGGTGCTGCTTGGTATCGAAGTCCGCGACCCGATGGTCTAGCAATGTCCCGAATTCATCCCAGTGCAGTTCTAAGCGGCGAGATCGAACTCGCCGACGATGTCGAAGTCGGTCCGTTTTGTCTGCTCGACGGCCGTATCCGGATCGGCGCCGGAACCCGTGTGATAGCGCACGCCACGATCCTCGGTGATACGGACATCGGCGCCCGCAACGTAATCCATCCGAATGTGGTTATCGGCGACGAACCGCAGGATATCGGCTACAAGGGCGGTCCCCGTCGGGTGAAGATAGGCGACGACAACGTCTTCCGCGAAGGCGTCACAATCCATCGCGGGAGCGAGCACGGCGAAATCACGATCGTCGGCGATCGCAATTTCTTCATGCAGAATGCTCATGCGGCGCACGATTGTCGGATCGGTAACGACGCGATTATCGCGGGCGGTGCGTTACTTGCCGGATGGGTCGAAGTAGGGGACCGGGCGCTCGTTTCGGGCAACTGCGTGGTCCATCAGTACACCCGCATCGGGCGGCTCTCGATGATGCGCGGGCTCAGCCGCACCAGTCGAGATATTCCGCCGTTCTGCCTGATGGACCTGACGCATACGCTGCGCGGTATCAACGTCGTGGGTCTGCGTCGCGCCGGTATCACCACTGCGTCGATTCGTGCCTTGCGCAACGCTTTCAAGGAGTTGTTCGGCGAGCGCGTGAACCTGAAAGCCGCGCTCGAACGCCTGGAGTCGTCGGGAACGATGGTCCCTGAGGTTGCCGAGATGGTGGCCTTTATCCGAGCGAGCAAACGCGGCGTCGCCTTCGGGATCAAAACTGGTGCCGCAGTCGACGGCGGTGCGTTCTGACTTCGAGCTTTAGGATTTGGCAGTGCGGCGAAGCGTCTTGATCGATCCGTCGCGCATGGCGACCAGGACCATATCCGCGATGCCCAGAAACAGCCCGGTTCCCACCACACCCGGGATCGATAGCAGCTCGCGTTCGAGTCGCGCCGGATTGTTTATCTCTTTCACACCGAAATTGATCACGCGATTCCCGTTGTCGGTCACGAACCAACTGCCGTCGTGATTCACCCGAGGATGGGGTTTCAGGCCAAGTCGCGCGATTGCGCGCGATGCAAACGAGAACGCGAAGGGCACGATTTCCACGGGAAGGCTGCCGCGGGAGCCCAGCCGCGGGACAATCTTTTCTTCACCGACAAGAAAGATCCGCTTGCGCGATGCTGCCGCGACAATCTTCTCACGCACCATCGCGCCGCCCCATCCCTTGATCATGTTCAGCCGCGGATCGACTTCGTCGGCTCCATCGAAATCGGTATCTATCCTTGCGGTATCACTGAGTTCTATCAGCTCGATACCCAGGGCACGCGCTAGTTCGGCGCTTACATTCGAAGTCGCGACACCACGCACTGCGAATTTCGCCGCGGCGAGGGCGTGGATAAACGCATTGGCGGCGCGACCGGTACCCAAGCCGATCGTCTGCCCTTGGCGCACGTAACGCACGGCGTGATGGCCGAGTGCGTCGAGAGCCTCCGACGGGACCGGAGATGTATCGCTTTTTTTCGAACGAGGCTTCAAGCGGCGTAGTCGCAAATGGATCAGGTTCGGCTTTTGCTGTGCAGCAGATTCATGAACTCTTGTCGCGTCTCGTGATGGGTGCGGAACCGCCCCAGCATCGCGGAGGTCGTGACGTAAGAATTCTGCTTCTCGATGCCGCGCATCCGCATGCAGAGATGCTCTGCTTCGAGCACTACGGCCACGCCGAGCGGCTTGATCTCTTCCATGATCGTCTGCGCGATCTGGGTCGTCATCCGTTCCTGCACTTGCAGGCGCCGTGCATAGATTTCAACCATCCGGGCAATTTTGGACAGCCCGACGATATGACGATTCGGTAGATAGGCGACGTGCGCCTTGCCGTTAAAGGGCAGCAGATGATGCTCGCAGAGGGAGTAGAAATCCACATCGCGGCAGAGAATCATCTCCTGATAGTCTTCTTCCGTGAAGAGCGCGCCGTTAATGGCCTCTTTCGGATCCTGACTGTAGCCGCGGGTCAGAAATTCGTAGGCCTTCGCCACTCGATACGGCGTGCGGGCCAGCCCTTCGCGTTCGGGGTCTTCGCCGATATAGCGCAGAAGCTGCCGGACGGCTTCCTCTGCAACATTGCGGTTACGTTCCATGGTGGTTCCTTTCCCCGAAACTAACTCGGCTCACAAGCTTGCTCGCGTTCAGCCTTCACGCGCTCGCTGGCTGCGCATGGCGACGCCACGCCAGTACCAACTCAATCGAGAGTGACGGACCGCCTCCGCTCATTATATTGAAACCCTCTACGTCCCCGGCAAGCTTATCCATCAGGGCGAGATTGTGATCAATCGAGGCCTGGCGCGCATCCGCCTCGCTCAGGCCGCTGTAGCGGTCGAAGTGATGGGCGGCGCCGCTCAGGTCTTTGATCTTTTCCTTCATGTACAGGGCCATCGCCTCGCGCTTCACCGGCAGGATGCCAATCACGACTTTGAGATTGAGGTCGTGCGCGGTTTCGATAAAGCGCATCGCCGTGGAGTGATCAAAGACCGGCTGGGTGATTACGAAACGCGCTCCACCTTCGGCTTTGCGCCGCAGCAGATCGAGTTCGCGATCGAGATCTTTGCGATTCGGATTCCCGACGCATCCCGGCACCAATTGCGGCAGCGTCTTGAGCAGACGTTTGCCCTCGCCGGTGTCGCCGCGATTCAGATCGGCGATTAGCGCGAGCAATCCGAAGGTATCGACGTCATGGACGGGTCGCGCGCCGGCGCTCCCGTCGGGAGGTAACTTATCACCCTGCAAGGCGACCACAGCGTCGATTCCGAGGGCGGCCGCACCCAGGAGATCCGAGCGCAGCGCGAAGCGATTCCGGTCGCGGCACGAAACGTTGATCACGACGCCCGTCTGATGGCGCGCCTTGATCATCCCGCCGAACACCAGCGAGGACATCTTCACCTTGCCGAGTGCGTTGTCGACCAGATTGATCGCGTCGACCTGGCCGCGAACCGCGTCGAGTTTGCTGAGCAGGGACTCGGTCGCGACTCCCCGCGGAGGGGAGATCTCGAGCCACAGCAGGTTCCTGCCGATGACCGGCTTATCGAGAATGGCAGTCACGTCAGCAGTCCGGCGATCGATGCTGCGAGGTTGCGGGGTTTCCCGCGACGGTGATTACTCGGGTGTCAGAATACAACGACAGTGTGATTGCTATACGGGTCCCGGCTTCAGGCCTTGACGCGCTCGTTCGCTTTGACCTTCTGGTACTTGCGATAATCGTATCCCGTCGCCATCGCCATCAGCAATGCTTCCATCCCGCCCTCACGCTCGCGGCGCAACACGCGAAGACGTTCGAAAAATTCCTGGAAGTCCTTGTTGATGCGCTGGAGTCCGTCGCCCGGCTTCAGGAAGAAGTCATTCAGCCGCGTTACCGTAAAGCGTAGCGAGGAGTAGCGCAACTCGTTCGGGAACGCATCCCATTCCGCCAGCGACAGTGTCCGGACCGATTCGTAGCCACCCATCAGGTAGCGGAAACGATCCAGCGAATAGAACCCGTCGACATAGCAGAGCGCGTTTACTGCGGTCGCCAGATCGAAGATAAACTTGCCGCGGCAGGCGGCCTCGAAATCGAGAATCGCAACGAGCTTCTCGCCCCGGAACAGCAGATTATCGGCAAAAATGTCGCCGTGGATAATTCCCTTGGGCAGCTTGCTCTCGAGATATTGGGTCAGGTACTCGATTTCGTCTTCGAGCGTCCGCGCGACCTTGCGGAAATAGTTGGGTAACCGATCGCGCACGCTCAGGAACAGATCGGCTATCCGCTCGAAACTGAACCGGTTATCGATTCCCTTCTTGTAGCCCTTGCCGACTACGTGCAGCTCTCCCAGCGTACGCCCGACCGCCTCTAACTGAGCGGGACGCATCTTCGCTGGCGCAATCACCCGTCCATCATAGAAACGGAAAAGCGAGGCGCACTTGCTCTCGTAGTCGCGATAGAAACGTCCTAGTCGATCCTGCAGCGGATGGGGGCAAGGGAAGGAGTGCTTGCGCAGGAATGAAAGCAGGTCCATCTCCCGGCGCAACTCGCTCTCGGTCTTGACTTCGTCGATCCTGACCAGGAAACGGCCTCGGGCCGCCTCGACCAGAAAGTTCGAGTTGACCGACCCCTCGGGAATCCCCATCGTCTTGCTGATACGACCGATGTTGTAATCTTCAGCAAGCTCGCTGAGGAAGTCTTTGTTGAGCTCGGTGTAGACGGCCATTAATTCGGTTCGCTCTCGGGAGTCGGCGCAAGTGTAGAGCGACTTCATCGATTCGTCAACTAGAGGTAATTTTTCACCCGCCACTAGGGATTTTTAACCGCTATAACCATCTAATGTGTATTTAATTAACCTCGATGTAAGGGCTAGCGTGTGGTTTTACCAGCCGAGCATGTGGCTCATGAGAAGCGCGACCACCAGCGCCAACCCGAACTCGAACTGGAGTTGCCCCGATCGCGCCATCGCGCGGTTATGCGATTGGGCGTCGGCATTGCCGGAGACGCAGCGCACCTGATCAATCGCACGTGGTAGCGTTAGTAATACAAGTATCGATGGCCACGGCATCGCGCCTCTGAGTACGCAAAGCATAACGATGAGATAAGCAAGGCTGTCGCAGGCGATCAGTTCGATTCGACCGGCATCGCGGCCGATTAACGCGGCGACGGTCCATTTGTTGTGCTTCCGGTCATTGTCGATGTCGCGCAGATTGTTGGCCTGGAGAAGGGCGGAACATAGGAGGCCCATCGAGCAGCCGATTAGCGCTGCGGTCCAGGTGAAATGCTCAACCTGCACGTAGTAGGCGCCGAGCACATAGCCCGGTCCCATCAGCGCGAACACGAGAAAATCTCCCAATCCGCGATAAGCCAGGCTCAGCGGCGCCGCGGTGTAGAAATATGACCCAAAGACGCCGATCATCCCAATCAGCAGGATCGGCCATCCGCATACGAGCGCGAGACTTAGGCCGAGGATCGATCCGAATGCAAAAGCGACGAGGCCGCCGATCTTGATCTGCTCCGCCGTCAGATGGCCTTGCTGAATCACCCAGGCCGGTCCGAACGCATCGGGCTCTTCCCAATTGCCGACGTCGGTGCCCTTGATGAAATCGTAGTAGTCGTTGATCAGATTGGCCGCCGCTTGCAGGGTCATCGCGGCGATCACGGCAACGAGGTAACGCCCAAGCGAGAACGTCGATCCTTCGTAGAGGCCGAGAAAGCTCCCCACCGTGACGCTCATAAAGGGCATCCCGAGGGTAAAGGCACGTGTAGCTTGAAGCCAAACTTTGATCGTTCCGGGATGCGCCGGACGATTGGGTGAAAGCGTTCCTGCCTGATCCATACCCGATAACCTTGAAGGCAATTTGCCGGCGCGGATCGCGCGAGCAGCGAGATTTTAGCGAGTTCCGATCACCGGAACCAAGCCCACGACGGCCTTCCTCATTAAATCGTTTTTACCCTTGCGTCAGGCGGTAGAATCCCTAGCATGACTCGCATTACTGCGATGTCCGATTTGAAAGAATTGCAGGCGCTGCTGGCGCGTATCGAAGCTCTGGCAGACGGCAGCCCCGATTGGGGCCGGACGCATCTCGCCGACCTGCTGAATGATTATCGTCCGCGATTGAGCGCGGCTGCTCTGCGTGCCGATTCAGTCGATTTCATCGGGGCGCTCCACGGCCTGCACGCGATGGTCAAACGTTATGTTATGACCACGTCGCTCTGATGCTCCGACTGGTTAGCGCGTGAGTGATCCTCGATCGTGATGGGTCAGCAACCCGATGTGCTCGATCGTGAGGTCGGGCGTCGGATACTTTGCCACTTCCGCAGGGTCCAGCGCGTAATGGCCCTGCCGCGGGAAGATGGTCGTCACGCGTGATCCCCATACCTGTTTCATCGCGGCTAGGATTCGCACCTTGTCGTCGACCATCACGTAATGCTCGGCAGGATAGCGCTCCGCGATATCCTCGAGTTCCATCTCTTTGTGGATATAGATGAGCACGTCGCCGTCGAAGGTCTCGCCCAGGCCCGACCGATCGACCTTGCGCGGCTGAAAGACCACGTCGCCATCGCTCACAATCACGCAGCGGCCGAACTGACGGCAGTGCTCGACCGCGTCTAGCGCCCCCGGAAAGAGCCGATTAGCGAACGGATAATTCACCAGATAGTGCGAGGCTGCGAGGATATGGGAGTCGCGTGGATGCTCAACACGATACCGCTGCAGCGCCCCGAGGTAATCCGCGTAACCAAGTTCGCTTCGCAGTTCCTCGAAGATAGTCCAGTAGCGCTTTTGCCGTTCGGGGCCGATTGTGCGTTCTAGATGGCGCATCAGATCGGCCACGATGCGGTCATTATCGAGCAGCGTGTTGTCGACGTCGAAGAGAAATACAACCGGTTCCATAACAAGCTCGTGTCGAGCTTAGTTATGCCGCTGCGGCGTGCTCGAGCCAAGTCTGCACGCCACTATTAATTGGTTCGGCGCGCAGCGGCTTGCCCGGCTCGAAGACGATCGGCACGGTGCCCATTCCCGCGACCTGACCTGGAACCCAGGTCGCTCGCTTGCCGTGATCGAGTTCGAAATCGGGAATCCGCTTGAGGAATTCTTCCAGCACGATCTTCGCTTCGACGCGCAGGATATGCGCCCCGAGGCATCGATGGATTCCTGTGCCGAGCCCCAGATGCTTGTTCGGGCTGCGATCAGCAATCAGCGTGTCGGGGTAGGGGAAGACGTTCGGATCGCGATTCGCAACCGGCAGCATCAGCATCACCTGCTGTCCCTTCTTCATCGCCACGCCGCCGACGGTAACATCCTGCTTAATCAGACGGCCAATCGTCGCGGGGGCGTAGTAGCGCAAAAACTCATCGACGGTGGTCGGGATAATCTCCGGATGACGCGTCAGGCGATGGCGCAGCTCGAAATCCCACGCCAGCCGCCAGAGCGCCGTTGCGATTAGCTTGCTCGTGTTGTCGATACCGCCCAGCAGGAGCGTCGTGCAGAAGCCCAGCAACTCGTCGTGGTTCAGATAGTCGCCATCGACCC
>Ga0335069_10012494_pt1 | contig 11940 bp, 10 predicted proteins | sample Lox_Sample_11_FD_206714 | JGI IMG/M metagenome (GOLD analysis project Ga0335069, IMG submission 206714) | Soil microbial communities from Loxahatchee National Wildlife Refuge, Florida, United States - Lox_Sample_1.1 | ecosystem: Environmental > Terrestrial > Soil > Wetlands | place: USA...
CTGGCCGCATTGGCCGGCTCGCCGGGCAGCACCAGCCGGGACCGGCGGGCCAGCGCGTCGATCTCCGGCACGGCCGAGCGCAGCGCCTCGGTGTAGGGGTGCGCGGGGGCCGCGAGCAGCTCACTGGTCGGCCCGCTCTCCGCCACCCGGCCCAGGTAGAGCACGGCGGTCTGCTCGCACAGCTCGCTCACGACGGCCACGTTGTGCGTGATCAGCAGGTAGCCGAGCTTCCGGTCGGCGCGCAGCCGGCTGATCAGGGCCAGGATCCGGGCCTGCGCCCGCACATCGAGCGCGCTGGTCGGCTCGTCCAGCACCAGCAGCCGGGGCTGCACGCTGAGCGCCCGGGCGATGGCCACCCGCTGGCGCTGCCCGCCGGACAGCTGATGCGGGTACCGGGACGTGAACTCCGGGTCCAGCCCGACCTCGGTGAGCAGGTCACGGACCCGCCCGGCGGCCTGCCGCCGGGGCATCAGGCGGTGCGCGGTCAGTGCCTCCCGGATCGAGGTGCCCACCCGCATCCGTGGGTCCAGGCTGTTGTCCGGGTCCTGGAACACGATCTGCGCGGCGCGCCGGTAGTCCGCCAGCGCGCGGCCACGGAGCGCGGCGACGTCGGCGCCCTCGAACCGGATCTGCCCGCCGCTGACCGAGGGCAGCAGCCGGACCACGGCCCGGCCGATGGTCGACTTGCCCGAGCCGCTCTCCCCGACCAGGCCGAGGCCGAACGGCCCGGCCGCGACCCGGAGGCTCACCCGGTCGACGGCCCGCACCGGCCCGAACCGCACGCTCAGCTCGTCGATCTCCAGCAGCGCGGTCATCCGGGCGCCTCGCCGTCAGCGGGGGCGGAGGGTGGCTCGCCGGACGGGGGCGGGGGAGCCGGCGGTGCCGGGAGGATGGGCGCGGCCGGGCCCGCGCCGACCCGCGGCACGGCGGCCAGCAGCTCGGCCGTGTAGCCGTGGTGCGGCGCGGACAGTACCTGGCTGGCCGGGCCCTGCTCGACGATCCGGCCGCCCTGCATGATCGCCACCCGGTCGCACAGCTCGGCCACCACGGCCAGGTCGTGGCTGATCAGCAGCACCGACATGCCCTCATGCTCGCGCAGCCCGCGGAGCAGTTCGAGCACCTCGGCCTGCACGGTCACGTCGAGGGCGCTGGTCGGCTCGTCGGCCAGCAGCACCTCGGCCCGCAGCGCCAGCGCGAGCGCGATCGCGACCCGCTGCAGCTGGCCGCCGGAAAGCTGCGCCGGGTAGCGGTCCAGCAGCTCCGGGGCCAGCAGCACCTGGCGCATCGCCCGCGCCGCCGCGTCCGCCGCGTCCGCCCGGCTCATCCCGTGCAGCCGCAGCGCGCGGAGTACCACGCTGCCCACTTTGAATACCGGGCTGAACGCCATGGCCGGGCTCTGGAAGATGGCCGCGATCCGCCGTCCGCGGATATCCTGCAGCGCTCGCTGCGACAGCCCGGTCAGCTCGGTTCCGTCCAGCCGGATGCTGCCGCTGACCGTGGCCCCCACCGTGTGCGCCAGGCCCAGGACAGCCAGCGTGGTCATGGACTTGCCGGATCCGCTCTCCCCGGCCAGCCCGACGATCTCGGCCACACCCAGGCCGAACTCGCCAATGCCGACCACCTGCCGGTCGCCGAACCGCACCTGGAGATCCCGGATAGCCAATCTCATGGCAGCAGACTCCGTCTGGGATCGAGCAGGTCGCGCAAGCCGTCACCGATCAGGTTGAAGGCGAACGCGGTGACCATGATGGCGATGCCCGGGAAGGTCACCACCCACCAGGCGGTGGTGAAGTAGTTCTGCCCCTCGGCCACCATCAGTCCCCAGTCCGGCGTGGGGTCCTGGGCGCCGAGACCCAGGAAGGACAGCGCCGACGCGGTCAGAATGACCCCGCCGAAGTCCAGCGACACCTGCACGATCAGCGGGGTGACCGAGTTGGGCAGTACGTGCCGGACGATGATCCGCCAGCGCGGGATGCCCAGCGCCCGGCAGCTGTCGATATACGGACGGCCCGCGACCGAGGCGGCCTGGCCCCGGATCAGCCGGGTGTACCACGGCCACCAGGTAACCGAGATCGCGATGGTCAGGCTGGTCAGGCTCGTCGGCAGCACCGCGGCCAGGGCCAGCGCCAGGAGCAGCGAGGGGAAGGCCAGGAAGACGTCGGTCACCCGCATGATCACTTCATCGACCCAGCCGCCGAAGTAGCCGGCCGCGATGCCCAGCGGGACGCCGATCACGCAGGCGATGACCAGCACGATGACCGCGACCAGCGGCGAGATCCGGGCCCCGTAGATGACCCGGGACAGCACGTCCCGGCCCACCTGGTCAGTGCCGAACCAGTGCTCCGCCGACGGCGGCTTGAGCACCGCGAACGGATGGGTGGCGGTGCCCGCGTCGGCCGGGAACGGCGCGAGCAGCGGGGCGAACACCGCGACCACGACGATGAGCAGCACGGTCAGGCCGCCCACCAGCAGCAGCGGGTTGTCCCGCAGGCCGCGGCGCAGGGCCTGGCCCTGGGGCAGCACGGCGCCCGGGATATCGGCCGGCGTGGGCGCTTCGATCATCGGAGCCTGATCCTGGGGTCGAGGGCCGCCTGGAGGATGTCCACGATCAGGTTGGCGGCCACGTAGACCAGGGCGATGAACAGGGTGACGCCGAGGATGGCAGGCGTGTCCAGGGTGGCGATCGAGGCGGTCGCGTAACTGCCCAGCCCGGGCCAGTCGAAGATCGCCTCGACCAGGAACGTGTTCACCAGCGAGTAGCCGAACACCAGGGCCACCGCGGCGGCCACCGGGTTCCAGGCCAGCTTCATGGCGAACCGGCCGAACACGGCGCGCTCGCGGAAGCCGAGCGCGCGGAGCATCTGGATGTGCGTCTCGCCCACCGTGTCCAGCACCTGGGCCCGGACCATCCGGGCGATCAGCCCGGCCGGGTAGGCGGCGACGACCAGGGCGGGCAGCAGGATGTGCGCCAGGATGCCGCCGAGCATCGGCCAGTTCCCGGTCAGCGTGGCGTCGATCAGGCTGAACCCGGTGAGGCGCGCGAGCGGGTGGCTGAACAGCAGGCTGGGGGAGTACTCACCGGCCGCGGGCAGCCAGTGCAGCCGCTGGGAGAAGACGAGCTGCAGGATGAGCGCCATCCAGAAGATCGGCATCGATACGCCGAGGATCGAGCCCGCCCGGATGGCCTGGTCGGCCAGCCCGCCCGGCCAGCGGGCCGAGACCAGCCCGAGCGGCACGGCCACCACCAGCGCGATGATCAGCGCGATCGTGACCAGCTCCAGCGAGGCCGGGGCGGCCGTGCCGATGTCGGACAGCACCGGCTGGTGGGTGTGCACCGACAGCCCCCAGTTTCCGCTCAGGATGCCGCCGAAGTAGGACAGCAGCTGGACGGCGGGCGGCCGGTCCAGGCCGAGGAACCGCCGCGCGGCGGCCACCTGGGCCGCCGACGCGTGCGGGCCGGCCCAGGTCGCCGCCGGGTCGCCCGCGACGACGCGGGCGATCACGAACGTCGCGATGATGACGCCCACGACCACCAGCGCGGCCAGGACGACCCGGCGCGCGACGTAGACGGTCAACTGCCAGTCGGCCTGAGGTTGTAGACGTACACCACGTTCGCGTAGGCCGGGTCCGGCTGGAAGCCGGTGAACGACGTGCGCATCGCGTACTGGTAGTTGATGTTGTAGAGCACGTCGAGCGGTGCCTGCTGCAGCACTTCGACCTGCATTGTGCGGTACAGCTGCTCACCGGCGGTGCGGTTGGTCGCGAGCAGCGTCTCCACATTGTTGATCTGCTTGTCCAGCGCCGAGTTGGAGTAGTAGGAGAGGTTGAAGTACGGCTGCTTCTCGGTCAGCAGCAGGTTGTTGAACCAGGTGTAGGGGTCGGCATAGTCCGGCCACCAGTACTCGAGGAAGATGCTCTGGCGGCTGCCCGCGTTGCTCGACTTCGCCCTGGCCCACTGCGTCGGCCAGGCCAGTGACTGGGTGGACAGGTTGATGTTCAGCTTGGCCAGGTCGGATTTGAGCAGCGTCGCCACCACCTGCTCGTTGGAGTCGCCCTGGGTGTAGGTCAGGCTCAGGTTGAGCGCCTTCTTGCCCGGGCCGTACCCGGCCTGGTGCAGCAGCTGGATCGCCTTGGCCGGGTCGTAGCTGTAGTTCGGCAGGTTGGTGAAGTGACCGGGCAGGCCGGCCGGGACCAGGCCGCTGGGCTGGACGGCCGCGCCCTGCAGGGCCGCGACGATGCCCGGGTAGTCGATCGCGTACGAGATGGCCTGCCGCACCGGCAGGCTCAGCGTCTTGGTGTTGAGCTGACCGAGCAGGTTCTGGAAGGACGGCACGCTCATCGTCCGCATGCCGGGCTGGCCCTGGAACGACTTCCACAGCGACGGGCTGATCTGCTCCACGAACGAGACCTGCCCGGAGCGGAGCAGCTGGGCGGCGGTGGTGTCCTGCGGCACCACCCGGAACACCACCTTCTTGAAGTGCGGGCCCTGCCAGCCGCCCCAGTAGCCGGGGAAGGACTTGAGGATCACCTCGAACTCCTGGCCCTTGTTCCAGGTCTGCAGCTCATACGGGCCGGTGCCGGCGTCATGCGGGGTGTTGAGCCACTTGGTCAGCGACTGCCCCTTCGGTGCCGCCTGGGTGTCGTAGATGTACGCCGAGTAGGACGCCGACGCCTCCAGGTCCAGCGGCGAGGGGTACTTGAGGTGGAACACCATCGTGTAGGTGCTGGGTGTGCTGATGCTCTTGACCGCGTCCCACACGTAGGCGGCCCCGCCGCCCAGCTTCTCGGTGCGCAGGATGGCGGCCGCCGCGGCCTGCGCGGTCATCAGCCGGCCAGTGTGGAAGTGCACCCCCTGGCGGAGGTGGAACGTCCAGGTCAGGCCGTTGGCCGCGGACGACCAGCTGGTCGCCAGCAGCGGCTTCACGGTGTGCGTCGCGCTGTCGTAGCGGGTGAGCGTCTCATACATCTCGCTCATCGCGATGATGCCGTCGGAGTACTCGGTCGCGGGGTCCCAGCCGTCGACCATCACCGGGGCGGTGGTGTCGTAAGTGAACACCTGGTTGCTGGCCGGCTGCGTAGCGGCCGGCTGGGACGAGCCGCCACAGGCGGCCAGTACCACCAGCAGCAGCGCGCAGCCGGCTGCGAGCAGCCCGGCGCGGTGGGCCTTCATGGATTCCTCCGTGCTCCTTGAGATGGCTGAGCTCCGTGAGCTGGCTCTCGGTGCTGATCGAGCAGGCCGCCGAGGGTGCCGGCCGCCTTGACCCGGATCCGGACCGCGGGGGAGGTGAGATACGCCAGCGGTATCTCCTCCATCTCGACGATCTGCACCGTTCCGGGATCCGCTCCGGCGGCTACCGCACGCTCGCGTGCCTCACCGCACGCCTCGTCGAGCGTCGCCTGCCTGCCGCCGGGCCCGAGGTGGAATATCCGGTCGATCTGGCCACTGACCGAGGCGATCGCGGCACCCACGGCGTTGGCCGTATCGAAGTGCTCCGGCCGGATGACCTCGCTGACGCCAGGAATCCGGTCCGGAATCAGAATGCTGCCGCCGCCCACCGTGATCAGCGGGCGGTCCTCCCGGGACGTCTTCATCCGGTCGATGGCGTCGGCCAGCATGACGTCGGCCTGGGCCAGCGCGCCCAGGAGGGTGCGGCGGTGGGAGCCGGTCAGCCCGGGGTCACCGAGCACGGCCCGCCCGGCCGCGACCGCGCTGTCGGTCAGCGTGGCGATCTGCCCGCCGAACACGAGCGCATCCCGATCCAGCCGGTAGCCGACGCTGCGTGGCCCGACCCGGACCCCGGCGTCGTCGGCGGTGACCACGGTCCCGCCGCCGAGCGCGATCGTGACCAGGTCGGGCATCCGGAAGTTGGTCCGGATGCCACCGATCTCGACCCCCTGCGAGGACTCCCGCGGGAAGCCGTTGACCAGCACTCCCACGTCGGTGGAGGTGCCACCGACGTCGATAACCAGCGAGTCGGCGGTCCCGGTAAGGAATGCCGCGCCGCGGACGCTGTTGGCGGGTCCGCTGCCGATGGTCAGCACCGGGTAACGCAGTGCCTGGTCCAGGGCCATCAGCGTGCCGTCGTTCTGTGCGAAGAACGTGGCCGGCCGGAGGCCGTGCGCGTCCAGCGCCGCACGCATGGCGAGGGCCACGTCGTTGGCCACCCCGGCCAGCGCCCCGTTCAGGATCGTCGCGTTCTCCCGCTCGAGCAGGCCGATCGAGCCGATCTCGTGGCTGAGCGAGATGTGCACCTCGCCGAGCTCACGCTTGACGATCTCGCTCGCGGCCAGCTCGTGCCGGGCCGAGACCGGGGCGAACACGCTGGTGATCGCGATGCCGTCGGCGGTGCCAGCCACCTGGCCGAGGAACCGCGCGATGGCGTCGGTGTCCAGCGGGGACAGGTCGCGGCCGTCGAACTCGATGCCGCCGTCCACGATCACCGCGCCGGCCGAGATGGCCGCGGTAAGGTCGGCCGGCCAGCCGAACATCGGCCGGATGCTGTGCGTGGCCGGCCCGCCGATCCGGATGACCGCGATCCGGCGCAGGCTGCGCCGTTCCAGCACCGCGTTGGTGGCGTGCGTGGTGCCCAGCATGACGTGGGTGATCCGGTCCGGGTTGGCCTCTGGGGCGCGCAGCACGGCGTCGATCGCGGCCACGATCCCGCCGGTGATATCCGGCGTCCCGGGCACCTTGGCCTTAGCAATGACCCGGTCCGCGGCGTCCATGATCACCGCATCGGTGTTGGTGCCGCCCACGTCGATGCCGAGGCGGCAGTCAGGAGCTCGCACCGGCAAGCTCCTCAACAGGCAGGTAGTCAAAGTCGTAGCCGAACGCCCGGGGGCCGGTGAGGGCGAGGCCGCCCTCAGTCCGCCAGACCGGGGCGCAGCCAAAGGCGATCACCACGACCCGCTGGCCGTACCTGATCCGCTCGGTCCCGATCGCGTCTGCGGTCTCGATGTCCAGCACCGAGATGAGGTCCGGCACCGAGGCCAGCACGCGGCCCCGCTCCAGGGCCACCAGGTTCTCGTTCTGCAACTCAAGCCGGATGAGCCGGCCGGCATCCTCGCCCAGGCCCTCGATGACCACCGACCCCCGGACGAAGCCGCTGGTGGTGTGCCGCTCCACATCCGAGACCTTACCGCTGACCAGCCGGAACGCGCCGAGCTCGGCGATCAGCGCGGCCACCGGGCTGTGCCTGGCCTGGCTGATTGCCTCGCCGATCCTGATCGCCAGGGATACCGAGTTCCGGATCGTCGCGGTGCGCGCCTGCGCGGCTGTCAGCGAGAACTCGGTCGATGACGCGGCCCCGCCGAACTCGACGGCCGCGGCCCGCTCCAGGCGCTCCATCCAGTCACCGGAAATGGCCTGGAAAACGACCAGGTTGCCGCGCTCGTCGGTCATCACCGCCGGCATCGGCGAGATACCAGCGAGCTGCATGGTGACCTGCGGGACCTCCGGGAACGCGCGGCCCATGCCGTCCGCGTCCACCAGCGGCAGCCCCAGCCGGGCCGCCCAGGTGATGGGCAGCATGCCGTTCCCGCCGCCGATCTCGCCCGCCATCAGCGCAGCCACCGGCCGCCCGGTCAGGAACTGCAGATGGTCGCGGAGCCGGTCTCCCTCGTCGCCGTTCTCAAACTTCTCGATGCTGACCGTCGTGGCGCCGATCCCGCCGCACGGCATGATCAGCGCATCGTCCGGCAGTTCGTCCACATCGACCAGGCTGACCGGGCCGTAATCTTCGCTCGCTTGCAGGGCCTGCAGCAGGGTGAGATAGGTCTCGCCCCCACCGCCCGCGCCCAGCACCCCGCAGCCACGCGCTAAGGCGTGGAGCGCGGCAGGCTCAAGCAGTCGCTTCATCGGTCAGGCCGTCAGTGAGTCAGGGACACGCAGCGGATGGAGACATATGCATATAGTTCCCGATCCAGACGCGGAACGGCAGCCCTTTCCGCCGATGACCGGGCAGCTACCGGTGCAGCTCCGCCTGCATGATCTGCTCCCGCAGCTCGGCCGGGTCCTGGCTGCGCACCACGCGGGGCGGGCTGGACATCAGCCGCCGCGCGTAGAGCAGCCCGGCAATCCCCCGCCACACGTGCCAGTACGGGAACTCATGGGCATAAGGCCACCAGTCCGGGGCCTCTCCGTCGGCAGCCACTAAATCGATCGCGGATTCGTTGTCCATCTGCTCTCCCTGGGAGCATCAGTCACCACAGGCCCGGCCAGGCCGGTGCGGAAAACTGGATGCAATGACATGCTTGCATCTGGTGCATCCCGGGAGAATGGGCGGAATGCACTGTGCTCGCGACTGAACTGTGCGCTACGCACCGAGTGCGGGTCTGGCAAGGACTCCGGAATGAAGGGGTGGGGGGCGGATGCCCTCGGTTGACGAGATCCTGGTCAGCTCACCGCTGGCCGGGCTGCGCCGGGTCAGCCTGGCCGGCGGTGACCGCCCGGTGGCCCTGGTCCGGCTGGCCGAGCGCTTCGCCGAACTGGACGACGCGCCCGCGGGCAGCCTGGTCGTGCTGTCCCGGGCCGCCTCGGCCGAGGTGACCGACTACCGGCTGGACATGGCGCTGCGCTGGGCGACGGTCAACCGGGTGAGCGCGGTCGCCGCGTTCGCCGCGGAGCAGTGGGCGCCCACGGTGACCGCGATGGACATCGCCGGCCGGGCCGACATCGCGCTGATCTCCATCCCGGCCAACGCCGATCTGGCCACGCTGGTCCAGGGGCTGGCCCGGGAGATTGGCGGCGGTCCCGACCTTGCCCTCGGCCGGGCCCAGCAGGGCCTGGACGCGGTGCTCCGCGCGGAGGCCGCCGGGGCCAGCCTGGACGAGCTGCGGGAGGCGGTCAGCCGGGCGCTGGGCACCCCCATCGAGTTCTGGCCGCGCGCCATGGGCAACGGCAGCCTGGCGCTGGCCTCCGACGTGGGTGCGGTGCTGGCCGCGGCGGCCAGCGCCGGGCCGGCCCGGCCGGGCGCCCCGCTCAGCGAGGTCAGCGTGCCGGTGCTGGTAGGCGAGACGCTGATCGGCCAGCTCGCCGCCCCGGAGGCGCATGGCGACCTGGCCATTGTGGCCCGGCTGGTGCTGCACAACGCGGCCGCGGCGGCTGGCCGGCTGCTCGACCTGGCCCGGCGGGCCCGCGAGGTCCCGGTCCGGTCGCGCAGCGAATTGCTCGCCGAGCTGCTGATGTCCGACGCGGCCATCAACGAGGACCTGCTTGACCGGGCCCGCCAGCTGAACGTCGCGCTGGGCGGCTGGCATGTCGCGGTCCGGATAGAGGCGGACGACCTGGACGGCTCGGGCCGCGACGAGGTGCACCGGTTCGAGCTGCTCGAGTCGGCGGGGCAGATCGCGCTGCAGGCGGCCGCGGCGGCCGGCGGCACCTGGCACCTGTCCCGCGTCGCGCAGGCGCTGGTGCTGATCCGGGTGACCGCGTCCGACCCGGGCCCGCAAGCCGGCGCGCAGGCGGCCCGGTCGGCTGGCCGGGCGCTGCAGGCGCTCGCCGGCCGGGTGCCGGCGGTGGCGTTCCGCGCCGGGGTGGGCTCGCCGCACGAGGGGCCGATGGGGCTGCGCGCCTCGGCCGCGGAAGCCCGGGCCGCGCTGTTCGCCTCCCGGGCTTCCCGCAAGCCGCCCGGGGTGGCCACGCACGACGCGGTGGGGGTACAGCGGATGCTGATGGAGTGGTACGCGTCCGATACGGCCCGGGCCTCGGTGCGCGACCAGCTCGCCCCGCTGGAGAAACTGGGCCAGGCCCGGGCCGACACGGCCATCCGGACGCTGGCCGCCTACCTGGACCAGCAGGGCTCCATCATCAAGACCGCGCAGCAGCTGCACCTGCACCGCAACGCGGTGGCCAACCGGATCCGCACCATCACCGAGCTGCTGGACATCGACCTGGACGATTCCGATCAGCGGCTCGCGCTGCAACTGGCCTGCCGCGCCCGCCTGCTCGACTAGATTTCGCAGCGGCGTGCCGCTGCTCGGCGCGGAGCGGCGATCGGGGGGTTCGGGGGGTCGTCCCCCCGGCTAACACCATGCAATGCCCGGAGCACCTGGGCGTAGCTGGCCACCAGGTTGAGCTCGGCGTAGGGCAGCTCATGCTGCGCGCAGAACGCCCGCACCAGCGACCGGCACTGGCGCAGGCTGGGCCGTGGCATCGACGGGAACAAGTGGTGCTCGATCTGGTAGTTGAGCCCGCCGAGCAGGGTTTCCACCAGCGGGCCGCCGGTCACGTTGCGGGAAGTGAGCACCTGGCGGCGGAGGAAGTCCAGGCTGTCCTGCTCGCCGAGCACCGGCATGCCCTTGTGGTTCGGCGCGAAGGCACAGCCCAGGTAGATGCCGAGCAGGCCCTGCTGCACCGCGAGGAACACGATGGCGTTGAGCGGAGGCATGACCAGGAAGATCGCGGCGAGGTAGCCGGCGAAGTGGGCCAGCAGCAGACCGCCTTCCAGCCTGCGGCGGCCGGGCCGGGCGGGCCCGCGCAGCACGGCCCCGACGCTGATCACATGCATGCTCACCGCTTCCAGCAGGAGCATGGGGAAGAACAGGTAGGCCTGGTAGCGGGCCAGCGCGCGGCGCAGCCCGCGGCGGCCCGCGGCCTGGCTGGGGGTGAACGCGATCACCGGGATGCCGATGTCGGGGTCCTTGCCGAGCTGGTTGGGATGCGCGTGATGCCGGTTGTGCTTGCCGGTCCACCAGCCGTAGCTCAGCCCGATCAGCAGGTCGCCGAGCATCAGCCCGGCGATGTCGTTGGCCCGCCGGGACCGGAAGATCTGCCGGTGCCCGGCTTCGTGCCCGAGAAAGCCGAGCTGGCCGAAGATGACCGCCAGGTACACCGCGGCCAGCAGCTGGTACCAGGAGCCGCCGAGCGCCACGACGGCGGCCCAGCCCGCGACGTACAGCACCGCCATGATGGTGATCTTCATCGCGTAGTACCGGGGGCGCCGGTTGAGCAGGCCGTCCCGGCGGATCTGCCGGGACAGCTCGGCATAGTCGCTGCCCCGCCCGGTGACGGCGGCGGACGCGGGGCCGGGCGCGTGCACGGTCATCCTGACTCCCCGGGGTCCAGCGCCAGCAGCTCGCAGCCGGTGTCCCGGCCGCGCCGGTCGTGCCACCATTCCCGGGCGGCCAGCTGGAGCAGCCGGGGCACCAGGTCCCGGGACCGCCGGACGATCCAGCCGGTGCCCTTGGTCGCCATCCAGTGCGCCTGCGCCCAGGCGCTGGGCTCCGGGTTGGCCGGCTCTGGGTCGGGCATGGCGTGCGGCGGCATGCCGATTTCGGCCAGCCGGGCCGCGAACAGCCGGGCCAGCAGCCGGTGCCCGCGCTCGCTGGGGTGCAGCCGGTCCACGCCCCACATCCGCTTGTCGTAGATGGCCGGTTGCGCCGCCACATCGACGTGCACCACCTGGTACCGCTCGGCCAGCCGGCCGAGCACCCCGTTGATCGCGTGCGCCCGGCGGGCCAGCGGCCGGCGCAGCGATCCGGGGATGCGCAGCAGCAGCCCGGGGTCGGGCAGGCTGGCGGTGAGCACCAGCGCCCCGGTGCGCTCCAGCGTGCTCACGATCCGGTCCAGGTCGGCGGCGATCGCGGCGAGGTCGAACGTGCCGCGCAGCGTGTCGTTCATGCCCACCAGCACCGAGGCGTGGGTGGGCGCGAGGGACACCGCCCGGTCCAGCTGATCCCCGGCCACGTCGCGGATCAGCGCCCCGGACAGCGCCAGGTTGCTGAGCTCGACCTGGCCGGGCGGGGCCAGCGAACCCGCCAGCAGCGCGGCCCAGCCGCGCCAGCCGCCCTGCGGCATGGGGTCGCCCATGCCGAGTGTGACGGAGTCACCAAGCGCGGCGAACCGGGTGACCGGCCACGGTTCCGGTTCTGACTCCGGCCCTGGCGCGGCCTCGGTGGCGGGCATCATCGCGTATCACCGGCCCAGTGCGGCGTAGCTGG
>Ga0335069_10012495_pt1 | contig 11939 bp, 3 predicted proteins | sample Lox_Sample_11_FD_206714 | JGI IMG/M metagenome (GOLD analysis project Ga0335069, IMG submission 206714) | Soil microbial communities from Loxahatchee National Wildlife Refuge, Florida, United States - Lox_Sample_1.1 | ecosystem: Environmental > Terrestrial > Soil > Wetlands | place: USA: Florida...
GGACCAGCAATTCTCAGCTCAATCAATCCCAGCAGCGCCAACCAGGGGCAGCACATCCTGATGCAGATCAATGGCGAGTTCACCCACTGGGCGCAAGGGTTGACGCAGTTCTCGATCGGTGGGGGAGACATTAAGGTCAATGGATTCCTCATTCAGAGCCCGACATCGGCGCTCGCTGACCTGACCCTAAGCCCGACGGCGAACCTCGGTACTCGTACCGTGACTATGTCGACCGCAGGGGAAGTCGTGTCGTTGAGCCAAGGATTCCTGGTTACCGGAGGCATACCCTCGATCACCTCGATCAGTCCGGCGACTTACCAGCAGTGTGCCAGCAACGTGAACGTGCAGATCACAGGTGCCTTCACCCACTGGGACAACACAACCACGGTATTCATGGGCCCGAATATCGACGTCACTCAGGTGGTGCGTAATAACGACACGAACCTCACCGCTGTTATCAATGCGCATTGCGGAGCCCCGCTCGGATTCCAGAGCATCGTCGTGCAAACCGGAGCGCAAGGACTGCCTGGACAGGTACAAATTATTTCTAATGCTCCGCCTGTTCCTTACATCTCCTACGAATCACCCAGCGTGGCCCTGAAAGGCCAGACGTTGTCGGTCTCCTTCTCCGGCGCTTACACGCAGTGGCTGCCGCAAGGTACGGCAACTCCGACGCAGGTGACTTTCGGCGCGGGCATTACGGTCAACAACTTCCAGGTCACCAGTCTGAACTCCGCCACGGCCAACATCACCATTGATCCGGGGGCCACCGTCGGTTCGCGAACGGTCATATTCACCACCGGCGCAGAAGTTGAGTCCACCAACTTCTACGTTACGGTAGGCACACCGGCTATCACCTTAGTCGATGGGCCGAATGGCAGTTCGGGAATACAAGGACAAACCCTCACGGTCAACCTGGTCGGCGCATATACGACGTGGGATTCTATGAATCCGCCGACCTTCACCTTCGGCAGCGGTATCGTCGTGGTGCCCGGAAGCGTCGAGATCTTTGGTCCGACCGCGGCGCGCATGCAGATCACGGTCGACACTCTCGCGAGCCTCGGCGGGCGCACGGTGACAGCCACCAACGGCGCTGAGCTGGCTTATGGTTCGTTCGGCGTTGTGCCGAGCACGGCCACGATCAGTAGCGTAAACCCGAATACGGCCATGCAAGGCACCAGTGGCATCGTCACGCACGTAGTCGGCTTCAATACCCACTGGGACAATTCCACCAGCTTCGCGTTCGGTGGAAGCGACATCAGCGTTACCGATGTCAACGTGATCGACGCAACCGATGCCGACGTGACCCTAAGCCTTGCCCCGCTTGCTTCGGCAGGCCTGCGTACAGTGACGGCGATCACCGGCGGAGAAGTTGCTAGCTTGATCAACGCATTTGTGGTCACGCCGGGAACACCAATCCTTACCAATTGCGTGAATTGCACGCCGGCCAGCCACGTGATCCAGCAGAACAACTTCACGGCGAGCGTCCTCGGCCAGTTCACCAGCTTTGTTCAGGGTGTCACAACGGTGAGCTTTGGCAATGGCGCCATCATTACGAGCATCAACGTTACCGGTCCGCAGTCGGTCGATGTCGGCGGCTCTATCGATCCATTGGCGTACGTGGGATGCCGCGATGTCACAGTCACGACCGGCGCGCAGGTGCTCAAACTGTACGGCGCGTTCTGCATCGGCGCGGGTCCCGCGGCGATTACACAACTAACCCCGAACACCGGGTTGCAAGGCACAACCCTCGATGTGGGTATCACGGGCACGAACACTCACTTCTGCTGTACGACTCCGCCCAACATCACGGTGGGAACCTTCGGACCGGGAATCAGCGTGAACACGCTGACGGTGAATTCAGCGACGAGCGCCACGGCAAATATTACGATCGCCGCGAACGCCACTGTGCAGCAGAACAATGTGACACTCACGACGCAAGGCGAGGTGGCCACCATACCGTTGGGCTTCACCATCCAGAGCAACACGCCAGTCGTCAGCTTTATCAATCCGACCTCCGGGTCGCAAGGCACTTCGCTGGACATTAGTGTCACCGGTAGTTTCACCCACTGGTCACTGGCGAACACCACCGCCGACTTCGGTTCCGGCATCACCACATCTGTTACGGCGGTTCCCGACAACACTCACGCTACAGTTCATCTCGTGATCTCGCCGACGGCTGCGACAGGCAATCATGCCGTACGGATGATCACCAACCTGGGTGGCGGCGGGCAGGAGATCGCGGTATACACGATCGGTGCCGGTAACGGCACCCCGGGTTATTTCATCGTCGGTTCCAGCAGCGCCAGCATCGCTTCCGCGACGCCGACTGTTCCTGCCACCGTGCATCAAAACGACAGTGGGGACATCATCGCGATTGTCGGCAGCGGTACGCATTTCACGTCTGCCACTCCAACGATCTCATTCACCTGCGTCGGCGCTCCTGTGGCCTTCCAGGTGCTTGATGATCTGCACATCAACGCCACCATCAACGTGCCGAGTTTTGCCACCACCGGACCTTGCGGTGTGACTGTTACCACGGGCGGTGAAGTCGCGACGGGCACGAACCTGTTCAATGTCCTGCCTGGCTTGCCGGTGATCACCAACGTGAATCCGGCGTCTGCTCACCAAGGCGACACATTGAATGTGACCATCAACGGGCTATTCACCCACTTTACGGCGGCCAGCACTGTGGACTTCGGTACTGGAATTACCGTCAACGGTCCGCCGGTATCAGTGAACTCGACCTCGGTCACCTTCAACATCAGCATTGACCCGGCCGCTGCCACCATCGTCCGAAATGTTACGGTCACTTCCGGTATCGAGATGGCTTCGCTACACAACGCTTTCACGGTCCTGGCAGGATTGCCGCAGATCAGCAGCATTTCCCTTCCCAACGGACCACAAGGATTGACGCAGAACGAGCACATCATCGGCTTGTTCACGCATTGGACGTCTGCCAGCGTGGTTTCGGTTTCCGGTACCGGCGTGACGGTTGGCAATCCGCCGAATGCACCCGACAACTACAACCTGTACGTAAACTTCACTGTTGCCGTCGGCGCACCAGCAGGCCAGCGGACCGTCACGGTGACCACCGGTTCCGAGGTGGTGTCGCTGCCGAACGCCTTCACCGTTCAGCCTGGGTCCCCAAACCTCAGCAACCTGTCCCCGAACATCGGAGTACCGAACTCGAGCGTTAACGTCACCTTTACAGGTGTGTTCACGCACTTCGTCAACGGATCCACCACGGCAAACTTCGGGCCCGGAGTGTCGGTGAACGGCTCTGGTTATGGCAACGATGGACTCATCACGGTTTCTGACTCTACCGATGCCACCGCGACACTGACAATCGACCCCAATGCCACCCTGGGCGCGCGCAATGTCGTGATCACAACGCCGGCACCGCCGCTCTCGTCGGCAGAGACCTTCACGATACCAAATGGCTTCACGGTGCAAACTACGCCGTCAACGCCAGTAGTGTCTTCGATCAGTCCTTCGATGGGGCTCTCAGGGACCGTCAACGCGACGAACGTGCCGATCAACTCCAACATCATCCTCGTGTTCAACGAACCGATGGACAAGACCTCGATCACTGCAGCCAACGCCTTCATCACCGACTCAGTGACGCAGGGTGGATGTTGGGCAGCTTCTGGACTGCCGGCAACAGTGAGCGTGGATCTCTCCGGCCGCATTCTGACGATCAAGCCGACCAGTCTGCTCGGAGTGGGTCGGACCTTCTACCTGCAGTTGAACAGCTACAACGTGCCGAGCGGAACACCCACCATTCGCGATGCCTCCGGTACGCAGAACCTTGGACATTATTGCCAGACCTTCACCACCGGATTTGCGCAGGATCTTAGCGGTCCGACATTTATCACCGGCAACATTCCTGATGGGTCAACCGGCGTTCCCACCAACACTCACCCGATGGTCGGGTTCGACAAGCCCGTCGATCCGTCGACGATGTCTGGCTTAAGCATCGTCAAGAACCCCGGTTCCACGTCCGTACCTGGAACCTGGAGCTATAGCACCGACTACACGCAATACACGTTCACTCCTGCCTCCAACCTTTCGGCGAGCACCAGCTACACCGTTGCATTCAGCAGTACGCTCGCCGATTCAACCGGTCATGCATTGACGAACCCCGGCAGCTACTCGTTCACCACGGGCACCGGTTCCGACACCAGCGGCAACTCAATTGTGAGCATTACGCCGGTATACAACTCCACGGTTGCGACCAATCCGGTCCTTCGTTTCTGGACCGCGAAACCCATTAATCCGCTGACCGTCACCCAGATGTACGTGTACAACAACGTAACCGGTGAGTACATCTACGGCACGGTCACTCACTCTGCCGACTTCAAGATGTGGACTCTGCAATTGCCAGGTCCGCTTGATCCTTCGACTTATTACCGCTTCACCTCGTACTCGATGTACGACTGGGCAGGCAATTGCTGCCTGAGCTTCAACCAGTACTTCTATACGAACACGACGACCGATAACACTGGTCCGTCCGTGTTGTCGGTATCACCTCCGAACGGCTCGACGGGAATCGCCGTGAACTCGCCGGTATGGGTGCACTTCAACGCGCCGCTCGATCCCACGGCGGTTCCGACCAACGCCATTACTTTGAATGGAGGAACGGTTTCCGGCTCGATCGCGTTCGAATCCGGAGATTACAGCACCCTCATCTTCACCCCGTCAGCAAACCTCGCTACTTCAACCGTCTACAGCGTCGGTGTGTCTGGTGTGCAAGATACCAGTGGCAACCCGATGGCCCCGTTTGGCGGAAGCACGTTTACAACGGCGGCTTCTGCGACCGCGGACACCACCCACGGAACCGTAACGATTACTCCGACGGGAAATTCGGTGCCGGTGAACACAAACGTTGTGTTCCAGTTGAACAAACCCGTTAATCCGGTAACCGTGAATAGTTCCAGCATGCGGATCTATGACAGCACCATCGGCCACGATGTGCCGGGCCAGATTGCGATTTCGGCCGATCTGAAGACGCTGACGTTCGCTGCTACGACGAACTTTGCGTCGCAACACCAGATTTGCGTTTACAACGGTAACCCCAGCTACCTTTACGATCTTGCTGGTAACAACTTCAACTCTGCTTCGCTGTGCTTTACGACCACTTCCGCAGTGGACCTGACGGCTCCGACAGTTATCTCAGTAACGCCGCCCAACGCCGCGGCCGGAATCGGTCCTAACAACCCGGTCGTGGTCACCTTCTCGAAACCCGTCAATCCGGGTTCGCTTAACTACAACGTTGCAATGTATGTGGGCAGTGCCCTCTACACCAGCAGCTACAATCTCTCGGCCGATTCCACCACGATCTCGTTCAACACCGGCAATCTGCCGTATGGAACCACTTACACGGTTGTGGTGAGCCCGAACGTGACGGATCTGGCCGGCAATCATCTTGCGAGCCAGTTCATTTCTTCGTTCACTACCGCCCCGCAACCTGTAGTCTCGCGGCCTTCGGTGAATGTCATGCGTCCGGCCAGCGGAGCCACGGGCGTTCCGACAACCGCTTCGGTCACATTCTTCACCAGCGCTCCGATGAATCCAGCGACGGTCACCTCCAGTACTGTGCACGTCTCGCAGAATGGTGTATTGCTGAACGGGGCGATTGACCTCGCGGCGGACGATCAGGCGATTACCTTCACCCCTGCTTCCGGATTCACTCCTGGTGCGCTCATCCAGGTTTGGTTCACCAGCGCGGCCCAGGATGCCAGTGGGAATTCCTTGTATGACTTCTATGCCTCCTTCACGATCGCTCCGGATCTGAGCACCACTCCGCTCACGATCAGCAGTGTTGCGCCATGCAAGTACTGCACGGCGAACTACACGAACGTGCTGGAGGTGCTCTTCACCAAGCCGGTGAATCCAGCGACAGTCACCTCTGCCACCTTCTTTGTTCGCGATAGCAGCAACGTAAACCCCATCAACGGAACCCTCTCGTTCTTCGACAACAATCGTGGCGTCCGGTTTACGCCGAGCAGTCCGTTCCCGCAGAACAGCTACTACTATGTCTACCTCACCGGCTCGATCCAGGATACCGACGGTCTGAGCTTCAACGGCAGTTCCAGCAACTACAACTTCTACGTGTATACCAACAGCACCGCGGATACGGCTGCTCCGTTCGTCACGAACATGGCGCCGACCAATTCTGCGGGAAACATCGGCAGCAATGCCCTGGTGAGTGTCACCTTCAACGAGAATGTGGACACCCTCACTCTTGACCCGTCGAACGTCACTCTCTCGGGTCCGGGCGGCAACATTCCAGTGTCGCTGTCCTACAACAGCAATAACTTCACCCTGACGATTACTCCACAGGCTCCGCTGCCTGCCGGAGTCATCAATCTGCAGTTGAACGGCGTCAACGATTACTCCGCGAATCCGCTGAACCCGACTCCCTATAACTCTAGCTTTACAGTGATTAATGCCGCCGACTACAATCCGCCGTCGGTTGTGCAGACGAGTTGGATCAACGGGCAGCAGAACGTCCCGGTGACATCGAGCTTCTCGGTGATTTTCAACAAGCCTATAGATCTGCGCTCGGTGGTTTTGAACAATACCGTCTATTTACAGGATGCGACTGCTGGTTATCCCAACGTTCCAGTGACGCTCACCTGGAGCAGCGGGAACACCGTCCTACTGATCACGCCGACCGGCATGCTCAATGTCAATCACCAATATCGCGTTTTGATCAGCAGCCTTGCCGACCTGAATGGCAACGTCAGCGGCAATATTCTCAACTCTTATTTCACCACCGTTCTCACTGCGCTGAGCGGTGGACCAGTTGTTACCCAGGCTGTTCCCTCGAACGGTGTGGTGAACGTTCCGGCCAACTTCAAGCCACAGGTGGAGTTCGATCGGCCGATCCAGCAGACTGTGCTTAGCGGGGTAAGTTTGGTGAAGACGGCCGGATCCATCCCAGTGCCGATGTCACCGCAACTCAGCGCCGGAGGCACGATCCTGAGTCTTGTGCCGAACAGCATCCTCTCCCCCAACACTCAGTACACGATGACAATCACGGGAGTCGTGGATGCGGCGGGTACACCAATGGCTGGAGCAGTCTCAAGGTCATTCACCACCGGCCCAAGCATTGACCTGACAACACCCCAAGTCGTTTCCGTGACGCCGATCTACAACTCGACGGTGGGCACCAACCCGTTGCTGAAACTGGTGTTCAACAAGCCAATCAACCCGATAGCGGCGACCAACTACGCAATCTATCAAATCGGCATTGGCCGCTATGTCAATAACGTCAATCTGGTGTGGGCGCCCGATCTAATGAGTGTGGTATTTACCTACCCAGGCACCCTTGATCCAAATGACCGCTACTACTTCTATCTCAACAGCTTTGCGGATCTGGCCGGAAACACCGCGAGTTCCTCGACCCAGTACTTCTACACCGGCTCGGGCGTGGATAGCACGCCATTCACGGTAAGCTCGGTGAACCCGCCTGATGGGACCTTGGGGGTGCCCGTCAACCCGGCGATTTCTCTCCGATTGAACAAGGCGGTTGCACCGACGTCGATCGGCAACTCGAGTGTCACAGTCTCTGGCGTAGCTGGCACAACGGTTACCGCGTCTTCCGACGGTACCACGCTGACCGTCAAGCTGCCCGCATTGCTTGCGGCAAATACGGGTTACACAATCCAAGTCCAGCCGGGAGCCTTCACCGACGCTAACGGCAACAGTGTCGCCGCCTTCAGCAGTGCGTTCACAACCTCGCCTTCAGGACTGGCCGATACCAGTCACGGTGGAGTGAGCCTGACCGTTCCGTCCCCCGGTTCGACTGGCGTTCCGCTGAGCCAGGTGATTACGGTCACGTTCAGCAAGCCGTTCAACCCGGATTCCCTGTTGTCCAACAGCTTTGTGCTCTGCATCAGTGGCGATTGCAATCGCCAGATCGCTGGTACGGTCAACATCGTCGATGCCAATCATTTGAGTTTCACGCCAGCATCCAACCTGCCTCCAAACAGCACCATTGGCGTGTTCGTGTATCCGTTTACTTCCTACATAACGGATTTGGCAGGCAATCCCTTCGATAACCCCTATCTCTATAACGTGCAGTTCACAACTGCCAACGTCGCGGACAACACGCCCCCTGCGGTAACGAATATCACGCCGGCAAACGGTGCAACGGGAGTTGGGCCCTACACCACGGTGAGTTTGACATTTAACAAGTCACTCGATTCGAACACCGTTAATTCGACCAACTTTGCGATCTATCAGGGATCGACCAACCTGGGCGCGAGTGTAAGCGTATCTTCCGATCGCCGCACGGTTTACCTCAGCACAACTCTGCCGTTTGCGGCCACAGTCGACGTTTTTGCTAACACCGGAGTGAAGGATTATGCCGGCAACAGCATGGTCAATCCCTACATGGCGAGCTTCACTACGGAAACCCAGCCGTTGAGTTCCAACCCGAGCGTGATCCAGGTACGCCCAGGCAACGGCGCGCCGCTCAACAACGACATCACCATCTTCACCAACTCCCAAATCAGCTTGAGTAGCGCCCAGAATGGCGTTCTGGTTGCGCAGAACGGCGCCCTGATTCCCGGAACAGTAAGCCTGACTGCCGACCAACACGGCATCGTCTGGAGTCCACTCTCCAATTACTTACCTGGCGCCTATATCGAGGTCTGGGTCACGAATACAGTCACCGACCTCAACTACAACCCGGTCAACGCGTATTACTTTGCCTTCACCACTCAAGCGGCAGCATGCACAGCTCCTGCCGTCACGAGCTATAATCCAAGCCGTTACAGCAGCGGCTCCATTACCAATCCTGTCGTCGAAGTCCAGTTCTGTGAACCGCTCGATCCTAGTACCGTGACCAGCAGTTCCTTCATGGTGACTGTCGGCAGTGGCCCCGGTGGTGCGACGGTGCCCGGCACTCTAAGCCTCTACAACAACAACACCACGATTCGCTTCACGCCTTCGGCAGACTTGGCGACTTCGAACTACATCTATGTACAGTTGAGCAACGCCATTAAGGACATGGCGGCTAACGCCTTCGCTGGCGTCAGCTACTATCTCTACACGCAGCCGTCGTCGGTACATGACAACACGCCTCTTACGGTTTCGAGTGTTACTCCTACAAATGGTGCAACGGCGATCGGTGATAATGCTCCGATTCGCATCGTGTTCAGCAAGATTGTCGATAGCCTGACAATTACGCCGGGTACGGTGACCCTGAATGCCGGCGCTATCCCATACACTTACACCATTGGCACCCTCAACAACACGCAGACGGTGTTGACGCTTACGCCGTTGCAACCGCTGCCAGATAGCAGCACCGTTTCCGTACATCTGACGAGCGGTGTAACCGACTTGACCGGCGCGTCCGTGACCGCCTTCACCTCGAACTTCCAGACCGCCGCTGGCGCCGACTTTGCCGGCCCATCCGTCATCGCGATGAGTGTCGACAACGGAAATAATTCAGCGGTTCCTGTGAATACGTCTTTCAGCCTGAGGTTCGACACGCCGCTGGATCCCAGCACCGTGAAGGGAAATCCGAGCGGCGGTAACACGTGCTGCTTCTTCTACTACGATTCCTCCTGCCCGTCGGGTCAGTGCTATCCAGCGAGCACCGTAAACATCAGCTCCGATCTCCGTACGGTCACGATCGTCCCATCGTCGCCAATGACCGCGAGCAACAGCAATATGCGCTATTACTGGTACAGCACTACCGACCTCAGCGGCAACGGAATACAAACTGGGTCGCAGTTCTTCACGACCGGGCCAGGTTCGGATACGACACCGCCCTCAGTCGTGCAGTCGAACCCGTTGAACAATGCAGTCAACGTGCCGACGAACGTGGCGCCGGAATTGATCTTCAACAAAGCCGTTCGGGGCACCAGTTTGGGATCGATCACCCTGAATGGACTGCCGGTCTCAGCAGTATTGAACAATCCCGTATCGACCAACGATACGGTGGTGCGACTGGTTCCGATTACACTGTTGCTGCCGGGCACGACCTACACCGTCTCCGCCAGCGGCGTGCAGGATGTCGCGGGCAACACCATGTCCGGCACGTACAGTTTCTCGTTCACCACCGGGCTGAACTTCAACGTTAACGCGCCGGTATTCCAGTCTGCGACCGTAACGACCGCTACACCTGCGACCGTGCCGCTGCCACAGAACACCAACGTGTCGAATGTCTTAACGACGAATCCAACCTTCACGTTTACGTGGGACACGGCGCTCGACTATTCCAGTTTCCTGGCGGGAGCGGTCTGGCTGACCGACACGTCGAATACCCATGTCAACGTTCCAATCACATATACCTTGTCTTCCGATCAGAAGACCGTAACGGTTCAGGTAAACGGTACGCTTTCCAGCCTGACCTCTTACCGTATGTGGTTGGGATACCAGAACTATGCGATGAACTTAAGTGGAGTGCGCGACACGAACCAGCGTATGTTCCCATTTACAACGGCGCCGTAGGCGGTCTTGCTGGCAACGGCAGGTTCAGATAACACGAGCAGAATTCGGTGTTGACGAAGGCCGCCATGAAGTTCAGAGGCGGTGCTAGCGGTACAGATGTAGAGGCTCGCGGCTAACGGGTTTCTGCCGCCATAGTTGCCGATTGCCAAGCGTCGCGCTAGCGCAGCGAAAGATCGCCGATCAAACACTATGCCGGTTTGTATTTGCGGTCTGAATAATCCCATTGCGTTCTCGGACAAAACTGCTGCTGTCCATCTCGGCCGTCGAGAATAGAGTCGAGTAGCCGTCCGCGCGAATTTGTCTGCCTTCGAAGGTATTTGGTCCCATTGTTAGCCAGTCGCCTGGTGATGGCTGGCGTCGACCTTCGTACCGTGGCACAATTGATGGGTCACATGACGATCCAGATGACAATGCGCTATGAGCCCCTGGCTCCGGATCATCAGCTGAACGCGGTCGAGCGGATTGTGACGACGTCGGCCGGTGACTCAACAGAAATGGGGTTAAGCGCCTCGCACGCGAGCGGGTGCGAAGTACTTATCAGAGCTGAATGTGTGCGGGGATGGCGGAACTGGCAGACGCGCAGGTCTTAGAAGCCTGTACCGCAAGGTGTGAGGGTTCAAGTCCCTCTCCCCGCACCAACCGAATGGAGGCTGCCCGACTCATTCCACCGTTCGAAGTGTCACCGGTTTCAGTCGGAAGCCAGCTTCGAACCAACATCAGCACACTCCCCGGAGTCGCAAGTAAGGAGGAGCGCCGTGCAACTGATATTCACTCGCGAAGAACAGCAGTCCCTGGCGGAGGTTCTCGAAGAACTCTCGTTACGCGGCGAAGGTCCGGTTAAGATAAAGAGTTACGCCCTGCTCGACCGCGTGATCGCCCATAACTTCGGCATGGCCGCCGATGAACTCGAAGACCTACATGACATCCTCGCGGCGTACAAGAAGATGATGCGCCAACAGCTGACGACTGCACCGGCCGGCGACGCTGCACTGCGCCAGAAACAACAAATCCTCGACAAGATCATGGACAAGGTGACGGAAGCCTGCATGATGGTGTGAGGACAGAAGAATGTCTGTTCGGTGTTTTTCCGGTAATATCGTTCTTCGTCTTCAATCGGAAAATTTATGCCCAACATACCTCCAGTGCAGCCGCGCATTAAGCTTGTCAACGACGCCAACTACCGCGAGAACTACGCCAACAGCGTGCAGGTGCGCGTTAACGTGTGGGACTTCTTCCTTGCGTTCGGCACCATGCAGCCGGTCAGTGAACAGGAAGTGGAGATCCGCAACTTCCAGGGAATCTACCTCAGCCCGCAGCAGGCGAAGGCGCTGATGTCGATCCTGCAGCAGAACGTCACGAATTACGAGAGCACCTTCGGCGAGATCAAGCTCGATCCGCGCATGACCGCCGCCGGACCCATCAACTAGCTCATGCGGGGGACGGCGAAGGTCCTGCGCTTCCCGCCGGAG
>Ga0335069_10012496_pt1 | contig 11939 bp, 6 predicted proteins | sample Lox_Sample_11_FD_206714 | JGI IMG/M metagenome (GOLD analysis project Ga0335069, IMG submission 206714) | Soil microbial communities from Loxahatchee National Wildlife Refuge, Florida, United States - Lox_Sample_1.1 | ecosystem: Environmental > Terrestrial > Soil > Wetlands | place: USA: Florida...
AACTCAAACTTGGTGTCGGCGATCAGGATGCCCCGCTGCCGCGCATAGTCAGCGGCTTTCTTGTAGACGCGCAGCGTCAGGTCGCGAAGCTGTTCGCTCAGCTTGGGATCGACTATCTTGCACATCTGAGCGAACGAAATATTGATGTCGTGGCCGGTACTTTCTTTGGTGGCCGGCGTGAAAATCGGCTCCGGAAGCTGGTCCGACTCCTTCAGCCCCGCCGGCAGCTTGATGCCGCAGACGGTTCCGCGTTCCCGGTATTCCTTCCAACCCGAGCCGGAAAGATATCCACGGGCGACGCACTCCACCGGGAACATTTCTGCGCGCATGACCATCATGGAGCGGCCGCGGAGTTCGTCGGCGTGCGCCCGAACTTCGGCGGGATACTTGCTCACATCGGCGGTGACGAAGTGGTTCGGCACGATGTCTTTCAGGAAGTCGAACCAGAAAAGCGAAATCTGCGTGAGGACTCGCCCCTTGTGGGGGATGCCGGTAGCCAGCACATAGTCAAACGCCGAGATTCGGTCAGTCGCTACGAACAGCAGGTGGCCGGGGTCTAGATTGTAGACGTCGCGCACCTTGCCGCTGGCGTGGAGTTCAAGTTCAGGGTAGTCGGTTCGCAATACAACCGGATCGAGGATGCTGGGGCTCATATTTGAAATTTCACCGGGAGAAAACTGTCGCGTATTCTAGCCGTCGCGAAGAATTTGTCAACGCTTTCCGTCACAGGCCGTTGGGCGCGCCGCACGCCACCCGGCGGAAATGTGTTGACACATCCAGTGTAAGCGAGAAGCCGCGTCCGTAGCCGGATTTCGCGAGACGGCGATGTGGAAAAACTGAGGAAGGCTTTGGAAAAAAAGGCAGGGGATTCCTGCATTTGCGCAAGCAGGAAAACGCCGAGCGCGTCAACTATCTCTTTCAGATTTTTTTACGCCGCCCCGAACCTCACCGAAACCAGCTTCGAAACTCCCGGCTCCTGCATCGTCACCCCGTAGAGCACCGGCGCGATGCTCATCGTCTTCTTGCTGTGCGTAATAAGGATGAACTGCGTCTGGATGCTCATCTCGCGCACCAGTTCGGTGAATCGGCCAATATTAGCTTCGTCAAGTGGCGCGTCGACTTCGTCAAGAATACAGAACGGGCTCGGTGTGTACTGGAAGATGCCGACGAGCAGGGAGAGCGCGGTGAGGGCCTTCTCGCCGCCCGAGAGCAGCAGCACGTTCTGCAGCTTCTTGCCCGGGGGCGACGCCACCACGTCGATGCCGCTCTCCGTGCTGTTTTCGAGGTCGGTGAGCCGCATGAAGGCATTGCCGCCTCCAAATAGCTTGCGGAAAGTCACGCCGAAATTTTCGTTGATCTTGTGGAAGGCCTCCTCGAACTTCTGCCGCGAAACCGTGTCGATCTCTTTGATCGTGGCCGTCGTATTTTCGATCGCGTCGAGCAGGTCCTTGCGCTGGCCTTCGAGGAACTGGTGCCGCTCGGCGGTTTCCTTGTACTCGTCGAGCGCCATCATGTTGACCGGGCCCATCGCGTCGAGCCGCGTGCGCATCTCGCGGCAGTTCTGGTCCTCCGCGGTAAGTTCGTCGCCGGCGAGCGGCACAATTGTCGTGTCCGCCATCAGCAAAGTGCGCTCGGCCCCGAGTTCGTTCAGGCAGGTTTCGCCCATGTGCTGCAAATCGGATTCGAGCTTGGCAGCGGTGGCCTGCAATTCACCGCGGCGGTCGCGTCCGGAATCGAGCTGCTGGCGCGTGTTGCGCAGCAGTTCTTCAATTTCTGCTAGCCGCGCCCGCACCTGCTCCGATTCGCATTGCAGCAAGCCCTCACGGGCTTCGCCGGCATTCCGCTCAATCTCAAACTGGGCAAGCTGCGCCGCCAGTTGCTCATTTTCTTCTTTGCGGCGGGCAATCTCCTCCGTCGCCGAGGCCATCTGCTCCAGCAGAACCCGCTCGCGTTCGCGCATTTCGGCAACTACCGACTGAATGCGTTCCAGCAGCGTCGTCGCCGAACGATGGCGTTCTTCGAGCGCGGCCACGCGCGCCGCCCGCTGCGAAGTTGTCTCGGTGGCTTGGTCGCGACGCGACCGCAGTGTCGCCAACTGGTCATGGCTCGTCGCCAACTGCGCTTCCAACCCCGTGCGAGATTCCTCAACCGCCGTGAGGTCTGCCTGACGCGCACCGATCAAGGCATCGTGCTCCTGTCGCTGCTCTGCCAGCTGCTGCAGTTCGCGCCCGGCGACGTCAATGCGCTCGCGCACTCGAGTCATTTCGCCGTCCAACTGCTGCAGGAGATGGCTCGACGTCATGACCTGCTTTTCCGCTTCGCGCCGCTCGTCCTCAAGCCGGTCGAGCAGGGAAGTATGCTCCTTGATCTCGCGTCCCAGAGTCAGCGCGAGAATCTCTTTCTCCCGCAGCGCGCGCTCCAGATCTTCAAGCAAGCGCAGAACGTCGCGCAGTTCGCGCTTCATCGAAAGCGGCCCCTCGGTGCGCTGTTTGCCGCCTGTGACCGTCACGTTGTGGAAGCACTCTCCGGTCTGCGAAAGGAAGAACGCATCAGGGCTAGAGAGCGCGAGATTGCGCCCCAGGGTCGCGTCGGGAACGATGTATCCATTCCCAAGTTTTGGGAGAATCACCTCGAGCGACTTGCCAAATCCGTTGAGCACTCGGATCGACTTCTTCAGCGGCAGCACCGAATCATCCGCCGGCGCGTAGTGCGCGCTTTCATCGGCCACAAACGAGAACTTGGCTTGCGAGTCCTCGGGGTGAACGAGAAAAGTTGCCCGCCCATCCACATCGGAACGGAGCAAACGCAATCCTTCATCGGCAGCATCCCAGCTCTTGACGACGACGTAGTTCAATTCGTCGCGTAAAAAGTCTTCCACAACACCCTCGTAGCGCGGATCGACTTCGAGGAAATCAGCGAGCACGCCCGCCGGAGCATGTCCTCCCTGCAGCGCGCCCGACTGGAACAACCGCCGCACCGACTCGGTCGAGTAGCCATGCTCGGCGATGACCGCTTCCAGCGATCCTTTCTTGCCGAGCGCCGTCGCATATTCCGAACGAATCGAATCGAGGTGCCTCTTGGTTTCGCTCTCCTGATGCCGCTTTTGCTCGACTGCACTGCGGAGGGCAACAATCTCCGAAGCCAGTCCGCAGGCCCGCTGCGAGACGGTTTCAAACTCAAGCGCGAGCTGACCACGCTGCCCGCCGAAAGTTTCCGACAGCGTGGTCGCGGTGCCAATCTCGGCGCGAAGCTTCTGCTCTTCGCGATCCAGGCTTGCCAGCCGTTCCCGAGCCTGCGTCAACTGATTGCGCAGCTCCGAGGCATGACCCACCGCTTCCAGAATTGACGCGCGGAGGTCTTCCTGGCCATATTCCAATGCGGCGAGATCCGCAATCGCGCTGGTTGCTGCCTGCTGGCTCGCCGCCAACTCCTGCTGCGCCAGCGCCAGGTCGGCGGCAGCGGAATCGAGCAGGCCCTGGTGCTCCGATAGTTCGGCTTCTAACGATTGCAGCCGTTGCTGTGCCTGCGCGACTTCGCCTTCGGCCGAGGCCATGCGCGCAACCAACTCCAGCGACCGCTCTTCATTGGTGCGGATCCGCGCCTTGCCGCGGTCCCCTTCGAGCGCGATTTCATTCAACCGGTCCCGATTCTCCCGTGCTTCGGTCTCAATCGCGTAGCCGCGCTGTGTACGTTCGGTATGCTCCGAATCCAATTGCTGCGCACTCTCGCTGAGTTGCCGAATCTCTTCGCCCAGTTGGTGCACTTGCGAATCGAGCGAGACACGCTCGGCTTCCATTTGCGTGAACTTGCTCGCGAGCACGACGCGCAGCTTGGCGCGCATCTCATCGCGCAGACGACCATAGCGCTCAGCTTTGCTGGCCTGCCGCTTCAGCGAATTCATCTGCCGCGTGACTTCTTCGAAAATATCGTTCACCCGGTTCAGGTTCGTTTTCGCCTCTTCCAACCGCGCCTCGGCCAGCCGCTTCTTGGTCTTGAATTTCGTGATGCCGGCAGCCTCTTCGATAATCGCCCGCCGATCCGTCGGCCGGCTGCTCAGGATCTGCCCGATACGCCCTTGCTCGATCAGCGCGTAGGACTCCGGCCCAAGCCCTGTGCCCATGAACAGTTCCTGAATGTCGCGCAGGCGGCAGAGCTTGCCGTTGAGCAGGTATTCGCTGTCGCCGCTGCGGAACAAGCGTCGCGTGACACCAATCTCGCCCGCGTGCGCAGGCTGCTGGTTGAATTTGCGGCGGCGAATTTTAAGAACAACATGCGGCTGAACGACCTGTACACCGGCAACGGTCGCGAGTTGCGGACCTTCATTCGCAGCGGCTGCATCAAGCTCTGCATTTTGCCCGCTTTCGCCCGCAAGTTCCGCAGGGGTTGCTGAGGCGGTAGTTTTTCCGCCCTCGGCGCTGACGGCGTGGGGAGCTTCCACCTCTTCGGTCTTCCCCGGCTGCGCTTCCTCGACTGCCAGCTCGGTTTCCTTGGCGGCCTGCGCCCGCAGCTCCGCCTCATCCCAGTTTTCTTCGACGACATCGTCCTGAATTTCAATCTCGGTCGGTGCGTTCGAATCCGTGCCGCTATAAACTTCCGGATCAATCAGCGTCAGCGTGACTTCCGCCATCCCGGTAGGATTGCGGTCGCGCGTGCCCGCAAAAATCACGTCTTCCATCCGCGACCCGCGCAAAGTCTTTGCTGACTGCTCGCCCAGCACCCACGAAATCGCGTCTGCGATATTCGACTTTCCACACCCGTTCGGACCGATGATCGCGGCGATGCCTTCGCCGTGAAACTTCAGTTCGGTCCGGTCGCAAAACGACTTGAATCCCAGAATTTGCAGCTTCTTGAGTTTGAGCAAAGTCACTCCTTACAGGTGTGGCAACGGGGAATTGCCCCGCCCCGGCACTGGCATATCTGCCAGTGAAATCTGCGTGTATGGGCGGAAGCTTCCGTCCGCGTACGCGTTTGGCTGGGACACTGCACTGGGGTACTGCACAACGACCCTGCAACTCCGTAAGATGCCCTCGCCGGGGGTTACTGCCGAGGTTCCTCCGGATTGCAGACCGTCACCATCCCCCGTCCAGATGAAGGCAAGGTGAACACGTTGAAGCAACTTTAATGTCGAAGCAGGGGATGCGTCAACAACTAAAACACTATATATGGGGGACCTCATCCCAACACTCCTTTTAGTTGCACAGACACTGCAGCAATTGGACGTAAATCACTGGTGAGAAAAGGAAAGGCGGGAGAATCGCGAGAGCTGTGCCTACTCTACTGCGATTCGATACCCGATGCAATGCACACTCGTGGCCTCGCGCTGCCAGCAGGGCATCCGGTGCACGATTTGCCCATTCGTTCCTACGGTCAGCTGTAGCCCTAATCGCGCTAGCTCATAGGCACGGGCTCATAGCTGGGTTGCGGTTTTGCCCATGTCCCTTGCTCCGCCAACTCCTGGCGAACCGCGGGACGTTCCTTCTGCGCATAGATCCAGAGATGCCATCCCCAACGTGCAGCTAGAACGTTTTCCGCCCATTCCGGAAGCAGATTGCCGATTCCGGGCAGCCACCTCGGGTTCCAAAACATCACTTTGGTTCGCACGCTGCCGAACTGGCGAAACATTTGCTTCGCGGAATTTCTAGAGAATACCTGGGAGAGCGGATTGTCCGCCCCATCGGTATTGCGATTGAGCACATTTTGCATGTCGAGGTACGACCGTAGATCTTCCCGGCTCATCTCGGCGTGGTGCTGTAACTCCTCGATGCTCTCCCCAAAAATCCGGCTGGCCAGACGAATGCCCGCCTCGGAGGTGAACAGTAGCGCGCGCAGCCGGCGCACAATTTTCAAATTGATCTGGTAGTTGAACGAGTTGCGGTAATACAGCATGATCATCGCCCGTCCGTTCGGAGCCAGCACCCGATGCACTTCGCGAATAGTCCTTGGCGTGTCCGGCGTGTGGTGCAGCACCCCATGGGAATAGACAAGATCGAACGACCCATCGGCAAAGGGAAGATTCTCCGCGTCGCCCTGCACAAAGGTCCCCTTCAAATTGGCCAATTGAAAGCGCCGTTGCGTGACGCTGACCGCAGCATTGGTCAGATCGACCGCGGTGTAGTGAGCCCCCGCCCGCGCGAATCGTTCCGCTTCGCTTCCACATCCGCATCCGATTTCGAGCACGCGCAGGCCCTGCATTTTCTCGAAGCCTACCGCCTCCAGCAGTTGCGAATGCACCTTGTACCGGTGCTCATCGAGCTGCTGATAGAACTCGGGGGTTCCCATGGCCTCATCCGTGAACCATGAGTCGCAGGGAGCCTTCTCCCAGAATCTCTGGACTTGTTTCTTGACTGGAGAAAGGCCCAGTGCAGATGAGGGCTTAAAGTCTTCGGCGGTCGCGCCCCAGCACTCTCCCTTTTTCGACGGCTTGGTCGATGCGAACGAAGAGAATGGAAGAGCGCCGTGGTGAATCGGTTCTGCGGCACAATACATACAGCCTCCTGAAAGTAATGGCTATCGGTCCTTAACCTTTTGAGAAGCGGCCTATTTCGGCGTCTGCCTGCAAAGGACTAGATCTCCTTTGCCTGCGAACGAGGGGCTTTCCAGGGAAGGGGTGAAGCGAAGATATTCAGCGGCGGAAGATTTGGTGGAGGACGGTCAGGGATTTGCCGTTCGACTGTGGCTTCTCGGTCTCCTGCTCAGTAACACGTCGAGGAGACTGCGGCACTTTTGCAGCGACCGATGAATTGGACTCGGCCGCGCACTCATCGCCAACGATGTGGGTGAGGGCAGAGGTTGCCACGGAGGAACATGCCTCGGCCTCAAAAACCGGCGTTTCCGATTCATCGAACGATGTTTCCGGTAGGTCTGGCAATGGGATGGAACAGAACGCGGCCAGCGCGATGCCGAACAACAATGCGGCGATCTTCAGAATACCCATGAGCTGACCTTCACAGTCTAGCCAGCGAATTCTTGGGATGACACTATAGGCCACGCCGTTTGTTTTGTCACAAGAAAAAAGAGGCGCGGTGGAACGCGGCGTGACGAGATCTCTGGTAGCGCCGGCGTCTTGCCGGCTGTTCGGCGGGGCCCCGCCCGCCGCTGCAAAGATTTGCACGTTCGCGGGCGGGTCGCTTACACCATCTCCCGCACCGCCCGATACGCCTCATCCATGGCGGTATCTGTCTCGGCGGAAGCCCCGGCATCGGAGTTCGCGATCGCAATCCGCCCGAACTTCTGCCGGCCCACCACCCACGGCTCCTCACCCTTCTTCCACTCCGGGTCGAACAGCGGATTCGGACCGAAGGAATACCCGTGCGCCCAGCGATTGACGGTGATTCCCTTGATGTCGCGGGCAGGATCGAAACCGCTCGCCCCGAGCATCGCGCCAAGCTGCTCGCGAATCTTGCGCTCGAAGGTCGCAAACTGTGTCCCAAGGAGTTGAGCGCGCCCCGCTCGATTCTGGTCCCGCGCCGGCAGCCCGGGCTTGCACGGAGTCCGCAGCATGAATAACACCATCGGCTCTTCCGGGTTCGACGGGAACTGGTAGCCTCCCATGCTCACCGGAAAGTCCAGTGCCGTAAAACAGTGGTAGCTTCCCGGCGAAACGATCTGATGAATTCCCAGCTTGTGAAAGCTCGTCCAGTTCGCGATCGCGACATGCGTATATACGAGCGGAGCTTTCACCAGGTAATGCAGCGCTTCTCTTTGCTTGGCCGGCATTTCGGGGCACAGATAAGGAATCATCGTGTTGTAGCAGGCGAGAATGCAGTGTTTGGCGCGCACGGATTGCAGCTTCCCATCGCGCTCGTAGGCGACCTCCACCTCACTCGCGGTCTTCGCCGGACCCACGTGCCCTACATGAACCACCGTACTGTTGAGCCGAATACGTACATCTTGCCCGGACCCGTCCAGCTTCGAATAGTCAGTTGGTGCCATGACTACGTCGTCCATCGTTTTGCCCGGAATCGATCCCGGCACCAGCGCCCGTACCAGCAGCCGCACGATCGACGCGTTCCCATCGGGAAAGTGAAAAATGTAAGGCTCGCTCTGCCGCCCGCCGCCTTCTTCGCTGCCCAGCCCGAGTCCATCGAGTCCTGGATAGCTGATGGCGCCGTAGTCGTCGCCCGCCTCGAAGCACGCATAGGCAGGCACAGCATCAATCCCCACCGCGAAGAGATCATTCGTGTAAGACTGAAAGAAGGGAAGTGCGTCGGGCGTGACCTTGCAGATCTCGGTCAGAAACTTGGCGTAGCTGGTCTTTGTTAGCCGCGCAATTTTCTGCTCGCGACTAAGACCCGCCAGATAATCTTTCTTCTCCGTATACACGCGCACAATGTCGCGCTTCACGTTCTCTGCCAGCGGAGCATTCGCCAGAAACTCCGCCCAAGGAGTTTTCCCCATTCCCGGCGCCAGTTGATCCTTGCCAAAAGTCTCCTTGTCGTAGAACATCGCCGTGCCAAGCTGGCTGTAGAGCTTGCGATCAAACAACTGGTAGAACCGCTTTACATCGATCCCCAGATCAACAAGCAATCCCATCGCGACCTTGCTGTATTCCGACGGCCGCTCGATTGACATTGTGCCGCCATGCGCCAGCAGAGTCCGGTCGCCGACTTTGAACTCATTGCGTTTGGCATGACCGCCGAAATCGTCGTGATTGTCGAGTACCAGAATGCGCGCGCCGCTTTTCCCAGCCGCTTTCACCTTTCGATAGAAGTACGCCGCCGCCAGCCCGCTGATGCCGCCGCCTACCACAACCAAGTCGTAGCTCTCCCCGGTGCTCTCCGGTTTCCCATCCGCATTCCACGCGTCGCCGTTGCGCAGCTTGTGCGCGTAGGTGAACGTACCATCATGATTCCCGCGCATGCCGGTCAGGGCGGGAGGGTAGTAAGCAGCCGCCTTCTCCGGTGCGACCGGCGCATCGCCAAAAGCCAGCGCCGCTGGGGAAAGCGCCGCGCTTCCGACCGCGACGGCTACGCCATTCAGGAAGTCCCGCCGCGTAATTGCCCGATTCATGCCCAGTTCTTGATCGTTTTTCATAAGGGTCCCAAACCGCCGACGATTATAGCCCCCAGTCGGGCACTTTCTAAGCAGCGCAAAATACTGTACCTTTTACCCTCAAAGCCGGAAGAACTGCAGGAAAACACCGGCAATCGCTGTGAGGTCTTTGCTTTGTTGGGGGACTCCAGGTGTCGAACCCAACCGCCACGTTGTCTGCGGGAGATCTGATCGGCAACTACAAAATCCTCGGCCTGGCCGGCGCCGGGGGCATGGGAGTGGTCTACCGCGCGCTGGACCTTCGCCTGGAGCGCACCGTCGCGCTCAAGTTTCTTCCTGAGCATCTCGTCTCCAAGCCCGAAGACCGCGATCGCTTCCTCCGCGAGGCCCGCACCGCTTCCTCGCTCGACCACCCCAACATCGGAGTCATTCACGGTCTCGAAGACCACAACGGCCGCGCCTTTATCGTCATGGCTTACTACGAAGGCGAGACGTTGTCGCGCAAACTTCTGCGCGGGCCGCTTCCCGTTCCTGAAGCCGTCAACATCGCCATCCAGATGGCCGAAGGCCTCGCCGCCGCGCATGCCGGCGCCATCGTACATCGCGACATCAAGCCCTCGAACGTCATTGTCACCCAGCGCGGCGTCGTCAAAGTCGTCGACTTCGGTCTCGCCCGCCTGGCCTCCTCCACCGGCAGCACGCAGAGCATGAGTACCGCCGGCACCATCGGCTACATGTCTCCCGAGCAGTCCACCGGGCAGGCTGTCGATCAGCGCACGGACATCTGGGCGATCGGCGTGGTCCTCGCCGAAATGCTGACCGGCAAGAATCCCTTCCAGCGCGAGACGCCGGCTGCCACCATTTTTGCCATTCTCAACGAGCCGCCTCTCCCCATGGACGAAGTTGTGCCCGTGGACTTGCTGCGCGTCATTTATCACGCGCTGTCCAAGGAGCCGGAGACGCGCTACCACAGTTGCCGCGAAATGCTCGCCGACTTGCAGGAATTCCGCAACCAGTTGGATCCATCCGCGGCCGTGCCGCGCACAGGTTCTTCGCCAGCGGCCCGCGCTCTGGCTGGTCCACGCTCCTCCACGCTTACCGCGAAAGAGCTGCGCAAGCAGATCGAGCAGGCCTCCCGCCCCATGTGGGGCGCGGCCGTTGCGCCAACTCCGCGGTGGCAGAAATGGGCGCTTGCGGGCAGCGCCGTTGCCGTTGTGCTCGCGCTGCTGTCCTTCATGCCTGCGGTGCGCGATCGGGTTACGGGATTGTTTGCGCGCGAGGAACAGCACATCGCGGTGCTGCCCTTCGAAAATGTCGGCAACGATCCAGCCAACGAAGCCGTCTCCGCCGGACTGATGGACTCGCTCGCCAGCCGCCTGACGAATCTGGAAACAGAAAAGCAGTCGCTTTGGGTGGTGCCTGCGAGCGAAGTGCGCCGCCAGAAAGTCGTCGATCCCACGGCGGCTCTGCAGCAACTCGGCGCCACCATCGCCGTCGAAGGCAGCCTGCGGCGCGAAGGCCAGAACATCCACATGACGGTCAATCTGGTCGACACAAAGAAGATGCGCCAGATCGGCTCGATCGCCCTCGAAGACCGCGATTTCTCCACGCTCGAGGACGAAGCCGTAGCCCGCGTCGCCAAGCTCATGCACATCGAGGCCACGCCCGAGATGCTGCGCGCTTCCGGTGGCGCCGTCAGCGGCAACGCCTATGAGCTTTACCTGAAGGCGCTCGGATATACGCAGCGGTACGACAAGGCAGGAAACCTCGACCTTGCCATCGATGCCCTGAACAACGCGATCAAAGCCGACCCGAGATTTGCGCTCGGCTACGCGCAAACGGGAGAAGCCTACCGGCTGAAATACCAGCTCGACAAAGACCCGAAGTGGATTGATCAAGCGCTGGCGAATTGCAAGAAGGCAAGTGAGCTAAATGACCACTTGCCGGCGGTGTACGTGACACTCGGCCGCATCCATCGCAATGCCGGGCAATACGACCTAGCCTTGCAGGAATACCAGCGGGCGTTGCAACTCGACCCACGTAACGCCGATGCCCAGATCGGACTGGCTGCATCTTACGACAGTGCGGGGCGAACTGCCGATGCCGAGGTTGCATACCGCAAGGCTATTGCTCTTCGCCCTGACTACTGGGATGGCTACAACTACTTCGGGAATTTTCTGGCGGATCACCAACGCCAGGACGAAGCTATCGCACAGTTCAAAAAGGCCATCCAGTTAACCCCGGACAATGCAGCTTTGTATTTGAATCTAGCCGCAGTTTATATCGACAAGGGAGACGCCGATTTTCCAGATGCTGAACAGGCACTCCGGAAATCGATTGCGCTGCAACCTAGTTATCCTGCCTATACGAATCTAGCGTACCTCTATATCCAGGAGAAGAAGTACAAGGATGCGGCCGAAATAGGCGAGAAAGCTCTACAGCTCAGTGACAAAGACTACCTAGCCTGGGGTAATCTTGCGCTCGCCTATGAGGGTTTAAAAGACAAGGAGAAGGCGGGCAAGGCCCGGGATCGAGAAATAGCCCTTTTGGAGCAGGCCGCTCAAACGAACCCCCGCGACTCCTCAGTGCAAGCCACCCTGGCACTGCTCTATGCGGAAAAAAATCTCCGAGAGAAGGCAATTTCTCGCATACAATCAGCGCTCGTCCTGTCACCGGACGATGCTGGCGTTCTGGAGACCGTCGGCGAGGCGTATGAAGTACTCGGCGATCGCTCAAAGGCGCTGCTATATATCGAAAAGAGCGTAGAGAAAGGTTACAGCCCTGCGACCCTCAAGAATATTGACAGTTTGCGGGGCTTGTTGTCCGATCCAAACTTTCACTTCAAGGGGAAATAACTGAACTCACTTCAACAAGGAGCCAACTATGGCTACACAACGCGTCACCCCGTTCCCGGAAAATGTTGCCGGCCAATCCATCTCCATTGGCTA
>Ga0335069_10012498_pt1 | contig 11937 bp, 18 predicted proteins | sample Lox_Sample_11_FD_206714 | JGI IMG/M metagenome (GOLD analysis project Ga0335069, IMG submission 206714) | Soil microbial communities from Loxahatchee National Wildlife Refuge, Florida, United States - Lox_Sample_1.1 | ecosystem: Environmental > Terrestrial > Soil > Wetlands | place: USA...
CGCTATCTTTCTTCTCTCGCTGCTGCCTTCGGCAGCGAGAGAAGAAAGTAGAGATTGCCGCCAACCACAACACGGAGAACCTGAATGACTGATGTTACCATTCCCCAACGCTTGGCCCAAGAGGCTGCTGAGGTTGAAAAGGCCAAGAAGCTCAATTGGGACAGGCTGGACATGAAGCTCCAGTATTCCGGTAAGGTCATTACCTTGCCGCAAGACCCCGCAAAGATGCCGCTGAAGGAAGCGATCAAGACGCTTCAGCGCTTCGAAATGCAGGAGAATACCGAGGTTCGAGTCCACGAGGTCATCGATGCCTATCCACTGGATGCGGCAGTCGCCTTCGTCAAGGCGATGCAGCGTCTTTACGGTTGGGCTTCGCCGGTCGCTACCCCCGGCTTCTTTGGCTCTCAGCCGCCAGCTTATATTGGCGTCAAGGTCGGTAAGAACAAGGAAGATGTGATTCAGTGCCCTGTCGGCAGCTTTATACTGCCCGGCGTCAGCCGTCCTATCGAAACCGGCATCTATAATAACGGCACAGTATTCGTCATCCACGGCGTCGTTCTCCAGAAAGAGAAACAGGTTATTCTCGAACTGGCGACTGAAACCCGCCGTATCGTGGAAGCCGAGAGCATCTACAAGGGTAAGGCTGTTCGCATTACCCTGAACAACCATGACGAATTCTCGGTCCAAACGCCGCCCGAGTTCATGGATACCTCATCCGTGGACGAGAGCAGCTTGGTGTTCAACGACGACATTACGTCGCAGATCAACACCAATATCCTTGTGCCGATCAAGCACACGGAACTTTGCAAGAAGAACAAGATTCCGCTGAAGCGCGGCATCCTGTTGGAGGGTCCCTATGGTACTGGCAAGTCGCTTACGGCAGCCATGGTGGCTCGTGTCTGCGAGGACAACGGTTGGACCTTTATCCTTCTCAATCGGGTACAAGGCCTCAAGGCTGTCTTGGAATTTGCTAATCGTTTCAAGCCAGCGGTTGTATTCGCTGAAGATGTGGATCGCATCGCAGCAGACCGCGATGAGGCGATGAACGATCTGATTAATACCATCGACGGCGTTGTCTCCAAGCGTAGTGAGATCATGACGGTTCTGACCACGAACCATGCCGATAGGCTCAACCCGGTCATTCTTCGGCCGGGTCGCCTTGACGCCGTGATCTCCCTGAAGGCGCCGGATCAGGAGACGGTCAAGAAGCTGCTGGCATTCTACGCTGGTAAGCTATTGCCTGCCAATGCTGATCTGTCCGGTTCTGCACAGGAATTGGCGGGTCAAATCCCGGCATCTATTCGGGAATGCGTCGAACGTGCCAAGCTTGGCATGATCGGTCGCGGTGACAACAAATTGTCTGATCACGATATCCTGATCGCTGCTCAGACGATGAAGAACCATCTTGCCTTGCTCAATAAGGACAAGACGGTTAAGACCGAGGCCGAAACCTTGGCAGAAAGCCTCCGCAAGGTCGTTCAGAACGGCTCTGGGGAGAAACTCGCAACGATTAGCAAACAGATCGAACAGATTCACGACCAAGTTTGCTGACCAGCTCCGTGTGGCGTCCTAAAGCCCCTCCCCTGCCAATAGGACGCCGCTTCTCTCCCGGCCCCAGTCATGGGGTCGGGGGCGGAGTTATCCAGTTATACTATAATCGCAAATATAGTATAACTCGATGACTCTTGCGGGTATGGCAGAATGGCCATGCAACAGCCTTCCAAGCTGGATATCCGAGTTCGATTCTCGGTGCCCGCTCCAAGTTCCACGGACGGGGAAGTGAAAGCCCCAACGCTCGCTAGTACTTCAGGTGGTTTCCGGCCGGAACCATATCGGAAAGTCAGACGCCAGCGGTAGGTTCGCCTTAGATAGCTTGCGACTATCCCGTGGTTAAATTATACGAGGTTGCCGGTGAGCCCACGCATAGACCCGGCACGATCCCCGGAAGGTTCATAGCGCGTGGACGTGCCTTCCGGGGAAGTATAACGTCGTGGTGGTGTAACGGTAGCACAAGGGTCTCCAAAACCCTTAGTCTAGGTTCAAATCCTAGCCACTTCGCCATTGGTCAGTAGCTCAGCGGTAGAGCGGGGTGCTGTTAACGCCTAGGTCGCAGGTTCGAATCCTGCCTGATCAGCCATTATGGCCATCTACAGCCCAGCAGATGTAAAGGATCGAAACAATATGGCCTCGGGTCTACCGGTGGGGTAGGCGCAGGGGCTTTCCTGATTACGCGCGGGCGCGGCTTGGGCGTGGGAGCAGGCGCAGGCGTCACACATACAGGCGGGGCTGTTACCCGCTCTGTAACAATCGATTTGGGGATATCAAATATCGATGTGTGGCGCTTTCCGGACCAATAATAGAAGGCCCCATAGGCGACAACTAGAGCAATAAGAGCGCCAACAAGAGCCTTCTTCTTGCGCTCCAATAGGAGATAAAGCAGGGCGAAAACAATCACCGCGCCAAATGCGGTTGATGCCGCAGTCATGACGGAATTGTTAAACATAAGTCCTTGAAGGACTATATTGCTGCCCATTTAATCCCCCCGTGCCCTATCCTATTATAGCACAGACGCTTAATAGCGTGTACCCTTCTGGCGACCGATAGCCCATAAAAACCTATGCCAGCCCCACCAATAAGGATTAGAGAACGAATCTCGCACAACCGGCAACATCAATCCTTGTCCTTTTTAAAGTCTGAGTGGCGTCTGGCGCCGCCGGTAGCCTTAGGATCGCGGAATACCTGAACCTCTAATTTACCACCATCATTGATTCGATAATTGACACGGTGTACCAATCCACATCCGCAACATTGATCCCTATTGTCCCGCCAGTTTACAGGTATCCATTCACCGTCCGTCACCTGATAATAGCCGCCCTTCGTATATTTCTCCTTGTCTATCTTCTTGGTCATAGGAAGCGGGTTCCGATTTCTTCAGATAAACAATCCAAGAATAGAGGGTTTCTACACTGTCTTTGGCATGGCCAATCCCCACATTACAGTGGTGGCACAATATACCACGAACTCGCCCGGTCTTGTGACAATGATCTGTGCTCCACCCTTTCTTGCTGTTTGGGGATGGGGAACCGCAGGCGGCACAAACAAATCCTTGTGCGGCAAGCATCCCCTCATGCTCCGCAATCGTCATATTATATTTGGCCGCAAGGAACTTCTTGCGGTCGTATAGCTTCGCCTTATCTGGGTTGGCCTTCAGCCAAGCCTTGTTTTTATCCTTATATTTCCTGTGCTTAGCTCTCCTGCGTTCTATTTGATGCCAGTTATTCTTGTTCTTCTCATACCAAACTTTATTTGAGGCTCTTGAACACTCACGACATCTGCTTTGATATCCGCTTGGGGTCGATACACTCTTACTAAATTCAGCCAATGACTTCTGTGTCTTGCATCCAGAACAATTCTTTAACATTTGAGAACTTTACCTCTCCAAAGAAAAGAATCCTCTGAATATTTCGTGGCAAGCTCTGGCCAAAGTAGGCTTCCCTCCTTAAATGTCAAAATACAAAAAGCGCTTACCCAATTTTTTGGATTTCCTTCGCAATACTCAAAGGCCGGATGATTTGTCTCAGCTAGACACCCCGTATCGACACCCCATCTCGTTCCACGATAATCTGAAAACGCCCTTACCATAGCTGAATGTAAATGGCCGGTCACAATTGTTTTACCGGAATGGAGAGTATTGCTATAAGTTGCATGTATCCCTCCCTTAAATCTGTGCTTGACAACAACATCATCATTAATCTCGCAACTCCATCCTCTTTGCCAACAGGGGTTAAAGTGGTCGTGGAGATGTACACCTTTTAGGTTTTTATATTCTCTGGCTATTTGAGCCAATCGCGATTCTAGCCGAATATCGTGATTTCCAGCCATCCATAATTTATGGCACCCTCTAGGTGCCGCTTGTTCAATCTCATGTAAATGTAATTGGGCTGCCTCGATTTCCTCCGCTGGAGAGGGGGTGCTCTCCCAATTCATCGGTGGATGACGACTTATTTGAGGAAAATCAAGCACATCCCCATTAAGAATTACAGCAGCAGGTTTTAGCTCTTTACAAAATTTCTTAAAGGCCCGAAGCATTGTCGATTCGGCTCCCGGCCATATATGCAAATCACTCCCGACGAGGACGATTCCGTCCTGTATGTCTATCTTGGGAGGACTACCCATTGCCGCGACTTATTTCCTGAATGGCTCTCCAGATTCGTTCCTTCTCCTCCTCAGCCTTGACAGGATCAATCTTCTCTAGCTCTGCTATCTTGTCAGCAGCTTGTTCCTCTAGCTGCTTAACATCCTTGCCGGTATAGATCATCGTCAAACAGGCTTCATTGAGAGCTTTGGTAGCCATCATTTCTTGGTATTCTGTTACAGCTCCCAAAACATCATCCCATATATAACCAATCTCAACGTGCTGATTATAATCGTCACTCATGTTCCAGCTCCCGGCATAAAACAGCGTATGCCCTTCAATTCTCCATTAAGATAAAACGGCCAAACCATGGCCGGACCATCGCGATTCGGTTCGTCTACAACCGCATCAGGCGGGACATCAACCCATTGACCGCCCAGACGAACGCGATAATGACCATCCTTGGCATCCCAGTCTACGTCGCCCAGAACGGTCCCATCATGACCTGAACAACAAAGACCACCCTTCTTGCTGTGGAGGCCCATGAACCATTGATCGAGATCAGGACGGGCTGGATCATGACCTAGGGCTGGCGTTGTGAATGCCAATAAGACGATCAGCAAGAGATATCTCATACAACCTCAATGCTTAGTGAACAAAAACAGAAAATACCCCAGAGCACCCGTTATCATAAAACCGACTATTGTGGCAAATCCCCTGCGTCTTGCAAGGTCCATACTGACGCGCCAGCCCCTTAGATGCTGGAAATCTTTCTGGAATTCAATCAATTCTTTCGGATCGGTGGCATTTATCCCCAAGACAAGGAACAGGCGGTTAATCACCCGCTCTGCCACCTTCTCTGCAATCTGCTCGATGCCATCATCTTCAGAAACCATTTTCGCTCATCCATTTCAGGGTCTTATTGATGGTATGAACTGACATATTGAGATCGATTCTAATCTGCTTTTTATGCCCCTTTTTCAAACAGTTAGGGTTTGTCTCCATATAGGCCGAGAGGCGCTGGACATTGTATTCCATATTGCGCTCTGCCTCACGAGCGGCATGAGCCAGCCTTGCTGGTGTCCATTCATAGGACTTTTGGGCTTCCGGATAGCCCATCAAATGACTACCCTGCCTGCTGTTCTCTACGGCAGACATAGCTTGCTCAATCTTGGATTTTTCCGTCATGTTCTCCTACCTTTTTATGCCCTGTATGATTTTGGCTACGTTTTCTGCCCCTCTCTTGCCAAAATAAGAGAAGACAATGAGATTCGTGGTTGAGGTCATCCAGCCCTGATGAAGATTGGTTGTTCCTAGCCCAAGGATGGTATCCCAGACAACAATTTTTGCGAGTAGAAGGGCGGTAATATAGCCCATGATTTTGTCTGGCTCGTACCAATGGCCAAGCTCGGCTATCCGGTATTGGGTGTTGGAGATGATCTCTTGGGACTGAACCGCCAGCTCGCGCGCGGCGAGATTCGCAGCGATGTTTTCAGCGGTATTCTTGGATTTTAGCCAATTACCATAGGCGGTTAGCATTGCGCTAATGGCTGGCCCGCCAAGAAATGAGAAGATCATCGTCCACATCTATTGATCCTCATCCTTCTTGACGCCCCAGCCCATGATCGAACGCAGGCGAGCAATGCCGACTAGTATGGATATACCCAACATGATCCGGCCAAAGAGAATGGGATCGCCTCCGATTGCAGCAGAGACCCAATCCCTGAAATCTGGCCCGTTGTAGATGTAGGATATCGCATCGATCAATTGGAAAAACACACCGATGGCGCCTAGGACATAGGTGACCGCCATAGTGACAGAATGCAGGCAGAATGCTTTGAGCTTCTGCCACATGATTAAAGTTTAAAGGCTGCCTTCAGGGCAAGCACGCGGGCTTCCAAGGCTTTTACCTCGGCCTCTGCACCCTGAAGCTTGGTGCGCAGCCAAGGCCACGTATAGATGCTGGCCACATAACCGCCAACCAGCAAACCAATATCGAGAACAGCAAACATAACCCCTCCTACTTCCTCTTAAAGATAGCCAGAATAGCGTCGATCAGTCTCGTTAACCAATTGCCCTGAGCGGGAAAAGGCGCGGGAACGGTCGGTTTCGGAACCGAAGGTATCACAATTTGTGGTGTCTTGGTAGGGAAGACCACATCCAGCATCTTCCACTTGGTCAACCATTGCTGGCGTTCGGCCAGCCCTACAGTGCCCCCATTGAGCCTAAGGGTAACATGATACAAATCGTCGGATATGGCTGGCAGGATACAGCCGCAGAGGTTAAAGTCGGCTGCGCCGCACTCTAGAAACTTCGAAGGCTCATTAACCAGATGCGGATTGCAAAGAAGGTCCAGACCGACTTTCTGGCCCAGTTTGGCATATCCTTCCTTGCCCGTAACTTGGGTAGCCCCCCGACCGCGATAATTATACCCATCATCGGAACCAATGGCATTTCCCATCCGGCCATTGTAGACCTTATTGCCGAGAGCGCGTGGATTATGGGCATAGGGTAGAGCTTCCCCAATGGTTCGGAACCGGCTCGGCCAAACCTCCGTCATACGGGCCGCCGTATAGTTCAGATTCTCTTCGATCTCTAATCCAGCGCAACATTCATGGCTTATTTGAGCCATAAACTGGAGCATAGCTGTCTTGGTATTGATTCCATAGATGGGGAGAACGCTGGCGGCGGAGGCGACCATGGCTGCTCTGAGGCCGGGAATGTGGCTATCGCCGAGGGGCCATAGCTTGTAGAGCGCGGCTTCGAAGGTTGTCATGGCCCCTACCCCCTAGTATCGGCCTGCGCCAGCTCCCATGCAGACGGTAATGATGACAATAATGATGATGAGTGTCAGCAACATTATTCCCACCTTGGTTTAACAACGGTACCGTCAAACCGCTTATAACCCATCTTCCGTTTCTTTTTAGCACGTATCCCTATGTGCCGCATCCGTTTTCTGGCGACGGTTGCTTTTTCTTTAACGTCTTGAGCTGTCTTAGCTTTATGACAAGGGACGCATAGCAATTGTAGATTATTTTCCCTGTTTTCGCCACCATTAACAAGAGACACAATATGATCATAAGCAGGGAGAAGACTGCCACGAATGCTATTTCCGCAAACGACGCATTTCCCTTGACACTTTTCGAATATCCGGAGGCGAACCCTTGGAGGAATGGCTTGATCATCAGTCTTGCCTATCCATTCTGGGACGCTTCGGCTCACTGGCTGAAGGTCCTTGCTATGGGGTCATAGGTTATCATCATCATGGAACCCTTGCGTCCGGTATCCGGTTCATACCGGACTTTAGTCACAATCACGTTACTTTCGTTGGATTCCCCGACGCGGGCGACGGTGACACCAAGGTCGGCTTTGTTGGCGAAGTGGCTGGTATCTGAGATGTCGTAGAGGTTGATTTTTTCCGGCTCTTTGTTGGAGACGGCCCACTTATTGGGATGAGCGACAACAATAACCAATACTTCGTGTTCCCGTCCGAATCTTTTAAGAGCACGAATCGCCCGTCCTGTGTAGTCGTTACCATTTTCGTTCCTTTTAGCAGCGTGATCGATCTCATTCCATGGGTCGATAAGGAGTACTCTAATACCGTGTCTGATGACGGCAGTGATGGCTCGTTCAATGAGCCAATCAACATCAAAGGTATCTGTGTCACTTGAGGGTTCCGGAGCTATGAAGGCGAAATAGTCGTTCATCCATTGTGTGGCTGAACCTGCACCGCCCAGCATATGATAGGTTGCCTCTAGGGTTCTAGTGATGAATGGCTTGATCCGCATCTCGTAAGAGGCGATGGCGACTGGCCAGTTATGGAGGTAGGCGAGCTGGGCAACCATCTGGTTGGCCCAAGTAGACTTTCCGCTTCCAGCTTTTCCCGTGATTGCCATGAACGCTGGATAATATACTTTAAGGTCCAGCCGGTCCCATCCGGTAGAGAGCGGCCTAAGTTCAGGTTCCGGAGGAAGATCATAGAGGGTGTACAAACCAGAGACGGGGTATGGCTTGGCTTGGGTGAGCAGCTGGATGGTGGCTTTGGGTCCGTGCTTGACGAGGACATCATTGGCATCCTTACACCCCTCGGGGTAAGTGACAAATTTGCAACGCATCCGCCCGAGTCGCCGGACGAGTTCTTCTGCGAGACAATGGCCGGGCTCATCATTGTCGCTGGCTATGATGATGGACTTGACGGCCTTGAGATCGTCCCAGACCTTGAAGAGGTAGCTGAATGCTACATCTTTGGCCGGATCGATCTCATCTTCATTGTGAACCGTAGCTGGTGCCCCCGTGGGGACTGATACAACGAATGGATAGCCTGCCTCGATGAACGAGAGTGCATCAATCTCGCCTTCAGTGATGACCAGATCGTTTGAGCCGGACTGAACATCTGGATCGAGAATGACATCGCCATTCCAGAATACCTTGTCTCCACCCTTGGATTGATAGAATCTCTTTTGAGGTCCCCGGTATTTTACCCGGATGATTTGTTTACGATGAATGAATGGAAATGCAAGAATTGAACCTTCATTCGATGGTTCATGATCTCCATTTGGTAGCCGCTTGACGCTGTAAATCCCTGTAAGTTGAAGTGTTTTCTCCTGTATTCCCCGATTTTTGAACCACTCTAAATGTTTTGGATTTAGAGGTAGATTTTCTCCCATCTGCCCACCCGCAATTGTGACAATGAATCACCCATCCGTCAGCATCTATTTTGACGCTGAGGCATTTTCTAGTTTTATGCTTTCGCAGATGAGAGCATCTTGGGCAGGTGGTATTCCAGTTATTCTTTCCGGGAATGATCTTTATCCCCAGAGAAATTAGTTTCCCATGCTCGTCCATTATTTACCCCGGATAAAAATACCTTTGCCTCTTCATAATGCTGAAGATACCGACAAGGTACACATTTGTCCCAGAAAGAAAAATAGAATGGTTGAGTAACCTTTGGTTTCCATCCATCAGGATGTTTATACCTTCCCATCAGTTTTAAGCATTTAGGACACCTTCCTCCCTTACCTATACACTCGCTCCGCATTGATAGATTCTCCTTAAGGGTTTATATGCTTCGGGTCGTCGCCTCCGCTCCTCTTCCTCGCTTTTTAAAAGGAAGAAAGAATCTTCTTCACTTTCCCTGACCGGTCAATTTTATTAAGGTCAAAATCTGTGTCTAGATGGAAAATACAGTTATCCACAGCTTTTCACTCCACCAGATTTTATTTTAATCCGGGTATAAATCTCTTCCCATGTCAGACCTCAAGATGTAGTATCCTGTTATGGACTGATGCTAGGGATTGATTGCGACCCTGATCACTCCGTTGCCGCCCCATCGTTTTCTCCCGATGGCTGCGTGCCAAACTTCGCAATCTGGTCTGCGAGCGATTGCAGGCCATCTTTTTTTGTGCAGGAGATGAGGGTTAATCTGGCGCCGAAGGGGACGCGCTCCACATCATCGGTCCAGCCGACTATGGTCCATTGCTGGAGCTTGTCGTTATCGATCAGACCGAGCTTGGAGATGTAGTCCAAGGGGGCCTTCAGCAGGTTATCCGCGTCGCTGGTAGCGCGTTTCTTGCCCGAGGCCCGGAGCTCTAGGATCGCAAAAAAAGGCCCCTCCAGTCGCCTGAAGGGGCCCGTCTTATGCATCAAGACAATCTGGTCAGCCTGTCGAATCCACTCGACATAGGCTGGGCTGCGGTAGAGTCCCCTCGGACCCTTGCGCCAGAGACGGTTTGTTGAGATCGGGAAGGGGAGGTGGATAGAGTGCTGCAATTTTGTCCTCGATCTGCTTAATGCGATCTTTTAAATCTAGATCGGTCAGCACCTTGGACGCAATCTTATTCCGTGCATGCATTGCTGTCGTATGGTCAAGATTCAAATAGTGCCCGATCTGGCTGACTGACCATTTTTGTTGTTTGCACGCGATATAGATCGCGACTTGTCTTGGAAAAACCACTTTCTGGATGCGAGACTTGGCTCTGATCTGGTTAAAGGACAGGCCAAACTCCTTGGCGGTAATCGAGAGAGTCGAGCTGAAGGTGGCGCCTGAAACAGGCTGTTCAACAATAGGAGGTAGTTTTGGAACTGGTTCTGGTAGGATTATTTGCGGGATTGATAGTGGTGCTGCTGGTGGTGGGGCTGGCTTTTGTTCTCGATGCCTTCGGAGATTGATGCCGGTATCCGGTACCGCATTAGGCGGAAACTGGAGACGCAGGCGAATCTCCTTATACCTTCGCAACATATCATCAACTACGCTCATCTTCTTGGCTCCATTGTATAAAGATCATGATGATGAGCGCACCAAGCCGAATGAACCAGCTTGCCGCTGCTCACAACCATGACGGCTTTTTCCCCGCAACAAATGGCGTTTTGAACTTGTCTCTTCGGAACCTCCTTTACAATCTTACCTTCAATCAAATATCCGACGATGGCTCGGCAATCTCCTTCTTTAGTTTCAATAAGCGGTATCTGTTTAGTGGGATCAGGTTCCTTTACCATATCGCCCCCTCGGCAATGATATCCGTTAAGTTTCGCCTTTTTGACAAAACGATTGAACGCAACCTTACGCCTAGAGATTGGTAGCTTGCGAATGGCCCGAGGAATGTTTTTGGGCGCAGCTCGTTTTCGAGGAATCTTTCTGGCTTGTTCCGGTTTGTTGGCGAGATTGTGGCAAAGACCTAAGCGGTACACCTTTCCAATGACAGCGTTTCTGGTAACAGCGTACCCGCGTGATGTGAGTTGGTTTGCAATCTCGGATGAAGTGAGACCTTGCTCCCACCACTCTGTCATAAGAGCGATGTTCTCTGCTGTCATCCATGGAGCTGGTAGTGTGTTCATTCGTACTCCTGTATTTTTGAGGCGGCACCTTATCTGATTTGCTGGAGGGTGCAAAAAGAATTTGACAAGAACGACGAAACGGAATTAGAACTCGTGACAGAACGGAGTCCGACACTTTCTTCTTTCTCTTCTCTTCTCTCGAAAGAGAAGAGAAAGAAGAATAAGCAACCGGCCCAAACATGGAGAAAATCATGAACGATCACTTCCCGATTGTAATCGACGTAGAGGAGGCGAAGGTCGGCAGTGTCTTGCGACAGCTCGATGCCATGCCGGGTGTCGTTACTATCCATCTGCGAATGACCAAGCAGGCCCTTCTGCCGCAATTGCAGAAGCTTGAAGCCAAAGCGCAACCATCAACAGCCCTGACGCCGATGCGAGCTACCAAGCGGATGGTCAGAGCGATGGGTGGCCGTTCCGTTCGCGAGATCATTGCAAGGTCGCTGGCCAACGGAGCCATGCACAAGAATATTCTGTCGCAGCTTCTTATGCGCAATGGGCTGTCACCTGTTTCGGTGAACTCTGCTCTGACCAAGATGGGCGAGGATAAACTCGTTGAGCGGGTGAGTCCCGGAACATATCGCTTGACCAAGAAGGGGATTGCTAAATACCTTAATGAAAAAAAACTACATGAGGTTCACGGTGGGGGCCGAGTCGTGAATAACGCTAAAGGCCTTCGCAAGATGATCTTGAGGGCTCTTGAGGGACAGAGCATGGATCAGAATGGTGTGAAGAACCTTGTGATCAGCAACGGTTATTCCGCGAATAACATGTACAATATTGTGCCGAAGATGCGAGAGGAGGGTTTGATCCGGCGCTTTGATGATATGTATGAGATTACGGAGCAGGGACGGGAGGCTTTGGCGCCTGAACCTGCGGCCGAGGAAGAAGCCCACGGACCGATCATAGAGCATGATGACCATGCCAGATCATAACATGGAGATATGAACTAAAATGGCAGACATTGTTGT
>Ga0335069_10012499_pt1 | contig 11937 bp, 17 predicted proteins | sample Lox_Sample_11_FD_206714 | JGI IMG/M metagenome (GOLD analysis project Ga0335069, IMG submission 206714) | Soil microbial communities from Loxahatchee National Wildlife Refuge, Florida, United States - Lox_Sample_1.1 | ecosystem: Environmental > Terrestrial > Soil > Wetlands | place: USA...
CCGGTCTGGACGAGTTGGGCAAGTTCCTCGAAGAGTCTACTTGCTATCGAGGGATATTGTGCTCGGGTTGCTTCGTAGACCTCCCAGGCTCGTCCTACAAACACTCTCTGCAATATCTGTTCAGCAGTAGGGCGTGGCTTGGGCTGGGTTTCTTGCTTTCTTGCATCGAGCATTCGCTGCATCTCGGCTAGCCGTTGGCGTTTTATTCGCTCAAGTTCGCTGTCACTCAATCTAGTTCACGTTAGTCTCTTTTCGGCGATACCTAAGGACCATTCAAATTCATAAATGAAACGCCCAGCTACGATCCATGTGTCCAGTGGGCGTTTGTCCACGCTATACGTTTGACTCATCAACCGATTAGTTTCCGCGGTGAAATGGCCTCGTGGAAAGGCTCCGATGAATACCATAGGATTAGGCACCTTCGCGATGTCACTTGCGACGTTGCGGAGAAGTTCAGGATTTCCGAGTCGAGTTAGCCCTATCACTCTCGAAGGTGCAAACCGGGTGATACTTTGTTCTAGAGATACCTCTTCCACAGTCAGGAGTGGCTCATCGTCTAATGGCACCCGTTTCTGGTTGAATAACTGTTCTATCAACCCCACGAATCGAGTATAATTCTTAGGTAGCCTAATCTTGGGATTAATAGTGATCAACTGACCATCCTGAGTGTGAATTATCACTTTGAGGCAGTTTTCCCAGTTTAATGGTGTTTCCAAGACTTGCAGGAGTGCGTTATGGATTATGTCAGGTCGTCCCATCTTCTCAGGTAACACTCTTCCAGTTCGCGACAGTTGCTTCATCGCTGAATGATGGAACGACCGATCTAGCAGAATTTCATCCGGAGATTTGTGCCTCTTACTGGCGTACCGCTTGATCTGAGGGTGAGACTTTATTTCATCGGGTACTCGTTGGATCGCTGCCTCCACAAAGACCAATGTTAGCGACATGTTCAAGACTCACATAGCATAGGCTTACGAGAAAAAGGTTACAAGTCGATCGAGTCAGGGTAAACATTTGGCTTGGCGGAGCGGAAACATTCGGCAGATTGCTCGCGAACGGATAGAGATATTGCTACATCTGGCAAGACAGACCTTTTCGGAAGATCCGTCGCTTTCTAAGAGGTACGTGGAACTTGCTCGCCTAATCGGCATGAAGGCGGGGGTTCGTCTGCCGCGTTCTACGAAGGCCTTCATCTGCAAACAGTGTGGAACTCTCCTGGTTCCAGGTCGCAACTGTCGGGTTAGAATTAGATCAGACACAGGAGGAACTGTGTTAATTACCTGCCTTGACTGTGGAATGAAAAAGCGATATCCAACTGTGAGGGAACGGCGTTCGAGAAGAACAGGCTAAGACGACTAAAAGTAAAATCCAGAGTAATTGAGCCTACAATTTGGATCGGAAGAGGAGGGATCTCTCAGCAGCAGATCCAACATGTACAGAAACAACTAGACGCACGTGAACTAGTTAAGCTCAAACTCCAAAAATCCGCCCTGAGTCTGGAGACGACTAATATTGCGCAGAAAATTTCAGATGCGACTGGGTCAACCTTGGTGGACGTGATGGGTCATACATTCACTCTATACAAGAAGAAAAGTGAAGGGGCAAAGACTCAGGCAGGGCTCAACTCGGTAACCAAACGTTTGCATTAAACTAAACTTATATCGTGCTCTCCGATTGTAACGTGACGCTCTGTTACCGGATGGAAAATTCAAATGCCAACACCAATGGATGTTCCTTCAGATCAGCTCCTAGACGGGCTATCGAAGTTTCTGAAGGAAAATGTTGGCGAAGTCTCTCCTCCAAATTGGGCCTCGACAGCGAAGACCGGTTCCCATACTGAACGTCCCCCTTCAAGTCCAGATTGGTGGTACGTTCGGTGTGCATCCCTAATGAGGAAACTGTACCTCCACGGTCCGATTGGTATCGCACGTTTGAGAGTCGAATATGGAGGCCGCCTACGTCACGGTACGCATATTGAGCATTCAAGAGTCGCCGGTGGTTCCGCGATAAGAGAGCCACTGCAGCAACTTCAGAAGGCCGGATTTGTTTCCGTCGAAGGAAAGAAAGGACGGAAACTCACCGCTGAAGGCATCAGCCTGCTAAATCGAATGGCTGCTGACATTCTGAAGAATGTCAAGAAGGCGGAAAGCCAGTAATGATGAGTGAAGATGACGATTATTCGGACGAAGAATTAAACGCGATAAGACAAAGGAGGTATGCGGAACTACAACGCGCTGCAGTCGACGAGCAGAGACAGTCTGAATCGCGAAAGCAATTTGAGGCACAGAAGCAAGCTGTGCTAAAACAGATTCTCACTCCCGAGGCAAGACAAAGGTTGACAAACATAAGAATGGTGAAACCAGAATTCGCCGAACAAGTGGAAATACAGTTAATCCAACTTGCTCAAACGGGGAGAATCAGAATTCCGATATCTGACGATCAGCTGAAAGACGCATTGGCTAAGCTTCAATCTAATCGAAAAGAGATCCGGATAAGGAGAGCTTGAATTGGCTAGAAACAAACCGACAGCTCGTAAGAGAAGATTGGGCGCGGCACTAAAAACTAGGAGACCCGTGCCCACATGGGTGATTGCTAAGACTCGGGGTCACACGCGTACTCACCCTAAGAAGAGACATTGGCGACGAACGAAGTTGAAAGCATAGGACAGTGATCATGATGAGCAGTGAAGAGAAAGAAAAGGAAAATACGACTGCCGCTCCAGCCGCTGAAGAAGTAACTCAGGCAGAGAATCCTTCAGAGGCTGAGCATGCGACTGCCGAAGCTGTAGTGGAAGAAGAGACCAAAGAATCAGTCCCTGCTGCCGCAGAAGCCGAGAAGGAGCCGGAGGAAGAGGAGATCGAAGTAGTTGAAGAGAAGATCTATACGATTCCTATCAGCAGGCTTGGATACGCAACCGACAGAGGCCACAGATCACCAAAGGCCGTAAAGGACGTTCGAACTTACATTGCGAGACACATGAGAGCAGATGAAGTCTCTATCAGCAACGAGGTTAACGAAGCTATTTGGGAAAGGGGCATCAACAAACCCCTCCGAAAGATTACTGTACGTGCCGTCAAGGACAAGGAAGGCAAAGTCATAGTTTACCCGGCCAAATCTTCCTAGGCAGTATCCCAGTCTACACTTACGGTATCGCCGGGGCCTTAGAATGGCTGTGATATTGGCTGATGTATTTGGAAGCCCAAACATTGGAGTATACTGCTTTTGCAATGAAGAGTTAGCCGTGGTACCCCCAGGCCTAACTAAACGCAAAATGAAACAACTAGAAGAGACTCTCAAGGTCAACGTTTGCAGTACCACGGTCGGCGGATCAACACTGGTCGGTGCACTAGTCACTGGAAATTCTAAGGGATTACTAGTGCCCCATACCATACACGAGTATGAATTGCAGAGAATTGAGCAGTTCTCCAAAGTGATCGTCGTGGAATCAAATTGGACCGCCCTTGGCAATGTCGTCCTGGCTAATGATTTCGGAGCAGTATTGCACCCAGACTCCCCTCAAGAGCTTATCAAAAGCCTGGCTGGGCTCGAGGTACCAGCCGTCTGCTCTAAGATTGCCTCACTACCGTTTGTTGGCGCCTTGGCGTTAGCGACCAACAAGGGTGCCCTGATTACCCCTAATGCCTCGAAGGAGGAGCAATCCGTAATCGAAACCGCACTAAAAGTAGGAGCGGAATTAAGCACCACGAATGGGGGCGTGCCGTTTGTTAAATCAGGTATCCTTGCGAATTCCAACGGTGCGATAGTAGGTCCTCTGACGCGTGGAGCTGAACTGATGCAGGTTACTAAAGCCTTGGGAGTATAGTAGAGACATCTACTTTTGCATGAGATCATAGTCAAGGTATATCCAGATCACGCTGGCCACGAATATTACGACTCCCACGGCGACCCATGGTTCGTAGGGGTAGCTGGCGTAGGTCCACCATAGATCCAGAATGACGATTATGATTCCCATCAGGATTGCAAGGTACGATTTCGTCTTAGAGTTCATGCAAGATCAAACAGCAGCTCTATACTAGCGTTAAATCTCTTTCCCGTTTCGATGTGGGAGCCGTCTCTTAACTCTTGAAGACTTGATCCCATTTTCCCTGATCTAATTCCTTCTGAACCTCTCGAGGATCTTTACCTTCGATCGTTATTCCAAGACTCACGCAAGTCCCCATCACTTCTTTTGCAGCTGCCTTGGTGGACTTAGAGTAGCTACTTGGCATCTTCATACCCGCAATCTTAGCGACCTGCTCCATTGTCAAGTTACCTACTTTCTCTGTTTTCGGATTGCCCGATGCTTTTTGGATGCCTAATTCCTTCACAACGAGCGCCGAAGTCGTAGGCGTACCAATTTCAACCTCAAACTCCTTCGTGTCCACATCCACAACAACGCGAACAGGGACTTTCATCCCCGAGTACGCTTTCGTAAGCTCATTTATCCTGTTAACAATCTGAAGCACGTTAACGCCAAGAGGACCCAGTGCAGGTCCTAGCGGAGGACCAGCATTCGCCTCGCCTCCGTTAAGTAATGCTTCAACTTGCTTCTTTTCGCCCAACTTCGGTCGCTCCTCTACTCACTAACTTCACGTAATCTGCGTGAACTGTGATTGGAAGTGTTGCAAAGCCTTCCTCAAGCAGCTCGATGGTCACTTCCTCCTTCAATTTGTCAACGTCAGTAATCTTTGCCTTAAGCCCTCGAAACGGCCCGCTTATTACTTCCACCGAGTCACCCGCCTGCAAATCTTCAATTACTGGTTTCGTCACGATGAACCGGTCGAGTGCTTCCGCGGAAATGACTCCCTTCGTACGAGCCCTTGCATGTCTCACTCCCGCAATCAGATCGTCAACGTAATGTGGACCAGCTGACTCGACGAAAATATACCCTTTCACGACGTCTGGTGCCAAGACGCTTACAATTGGCAGTTTCTTCATAGCAATTCGAGATGCGATAAGATCCACAACTGTTCTTTCCTGGCCGCTTGTAGTTCTGACCGCGTAGATCAGCATTTTGCGTTCAATACTCATTATGGGGTAGCACCGGCCCCAGCGGTCCCGGACGTCTGTGGCATGAGGTTGAGGAACAGGAATAGGATTCGTATTATGTACCCGAGAGAGCCCGCGATTACAACACCAAGAAAGCTGATTTTCATCATTAATGAAAGTTCGTCGCGTGATGGTTTTGTGGTTACATGAATCAACCGCTTGGTGGAATCGATGAATTCTCCCATGTTCATGTACTAATCCTTCTATTGTTCTTGCTGCCGATTTCTTCGCTTCGTGATAAAGAGCGCGTTATTTTAACTTGGTTCTAACTTCTACCAATTCTGGCAGAGGGACACTACCGATCTATCGTGATCAGGATTCTACTAGACGCGGACTACGTCTATTCTTGTTTCTTTCAGAGTATCAAGCAGTCGGCGCCTTTCTGGACCTCGGATTCCTTTCCAGTCTAATACCGCAGTGTGGCAGCGTTCTCCCAGGGTTTTCTCGAAGGCAAGCCGCACAAGTGTCTCGTCGTATTCGTCGAAGAAGTACTTGGAGAAGATGTGGCTGAAAGCGTATCCGTTCGTTCTGAGTGCTGCAACTTGTTTGTTGCAGTAGTGACCACCACCAAAACCTACTGCTGGAATTCCTTGCGCGGGAGCGGTTGCTGCTGTCCAAATGGCCTCGCTCGCTGCTGAAGCTGCTTGTGGGTCATTCCATTCACGCTCAGTACTTCCTACTTCAACGAACATCGTTGGTGCCCCTAGTTCTGTTGGACCATGGTGTGTTGCTTCCATGCTTACCGCATAATTCAGACTGTGATTCTCGCGAAATCTGTCGAGCGCCAGCAATGCGGATCGTAGTCTGGGGGGGTTTGTATATGAGAGCGATTTTGGTTTGCCGCCGAAATCCGCGCGAGCCGTACAGTTGCCTGTCCAGTGAACGGTAAGTGTCGGATCGTTGCTTTCACTTCTATGGCGTGAAGCGAAGATTACGCAATCAACGCTTGAAGGCAAGTCGATCGTGTCAGTGTGGATTCCGTCGGATTCGACATGCTTCAAAAGGACATTTCCGTGCTGTAGAACGTCAGTTTCTCCATCAACCGGGGTGAAGTCATGCTTGCTGACTAGTTCTTTAGCGATATTTTGTGCTGCGGCGTCGCGGCGTGATGCAATCACCAGTGTGACCAACATCAACCAACTATCTTTGACACCATTTGATCTGGGTTGAAGGAGATGAGGTCTTCGTAATTTTGGCCAATCGCTGCAAAGAATATTGGTTTCCCTATGATGGTTGCCATGGATATTGCACTCCCGCCTTTAGCGTCAGCGTCTAGTTTGGTCAGGATTACTCCGTCCAGATTAACGGCCTCGGAAAAGATCCGTCCTTGCTCTACGGCGTCGTTACCCGTTAGGGCGTCAACGACGAGTATTGTCAAGTCTGGCTTGACGACTCGAACTATTTTCTTCATTTCTTCCAGCAGGTTCTTGTTCGTCTGCATCCTGCCAGCTGAATCGATGAGTACAACGTTAACGCCATGAGCTTTGGCGTAGTTTGCTGCGTCGAACGCGACGGCCGCTGCGTCTCCACCGTAGTCATGTTTGATTGCGCGAACCCCGATACGGCGTGCATGTTCTTCGATCTGTTCTATAGAACCAGTTCGGTAAGTGTCTGCGGCGGCCATTATGACCGAGAACCCATCTCCTATGAGGAGATGTCCGATCTTCGCGATCGAGCTGGTTTTTCCAGTACCGTTCACTCCGACGAACAAAATGATTGCGGGTCGATGTTCATCCTTGCAGCGATTAAGCGTGTCAAAGAATTTCATGTCTCCACTGCCCTGAAGTAGTTCGGAGAGCACCTCGCGCAGCACAGCTTTCGCGGAGCCTGTTGGGTCGCTGAAACGTTTGACTTGGATTTGTTTTAGTTTGATTTGCAGGTTGTCGCATATTCTTTTTGCTACTGAATAGGCGACGTCGTTCTCAACGAGCACGAGCAAGAATTCATCTAAGATTTGGGTAACATCTTTGTCTGATAGTTCCTTCTGTGAAATTTTGTTCGCAAACCCATTTAGTCCTGATTTGAGCTTCTCGAACACACTCAATGTCTCCGGAAGGCAGGAGAGGTCAATGCGGCTAGGTCAAGTTGGTTTCTTCGCGGCAGTTTCGCGTTGTTGCAGCATTCCTTCTAACGCGTCACGGTCCTGTTGATATCGCCCTACAGTCTGTTCGAGCTGTTGTTGAATTGATGTCCTTGCCTTCTCCAAGTCTTGAAGTCTGCTCTTCAAGTCTTCTGCGGATGCTTCAACATTCTTCTCCATGGCTACGCCAGCACCAATGCCCATCACTAGCTTCTTAGAATCGGCGATTGACATTCGAATGTAGGATCCCGCACCCACTGGAACCAAGACAGACTCACCGTCTTGCAACTGTTTCAAACCCGCTATCGTATCATGTGCAACAGTAACTTCGCCTATAGCGGCGCGCACGATTTCAAGTCTGGATTGGAGTGCGTTTACCGATCCTTCCAGAATCCGAATTTCTGTCGCTAGCTGCCTAATGATATCGTCTTCACTTACTTGACGTGTTGACATCTTTCGCAGCCTCTTCCTTGTTAACTTGTTCCACTGAGATTATGGTGATCTCGAACCTTCTAGCACGGTGTCTACTTCCCATGTCAGAGTAAAGCCGCTGGAGGGCGTGCTCCTGCTTGAGTGCATTTACCTCGACAGCGAATGGGATTCGAGTCTTTCCCTTCTTAATTTCGCCTGCAATCTTGAACGTTCTGACTTCAGACAACGGACACTACGACCGTGCCATAAGACATCGGAGTCTGCTATTAATCTGAAGGAACTGGAGTGTAATGTCTGAAAACGTTTTTATTAGGCAGTGGGAATGACCGCATGAAATTTGACTAGATCAGGCCGTGCACTTGATTGCCACTTGCTAAGGATGAAGTTGTTAGGGCACTAGGTGAGTTACGGCAGAATCTGGTCAAACGGAAGTTTAGCCAGTCAATCGACCTTGTAGTAAAGCTTCGGGAAGTTGACCTGAAGAAACCTGAGAATCGAATAAACGAATCTATCCCGTTGCCCAACCCCCCCGAAAAGCCTCTCAAAATCTGCGTTATCGCTTCCGGAGACCTGGGCACCCGAGCCAAGACAGCAGGCGCAGACATGCTTGTCAGCAGAAGCGATATGGAGAGTTTGGGAAAGGATAAGAAGGCTGCCCGGAAACTAGCTCAAGATTACGACTTCTTCATTGCCGAAGCGCCGCTAATGCCCCTTGTCGGCAGGGCGCTAGGCTCATTCCTTGGTCCTAGAGGCAAAATGCCGACGCCAGTTCCCCCGACAGCCCAGATCGAGCAGATCGTGTCCGGCCATCGTAAAATGGTTCGAGTCAGAATGAGAGAGCAACCAGTCTTACAGTGCAGAGTGGGAACGGAAAACATGTCAGACGAGAAACTTGTGGAGAATATTCAGGCAGTATTTTCAAGGATAGAACAGAAACTCGAACGCGGCGTAAAGAACGTCGGCGAGATCCTCGTCAAAACAACCATGAGCAAACCAGTGAAGATCAACTTCACAAAGTGATTTGAATGCTAACTCGCCAAGTTGCCGTCTGGAAAAAAGAAATCTTCTCCGACCTCCAGAACCTGCTCAGGAAATACTCTGTCGTTGCCGTTGCCGATTTGCAGAAAGTCCGCTCATCTCAAATCCAAGAAATAAGGAAGAAACTTCGAGGAAAAGCGGAACTCATAGTCGCAAAGAACACAATTCTTCAGAAAGCATCAGAGAACCTCGCGAATGAGAAATCGAACGTTGATAAATTCGCAAATTCTCTTTCCGGCTCCAAAGTGCTAATCTTCACCCAGATGAACCCATTCGAACTAATCATCTTCCTCAACAAGAACAAAGTAAGAGTCCCCGCAAAGGGCGGAGACGTCGCCACGGGCGAGATCATGATTCCCGCCGGGAATACTGGCCTCCAGCCTGGACCGGTAATCAGTGAATTCAACGAAGCAAAAGTCCAAACACGCATAGAGGGTGGAAGCATCTTCGTTGCGAAAGATACCGTGGTTGCCCAGAGGGGCGATGTGATCTCAACTAAGACAGCATCACTCCTTTCCAAGTTAGGTATGAAGCCCATGGAGGCGGGACTTGCCTTATCTTATGCCTTCGATAACGGGCTCGTTCTTGGACCAAACGACCTTGCCTTTGACGTAGACCAGATGCGAACACAATTCTCTACAGCCGCAAGGCTAGCGTTCGGACTCGCACTCGAAGCTAACCTCATGCTGCCCGAAACGGCTCCAGCACTACTTGGTAAAGCATACCGACAGGCAGTAGCAGTAAGCGTTGAAGCAGCATTCTTGACTAAGGAAACTACTCCAAGGATAATTCAAAAGGCCTATGCCAGCATGAACGCCCTGTCTCAAGCAGTTTCTGCGGTTAATCCGGAAGCACTTGCACCCCAAAAGCCCCCAGCCGCTGAAGGAAAAGGTTGAAAAGAGGGACATCTGGTAAGCAAAAGAACTCGCATCAAGATCGGTGTAAATGATGGAATACGTATACGCAGCACTTCTGCTCCACTCGGCAGGCGGAGAAGTCACAGAAGACAACGTGAAGAAAGTCCTGACCGCAGCTGGAGTCAAAGCAGAAGAACCTCGTGTCAAGGCACTTGTCGCCGCTCTCTCAGAGATCAAAATCGATGACGCTCTGAAAGCAGCACAAGCCGCGCCGGTTGCAGCGGCACCTGCAGCAGCCGCCACGGAAGCCAAGAAAGAAGAGAAGAAACCTGAAGACGAGAAGAAGAAGAGCGAAGAGGCATTGGCAGGTCTCGGAGCTCTATTCGGCTAGGTTTCTGCACCCTTCCACTTTTTCCCCTTCACCCCGTTTGTAACGCTCCTTGCGGAGCGTTCGAATCGGAGAAAACAGTTGACTTTAACAGCAGATATTCGATGCGTACTGCGTGGCGTAAAGTTTGTCAGAGTCAGAGGGCTATATTGTCTGCCGTTGCGGAGCTCGCTTCACCAACGACGATGAGGGCAAAAGGCTGTATGGCCGGCATCAGGATTGGTGCGGCAAGCAGGGACTCGCTCCAAGCCAGACAAGAAGAACAGGAAAGAGAAGTAGGGGGAATTCTGAAGATTGAATCTGTCTTCCCGAACTTTGAGCAATGCGCATGTAAGTGACACGCAATACAGTTCTCGCGGGACCATGGCATCTTTCCTATCACTTCAGCCCTTGCGCTCGCTAACTGCTGACGCAGAAGCGAGCAAACAGCTTTCTAACCTAGTTTGTCTCGATCTGCGTTGGTAGGATTAATGGAGATTACAGAAAAGGAATTTGCAGTCGCATTCTTCAGAGAGAACGATTTCATCCGCAAGAAATGCGTAAGCTGTGGCAGCCATTTCTGGACTCAGAAACATGAACAGACTCTCTGTGGAGACAGCCCCTGCGTCGAATACTCCTTCATAGGCAAATCGCCAGCCAAGCGGCCTTATTCTGTTCATGATATGCGGGAATTGTTCCTATCGTTCTTCGAAAAGAACGGTCACATGCGAATAAGGCCATATCCGATCGTGGCGAGATGGCGTAATGACGTCTTCCTGGTAGGTGCTTCCATCTACGACTTCCAACCGTACGTGACCGAAGGGATGATTCCTCCGCCAGCTAACCCGCTTGTTGTTAGCCAGCCAAGTGTCAGATTCACAGATATCGACAATGTCGGACCAACACTTGGACGACATGACCTGATGTTCGAAATGGGAGGTGCACACGCATTCAACTATCCAGAGAAGGAGGTTTACTGGATGGATCAGACGATCAGGTACCATCATCAACTCGCGACTGAAGAATTCGGTCTGAAATCAGAAGATATCTCATACAAGGAACATTTCTGGTCAGGTGGAGGAAATGCAGGACCGGACGTGGAATGCCTTTGCAGCGGACTGGAAATCTCAACACTCGTTTTCATGCAGTACAAGGTTGATGGAGACAAGTTCTCGAAACTACCCATCAGAACCGTTGATACCGGCTACGGAATTGAACGATGGGCATGGCTCAGCCAAGGTAAACCAAGTGCGTTTCAGGTCATCTATGGTCCGGTTCTGGACAGGATTTTCGAACTGGCGTCGGTAAAGTACGATGAAGACCTAGTCTCAAAAGTCGTCCCGTATTCAAGCTACATGAACATTGAGCTTGGCAACCGAATCGATGCGAGAAAGAAGGTCGCAGGACTTATCGGAATGAACTGGCAAGAACTTGATGCGGCCATTTCACCGATTGAAGATGCCTTCACAGTAGCAGATCATACAAAGACAATCGCGTTCCTTCTCTCAGAAGGAGTCGTCCCTTCAAACGTGGAAGAAGGATACCTCGCACGATTATTGATCAGACGGACCTTCCGAATGCTTCGTCGATTAGGGATTGAAGATCAACTCACTACAATTCTCAACGCGCAGATAGATTACTGGGGCGACGATTTTCCCCAACTCGTAGTGATGAGGAACGAAATAGCTGAGGCAATCAAATCAGAGGAGAAGAAGTATCGCAGAACACTAGAACGGGGTTCAGACTTAGTCAAGAAAATCGCGGTCGAACTAAAACGCAAGAATCAGACAGAGATGCCGAACGAAACCTTGGTTGAACTCTATGACTCGCATGGAATTGTGCCTGATATTGTGAAGGAGGTAGCTGAGCCTTTACATTTGGCCGTGAATCCACCATCAAACTTCTATGGCATGGTTGCACAACGACATCTAGCACGAAAGAGCACGACAGAGGAACAGCCTGTCAACATTCCAAGTTTTGCTGACAAAGTAGAGAAGATGCCAGAAACTGTAACATTATACTACAAGGATCCTTTTCAAAGAGAATTCCAGGGGCAAGTGATCGGAGTAATCGATGGCCAATTCATAATTCTGGACAAGACTTGTTTCTACCCA
>Ga0335069_10012502_pt1 | contig 11936 bp, 10 predicted proteins | sample Lox_Sample_11_FD_206714 | JGI IMG/M metagenome (GOLD analysis project Ga0335069, IMG submission 206714) | Soil microbial communities from Loxahatchee National Wildlife Refuge, Florida, United States - Lox_Sample_1.1 | ecosystem: Environmental > Terrestrial > Soil > Wetlands | place: USA...
ATAGCCGTTGCCGGTCACATCCGCGGTGAACGTGAGCTTCTGCAGGGTATCATCGTACGCGACATTGCTGAGTTTCACGGTCAGTTGGTCTGCCTGAACGTTCAGGCGGTCCTTGCGCAGGATGGTGTCGGCGATGAGCTTGTCCAGATCCGCCTGACGGAACGCGACGGTTTTGAGCGTCACCGTGGCCGTCACCGATACCGAGGCCGCCGCGTCATCAGGCTGAGCGTCCGACGTGAAGGTCGGTGTGCTTCCGGGTGCGTCGTCGGCGATGCGCATGCCGCCGGTCTGTGATTTCAGAGCATCGGCGATGAGCGCCGCGACATCGGACGTCGCGGCGGTCTTCGCGGCGTCGTAATCCGCTTGGGTCACGACCGCTGACGGACCGTTGGCGCCACCGGACATCGGTGCCGTCGAGACGCCATAGATCTTGGCCGCACGGTCGGTGTCGCCCTTCTCCACGAATGCGGCGATGGTGAACTTCCCGGCGGCGATGTTGTAATCGGTACCCGGCTTATCGGCGATGACGCTCACCGTGACACTGCCCGGGACGGCGCTTCCCTTGACGACGGTGGAGCCGGGGACCGTGACCGTGGACAGCGTGCGGAATACCAGCCCGTTCGGTGCGGTGAACCGTGTCGTCGCGATGAGCGTCTGCGGCGTCGAAGAGTATCCGTTGTACACTGTGAGCGTTCCTTTCGCTTTGGACGCGACATCGCGCGAACCGGTCGCGGCGACGCTGTGCGTAGCGGATTTGGACATCTCCAGGAGCTGCCCCGGAAGGTTTCCGAACGTAGCGTCGACGGAAGCGATCGAACCGGACACCGAGACGGCGATGTGCTCATCCACGGGCTGGCTGGCAGGGGCGACCGCGATGACCGCGGAGCCTGCGGTCAGGTATACGACGATGCCCACGATGAGCACCGCGCCGATCAGGAGTGCGATGACGGTCTTTCGCGTCAACCACGCGATAGATGCTCCCGGGAATCGCAGCCGGCGGAGCGGGGATGACCGCGGCCGTGGGACGATCGTCCCCTGCTGTGCCGCACGATCGCGCCATACCTTATCGATGTAATCGAAGCTGTCCTCGGTCGGCGATACGGCCGTGGCCGGTTTTTTGGTCCGGACCATTGCGAGGTCCGCATCCGCTTCCACCTCCTGATTGGTGACCGGTTCTTCTCCCTCGGTCCCTTCCACATGGAATCCCGGAACGATATCGCTCTCGGCATCGGCATCATCCGGAGATGTCACCTGCTGCCGTTCATCGGAGGTCAGCGGCACGTCCTCCTCGAACGCATCCTCGCTCGGGTCCTGGATTTCCGGATCGGACGGCGGTGGATAGGTCGCCGCAGTGACGGCCTTCGGTTTGCGTACCCGCTTGGTCGTTGCGGATACCATGACATTGAACCCGTGAGCCCGTGCCCGGGCGGCGATGTCCGAGTTCGTGGTCAGGATCGAGATCGTCTTGCCGGCAGATGACGCTTCACCGGCAAAAGCGGCGAAATGGTCGTCTGAACGGAATATCTTCCCGTTCTTCGGCAGGACGAAAATCACTTCGCCGGCAGGTGCGGACCGGAAAACATCCAGAATATCAGCCAAGGAGTCGTCCTTCAGGATATTGATTATCTTGATGCCGGCCATAGCAGTTCCTATTCACTATATATCATTGGTATCGCCATGTATACCCCTACGTCTGTGCACATAGGAAGGTTTATTGACCTTATCGAAAAACTATGCTACGATAGCCATGGAGGCTCAGATGAAACAGCGACTGTTCTTCGTCGGCAAGATTTTCGGTATCATCGCCGTCGGGGCGACCAGCGTCGCGGCATGCGCGGTTCTGATCCGGAGCGTCGCCGATGCGCAGCAGGTGCGCAGGCGGCTCGCCGGGATCTCCGAGCAGGAGCTGGCCGACCGCCTCGAGCGTGCCCACCGAGAATTCGAAATCCGCTGACATCATCCGGGGAGGCATCCGCCTCCCCTTTTCATACCCGCATCAGCCGACGGAGGCTGCAGTAGCGACACGTACGGTCACCGCAATACCGGTCCCAAAACGCAAGAGAGCGGATCTCGTCCGCGGCATGCATGATGTCCCCTTCCAGGGCGAGCGCCGATGAAGACGGGATATTGAACACCTCGCGGTGATATTTTCCGCGTACGTCCGGCTCGACGAAGTCGATGACCCCTTCATGCATCCGGTACTTCCCGTTCTGCCATCGGTCCAGGAGCAACTTGTAGAACGTGAGCTGACGCAGATAGTTGCCATCCCCGTCCTTCACGGCGCCGCTGATCTGGTTGCGCGACTTCGGTGTGCCGGTCTTGTAATCCACGACGCGTACGAGTCCGGATGCATCCAGGAACTCCACTTTGTCGATCTTGCCGTTGACGAGCGTTCCGTCGGCGAGTTCGATCGCAGGGATGCGCAGCTGGTTGATGATGTTCGGGTGCCACTCTTCATGGTACCGGTCGAAATATCCCGCCAATGCTTTCCTGCCGCGCGCTGATGCAACATCCAAGTCGGTCGTCTGCAATGCCTGATGGCGGATGAACCCCTCGAACAAGGCGATGAGATCGTCCCGTGAGCCGGGCGACCCATGTTGCACGAAACGGTCGAAGTACTCCTGCAGCGCACGATCGACGGCATTGCCGTACATCAGTGCGAAGACGGGTGCTTCCGGAATACGGACGAGGTTCGTATAGAAATACCGCCATGGACAGGCACGGTAGTTATTGAGCGCCGTAACGGACAATCCCTGTCGCTCGAACAGTCCGACAAGGAATTCACGGTCAGCGCTCCTGGGGACCGGTGCAGGTGCGGGGCTGAAACGGATGGAACCGTCCTTCATCCAAGCATGCTCCAGGGGCGCCGTATCGATATGAGCGACCAACGAAGGTTCGATATCCGTCAAATACCGAGCCGGCAGCTGTTCGGCGCCGTCGGCGTCACGCTTGCTGTAACTGATGATGACTTCGCGTCTCGCCCGCGTCAGCGCGACGTAGAACAGGTTCCGTTCCTCATCATCACCGCTCACTTCCATGCCCGGCAGCCGGATGAGCTGCCGCCGCTGTCGTGAACCCCAGTGGCCGTCGACCGCATCGATGATGTACACGTAGTCGAATTCGAGGCCTTTGCTCTTATGAGCGGTCATGACCCGCACCCGTCCGGGCATCAGTTGACCGGCACCGGAGTTCAATACGATGCCCCGATCACGCAAAAAACGCAGATGATCGGTGAATTGCGCCAGTGTGCAGTCGCGGTCACGGAGGACCCGGGACCTGAGCATGTCGTACAGGACGTGCAGGCGGGCGAGCGTCTCGGGAGCCTCCGGCGATGCGACGATGGCCGACAGGAGCCCGGATTCCGACACGATGGCTTCCAGTGCGGCACCGGCCGTCGGTTGAGATGCGGATCTGGACCATGAGCCCAATAACCCGGCCACGGTGCGCAAGCGGTCAGCATCGTCGATACCGGCCTGATGGAGAAGCGCCGGCGAACGCATGACGTCGTACGGGTTACGTCCCGAGCGGCAGAACTCGGTCAACTTGTAGACATCCAACGGGTCCACGCCGAGCACCGGCGCATGGAGCGCTTCCAGAAGCGGCTGAGGGAGGCCGAAATCACGCACCGCGTCGAGGATGCGGACGAGTTGATGCACGTATGGGTCGGCGGTCAGTTCCTGTTGCGTCGACAACGAGAACGGAAGACCGAGTTTCGACAAATATACCGAGAACGCCACCGCGTCGGCGTTGTCACGAGACAGGACGGCGATCCGTTCGGGTGCCGTACCTGCGGCGATGCGCCGGGCGATATCGGATGCGACCGTCCAGTACTGGACGTCGGGAGTCTGGAGCGTCAACAGTGAGATGGGTCGGTCGTCCAATCCTGCGCGAGCCTGAAGAGCGACGGTACCGCTCGGACGGATGTCTTCGGCGGCATCGACGATGAGCTGGCTCGATCGGTAGTTCTGTTCGAGTTCGATGAGCTTCACGTCCGGATAGAGCCGCTTGAAATACAGGAAGTTCTCCAGCGATGCTCCCTGGAACCGGTAGATCGCCTGCTTCGCGTCGCCGACGACGAACAGGTTCGGACGTTCCCAGAACGAAGCGAGCAGTTCGATGACTTTGTTCTGCGCGTTGTTGGTGTCTTGATGCTCGTCCACCAACAGATACTGATACCGTTCCTGCAGGGTCAGACGCAGCTGTTCATCGGACTCCAGTGCCCGCGCGACTTCCATGACCATGTCGCTGTAGTCATACAATCCTCGGGTGCGCAGCGCTTCCTGATACCGGGCGTAGAGGCGGACGAGCTCCCGCAGTTTCGCGTTCTGCTTCAACCGCTCCTGATACGCACCCTTCATCTTCCCCTTGTAGGCGCCCTTCTCATGGTAGAGATCGTCCGCTGCATTGATGCGTGAATCCTCGGCATCAGCCAAGGACGTCAACTGTCCAGGCGCCATGCCTTCACGCTTCAGGGTATTGATGGCACCGAGGACCGCTTTCAGATACAGGTCGGGCGCATTCACCGGCCGCAACAGCTCCAGACCGTCGGTGGTATCGATGAGGTGCTGCAACAGGACCGCCTGATCGGCATCGGTCAGTGATGCCGCGCCGGCCATCGCGCCGAACGATTCGGGATAGTCTTGGATGATGCGGTTACAGTACGAATGGAACGTCGTGATGGCGACGCGGTACGCATCAGGACCGATGATGTCGCGTAATCGTCCCTTCATCTCAGCGGCACCCGATTCAGTGAACGTGAGCGCCAGGATGGCATCAGGCGGCGTGTCGGTGCGCGCAAGGATATTGGCGATACGGAGCGTCAGAATGCTGGTTTTGCCCGTCCCCGGTCCCGCCACGACCATGACCGGACCGTCGATGGCATCGACCGCCTCGCGTTGGCGGTCATTGAGCTGCCGGTAGAGTTCTTCGAATCGCGGTGTCGTGGGCACCCTTTAGGTATAGCAAAGAAACGGCTCCTGCGTTACCATCGTGGCACGTTCTTTTCGGGGAGGTCCCATGGAAGAAGTGCGAGTCAAGCTCGTGTTGTTCGCCGGTGAAGAGAATGACCGTATCGCGGTCTTCGACGAAGTCGGCGGATCGCGCCGTTGCACGATCCGACTGCGGGAGCAGTTCTTCCAGACGCTCGCGGACATCTTCTTCAACCCGGGGGAACCGTACCTCGGACCGGAGTTCGCGGTACGGATGCTGCAGCGTGCGGGCGTCGCCGTCGACTCCATCGCGCTCTCCGTCGTCGACCGAGAGACGGGCACGGTGCGGTATGCGGTCTCGCTGCGACAGGGCGGCATGTCGTGGACGACCGATGCGTTCTCGCTCGATGCGTTCGGGTTCTCGATCGTCAGCGGCGTTCCCGTCAGCATGACCGAGGCCGACTTCGTGTTCCTCATGGAGTACAGCTGCATGGTCGACGAGCATCCCGAACCCGAGGAGCTGCGCACCGCGGAGCACCTCGCCCGGGATCTCCCCAAGGACAAGCTCGGTCAGGCGTGAACAGCCATCAGAGCGCGGATTTCGTCCGCGCTCTTCTTTTCCATCAACTGCGCGCGCAGTTCTGCCGCGCCGGGCCAGCCGGATATGTACATCTTGAAGAATTTCTTCATCAGGGCGAACGACTTGATGCCATCCCACTGCGCCAGCCATAGGTCAATGTGCTCTCGGAGCAGGGCGATGCGTTCTTCCGGCGTATGTTCCCGCACGTCCGGACTGAACATCCACGGGTCGTGGAATATTCCCCTGCCGACCATGAGACCGTCGACGCCGTGCTCGCGCGCCAGTGACTGTCCCTGGAGTCGGCTCATGATGTCACCGTTGCCGACGCACAAGACACCGACATCGTGCGCCATCGCCGCCGCGCGACCGATGAGGTCCCAATGCGCGGGAACGGCGCTCATTTCCTTCATCGTCCGACCGTGCACGACGAGCACGTCGGGCTTTGCCGCCAAAACCGCTGGAATCCACGTATCCATTTCGTCGGTCGCATACAATCCGAGACGCGTCTTCACCACGACCGGTAGATCGCCGGCGCCATCCCGCAGTGCGGCGATGAGCTCGCGCGCACGGCCCGGATCCTTGGCCAACGCGATACCGGCGCCCTGTTTGACGACGGCGCGGTCGGGACATCCCATGTTGATGTCCACGCCGTCGAAGCCGAGGTCGCGCGCGGTCACGGCAGCGGCATGCATGTATTCGGGTTCTGTACCGAAGAATTGAGCGACGATAGGATGATCGGACGCGGTAAGCGTCAGATCCTGCAGCAGTCGCGCGCGGCCGACGGACGCCAAACCGTGCGCCGACACGAATTCGGTGTAGAACACGTCGGGACGTCCGCAGCGGGTGACGATGGCGCGGAACGGCGCATCGGTGACATCGGCCATCGGCGCCAGCACGAAGAACGGCCGTGGCAATTCGTCCCAGAATCCGTGGACCATGGTCAGGAAATTACGGCGCGGATACGCCGGACGCCGGCGGAGACCGATTCTTCCTTGGTGATGGTGAAACGGCCGATCTCGCCCGTGTGCGTCACGTGCGGACCGCCGCAGAACTCCTTGGAGAACGCGTTGAGCATGTCCGGACCGACGTAGTATACGTTCACCGGGTCAGGGTATTTCTCCTTGAAGAAGAACAGGGCGCCGGTCCCTTCGGCTTCCTGTTTCGGCAGCGTGACCATGTTCACCGCGAGGTCGCGCTTGATGGCATCGTTGACGATCTCCTCCACCGCGGCTTTCTCTTCATCGGTGAGTTTACGTGGGAACGTGAAATCGAACCGTGTGCGCTCCGGAGTGATGTCCGAGCCCGCCTGATGCACCTCGGTGCCGAGGACCTCGCGCAGCGCCGCATGCAATAAGTGCGTCGCCGTGTGCAGGCGCGTGACCTTCTGCAGTTCCTCCGGATTCCCGGCTTTCAACTCTCCGGTGTCCAACAAGAGCCCGTGCCCGCCGAACTTCTTCTCCGCACCCGCCCGTGACTTCGCCTGATGTTCTTTGAACTTCTCATCGAATGCCCCGCGCGTCAGTGACCCGGCCCTGGCACCCGCGATGTCCTTGATGACTTCGTACGGCAGCCCGTAGCTCTCATAGAGCCTGAATGCCACTGCGGCATCTACTTCGGCGACGCGGCCGAGTTCCTTGATTCCCGTCCCGAGCGTCTTCAGGAATTTCTGTTTTTCTTGTTCGTACACCGGGCCGAGGTCGACATCCGAGCGTCCCGCCATGTATTCGAGTGTGACGATCCGGCGGATGAGCCGCCGGAGCACGTACCCGCGGTCTTTATTCGACGGTTCGAGCCCTTCGGCGATCAATGCGACGATCGCGCGGGAATGATCCGCAATGATACGTCCGGCCCGGTCGGTCGGGTGATTCGGGAACAGGTCAGTCTCATAGATATTCGCCTTGCCCTGCACGACCATGGCGAGACGTTCCAGACCCATGCCGGTATCTATGCCGGGTGTCTCCAGCAGCCGCAATTCTTTCTCCTTCGTCTGGAAGTACTGATTGAACACGATGTTCCAGATCTCGATGCCGTTCACATACACTTCGGTCGTCGGACCGCAGGGGCCTTCATCCCCTGTCGGACCCCAGAAGTTATCGGCACGCCCGGCTTTCCGGACTTCGATGGATGGGTCGAGCGCCTTCCAGATGCGTTCAGAGTCATCGTCGGCGGGAACAGTGTCTTCGCCGCCGAATACTGATACGTAGTCGATGGTCAAACCCATCTCCCTCGTGATGAAGTCGTACGCCAGCCTGATGGCCTCGTCCTTGAAATAACCGCCGAAGGAGAAATTACCGAGCATTTCGAAGAACGTCAGGTGGCTTTCGTCGCCGACTTCATCGATGTCGGACGTCCGGACGCACTTCTGGATGGAAGCGACGTTCTTCGCGGGCGCCATCGCAGGGTTCGTGTAGTACGGCTTGAACTGCTGCATCCCGGCCGTCGTGAACAACACCGACGGGTCGTCGGGCAACAGTGAAGACGAAGCGACCCATGTGTGGCCGTGGGATTCCATGAAATTCCTGAACTTCTCGCGTATCTCCTGGTGCGTCATGGCCACAAAATAGCACATTTCCCATACGACTGAGAATTGACGCAAAATTATTCTCGTGTTATATTGTTATCGGAGGTGTCTGTGGCCCTGACGTATGCAGACGAGACGGATCTTCGTTCCCGCCTCAGAGCGATGCTGGACGCAGCCGAACGGAAGCGCAGGGAACGCCTCGCGATCATCGTGGAATCCACGAGCGAGCGCCGCGACGTCGGCGACGTGTTCGAAGGGGTCCAGCGGGAAACCGACCTGACGGTGAGCGCGGCGACTGCGGACGAAGCGAGCGTCACCATCCGCCGCGTCATGCAGGCGCTGGCACGCATGGGCGCCGGCACGTACGGCGTGTGCGTCGACTGCGGCAATGACATCGCGGTAAGCCGGCTCTTCGCCTTGCCGTTCGCCAGCCGTTGTATCGCCTGCCAGGAAGCGTTGGAGTAGCGGTCCGCCCCGTCACATCGACGGGGCTTTCTATACGATATGCACCCAAAGCCAGTGGAGAGCGAATGCCCACACGCCGGCCGTCACCGCGAACGCGGAGACCCAAAAAGCGACGAATTTCTTCTCGTCATCGGACATCATTTCTGTTTGGCTACGGCCGTCACGAGTTCCCGGACAAGGCCGACGAGACCTTTGACATCGGCTGACTCACCGCCGACCTGTACGAGCGACAAGAATGCGGTCAGCGCCCTGGACGGATCCGACTGCTGCGCATCCATCGCCGGAGCAAGTTTATTGACGAACAACTCTTCCTCCGTCGGATTTTCCGCATCGAACTCGAATGCGATGAAATACCGGATATTCCCCGTCGCATCCAGGATCGGCGCGATATAGATGTACTGCCAGTATTTCTTTCCGAGCTTGTTGCGGTTGACCAGTTTGTTGACGAATACGCGTTTCTCCGTCTTGATGGTGTGCCACATCCATTCATAGAACTCCTTAGGCATTTGACCGCCCCACAACGCCGCCGGGTTGCGGCCAAGGGCTTCCTCGCGCGAAAAACCCGTCCGTTCCAGGATGGCACGGTTCGTCCAGATGATGTTCGCGTCGGGGTCCGTGATGATGGCCGGATTCTTCAGGTCATCGAACCGTTGCGCCAACGCAAGGATGCGCGGCTGCGCTTCGAGGAAGAACTCGGGACCGGGCGTCGTGCGAGTCGTCATAGGTTCCACTCACTGTACCATATCGTGGGGGATCTAGAGGGTTTCGATCCCTCGACCGCGCCTCCACAGGGCGCTGTGATACCATTTCACCATAGATCCCATCCGTGCACCGACAAGGCGCATTATACCGAAATCAGACCTCATTGTCCACGCCGACCGCGTCGGCGACCGATGCGAATCCGTCCTTCCGGAGCAGCGCGGCGAGCCCCCTATTGATCTGACCGACCAGCTGGGGTCCGCGGAAGATCATGCCGGTGATGAGCTGCACCAACGACGCGCCGAGCCGGATCTTCCGGTATGCGTCCTCGGCGGTGAAGATGCCGCCGACGCCGATGATGGGGTAGTTCCCGTGCGTCCGCGCATACAGGTACCGCACCTGCTCGTCGGCCAGATGCTGGACGGCGCGGCCGGAAATGCCGCCGACATCGGGCACGATGGGGTCGTGGATACGATGGTTCGTCCTGTTCTTCGTCAGGTTACTGCAGACGAATCCCGTCACCCGATGACGGGAGCAGATGTCGATGAGCGCGTCCATCTGCTCGTGTTTCAGGTCGACCGCAAGCTTCAAGAACACGGGCTTGTCGGCATGCTCATCGACACGGCCCAGGAGGCGGTCCAGGAGCAGCGGGTCGGTGAACGGTTCTCCGCCGAACGCGTTCGGACAACTGATGTTCACGGTAAGGTAATCCCCGATGCCGCGGAACGCGTCGATGACATGCACATAGTCGGTGATGGCCGCCTCGGGTTCGGCGGTGGCGGGACTGTTCGTCTTCGCCGCACTAATGCCCACCGGGAAGCGCAGCGGCACGCCGCGCAGCCGTCCGGCGATGACGTCCGCACCGTCGTTCATCAACCCATAGTAGACGACCAGCGATTCGGATTTCTTCAGACGCCAGAGCCGCGGCCGTGGGTTTCCGGTGCAGGGCATCCCGGTCACGCTGCCCACTTCGGCGAATCCGAATCCGACGTCGGGAAGGACGTTCAGCAGCCGCGCGTTCTTGTCGAATCCCGCCGCAAGTCCGACCGGGTTCGGGAAGCGGATGCCGGCGACGGTCGTAACAAGCATCGGATCGTCATATGTGAGCACTGCGCGCGTCAATGCACGGAGCGGTGCGACCGCGCCCAACATCACGCCCAATCGGGTGACGCGGTCGTGTACGGCTTCAGGATCCATCCTGAAAAAGACCGGTTTTACGATAATTCGGTACAGCGTTCCTATGATGTCCATCGCGAGAAAATACCGGTGGAGAGCAGGCGGCCGCTCACCTGCTTCAGACAGAGTTGGCCCGCTTCGATGACACCGGTGCGGTGCTGTATCGCATCTTCGAGCAGATTCCTGATGGCAAGCTCGGAAGTGTTCGTTGCATAGGCGTTGATGATGAGAAAGCGCGCGGTCGGCGACAGTAACGTGACACAGTCCGCGAGCAGACGGGGCATATGCTCGTTGAATTTCCACACCTTGCCGGTCGGTCCGTGGCCGAACGACGGCGGATCCATGAGGATGCCTTCATACTGCGCTCCCCGTTTCACTTCTTTCTTCACGAACGCGACCGCATCCTCCAACATCCACCGCACGGATTCAGGTTCCAAGCCGTTGAGTTCCTGGTTGTCTTTGGCCCAGCCGATGGCGGGACGGGACGCGTCCACATGCGTGACGAACGCGCCGCGCTTGGTCAGCCACATCGTCGCCGCGCCCGTGTAGGCGAAGAGGTTCAACACGCGCGGCCGCTCGAGTCCTGCCAGCCGGTCCCCCATCAGGGACCAATTCGCGGCCTGCTCAGGGAACACACCCGTGTGCTTGAAGTTCATCGGACGGACACGGAGCTTCAGGTCATGGAACTTCATGTCCCAATATTCGGGAAGTTCGCGGCGCATCGTCCACCGGTCATCCTCGAAGACGGCATCCGCCTTCTCCCATGCATCCGGTGTCGTTCTCTGCCAGATCGTCTGCGGGTCCGGCCGCGCGAGCGTGTAGGTGCCCCACCTTTCCAGCCGATAGCCGTCACCGGAGTCCAGCAGCGTGAAGTCGTCGAACCCTTCGTTTCCGATGAGATACATGGCGTTATTGTATACCCAATTCTACGAAGAATGCCCGCTGTGAAGGATCGCGACCGAGGAAATCGTGCACCAATGCTTTTTCGGGCTTGGATGCGCCTGGTGCGAGGACCGTATCCCGGTAGCGTCTGCCGATCGTCGAATCCAGGGGGTTCGAGAAGAATTTTGTGAACAGGTCCGCGGCATATACCTTGCTCCAGAGGTACCCGTAATATCCGGCATCATAATCCGCTAAATGGGACCACCCGGCGGCGAAGATCGAGTCATCGGGCAGATCGATGTGCTCATGGACGAGTCGCATATCACGGTACATTTGCGCGAGATGGGATGCCTCGACGGGCGTATCCGTCGGCCGATCGTGCATATCCAAATCATAGAGTGACCGAACCGCCTGTGCGAGGTAGTAGCTCGGCTGGCGGAACTTCCGTGTTGCGGACAATTTCTCGAACAGGTCATGCGGCAACTGCTTGCCCGTCTGGAAATGCCCTGAGAGCCGGGCGAGCGACCGCTCATCCCACGCCCAATATTCGAATATCTGCGAGAGCGCCTCCACGAAATCCAACGGGACACCGAACCCGTTCTGCCGCCGCCACGGACCGCCGGACACGATCGCATGCATGCAGTGACCGAATTCGTGCAGGAGTGTCTCGACTTCATCATGGCTC
>Ga0335069_10012503_pt1 | contig 11936 bp, 9 predicted proteins | sample Lox_Sample_11_FD_206714 | JGI IMG/M metagenome (GOLD analysis project Ga0335069, IMG submission 206714) | Soil microbial communities from Loxahatchee National Wildlife Refuge, Florida, United States - Lox_Sample_1.1 | ecosystem: Environmental > Terrestrial > Soil > Wetlands | place: USA: Florida...
GGCTGCGCGCGCACCCGCGGGTCATCGAGCACAGCGTGCGCTTCACGGCGGAGACCGACTCGCTCAACAGCAGCATCCTCGCCCCGGACGTCGCACCGCAGTCGCCCGAGATCGAGCTGTTCGTGCGCGAGGTGGTGCGCGAGATGACCGTGAAGGCGGGACAGAAGTGCACCGCCATCCGCAAGGCGCTGGTGCCCGAGCGGCTCGCGGCCGAGGTGAGCGAGCGGTTGCGCGCGCGGCTTGCCGCGGTCGTGGTCGGCGACCCGCGCCGCGAGGGGGTGGCGATGGGACCGCTTGCGAGCCTCGCCCAGCGGCGCGACGTGCGCGCGCAGCTCGCAGCGCTCGAGCGCGAGTCCGAGGTGCTGCTCGGCGATTCGCAGAGCGTGCCGGTGCGCGGCGATCGCGAGCAGGGGGCCTTCATGGCGCCGGTGCTGCTGCGCGCGCGCGATCCGCGCACGGCGCGCGCGGTGCACAGCATCGAGGCGTTCGGTCCGGTGGCGACGCTCCTGAGCTACAGCGATGCCGACGAGGCGGTCGAGCTCGCGCGGCGCGGCGACGGCAGCCTCGTCGCCTCGGTGTTCAGCGCCGATACGCGCGCGGCAGCGGATCTGGTGCGGCGTCTGGCGCCTCACCACGGCCGCATTCTGGTGATCGATGCACGCTGCGCCAAGGACTCGACCGGCCACGGCTCGCCGCTCGCACCGCTGGTGCACGGTGGCCCGGGGCGCGCCGGCGGCGGGGAGGAGCTCGGCGGCATCCGCGGCGTGCTGCACTACATGCAGCGCACCGCCGTGCAGGGCTCGCCCGATCTGCTGACCGCGCTCGGCGGGCGCTGGATACGCGGCAGCCGGCTGCGCGATCCGGGACGCCATCCGTTTCGCATTCCCTTCGGTGCGCTCGAGCTCGGCGACACGTTCCAATCGGGCGAGCGCGAGGTGACGAGCGAGGACATCGAGCGGTTCGCGGCGCTCTCGGGCGATCATTTCTACGCGCACATGAGCGAGGAGCAGGCACAGCGCAACCCGCTGTTCGGCGGCCGCGTGGCGCATGGGTATTTTCTCATCTCCGCCGCCGCGGGCCTGTTCGTCGACCCCGATTACGGGCCGGTGCTCGGCAACTACGGGCTCGATCATCTGCGCTTCGTGAAGCCCGTGAAGCCCGGCGAGCGCATCCGCGTGCGCCTCACCTGCGCGGCGAAGAGCCTGCGCGCCGAGAAGGGCTGGGGCGAGGTCGCCTGGGACACCGAGATCACGAACCAGGCCGGCGAGACCGTGGCGGCGTACGACGTGCTCACGATGGTGAGCGTGCATGCCATTCCCGACGCAGCACCGGCCGATGCCGATGCGGCCCGCGGCGCGGCGGTGCGAGCATGAGGGCGCCGCACGCGATGGAGGAGCTCAAGCGGCTCGAGCCGATGCTGAGCATCGATCGCGCGAGCCTCGAGGCGCTGCAGCTCGAGCGGCTGCGCGCCAGCCTCGAGCATGCCTATGCCCACAATGCGCGCTACCGGGCGCGCTGCGAGGCGCACGGCGTCGAGCCGCGCGCCCTCGAGACGCTCGCCGACCTCGGCAAATTCCCGCTGCTCTCCAAGGAGGATCTGCGCCGGGCCTATCCCTTCGGCTATTTCGCCGTACCGCTCGAGCGCATCGCGCGCGTACACGCCTCCTCCGGGACGACCGGCCAGCCGACCGTGGTCGGCTACACCCGGCGCGATCTCGAGACCTGGAGCGGGCTCGTGGCCCGCTCGATCCGCGCCGCGGGCGGTCGCGCCGGCATGAAGGTGCATATCGCCTACGGCTACGGTCTTTTTACCGGCGGCCTCGGCGCGCACTACGGCGCCGAGGCGGCGGGTTGCCTGGTGATCCCGGTGTCCTCGGGTCACACCGAGCGGCAGGTGCGCCTCATCGTCGATTTCCGACCCGAGATCATCATGCTCACCCCGAGCTACATGCTCGCGATTCTCGATGAGTTTCGTCGCCAGGGGATCGATCCGCGCTCGAGCGGACTCAAGATCGGCATCTTCGGCGCCGAGCCCTGGGGCGAGGGCATGCGCCAGGAGATCGAGCAGTCCTTCGGGCTCGAGGCCTGCGACATCTACGGCCTCTCCGAGGTCATGGGGCCGGGGATCGCCCAGGAGCTTGGCGGCACGCGCGAGGGCCCGACCCTGTGGGAAGATCATTTTTTGCCGGAGATCATCGATCCGCTGAGCGGCGAGGTACTGCCCGAGGGTGCCACGGGCGAGCTGGTGCTCACCTCGCTCGCCAAGGAAGGCATGCCGCTCATCCGCTACCGCACGCGCGATCTGACACGGCTGCTGCCGGGAGTGCACACCTCGATGCGGCGGCTGGCGAAGATCGGCGGCCGCTCGGACGACATGCTGATCATCCGCGGGGTCAACGTGTTCCCCTCGCAGATCGAAGAAGTGATCCTGCGCTGCGCCGGCCTTGCTCCGCATTACGAGCTCGAGGTGCGCCGCCCGCATCGCCTGGATGAGCTCACGATCCGGGTCGAGGCGCGCGCCGAGGTGGCCCTCGAGCGGCACGCGGAGGAGGGGCGGCATCTGCGCCAGCGGCTTTCCGCCGAGATCGGCCTCAAAGCCGAGGTTCACATCGTCGCCGCGGGCTCGCTCGAACGCTCGATGGGCAAGGCGGTGCGCGTCAAGGACCTGCGCCGCCCCGTATCATGACCACGCGCGAGAACGTGCGCCGTCGGGTCTGGCAGGCGCGCCTCCTCGTGATCGCCCTGTTGCTCGGCCTCATCGCGCTGCAGACCTTCGGCAGCGGTCTCGGCGTGCCGCAGGAGCTGCTCAAGTCGACGGCGCTCGCGGGCCTCGGCGTCGCCGTGCTCTACCTCTATCGCACCCCGTGTCTCAACTGCCGCCGTCCGCTCGGTTTGTTCGCCTTCCGGATCACGGGCGCCTATCGGCAGCGCCCGAACGAGGCGGCGCCTCACTGCCCGCACTGTGATGCGAGCGTCGATCGAAATTTTCCGCCGTCGCCGCGCTAGCCATGGCTTAGCTTAGCTAGGGCGTGGTGATGCTCGAGGTCGCCGGCGGCGCCGACGCCGGTGCGCTCGCCGGGGAGCTCGCCGGCGCGCCGGCCGGGGTGGCGGGCGGCGCACTCGGCGGTGCGAGGGTCGGGGCGCTCGCCGGTGCGACGGGCGGTGAGCCCGTCGTCGCGGGCAGGGTCGACTCGCGCACCTGAGTGCGATCGCTTTCCGGCGAAGCCGGCGGCAGGGTCGCGGGCGCGAGCGTGACGGCATCGAGCACCGCCGGATCGTCGCGCAGCCGCACGTAGAGTGAGCCCGAGGCGGGGTGCGGGACGGGGAGCGCCGAGCCCACGAAGCCGTCCGGCACTTCGACGGTCTTCGGCGGCTGCGCACCGTCCGCCACCGTGTCGATGAGGTAGAGGTCGGCGCCCGAGAGCTTGCAGGCAAGATCGGCGCTCGGCGGGCATTCGAGTGATTGCAGCATGGGTACCCGCACGAGGTGCGCAAGCGGTTGCCACTCGCCACCGAGTCCGTGCACGCTCATGCGGAATTTCAACGGGCCAAAGGCGGCCGGGCCGAAGGCCTTGGCGGGAACGAGCGTCGCCACGGCGACGTGCGCGTTCTCGAGCGACAGGCCGCCGTTGGCGAGCGTGAGGCTCGTGGTGAAGGACTCATCGGCGGTCGCGACCTCGACCGCCTCGTCGTGCCCGAAGCTCGCCGGGGTCTGGCTGCGCAGGGCAAAGACCAGCGCGGCTCCTTGCGGCAGCTCGGTCGGATCGATGAGCGCGATGTGGCTCGCCTCGAGCGAGGCGGGCAGGCGCACGCTGCTATTCAGCAGGGTGGCGCGCGGGCGCGGCTCGTCGATGGTGGCCGCGACGCTGAGCACGCGCCCGTCCTTGAGCGTCACCTTCGCCTCCGCGGCATGCTCGGGCTTGAGCGCGGCGCTCGAGGCCGCATCGGTCGCGCTCATCGAGAGCTCCTCGCCGCCCGGATGGGGCGTGAGCTCGCCCGCCTGAAACACGAGCCCCTTCAAGGTGAGGCTCTGCACCTCATCGAGGCGGCTGCCGCGCAGTGTCCCCGAGGTGTCGCCGGCATGCACGGTGAACCCCTCGAGTCGTCCTGCCTCGGCGAAGGTCTGCACGGCGACCGCGCTCGGGTCATGGGCGCCGTATTGCGCGACGAGCAGGGTCAGCGCGCCGGGTGTCGTGCCCTCGAGCGGCAGTTTGACCTCGACCTCATCGGGCTTGAGTCGCTTCCATTCGGTCTTGAGCTCCTTGCCGCCGGGATCGCGCAGCATGATGCTGTCGATGCAGCTCACGCTCTCGGCGCGCAGATGCACCGTGCCCGGCCGCCCGACGATGAGCGCCTTCTCCCCGGGAGCGAGCTGCCAATTGGCGATGCGGGTATTGATCAAACGGAACGTCGGACCTACGTACGGCTCGAAGCCCCACTCGCCGCTCAGCTGTGCGCTCACGCTATCACCGAGCTGCGCGCCGCCGAGCGGTGCGGTGTCGATGACGAAGCCGCCGCGCGCCGCATCGGCCTTCGCCGGCAGCTCGAGCGTCGCGCCGTTTGCGCCCTTGAGCCGCAGCCGCATGTCGTGCGCATACTCGGTCGAGAACACGAGCGGTGCGCCCTCGACCGGCAGCACCAGGGTGCCGCGCTGCGCGCAGTAGATCTCCTTCGGGTCGACCGCATGCAGCGGCGGCAGCTGCGCGGGCTCGACCGCCGGCAGCGCGGCGACCAGCACCGATTTGGGATTATGGAACGAGGGCGCCGTGTTGAGCGTGAGATGCAGCTGCGCGCCGTGGGCGGAGGCGAGCGCCGGAATGTACGCATATTGCGCACTGCGGAACGAATCGAAGATGCGGGCGATGTCCAATACCGAGGCCAGGTAGGGGCTGTAATAGCCGTACGAGAGCTGCGGGGTGTAGCTCGCCTGCATGGCGAGGTCGGCGCCGGGTCCGGAGGTGAGCGCCTCGACGATCGAGGTGCTGTGACCGTCATTGAGAATGAGCGAGTCGCCGCCCTGCATGAGACAGGGCGCCTGCAGCTCGGGCAGCCGATCGAGGCATTTCTCGTCCACCTTGATCGCGAGGCTGCGCGCGAGCAGCGGCGTCGTCTTGGCGATCTGGCTCGGATCGGCATTGTTGAGGGCGCGCAATGACACGAGATAGCGCTCGAGACGCGAGCGGTCGAGTGCCGCCTGGTTGAGATCCTGCGAGGAGCGCACGAACGCACCCGGTCGGCCGCGCACGGCACCGAGAAGCGTGCGAAAGTCACCGCCCGTCGCCGGCGCGAGGAACAGCAGCGTCTGCTCCGCGCCGGCCGGCACCGTGGTGGTGAAACCCTGGTGTGCGCACGGCGCCGCCCAGGTCCTACAGACGGTGAACCAGCTCTCGGGCGGCGGATTGGTCGAGCCGCTGAGAAAGGCGGCGACGAGCAGATAGTGCGCCGACTGCGAGGGCGGCAGATCCGCCTTGATCGCGAGTCGGTCGCCGGGCGCGAGATTCGGCACTTCCCCGATGGGAAGCGTACGGGCGTTGCGCGTCACCGACACCTCGAGCACCGGTCCGTCGAGATCGAAGGGCGCCGCGCCCGCGGCGGACAACCAGGGGACGAGCGCAGCCAGCAGGATCCCGGCGCGCACGCTCACAGGGCTCGTTGTCATCATTCTCCTCGCCCGACGGACGAGGCCTTGGACCGCGCCGAGGCTGCCGGGTTCATTCTGCGGGGATCGCCTCGGCGACGATGCGCTCGGCACGCTGAAAGAGCTCGAGCGGCACCGACGGCCCGCTGGCGGCGACGTTCTCCTCGACCTGCTCGGGACGGCTCGCGCCGATGATGGCGGCGGCGACGTTCGGCTCGCGCAGCACCCAGGCGAGGGCGAACTGAGCGAGCGACAAGCCGGCCTCGGCGGCGAGCGGCTGCAGCGCCTCGATCGCCTGCAGCGCCCGCGGCGTGAACCAGGCGGGGCGCAGGAAGCCCTTCATCGAGTCTTGGGCCGCGCGACTGGCGGCAGGCAGCGCCTCACCGGCGCGATACTTGCCGGTGAGCACACCCTGCGCGAGCGGCGACCACACGATCTGCGAGATGCCGTGCTGCGCGCAGAGCGCGAGCAGCTCAGTTTCGGGGCTTCGATGCAGGAGCGAGTATTGCGGCTGGCTCGAGACGAAACGCTCGACCCCGGGCAGCGCGAGTGCCGCGCGGATGCGATCGATCGGCCACTCGGAGAAGCCGATGTAGCGCACCTTGCCCGCCCGCACCACGTCGGTGAGCGCCTGCATGGTTTCCTCGAGCGGTGTCGCGAAGTCGTAGCGGTGACACTGATACAGATCGACGTAGCTCACGCGCAGCCGCTCGAGCGAGGCGTCGAGCTGCTTGAAGATCTGCGCGCGCGAGAGCCCGCGGTCGGTGTCGCTCATGGGAAAGAACAGCTTGGTCGCGAGCACGTAGCTGTCGCGACGGCGCCCCGCGAGGGCCTCGCCGAGCACGCGCTCGGCCGCGCCCTGGCCGTAGACGTTGGCGGTGTCGATCAAGGTCACGCCGAGATCGAGCGCGCGGTGCACGCACTCGATCTGCCGGCGCTTGCGCTCCGGGCTCGTGAAGTTGAGCCACGAGCCGAGCGCGATCTCCGAGACCCAGAGGTCGCTGTTGCCGAGCTTGCGATATTTCAAGCGAGCCTCCTCACGGGCGGCCGAACGAGGGAGGGCGATCTTACGGGAGGCGCCGGGTATGATGCCACCGGCGAGAGCGCGAGCCCGTGAAGCATCTTCTCATCGTGTATCACAGCATGACCGGCGGCACCGAGCAGATGGCGCGGGCCGCCGTCGCCGGGGCGCGCGGCGAGCCGGGCGTGCGCGTCGCGCTGCAACGCGCCGCGGAAACCGAGGCGCGCGACGTGCTCGACGCCGACGGCTTCGTGTTTGCGACGCCGGAGAATCTCGCCGCCATGTCCGGCCTGATGAAGGACTTCTTCGACCGCACCTACTATGCCGCGCTCGAGCGGCTCAACGGGCGGCCCTATGGGGTGCTCATCTGCGCCGGCAGCGACGGACGCAGCGCGGCGCAGCAGATCGAGCGCATCGCGACCGGCTGGCGTCTGCGGCCCGTGGCCGAGCCGCTGATCGTCATCACGCAGGCGCAGGCGCCGGCGGAGATCCTCAAACCCAAGCAGATCGCCACCGCCGAGCTCGAGCGCTGCGCCGAGCTTGGGGCGACGATCGCCGCCGGGCTGGCGCTCGGCGTGTTTTGATCGGCGAGCCCGCGCCGACCCTTCAGGCCGATGCGGCCTGGGCGCTCTGCGCGTATTCGCGCTCCTGCAACTCGCGCCACAGGATCTTGCCGGCGGCGGACTTGGGCAGGGTATCGACGAACTCGACGATGCGGGGGGCCTTATAGGCCGCCATGTGCGCGCGGCACCACTCGAGCACCTCGCGCTCCGAGACGCGCTCGCGCCACTCGGGCCGGCGCACGATGAGCGCCTTGACGGTCTCGCCGCGATGCGCATCGCGCGCCGCGATCACGCATGCCTCGAGGACCGCCGGATGGTGATACATCTGCGTCTCGACCTCCGCCGGCCACACCTTGAAGCCCGAGGCATTGATCATGCGCTTCAGGCGATCGACCATGAAGAAGTAGCCCTCCTCATCGACGCGTCCGAGGTCGCCCGAGCGGAAGAAACGCTTGCCGTCGTACTCGATGAGCACGCGCGCGGTCTCCTCGGGCTTGCGCCAGTAACCGAGGAACAGTTGCGGCCCGTGGATCAGAATCTCGCCGACCTCACCGGGCGCACGTTCCTCGAGGCTCTCGGGGTCGACGATGCGCGAATCGACGTCGTGGATCGGTACGCCGAGACACTGCGCCTTGGGCCGGGCGAGCGGGTTGATGTGGCTCGGAGCCATGGTCTCGGTGAGGCCATAGCCTTCGACGAACGGAATCCCCATCGCCTGGAGCCGCTCCGCCACCGCGGCCGGCATCGCCGCGCCGCCGCCCGTCAGGCGCTCGAGCGAGGACAGGTCGTACTCGGCGAGCCGCGGGTTGCTGAAAAAATCCTGCACCATCGTCGGGATGGCCTGGAAGGCGTTCACCCGGTAGCGATCGACGAAGTGGGCCGCGGCCTCGCGGTTCCAGCGCGGCAGCAGCACGACCGTGTTTCCGCTGTAGAGCGGACCGTTCATGCTGCCCTGCATGCCCATGACGTGAAAGAAGGGCGCCACGGCGAGCATCGTCGTCTCGGGCTTGACGTCGAACCAGCGGACACCGCCGACCGCGGTGTGCATGACGCTGCGATGGGCGTGCACACAGCCGCGCGGTGTGCCGGTGGTGCCGGAAGTGTACGGCATGACGCACGGGTCGTCCGGTCCGCTGCGATGCGGTTCGGGCCGCAAAGCCGCCGCGCGCATCGCCCGCCACGAGGTCACGCCCGCACCCTGCAGCGCCATCGCCGGCGCGGCGATCTCGGGCGGTACCGGCACCTCGCTCTCAGCGCCGAGCCGGTCGGAATAAGCCGCAACCAGCACCGCGCGCACCCCCGGCTCGCGGCCGATCGCCGGCTCGAGGCGCGCAAAGAGCTCCTGCGAGACGACGGCGACGCGGGCGCCCGAGTCTTCGAGAAGTCGCAGCACATCCTCGGCCGTCGACATCGGGTTCACCGGCACGACCACCGCATCCGCCCGCACGATGCCGTAGTAGGCACTGACGAACTGCGGGCAGTTCTGCATGTAGAGGAGCACGCGCTCGTGGCGCTGAACGGCGCAGTGGCGCTGCAAAAAGCCGGCGACCTGCTCGACCTCCTCGAGGAAGTCGGCGAAGCTCACCGGGGCATCGTAGTAGATGAGGAAGGGTTTGTCGGGATAGCGGCGCGCCGACACTTCCGCGTTATAGAAAATCGAGGTGGCCGGTGCGCGCAACCCCGCGGCGGGTCTCGACGAAGCACGCGGCGTCATTGGCGAGCCCCCCCAAAGAACGTGTTGGACAAAGCGCTTCGACTATACTAGATCCGCTCGCGTGGCGCGAAAGCCACGGATTGGCGAGGGGAGCGCATGGATCTTGATTTCACACCCGAGGAGCAGGCCTTCCGCGAAGAGGTGCGGGAGTTTCTGCGAACGCAGCTGCCTGCAGACATCCGTGACAAGGTGCTGAACGGCCGCGAGCTCACACGCGATGATTATGTTCTGTGGCAACGACGTATGCACCAGCGGGGCTGGGGCGGCATGGGCTGGCCGAAGGCGTTCGGCGGCGCCGCCTGGAACGCCGTTCAGCAGTACATCTTCGAGGAGGAGTCGGCGCGTGCCGGGGCGCCGCGCCTCATTCCCTTCGGCATCAAGATGGTGGCGCCGGTGCTCATCGCCTTCGGCAGCCCGGCGCAGCAGCAGCGCTTTCTGCCGCGCATCAGCTCCGCCGAGGACTGGTGGTGCCAGGGCTACTCCGAGCCCGGCGCCGGCTCGGACCTCGCCTCGCTGCGCACGCGCGCGGTGCGCGAGGGCAACGAGTACATCGTCAACGGCCAGAAGACCTGGAACACGCTCGGCCAGTACGCCGACTGGATCTTCTGCCTGGTGCGCACCGATCCGGCGGCCAAGCCGCAGGCCGGCATCTCCTTTCTGCTCATCGACATGAAGAGCCCGGGCATCAGCGTGCGCCCCATCACGCTGCTCGACGGCACTCAGGAGGTGAACGAGATCTGGTTCGAGGACGTGCGGGTACCGATCGAGAACCGCATCGGCGATGAGAACCGCGGCTGGACCTACGCCAAGTTCCTGCTCGGTCACGAGCGCAGCAACATCGCCGGGGTCGGCGCCTCGAAGCGCGAGCTGGCGCGCCTCAAGCAGATCGCGCGCGAGCAGCGCGACGGTCGCGGCCGCCGGCTGATCGACGATCCGCTGTTCGCGGCGCGCATCGCCCGCGTGGAGCTCGAGCTCGCCGCGCTCGAGATCACGAATCTGCGAGTGCTGAGCGCGGAGGGCGCGACGCGCGCACCCGGTCCGGAAGCCTCCATCCTCAAGATCAAGGGCACCGAGATCCTGCAATCGATCAGCGAGCTGTTGATGCGCGCGGCGGGTCCGTGGGCGCTGCCGTTCGAGCGCGAGGCGCCGGCGGCGGGCTGGCAGAGCACCCCGGCGTACGCATCGACGACGATGGCAAGCTATCTCAACCTGCGCAAGCTCTCGATCTTCGGCGGCACCAACGAGATCCAGAAGAACATCGTCGCGCAGATGCTGGGGTTGTAGGCATGGACTTCGAACTGAACGATGACCAGCGGCAGCTCAAGGAGGCGATTGCAGGCTTCCTCGCGGGCGAGTTTCCGTTCGAGCGTCTCAAGGCGCTGAAGCGTTCCGGCAAGGCGCACGATGAGCGCCTGTGGCGCGGTCTCGTCGAGCTCGGAGTGCCGGCGCTGCTCGTGCCGACCGGCGCGGGCGGCCTTGGCTATGGCCCGATCGAGACCTATGCGCTGATGGAGGCGGCGGGGCCGCACCTGCTGCTCGAGCCGGTGTTCGCGAGCGCGGTGCTTGCGACCCTGGTGCTCGAGAAGCTCGGCGGCGCAGGCGAGCGATTGCTCGGCGAGCTCGCGCGCGGTGCGCGCATCGCGACGCTCGCGCATTTCGAGCGCGACAGCCGTTTCGAGCTCGAGCCCGTGGCGACGCGCGCCGAGCGCGAAGGCAGTGCATGGCGACTCGACGGCCAGAAATCGCTGGTGCTGCAGGCCGGACTTGCCGACGTGCTGCTGGTGTCGGCGCGTCTCGGGGCCGCCGGGTCCGGTGCCGGCGGACTGGCCTTGTTCGAGGTGCCGCGCACGCAGCCGGGCGTACGGCTGCGCGAATACGCGCTGGTCGACGGGCAAAGGGCGGCCGAGGTCGGGCTCGAGGCGGTGAGTGTGCCGGCCGCGGCCTGCATCGCTACGGGCGAGCCGGTGCCGCGCGCGCTCGAGCTCGCCGTCGCCGAGGCGAGCGCGGCGCTCGGCGCTGAAGCGGTCGCCATCATGCAGGCGGTGCTCGGGGCAACGATCGAGTATCTGCGCACGCGTCAGCAGTTCGGTCAGCCCATCGGGCGCTTTCAGGCCTTGCAGCATCGCGTCGCCGACATGCGGGTGCAGCTCGAGCAGGCTCGATCGATGAGCCTCTTGGCAGCGCTGCGTTGCCGCAGCGACGACACGGCGGAGCGCCGGCGCGCGGTGAGCGGCGCGAAGGCGCTGATCGGCGAGGCGAGTCGCTTCATCGGCCAGCAGGCCATCCAGCTGCACGGCGGCATGGGCATGACCGATGAGCTGCAGGTGAGCCACTGGTTCAAGCGGCTGACCGCCATCGATCTGTGGTTCGGTGACAGCGACACGCATCTCGAGCGCTATCTCGTGTTGATGCGCGAGGAGGTGAGCAGCGATGTTTAGCCGCGTACTGCTCTGCTATGACGGATCGGCGGCGGGCCGGCGCGCGCTCAAGCGCGGCGGCGAGCTCGCGATCCTGCTCAAAGCACGCGTTTACGTGCTGTCGATCATTCCGGAAGGCGTCGCCGATCCCGCCGTGCACGCCGGGGCGATCGGTCATGCCTGCCTGATCGATCCGACCGAGGAATACCGCAAGATGCTCGCCGACTGCATCGTGCGGCTCAAAGCGCGCGGCGTCGAGGCCGAGGGTTTCCTCGCGACCGGCAATATCGTCGAGCAGATCCTCGCGCACGCCCAGCGCCTCAAGATCGATTTGATCGTGCTCGGCTACTACCCGAAGCCCGGCGGATACTGGTGGGCCGGTCCGCAGCGCCGCCTGACGCTCGCGGAGCGCGCGAAATGCTGCATCCTGGTCGCGGTCGACGATGCCTCGATGGCCGAGGCGCCGGCCGCGACCGCCGGGCACTGAAGAAAGGCCGCCGCCTCGCGCGCGCATCGGGCACCTCGTGGTGCGTCGATGCCGTTGAAATTTGCAGATGCACATCGGTGCAGGTTACCGCCGTGT
>Ga0335069_10012504_pt1 | contig 11935 bp, 10 predicted proteins | sample Lox_Sample_11_FD_206714 | JGI IMG/M metagenome (GOLD analysis project Ga0335069, IMG submission 206714) | Soil microbial communities from Loxahatchee National Wildlife Refuge, Florida, United States - Lox_Sample_1.1 | ecosystem: Environmental > Terrestrial > Soil > Wetlands | place: USA...
CAGCCATGATGCCGACGTCCGCGCCTTCTATTCACGGTTGCGTGCCGGCATCTCCGCTCTGCCGGGAGTTGTCTCCGCCGATTTCGGCACGATGCCGTTCGGCCTTGGAGGTGGAGGAGGGACTTTGTACATTACTGGCCGCCCATGGCCCGCCGGCCAGCCCCAACCCGACGTAGCAAGATCCGTCGTAGGCCCCGGCTTCTTCCGGACTATGGGGATTCCCGTTAAGCAGGGCCGGACGTTCTCCGAACAGGACTCCGCCGACGCGCCCCAGGTTGCCGTGGTGGACGAAACGTTCGTCCGCGCCTTCTTCCCGAAAGGCGATGCCATCGGCCAGTACATCAACTACAAGTCGGGCGCCCGCTATCAAATCATAGGCATTGTCGGCGCGGTGAAGGACAGAAACCTGGCGATGGACCCGCGGCCCATGCGCTACTACTGTTCCCTCCAAATTCCCTTACCGTACATGAACATCATCGTGCGCACCGCCGGCGATCCGCTGCAATTGGTCTCCGGAATCCAGGCGCGCGTTCGCGAACTCGACCGCAACCTGCCCGTCTACCGCATCGCCACTATGGAGCAATTGCTTGCCAATTCGCTTGCCCAACGCCGCCTCGTGATGCTGCTCCTGGCTCTGCTCGCAGGATTCGCGCTGTTGCTTTCGGCGGTTGGCATCTACGGCGTGGTCGCGTACGCGGTGAGTCAAAGGACGGCGGAAATCGGTATCCGCATGGCTTTAGGTGCGGAAGCTGCGGAGGTCCGCCGCATGCTGCTGCGCCAGGCACTCGCCGCCGTCATCGGAGGGGTTGCCATCGGGCTGCCCGCGGCCCTCGCCGCAACCCAGTGGTTGGCCAGCCTGCTCTACCAGATCGCCGCCACGGACCCGCTCACGTTCACTGCGGCTCCCGCGATCCTGCTCGTGGTGGCTGTCGCGGCAATCTTGATACCAGCCCGCCGCGCTACGCGCATCGATCCGATGATCGCCCTGCGATACGATTAGCGCGCGGTCCACCCGCCGTCGATCAAAATCGTATGCCCCGTGATCAATGAAGCCGCCGGCGACGCCAGAAACACCACGGCGCCTGCAACCTCAACAGGTTCTCCGATGCGGTGCAGCCCGGCGATGCGCTCAATCACGTCGGCACGGAAGGCTAAATCTGCTAACGCTTCTTCCGTGCCCGGCGTCTTGATGAAAGTCGGAGCGACCGCATTGACGGTGATGTTGTACTTGCCCCACTCAACCGCCAGGCACTTGGTCAGATGGGAGACGGCTGCTTTGCTGGCACAGTAGATAGACTCGGTCGGCAGCGCCGCGAAACCCGCTTGTGAGCCGATGTTGATGATGCGGCCGCCGCCCTTTTGCCGCATCATCACGCGCCCCGCCGCCTGGCTCGCGAAAAACACGGCTTTGACGTTCAACGTCACGGTGTAATCGAAATCCCGTTCCGTCATGTTTTCGGCGAGGCCTGTCGTGCCGCCCCCGGCGTTGTTGACCAGGATATCGATCCGCCCGAAATGATCTACGGTGTCGTCAACTGCGCGGAAGATCTCCTCATGCCGCAGCATGTCCATCTGGAGCGGCAGCGCCCTCCGGCCCATGGCTTGAATTTCCTGTGCGAGTTCGCCGCCAGTCGTGGCATCGCGCAGGCCCAAGGTGACATCGGCCCCGGCATGCGCTAGAGCGAGCGAAATCGCGCGCCCCAACCCTCGCGCCGCGCCCGTGACCAGGGCGACCTGGCCCGTCAGATCAAATCGAGGAAATGGATCCATGGATGAGTAGGACAGGCATTTCTGCCTGTCCTGTTCTCAGGGATGAGGGTCTAAAACACAAACTTCGCGCTGACTTGCCCGATCCGTGGATCGCGTGCGCTGGTCACAATGCCGAAGTTGCTGCTGCTGGCGTTTCCGTTCGGGTTATTGAACTGCGTGTGATTGAAGATGTTGAAGAATTCCCCACGGAACTCGAGCGCCATCGACTCGGTAATCGGGACCCTCTTCGACACACCCATGTCGGTGTTGATGATTCCGGGTCCGTGAAAGAACCTCTGATTGGAATTCCCGAAGGTCCCAAGCACCGTATTGAGCTCAAATGCGCTGGTCTCGAAATAACGGTTGAGGCCGTTGGCATCGAGATTTCGCGGATTGTCAATCACCACCGGGCCCACGCGATTGGGCTCATCGGAAGAACTCCCCGTGAGCGAAATGTCGCCGTTACCCTGACGGATACGAATCGGAAATCCCGTGGAAAAACGCGTGATGCCGTTGACGGTCCATCCTTGCGTCAATCGCTTCGGCAGCGAACTGAAGGCTCGGTCGAACGGTACCGCCCAGTTGTAGCTCCCCACGAAATTGTGAGTCACATCAAACGTGGAAAGTCCGCGGCTGAGCGCAAAATTCGAAAAGTTCATCAGGTCACCAAAAGTCGACGCGTCGTCCAGAGATTTACCGTATGTGTACGCGAGCAGGAAGGTTACGTCGGCCGCCTTGCGTTCGGCAGTCGCCTGGAACGAATTGTAGTTTGAATTGGCGCTGTTTCGCGTAAACGTGTTGCTTTGGGAGAAACAGATAAACAGCGGCGGCGCATCGGGACAGTAGTTTGACCCGAGATAATTTCTCGTGCCATAAACCTTGGTCCCGTTGGGAAGTTGGTACGTGTCGTTTTCCTGGTACGGTCCGCATCCCAATGTCCCGTTGGTGATATCCATCGCGCCCGCCGCCGTGAGCTGCTGGCAAAACGCGGCGTTACCCGGGTCGGCGTCGTTTTGGGAAATGAGTTTATGGCCCTGCGTAGCAACGTACGCGAGCGTCAACACGGTCGACTTGCTAATTTCGCGTTGGATCGAGAAATTGTAATGCTCCGCGTAGGGCATCCGGTTGTGGATGTCGTACCCGGGCGAGTATTGGATCGGCAGATACTGCCCGTAGTTCAGAGTCTTGTTCGCCGGGCTGCCGGGAGTTGGGAAAGTAAAGGGAAACTTCGGTCCCTGCGCGCTGCCGTCGGTCCGTGTCAGGTAAGGCTCTTCGAACAGAACACTATTCGGCGTGGTCCAGTAGAGGCCGAACGGAGCATCGCCCACCTCGTAGAACAAGTTGAGGTCCTCGATCGACGTGTAGTAAATGCCGTATGCGGCCCGGATACTGGTTTTCCCGGGTCCTCCGAATATCTTGCCCAGAATTCCATCCGAGAAGCCGGGTGAATACGCGAGACCCAGTCGCGGCGCGGGGTTGTCGTAGTGTGTCGGGGCCAGCGTGCTGGGAATTCCTGGATCGCCGGGAACTACCCAACCGAGCGGAGCCGTTGGGAATTGGGTGGACTGCAGCCCGGGCACGATGGTTTCGATCTTGCCCTGCGTGTCAAACCACGGCATACTGACTTCCCATCGAAAGCCTGCGTTGATGGTCAGGTTCGGTCTCACCTTCCAGGAATCCTGAGCGAACGCCCCGCCATAACGAGTGCGCGAATCGAGGAACTGCTGGCTGCACTGATTGAAGCCGCCATATGCGGGCGCACCCAGAAGATAATCCGCGAAATCCACTCCGGTGACCGAGCCGTCGAACGTGAAATCGCCGTTGGGAGCGCAGACGTTCCGCTCGTTGATTTGCAAATAGCGGAACTCACCACCGAACTTCAGCGTGTGTTTGCCCTCAACTTTGGAAAAGTTATCCGTGAACATCCAGGTGTTGTTCGGCTGCCCGGTGGTGAGCGTAGGCACGCCAACCGAGAAGTTCTGGAAATACAGCGGCGGCAGGGTCTGCGGGAAATTGGGAGGGCCTGAAGGATTGATACCCAGGGATCCGATTCCCGTTACGAAACCCAAATCCGAGAGCTTGGCAAAACTGCCCTCGGGCTTGTCAGTCACTGTGGAGGTCCGGAAAAAGCTGACGCGCGCCTCGTTAACGGCCGTCGGGCCGAAGGTCTTCGTGTTGCTCATGACGATCTGTTGCGCCCGGGTCGGCGTCGACGACGGAAAACCGGGGACGCTGGCGGCCGGCAGGGAGTTGAAGACGGTGGAGTTATCCAGGTGGTAATACCACGACCAGTTACCCGTCTTCTGGTTCACAAAGTCCACACGCTCGCCGATTTTGTTATCGGTCACCGTGTTCTTTTGAGAGTCGTCAGCGTACGTCCCCAGGGCTGGGTTGATGTTGCCAACCGGAATGTACGGCAGGGTGCCCACCGCCGCCTTGTCGAAGGCTCGCTGCGGGATCACTCCGCCGGGAAATACACAGTTAGAGGTCAGCGTGCAGCCAGGCGCGCTGTAAGGCTCATTGACGGAAACGCCGTAACCTAACCGTTGCGAAAGAATGTTTGCCCAATATGGCCCATCTACTGTTCCGGTCAACTGGGATGGGTCGAAGTTTCCTGCCCGCTCCGCCGTCGTGGGCAGCGTTACAAGACCGGTGCTCGCTCCTTGTACTTGTTTGGTGCCCTGATAATCCGAGAACCAGAACAGCCGGTTCTTCCATGCCGGCCCGCCTAAGGTGTAGCCGTATTGATTGCGCCGCAGCTCGGCAATCGAGGGGTCAAAGAAATTGCGCGCGTCCAGGTCGTTGTTGCGCAGGAACTCAAACGCATCGCCGTGAATGCTGTTGGTGCCCGACTTGGTGATGGCGTTCATCACGGCGCCGCTGAACTTTCCATACTCGGCATCGAAGCTGTTCGTGATGAGACGGAATTCCTCGATCGAATCCAGGTTGGGGATCAGGCCCGCGCCGAGGTTGCGGCCCTCGCTCACGTCACCTCCATTCACCAGGAAAGCGTTGCCCGTCTCGCGCTGTCCATTCACCGAGACGTTTCCCGCCGAGAGAATACCGGATACCGGCCGGTCGCCACCGATTGTGCCGGCGGTCGCGGGGGCTACGCCAGCCTGCAGTCCCAAAAGATCGATATAGCTACGGCCGTTCAACGGCAGCGCCAGCATCTTCTTCGACTCAATCACATCGCCCAATTGTGTATTCTCGGTTTGCACCTGCACGGCGCTCGCCTCGACATTGACTTGTTGCTGAACACTGCCGATTTCAAGCGTCACGTCGATACGCAATTGGTCGTTGACTTTTACGTCAATGTCCGAAGTCGTGTATTGCTGGAAGCCGGCTGCCGTGGCGGTTAATTTGTACGGTCCCGCAGGCAGAGCCAGAATCCGATACGTCCCGTCCGGTCCAGAGACGGTCTCTCGGGACAGATTTGTTTCTGTGTTGGTTGCGACGACGTGCACGCCCGCCACTACTGCCTGCGTCTTGTCACGAACAACGCCTAAAATCGATCCCGTAACATCCGCCCGGACAACGGTAGAGCCGACCAGCGCTGACAGCGCCAGCATCAAAATACACGTCGAACGGCCACTTCTTTCCATTGAGACCCTCCTGCTGTGAATAGATTATGTCTAGAATGTCACGAAAGGGGTAGCTATTCAAGGAACAATTTAGACACAACTTGTCAGTGGTGGTCTATGTACCCAGCGGCTTGTAATGCCGTGTAAATCTCTCGTGTCGCTGTGCTTCTGTTGAGCGTGTAGAAATGGATACCGGGTACACCCCGCTCCAATAACTCGATGCACTGGGCTGTCGCATGAGCCACTCCCAACTCCAGCACGGCGCGCGGATCGTTGCGTCTGCGATCGAGTTCCTCGGCTAAAGCGAATGGAATGGTGGCTCCGAAGCGCTCAGCCTGCGATGCATTGGTTATCGGCATGATTCCAGGGATGATAGGCGCCTGAATACCGACGTGGCGGGCACGGTCGACAAACTCGAAATATCGCCGATTGTCGAAGAAAAGCTGTGTGATCACGAAGTCCAATCCGGCCTCGATTTTCCGCTTTAGATTCATCAGATCAACGGCCGGATTTCCGCACTCCGGGTGCTTTTCCGGATATGCGGCACCGCCCAAACAGAAACCGGAGCTGTAGCGATCCCGGATAAATCCCACCAATTCAATCGCATACCGGAACCCGCCCTCGACAGCCCTGAACTCGGTTTGACCCTTCGGAGGGTCACCGCGCAGGGCCAGTACGTTTTCGATACCGGCATTGCGGATCTTGTCGAGAACGAGACCCAGATCGTCGCGAGTGGCGCCGACACAGGTCAGGTGGGCCATGGCTTCGATTCCGGTTTCGCGCTTCACGCGGGTAACGATCTCGACAGTACGTTCGCGAGTGGAGCCTCCAGCCCCGTAAGTCACTGAAACAAAGCTAGGTTTCAGCGCTCTCAACTCGGAGATGGTCTGCTCGAGCTGTTTGGCCGACTCTTCCGTCTTCGGAGGAAAGAACTCGAATGAAAACGACGGCCGGCCGCGGCTGAGCAGCTCCCGGATATGCATGTCAGTCTTATTGGTACCAAAGTCTTGCGATGAATCGCCAGTGGCTCGCCGGGGGCGGATAACTGTAGTAGTATTGAGAGCGTTAACTTTTGGTAACGACGGTATGCACCGACGGAAGCTGATCACTGGCGGCATCGCGGCACTTTCGCTGTTGATGCAGGCCCGTGCGGCCGAGCCGGTGAAGCAAACGCCTTTTTCGATCAACGATCCATTTGAAATCCCCAGCATGATCCTGGAGCCGGGCCATTACGTTCTTCGGCTGGTGGAACGTGAGCCGCAGCGCAACGTGTTGGACGTTTTCGAAACCGTTCAGCTCTGGACCGGCGACGAAACACGGCTGATTTCGACCCTTCTGACGATGCCGAATTACGACCAGCCGACCACCGATAAGACCGTTTTCACATTCTTCGACCGCGGGCCAAAGCAGCCCAAAGCGTTGCGCATCTGGTTCGCGCCCGGCAGGAACTACGGGCAGGAGTTCGTGTATCCAAAGCTGCAGGCGGTGGAACTGGCCAAATCGGTGGGCCGTGCCGTGTTGTCTTTACCGCCTGAATTGCCGGGCGATCTTGGGAAACTCACGGGCGCTGCTCCGGCGCCGGCTGCGCCAAGTCCGGCTGCGTCTCCAGCCCCGGTTTCACCGAACCCGGCAGTTCCGCCACGCATTGCGGCTGTTCCGCCGAAGATCATTCCCGCGGCCGTGACATCTGCGATCAAAGCGCCGGCTCCGATGCAAAGCCGTGCGCGGGCGCGCGAACCGCAGATGATCGCGGCGAGTTTGCCGAAGACGGCGAGCTACCTGGCGATGTTTGCGGCATTGGGCACCTTGGGAATCCTCGCGGGCGCCTTGCTGCGCATCCTTGCCTTGCGCCTGGAGCGACGGTGAGCCTGCGGGTCCGCCTGCGATTTAAGAAATCGCTGCTGCGGCGCACGGAGCGCTTCTGCTTCGGGCTCGGCCTGGCATCGATAGGATTGTGTGGAGTTCTTCTCGGGCAGGCGTGGTTTTTCGAGGCGTACGAGAACTGGGCGTTTGAACAGAAGCTCGGCGGCGGTCCCGCGTCGTATCGCGAGTTTGTGGTGCAAACGGTATCGTTTTCGACAGTGGGAGACGTGCTGCCGGTGATGCCTACGTTGGGGCGCACCAAGCCGCCGAGCCTGGGTTTCGATGGGGCCGGCGGCGGCTCCATCCTCGGGCGCATCGAAATCCCGCGGGTTGGCCTGAAAAGCATGATCCTGGAAGGCGTCACGCAGCGGACGCTGGCGCTCGCGGTCGGCCACGTTCCGGGCACGGCCTTTCCGGGAAACGCGGGAAATGTCGGACTCGCCGGCCACCGCGATACGTTCTTCCGCGCCCTTCGAGGGGTGCAGCCGGGCGACACGATTTTGCTTACCACGCTCAGTGGGTCATATGAATACCAGGTGAAATCGTGCGAAGTGGTCACACCGCACGATACGCGCGTGCTGGCCGATTCCGGCGAGCCGGCGCTAACGCTGGTGACATGCTATCCATTCCACTACCTGGGCCCGGCGCCCGAGCGCTTCATCGTGCATGCAGTGCGCACGCGCGGGTAAACGATCAGGAGTGGCGGAGGGCCTCGGCGGGATCGATGCGCGCCGCACACCGCGCGGGAATCTGGCCGGCCTTCCGCGGCGGTGAACGAACGCCCCTTCTCGAATGGAGCGCCGAACAGCGGGAAGGTGTCTGCACTCACTCGCGCGGAGGCCGCAAAGCCGGCGGTACCCCCGCGCTACGAGGACGGGAGTAGGACTTGCACACGCAGCCCACCTAGCGGGGATTCATCGAGGGCGATGGATCCGCCGTAAAGTTCCACCAGGTCGCGGACAATCGCTAAGCCGAGGCCGGAGCCCGGAGAGCTCTCGTCGATTCGGACGCCTCGTTCCAAGGCCACCTTTCGGAGATCGGCTGTCAGCCCCGGTCCATCGTCATCCAGCGTTATGACCAGCGTGGCGCCCAACTGGCATGCGTCTAGTGCGATCACGGACTTTCCCCATTTGCAGGCGTTGTCCAGCAGGTTCCCGAGTATCTCGTCGAGGTCTTCTCTTTGAACCCGCGCGTAAAGGTCCGCGGCAATCAAGTGTGAGATTTCCAGTCCCCGGGCCGCATAAAGCTTGGAAACTGTGCGCACGAGAGCATCGGCGCAGGCCGCTATGGGACAACGGGGCGCGCCGGATGCCCCTGAGGCGGCGGCCCGGGCACGCGCGAGGTGGTAGTTCACCTGGCGGGACATGCGCTCAACCTGTTGGCTGATGCTATCGGCCAACTCGGGGTTTCCCGCAGCCATGGCGTGATCGGCTTCTTGCGCTAGCAGCGCGAGCGGTGTCTTCAGTCCATGTGCCAGGTCGCCCGCGGTAGCAACGGCGCGTCTCACGGCCTTTTCGCGATCTTCGAGCAGCGCGTTCAGATCGTCGACAAGCGGCTGGACTTCGGTCGGATATTTTCCGGCGATTCGGCGATCGTCGCCTGAGCGAACCGCCAACAATCGCTTCCGCAGTTCTCCAAATGGAGTCAGGCCTTGGCGTACTCCAAGGATCCCGCCAGCCATGAGAACGCCGCCGATCAGGACGGCCAAAGCGCTATGGGTTCCCCGGATGGCAGGAAACACATGCATGACCACCATCATGAACATGTGCATGAGCATGAGCATTCCAGCGGTCCATAGAACCGAGGCGAGGACCCACCTGGACCGGAGTGATCGCAGCATCACGGGTTGGATACTCCGGGGGACGGTTCTCCCATGCGGTAACCGAGTCCACGCACCGTCTCGATGACGGAAGCGCCGAGTTTGCGGCGGAGACGCGCGATGAAGACTTCGACCGTGTTGGAATCGCGGTCAAAATCCTGCGCGTAAATGTGCTCGGTAAGTTCCGGACGCGAGACAACACGGTCGCGATGGTGCATTAGGTACGAGAGCACGCGGAATTCGTGGCTGGTCAGCTTTACCGGATGGCCGCCGAGCGAGACGCGGGCGTTGCGCACATCCAAGGCAAGCGATCCACAACGCAGTTCGCAATGCGCCACTCCACTGGCGCGGCGAATAAGCGCTCGAATGCGAGCGATCACCTCTTCGATGCGGAACGGCTTGGAGACGTAATCGTCCGCGCCGCCGTCGATGCCCTGCACTTTCTCATGCCAGCTTCCGCGCGCGGTCAGAACCAGCACGGGGGCCAAGATGCCAGCCGCGCGCCAGCGCCGCAGCAGCGTGAGCCCATCGATTTTCGGCAGTCCCAGATCGAGCACAACGGCGTCGTATTGCTCGGTATGCACGAGCAAATCGGCTTTCTCTCCGTCTCCCGCGCAATCGACGGCGTATTCCGCCGCGGCCAATGCCTTGGCCAACTGCCGTGAAAGAAGCACCTCGTCTTCTACAACCAGAACCCGCAACAAGACTTTTATAGCGCATACCAGATGAACGGCGGCTGAACAGGCCATTCAGGTAGGGTTCAGGCTCGCCAGTGCATACTCATGCGCATGAATGCGAACGCTACTCTCGATTTTGGTTATCCCTGGTGGCTTAGCTACGGGCACGTGCCGCTAGTAGCAGTTACAGGCTTGTTGCTGCTGTTTGGTATTTGGCGTAAGTGGCCCATCTGGACGATCGTCCTGCTGACTCCAATCTTCCTTTGGTCCAGCACGGCGTTCCTGGCCGCGCGCTTCGTTCTCAATATCAACGGAGAGGCGGCAATGCCGACGCAGAATTTCCTGAAGTCCGGCGTTGGGCGAGTCCTTGACATCGGGGCCGGCACCGGCCGGTCATCCAGCATGGTGCTGAAGGCTCGTCCTCAAGCAACTTTGGTGGCGCTCGATCTGTTCGGAGAATCTTTCAAACAGCATTTCGGGCCGAGCCAGAGTCCGCAACAGAGATTGATGGCGAATTTGGAAGCCGCGGGGGTGCAGGGCAGGGCATCCATTGAGACGGCTGACATGCGCAAACTGCCCTTCCCGCCGGCTACGTTCGATGCGGTCGTCAGCGCATATGTGTTCGAGCACCTGAATCGCGAGGGAATTCAGCAGTCGCTCGCGGAAGCCGCAAGGGTCGCGAAGCCGGGCGCGGACTTCCTGCTAATGCTCATAGCGAAGGAAGCGTGGATGAAATACACTTTTGGACCGCTGCTGATGCACCAGGGCTTTCGCGGCGCGGATTGGTGGACGGATCGTCTCCACGAAGTGGGATTTCAGGTGGTGGAGGAAGGAACGCGGCCGGCGACACTGTATCTTCTGGCGCGAAAACAATAATCACGACGGCGGACGAAAATACCGTGTGGCTTCGGGGCGGAAGAGGAAATACGCGAACGCGGCGCAAAGCAGGCTGTGCACGGCCACCTGGGGCCACGAGTGAAAGGCGCTCAGAACCACGTGATAGGCAATCCATGCGACAGCCAGCCAGCGGGCCCAATTGCTGCCACGCAGCATGAAGACTCCGGACACGATTGCGAGGAGGCGGATCAGCTCAACCCATGCGATGTCGTACTCAAGCCGAGGCGGCTTCGTGAAATCGGTGAAGTGAAAAGCAAGGCCAACCACGCCGGTCAGGATGTACAAGCAAGCAATGATGGTGACGGCGAGGGGGCGTCGGTTCACATTGGGAACTCAGTTGCCGAGTTCGCGAATCCAGATATTGCGGAAACGCACGGGCTGATCGTGATCCTGCAACAGCAGCGGCATCTTGTCGGGATGCGCTTTGTAGGGCGGGCGCTCCATATAGTTCGTGGGCCCGGTGAGCTCGGTGTTGTCCTGCACGAGTACGCCATTTTGCAGAACAGTAATGTGAGCGGGACGAAGCAGCTTGCCGTCGGGAGCGAAGCGCGGGCCGTGAAAGACGATGTCGTAGGTTTGCCATTCGCCGGGGCGCAGGCAGGCGTTCACTAACGGCGGCGTTTGCGCGTAGACGGCTCCGGCCTGGCCGTCGGGGTAGGTCTTGTTTTCGTAGGAATCGAGAACCTGGAGCTCATAGCGGCTCATGAGATAGATGCCGCTGTTGCCGCGGCCCTGATCTTTATCGTGCGGCGGGTTGGGTTCGGCCCATTCGACATGCAACTGGCAATCGCCGAACGCCTGCGCGGTACGGATGTCGCCCGTTCCGGGAACGATTTCGATGACGCCGTTCGTTACTTTCCAGCGCGCAGGGCCACCCTTGCTGTCCTGCCACTTGGATAGATTCGTGCCGTCGAAGAGCACGACAGCGTCCGAGGGAGCTTTGCCGGGCGATTGCTGCGTGCTCGGCGAGGCGGGCGTAATGACAGCCGGGGCCGGACGGTTAGGATCGGAAATTTTCCAGCGGGTCAGGTCGGCGCGGCGCGAGGCTTCGTCCGCGGGAAGCATGACGGCGATCAGAATGGTGCAGGCGAGGAGCGATACAGTGCGCATGAGAATATCCGAAAAAGATTCTATCAGGCCGCGCCGTTAGTGAAAGCCGCCGAGTAGACCCTTGGTGGCGCCGGCCACCGCCTGAGAGGCGGTCTGCGCGGCTGAGCCGACTTGCTGGGTGACTTGCTTGGCAGCGCCCTGAGCCATCTGGCCGGCTTGGGCGGCCTGCTGCGTGGCTTGCTGGGTAGCCTGCGTGATCTGTTGCTGTGCGCCGTTGGCGGCTTGCGTAACCTGCT
>Ga0335069_10012506_pt1 | contig 11933 bp, 8 predicted proteins | sample Lox_Sample_11_FD_206714 | JGI IMG/M metagenome (GOLD analysis project Ga0335069, IMG submission 206714) | Soil microbial communities from Loxahatchee National Wildlife Refuge, Florida, United States - Lox_Sample_1.1 | ecosystem: Environmental > Terrestrial > Soil > Wetlands | place: USA: Florida...
GACCCGGCCAGGAGTTTGACATGACTTGTCTGGAGTTCTGGAATACCATGCCGGAGCTGGGCGGCGAACCGGACCGGGAGTCCGCTGCCCACACCCGGGAATGCGCTGTCTGCTCCGCCGCTCTGACTAACCATGAGGCGCTGGTGGAGGGTTTGCGCGGCGTGGCGGCGGAGTGGCGGCGCAGCAAAGCTCCTAACCGGGTGGAGGCCAAGCTGGTGGCGGCCTTCCGGGGCCAGGCCGGAATGGCCTCGTTGCCGGCGCCGCGGCATTGGTGGTCTCCGGTGGTGGCTTGGGCGGCGGCGGGACTCGTGGTGGCCGCCGCGTTCCTGCTCTTCGTGGGACGGGAACGGCCGCCCGTCCGGCCGCAAACCGCCCAGGCGGGGTCCGCGGCGTCCGCCGCCGGGGATTGGTCCTCCGTGGTGCCGGACACCGTGCCGGCCAATGGCGAGGGCGGCTTCATTCCCCTTCCCGACGCGGACCGCCTTCCGCAAACGGACGACCTCAACGTGGTACGCGTTGAGGTGCCTCGCTCCGCCATGATTGCGCTGGGCTATTCGGTGGCGGCCGACCGCGCTTCGGAACGGGTTCGGGCAGATGTCTTGGTTGGCTCGGACGGGCTCGCCCGGGCCGTGAGATTTTTGGACGAGTAGTGGGTTTGAGGAAGATAAGTATGCCGATTCGAACGATTTTCGCCGCTCTTTTGGCCGTGGCGGCGTGCGCTTGGGCGCAGCCCCGCGGGCCGGCGCAGGGGCGCAACGGTTTCGGGCCGGGCTTCTCCGGTGACCCGCAGGACGCGCGCCTGCTCGGTGCGGTGGCCGGTGTGCCGCGTCGCGTGGTGAAGAACGCACCCTATTCCGCCAATACGTTCACCGAAGTCACCCAGGTGCTCGCGGACGGTAACCGCATCCACCACCCGACTTCCGGAAAGGTCTACCGCGATTCCGAAGGCCGCGTGCGCACTGAGCAGACGCTCGCCGGCCTCGGCTTGCTGGCACCCCATCAAGGCGAACAACTGGTCGTATTCATCAACGATCCGGTGGCCGGCCTCAGCTACGCGCTCAATGTGCAGGACAAGACCGCCACCAAGACCGTTTGGAACCGCGGCGGGCGCGGCGGCGGGCCGCCCGGAGGACGCGACCGTACCACGCCCGGGCGGGGCGACGCCCAGAACGGCCGCTCGGGCGGCGGGCCGTTTGGCCGTGGTCCCAACGGTTCCGGTGACAACGTGAAAACCGAATCCCTCGGCCGCCGCACCATGGCCGGGCTGGCCGTGGATGGCACTCGCACCACGTTCACCGTTCCGGCCGGCGCCGTGGGCAACGAGCAGCCGCTGCAGATCGTCTCCGAGGTGTGGTACTCGCCGGACCTTCAGGCCACTGTGTTCTCCAAGCACTGGGACCCGCGCGAGGGAGAGACGGTATTCCGGTTGAGCGAGATCAGCCGCAGCGAACCGGCCGCTTCCCTGTTCGCGCCTCCGCCGGAGTATCAAGTGGTGGATGCGAACGCCGCCCCGGGGAACGCCACTCAGAAGCGCTAGACAAACCAGGGCGCCGGGAGTGCTCCCGGCGCCCTGGTTTGTCTAGCCGAATTCGCGCCCCGGCGGACCGCAGCTGTCGCGCGCATCGCACGCGCCCTGCTATTGCCTAACGTCCTTCGGTCGGCGCGTAGCCAAAGGTCATGGTCACAAAGAAGCTGCGGCCCGGCGTGATGAGCAGCGTGTCGCCCGCCGCCGGAGTGTTGCTGGCCGTTGAAGCCGGCGTCACCCCGACAATGCTGTGGTGGTTCTGCAGGTTGTCCACGCCGAAACGGATCTTTGTGCCCTTCAGCCAGGATTCGCCCTTCACCGTGTAGTTCAGGAACACGTTGGCCGTGTTGAACGCGGAGATCGGTACCGCCTGGTTGATGGTTCCGTTGTCGTTCCACATCGACCCCACGCGCTTGTCGATAAAGCCCATGTCCCAGCTCCCGGTCCGGTAGGTGAGGCCCACGCCCTCCGTGTTCTTCGGCGTGCTGGCCACCCAGAGCCCGGTGTTCTGGTACTTGGCGTTGCCCACGCTGCCATCCAGGTAGAGGCCGAAACCCCCGCCCAGCAGGATGTTGCTCTCCGCTTCTGCGCCCTTGGTGTTCGAGGGTCCGGTTTGATAGAAGTAGGACTCCGTGGTGACCGGATCGACGAATGAGCTGTAGGGGTTCTGGAAGTGGCTGTAATAGGCGTCCGCGTCCAGGGTCCAGCGGCTGAACTTCACCACCGAGCCAACCTGATAGGTCTTCACGCTCGTGGGGCTCGGGAGCACCGCCACCAGCGCGTTCTTCGAATCGAAGACGCTGCTGGGCGGAATCACGCTGCCGATGGCGAACTGCGCGTAGGTTGTCCAGTTGCTGCGGATCTTGTACCGCGCGCTGGCCGAAGGATTCCAGGTGGCGTAATTGCCCGTGTGCGTCACAAACGCCGCCCCGCCCAGGCTGCCGACCGTCTTGCCGTTGTCCGCGTACTGGTTCAGATGCATGGTGTAATCGGCCAGTTGCATGCCCGCGTCCAGGCTGAATTGCGAAGTGATGGGGTATTCGTACTCGATATACGGCTGCGCGGTCACCGTGATGAAGTGCTCATGAAAATTCGGTTGGGACGCGTCCAGCCAGGTGCGCGGATCGCTGGGGATCTGGTAACGGTCGGTGTACGCCCATTCGAACCAGAGCCCGGTCTTGAACGTGCCCCAAGCGGATTCGTGGCTCAGCGCCAGGGTGTCGCCGATACGCCGGTAGCCGTTTAGCTTGTCCGTGGCGCTGGTCTTGCTGATGCTGGCGCCGTTGTAGTTCTGCTTGTTCCAGTAGCGGTAGGTGTAGGCCTTGTTGTCCAGCACCCAGCCGTTGCCCAGGTAGGTTTGCGTGCCGATGTATTCGAAGTCGGTCTGCACGTGGTAGAAATTGTAGCCGTAGTAATTGGCCTGAGTCGGGTCTCCGCTCATCAGGTAGTCGACGCCGAACTGAGCCACCTGCGCGCGCGTGGGCCCTTTGAGGTTGGGCGTGTTGGTCCAAAGATCCACCAGGCCGGAGAAGAGGGTGAAGGTGGTGGTGGGGCTCAGGCGGTACTGATACTTGATGAAGCCGGCGACGCGTTTCTGGTAGTTGTAGGTCTGGAAGCCGTCTGAGAGCATCTGGTGCAGGTTGACGGTGAGGCTGGATTTCTTGCCTTTGCCGAAATCGCCCGAATCGGCGTCAAACGCCAGCATGCGCGTGTTGAAGGAGCCGTAGGAGCCGGTGGCGCGGATGTCCGGGGTGGGGGACAGGCTGCGGGAAAGCAAATCGATGGTGCCTCCGAAATTGGAGGGACCAACGGAGGACGCCGTTCCGGGGCTGCGGTCGAAATCGATGCCGGAAATGAACTGGCTGGGGAAGAAAGCCCAGGAGTGGTGCGAGCCGTCGTTGGAATCCTCGAACGGAATGCCGTCGGCCTGCATGGTGTACATCGTGTCCTTGAAGCCGCGGAAATAGGTCTTGCTGTCGCCCAGGCCCACGCCGTTAGGGTTGACGCTGAACGTCCCGGGCGTGTAATTCATCAACTCGGTGTAGTCGGCCACGGGCGACGCGAAGTCCTGAATGAAGTCCGGGCTGATTTCGGAGTGCGGCGAGAGCGCATCGAGCGAGTTCTGCGAGACGGCGTCCTCCGCGGCTTTTGAGACTTCGCCCTGCACGGTGATGCTCTGCGCCAGTTCGCTGATGTTCAGCGACATGTCCACGGTTTCGGCGCTGTCGGCGGCAAGCTTCACGCCGGTCCTTTTGCTCGCGGTAAAGCTCGGCGCCGTCACCACTACGGTGTAGCTTCCGGCCGCCAGCCCGGTGACGGAATATTTTCCGTCCTGATCGGAGGAAACGTTGCGTGGAGCGCCAGAGGATTCGTTCATGATCACCACATCCGCGCCTGAGACGGGCCTTCCGGCCACGGTCTGCACGGTCCCGCTGATCGCGGCGCCGTCGGGTGAGGCGGCCGGACTCGTCTGCGCGTGGACTCCGGCGGCCGCTAGGAACAGCGCGGCGCAGTAGCCAAAGAGGTATCGCGAGTATCTTCCGATCTTGTACATTCTCAAACTCTCCCTGAAGTAATTTGCCCCAGGCTACCAGCGACGGATGACGCGGACGTGACGGAAGAATTACAGAGGGAATACAAACGAGCCGGGCCGCCGCGCCGGAGGCGGCGGCAACATGAGCCCAGTCAACAGTTACCGTAATGAAACAGGAAAACCGGAAGCGCTCTTCAATCCGCGCCACGCGGTTCGCGCGATTGACGCGGCGCGCCGCGGCGTTCGTCCACGACCTCATCCTGGAGGCGGGTGTTTGTGCGCCCGCGGCTCAAGACGCGATCGGCGCTGAGGCTATTGCTTGGGCGCCACAGCGGCCATCTTCTCAACCTGGGCCAAATCGCCGCGGACCGCGGCCGCATCCGGCCCGTCCGGAGCGAACTGCAAGTAATTCTTGAATTGCTCGATGGCCCCACCCAACTCGCCGCGGTTGCTCATCAGCACGCCGAGGATATACCAGAACTTGGGAATGCGGTGATCCGTATCGAGCTTCACTCCCGCCTTGGCGCTTTGTTCCGCGGCGGCCGCGTCCTTCAGGTTGATTTCGGCTATGGAGTTGTAGAGATAAACCTGGGGCTCGATGCTGGGTTGGAGCTTGATCACCTTGCTGGTGGCGTCCGCCAGCGCCTGCCAATTCTTGGCCTTCTCGTAAATCAGCGCCAGCTTCAGGTAGGGCGGAACGAAGTTCGGATCCGCGGCCACGGCGGTATCGTAGGACTGCTTGGCGTTGTCGTCCTCATGCAAGGCCGCCTGCACGTTGCCGTACTCGTACCAAGCCTCGGCGTACTGGGGAAAGAGATGCACGGCTTCGGCCAGGTACTTCGCGGCCTCCTGGTTCTTCCGGTTGTTTTCCGCTTCCAGCCCCTTGGCGTAGGCTTTTTGCGCGGCTTTCGGCGCTGCAAGCGCGGCCGCGCTTACCGTGCTCGTCGGCGCGGTTCCGGTGGGGTGCAGAACAATGGTTCCAATGTTCGGGTTATCGGCGATGGTGCGGCTGGCCAGCAGGACCACGTCGGAACGGTAGCCGGTGAGCTCGGCCTGAATGACGCAATCTCCTAGCGGGTTCGCCGACATGGAGCCCGATACGCTGGGGTCCACGTTGAACGTGCCGCTGGGGTTGGCGCTATGCGTCATGGTTTGCTCCGCGTCCGGCGTCACTCCGGGATTGGAGCGGCCCAGGCGGAAACTGAACTCGCCCTTCTTGTCGATATGGCCTTCCGTGTGTTTCAAGCCGCTGCAGATGCTGACGATGTCCACGCGGTCCGTGGGCACGGAACCGTCTTCCATCAGCACGTGACCGTTGAGGAACCAGGAGGCATCGTTCACCCGTACATTGGCCGGGCCGAGGTCGGACGGTGGCAGGGTGGCGGAGGTGCCGGAGGCGCTCGAATTGGAGCCGGTGGAGGCGCCGCGGCTCTGGCTGTAGCCCGGCGTACCAGCCAGGCACAGGGCCGCGAGAACGGTTAGGGCGGATATGCTTCTTGGCACGTTTCGGCTCCTGGTGTGAGCGATTATCTCACGTCCGCCGCCGCTCCGCGCCGCGGCGGAAAATACGCAAAACGTCTTTCCTACCACACCCGGCAGGCGTTCGCTCTCACCATCGGCTGGCCCGAGCGGCAGGAAAACGCGTCCTGAAACTCTTTCATGTTTTGCAGCGTTCCATTCACGCGGAAGCGCGGCGGCGAGTGCGGATTTGTTTGCACCATGAGGCGCTCCGCCTCCGGGCGCGTGTTTTCGCACCAGATGCCGCCGAAGGAGAGGAAGAAACGCTGGTCCGGCGTGAATCCGTCCGCGGCCTTCGCGCCTCCGCCCTCCGCGGCGTGGAGCGCCATCAAGGCGATGCGCAGGCCTCCATTATCGGCGGTGTTCTCGCCTAGAGTGAGCTCGCCGTTGACATTCGCGCCCGGGGCCACGGAGAAGCCGGAGTACTCATTCACCAGGCAAGCCGCGCGGCTCTCAAATGCCTTGGAGTCCTCCGGCGTCCACCAATCACGCAGGTCGCCGTGGGGATCGAACTGGCGGCCCTGGTCGTCGAAGCCGTGCGTCAGCTCGTGGCCGATCACCATGCCGATGCCGCCGAAGTTCACGGCGTCGTCCATTTTGTTGTCGTAAAAAGGCGGCTGGAGGATGCCGGCGGGGAAGTTGATGCTGTTGTCGAGCGGGTTGTAGTAGGCGTTTACGGTTGGCGGCGTCATGGCCCATTCGGAGCGGTCCACGGGCTTGCCGATCTTGTTGAGCTCGCGCTGGAACTCGAAGTGGTCCGCGCGGAAGCCGTTGCCCAGCGCATCGTCCCGCCGGATCATCACGCTTGAGTAGTCGCGCCACTTGTCCGGATACCCGATCTTGTTGGTGATGGCGTGCAGCTTCTCCAGCGCTTTTTGCTTCGTGGCCGGCGTCATCCACGTGTTCGCCTCCAGGTCCTCGCCCATCGCTTTCTCGAGCGCGTTCACCATTTTCAGCATGCGCGCCTTGCCCTCCGCGCCGAAGGTGCGGTCCACGAACTTCCGGCCGAGCGCGAAGCCAAGCTGTTCATCAGCGTAATCCACGCAGCGCTTCCAGCGGGGGCGAAGCTCGGTTGCCCCGGAAAGCGTCTTGCCGTAGAACGCGAAGTTCTCCTGCACGAAAGCCGAAGGCAGGAAGCGCGCTTCGGAATGGAGCACGTGCCAGGTCAGATACGCCTTCCAATCCGCGAGGGAGGAGCCTTGGATTTCGGCGTTCATGGCCGTGAAAAAGTCCGGCGAGGCCACATTCAGGCTGTCGAACGGCGGAGCGCCGCTGCCCGTGATGTAGACATTCCAGCGGAAGTCCGGCGAGAGAGCCTGCAAATCGGCCCGCGACATCTTGTGGTACACCTTCTCGGGATCGCGCTGCGAGACCAGGTCCATGGATCCCTTGGCCAGGTTGGTCTCCATCCGCATCACGGTCGCCGCATCGGCCGCGGCCGTGGCCGCGCTTTCCCCGGCCAGCGCGAACATGCGCTGCACATGGGCCACATATTCCTTGCGGATTTCTTCGGATTTGGCGTCTGTCTTCAAATAGTAGTCGCGGTCCGGAAGGCCGAGGCCGCCCTGGTCGGCCTGGGCGATCACCTCGTCGGAGTTTTTGAAATCTTGGCCCGAACTGAACTCGAAGAGTACGTCCACGCCTTCCTTTTGCAAAGTCGCGATCTCGGCGGCGAGTGCCGCCTTGTCTTTCAGATTCCGAATCGCCGTAAGCGCCGGCTGGAGGGGTTGCAGGCCCTTCGAGTCGATCGCCTTTTCATCCATGCACGCGGCGTAGTAATCGCCAATCTGGCGGGTGACCGGATCGGCGCTCGAGGCAGGCCGCGCGGCGTCTTCCAGGATCTGCCGCAGCGTCTCGCGGTTGCGCTCCTGCAACTCTTCGAACGTGCCCCAGCGCGACTGGTCGGCCGGGATCGGGTTGGCCTTCATCCACCCGCCGCAGGCGTATTGGTAGAAATTGTCACAAGGCTTGGCGGAGGAGTCCAGCTTCTGCAGACTGAACTCGCCGCTCGACGGCGGCTGCTGCGCCGTCAGTACGGCGCAAAACGGCAGTGCCAGAAGTAAGGCTTTCAAAGCGCGCTCCTTGGCCCGCGCACCGGATTCGCGCGGGCGCGGAATGGTATACTCCCATCTTACCCGGCTATGTCCAGCATATTGGTTCGCAAGCCCCTAAGCATGCTGATGGACGAAGCGCGTCAGGAAGGCGAGCACACGCTCAAGCGCGCGCTGAGCGCGCTGAACCTGATCACGCTCGGCATCGGGGCGATTATCGGCGCGGGCATCTTCGTGCTCACCGGATCGGCCGCGGCGCAGTACGCCGGGCCGGCCATCGTTTTCTCCTTCATTCTGGCGGGCGGCGGATGCGTGTTCGCGGGCCTGTGCTATGCGGAGTTCGCTTCGCTGATTCCCATTGCGGGGTCGGCCTACACTTACGGGTATGCCACGCTGGGCGAGTTGTTCGCGTGGATCATCGGGTGGGACCTCATCCTCGAATATGCGTTCGGCGCGGCCACGGTGGCTTCCGGCTGGAGCGCCAACGTATTTCAGTTAGTGCAGCGGTTGGGGGTTTATCTGCCGCCGCGCTACATGGCGACGCCGGGCACGGACCTGGTTCTCTACAACGGGCTGTGGCGCGTCACCAGCACGCTGACCGGGGAAGCGGCCAGCAAGGGAATCGACCTCACTAAGCTGCCGCACGTCACCGGCTCCTTCAACGTGGTGGCGTTTCTGGCCATCTGCATGGTGACCACGATTCTGGTGATCGGCATCGAGGAATCGGCCACGCTGAATACGGCGATTGTATTTATCAAGGTGGCCACGGTACTCGTGTTTATCGCTATTGCGCTACGCTACGTGCTGGCGCATCCGGCGATCGCCGCCGCCAATTGGCATCCGTTCGTGCCTCCCAACACGGGCGAGTTCGGCAGGTTCGGCTGGTCCGGCGTGGGCCGCGGCGCAGGGGTCATCTTCTTCGCCTATATCGGTTTCGACGCCGTTTCCACCGCCGCGCAGGAGGCCAAGAACCCCCAGAAAGACATGCCGGCGGGTATTCTGGGCTCGCTGGTGATCTGTACCGTCCTTTACATTGTGACCTCCCTGCTGCTCACCGGCGTGGCTAAGTACACCACGCTGAATGTCGCGGCGCCGGTGGCGTTGGGCATGATGGACACAGGCGTGCGCTGGGGCGAATATCTGGTGCTCATCGGGACCATCTTCGGGCTCAGCACAGTGATGCTGGTCATGCTGCTCGGGCAGTCGCGCGTGTTCTATTCTATGTCGCGCGACGGGCTGCTTCCGGCTTGGGCCGGCAAGGTGCACCCCCGCTTCCGCACGCCCTACATATCCTCAATCACAGTCGGCCTGTGCGTGGCCATATTCGCGTCGGTAATTCCCATTGGCGTCCTGGGTGAACTGGTGAGCATCGGTACGCTGCTGGCCTTCGTGATCGTGTGCGCCGGCGTGTGGGTGCTGCGGAGAAAGCAGCCCGATCTCCCGCGGCCGTTCAAGACGCCTATGGTGCCGCTGGTGCCCATCATGGGAATTCTCGTGTCCTTCTACCTGATGGCCAGTTTGCCGGGCGACACCTGGCTGCGCTTGATCATCTGGTTGATTGTCGGGCTGGTGATTTACTTCGGCTACGGACGCCATCACAGCAAGGTGCGGCTGGCGCTCAAGAAGGACTAGCGCCGCGACCGCCGCGTACGCGCCTTCGCCAGGAGGCAGGCCAGGCCGAGGGCCAGCAGCCCTAGCGTAGCCGGCTCCGGCGCGTCAGGGTCGCCCGTATCGGAGAAGGCCAGGACTACATCCGGCGCGCCGTTCGGCGCATAGGACCCGGCGGCGCTGTCGCCGACCCGATCGACGTCGATGATTCCCGAACTGCCCAGCGCTAGCGCAGGGTCTCCGGACGTTTCCGTCCACCACCCAGACGCATTCAGTCCGGCGCTGTTTGTGAAGGTCGCCGATTTTTGCGTGCTGTCCGAGTAGTAGACCGTAAGCAGCGCGCTGATGGAAAAGGGCGCGACGGCGCCATTCGCGAAACGGTCCTCATAGCCGAGAAACAGAAGATAGCCGCCCGAACGAACGTCCAGCGCGCCGCCCGGATCGAGGAATGCATCGGTGGCAAGGCTGCCGGCGTCCGCCGGGAGCACGCCTATAGCGGCTTCGCTGTTAGTTCCCCACATGCCGCCATAAGCGCCGGTATTATCGTTCGTTACCAGGGTAATCGCGGCGATATCGGCGGCATGCGCCGCCAGCGGCGCGAACGCGAGCAGGAGCGTGAGCCAGGAAGCGCGTGTGAAGAGCATGAAACCTTCGCTTTCTTCTGCTAGGTTCCATCAGGCGACCCTCCGGCGTACAGAGTTTATTCGGTCTTGCTGGTCCTAAATCGGTACTAGGGAAGGTCCCGAAAGCGAGGTGCGGGTTTGCCGTCGAACCAACCCTCGCCCGCCCCCGGCAGCCTGCTCCGACTCACGGCAAATCCCCAGCTACGCCAGCGTGTTGATGCTTCCCACCCGCCGCGCTTCAAAGGCCGCGATGGCGGACTCCTGCCCCAGAATGTAGCCCAGTTCGTCCACGCCGTTCAGCAGGCAGTGCTTGGAGAACTCGTCCACCGGGAATTGGATTTGGCGGCCGGAAGGCGTGGTCAGGGTCTGAGTCTTCAGGTCCACTTTGACCACGGCGTTCGGGTCCTTTTCGATGGCGGCGAACAGCTCGGCGTGCGCGTCGGCCGGGACCACGATGGGCAGCAACGAATTCTTCAGGGCGTTCTGCTTGAAGATGTCCGCGAAGGAGGTGCTGATCACCGCCCGGAAGCCGAACTGCGTCAGGGCCCACGGCGCGTGCTCGCGCGAGCTGCCGCAGCCGAAATTGTCCCCGGCCAGCAGAACCTGTGCGCCCTTGGCCCGCGGCTGGTTGAGGATGAAGTCGGGCTTGGGGCTGCCCTGGGCATCGTAGCGCCAGTCGTTGAAAAGCTGATCTCCCAGGCCGATCTTGGACGTGGTCTTCAGAAACCGCGCCGGAATGATCTGGTCGGTGTCGATATTGTTGACCGGCAGCGGAACCACGCGGCTTTCAAAATTCGTGAATGGGGTCATAGCATTGTCCTTACGTCGGTGACGACGCCGGTCACCGCGCTGGCAGCCGCCGTGAGCGGGCTGGCCAGGAAGGTGCGGCCTCCCGCTCCCTGGCGTCCTTCAAAGTTGCGGTTACTGGTGGAGACGCTGTACTGTCCGGGCGAAAGCTGGTCGCCGTTCATGGCGATGCACATGGAGCAGCCCGGTTCGCGCCACTCGCAGCCGGCCGCGCGGAAGACTTCCGGCAGCCCTTCCGCAATGGCCTGGCGCTTCACTTCCTGCGAGCCCGGCACCACCATCACGCGAACCTTGGGGCTGACCTTGCGGCCCTTCAAAATGCTCGCCGCGGCCCGCAGATCGGAAATGCGGCCGTTGGTGCAGCTTCCGATAAAGACTACGTCGACGGGCAGGCCGGCCAGCGGCTTGCCGCCTTCGAGGCCCATGTACTTCAGAGCCTTGGTGATGGATTCGCGCTGCATCGGGTCGGAGACGCGCGCCGGATCGGGCATGGGCTGGTTAATGGACACGCCCATGCCGGGGTTGGTGCCGTAGGTGACCATCGGTTCGAGCGCATCGGCGTCGATGGTGATGCTGTGGTCGTAAGTGGCGCCCTCATCAGTGGCGAGCTGCTTCCAGCGCGCCACGGCGGCGTCCCATGCGGCGCCCTTGGGGGCGTGCGGGCGGCCGTTGAGATATTGGAACGTCGTATCGTCCGGCGAAACCAGGCCCGCGCGCGCTCCGCCTTCGATGGACATATTGCAAACCGTCATGCGCTCTTCCATGCCGAGGGCGCGGATGGCGCTGCCGCCATATTCGAAGACGCAGCCCGTGCCGCCGCCCACGCCGATTTTGGCAATGAGCGCGAGAATGATGTCCTTGGCCGTGACGCCGGCCTTGAGCGTGCCATCCACGCGCACCTGATAGGTTTTCGACTTGCGCTGCAACAGGCACTGCGTGGCCAGCACGTGCTCCACTTCGCTGGTGCCGATGCCGAACGCCAGCGCGCCGAACGCGCCGTGCGTGGCGGTATGGCTGTCGCCGCAAACCACCGTCATGCCGGGCTGCGTGAGGCCAAGCTCGGGGCCGATGATGTGCACCACGCCCTGCTTCTCGCTATGCACGCCCAGGCAGCGGATGCCGAAATCGGCGCAGTTCTTCTCGAGCTGCGCAAGCTGGTTCGCGGCAATGGGATCGAGAATGGGCAGCGTCCGGTCCGTGGTCGGAATGCTGTGATCCGCGGTGGCGATGGTGAGGTCCGGGCGGCGCACTTTTAGGCCGCGCTCGCG
>Ga0335069_10012507_pt1 | contig 11932 bp, 10 predicted proteins | sample Lox_Sample_11_FD_206714 | JGI IMG/M metagenome (GOLD analysis project Ga0335069, IMG submission 206714) | Soil microbial communities from Loxahatchee National Wildlife Refuge, Florida, United States - Lox_Sample_1.1 | ecosystem: Environmental > Terrestrial > Soil > Wetlands | place: USA...
GCAAGCAGCTGGCCGTCGTTATGGAGGACACCGCTGCGGCACGCATCGTCGTTGCAGAGCCCGACATTGACCGCAGAACCGGTGTCGTTGATGATCGAAACGTGGCCAACCGTTCGATCTGACGCACACGCCGCAAGCCCGAGAACCGCGACGGCGCATGCACCCGCGATGCCCACTCTGACGCCCATCTCCACCTAACCGTAGCCAGCCGACGGTGCGACCGAAGCACCGGTTCGGGTGACATTCCCGGACGCTGGCGCAGGCGACGCCGCTCTGGACGGCGCGTTGGCTCGCTCCTAAGCTCGGGAGGTGACAGAGGTCCAGGCTGAAGACTCGCCGCGGTATCGGCCCGTGAGGCTGCCTAGGAGAACTATCAACCTGTCCGCCGGCGTTGAAGACAGAGTCACAGGTGAGTTGATCTACGTCGCTAACGCTTCGATGGCGGTGCGTCTCGCGCGGCTGATGAACGACGAGGCGGCAGGCATATCGCTTCCCGCACGAGGCCCGCAGCACGCGCCCACTCGGTACCAGCTCGCCCACGACGCGGTGCTTCCAACGTCAGGAGCGACCGTCTTGTACGTGCATCGCATGAACACGCGCGCTGTCGCAGCTGCTTCATCCGACGAGCAAGCGCGCCGCGTCGCTCGCTTGCTCACCCACGTCGACTACCCGATCGACGAGCTACCTGGGGTCGACGGTCTGCTGACACCCGCCAGAGCTCACGACTTCGGCGACAAACTCGCGGACCTTCCTCTGCCATCATCCACGGGAAAGACCACCCGCGGCAAGACGACGCGTTATCGCAAGCGAGTGCTCGGCGTCACGCTCTGGCTTTGGCTACCGCTGATCGCCGTCGCCGGCTTCGTCTGGTACGCGGGCGGCTGGACGGCGGTCGTCGTGGCCGTCGTTGTATGGGTCGGCCTCCTCCTCTTCGTGCGCAGAGCGCTCCGGCAATAACCACCCCCGGCATCGGGTGACATTCCCGGACGCTGGCCCACCCCGGTGCATTGTCGCTCGACTGGCGGATCGTCATCCGCTTCGACGGGCAAGTGCACGGCGGCCTAACGCATCGCCAAGGAGGAGCACGCCCGCGACGGCGATCAGAAGTGCGCGTTCAGCGACCGTTGCCGCGATGAAGAACGCGCCGACCGCGATCAGCACGACACCGTGCACAATGGCCAGCGCGTAATCGCCCCGAGCACGGTATCGGTAGCTCAGGCCGATGACCAAAAGGCCGTAGCCTGCCATCACGCATCCGAGGACTACGAGGATCCACATCGTCTCCCACCCAGATTCATCGACTCGGCGCTACTGGTCAAGCCGGCTCGGGTGACATTCCCGGACGCTGGCCCAGGCCAGCGGCGTCTACCTTAGGGGTTCGGACCAGAGAACTCTTCCGCCAGCGTCGCGTGCCACTAGGGCGTCGACGCGCCCGGACGGCAGGCCAGACAGCGAGTAGACGTTATTGGCGACAGGTGTGACGTCGATCAGATCACCTGCTGTCGTCCGCAAAGCGACGTCAGCTATTCCATCGGCAGCGATGCCCTCGCTTCGCCAGACGGCTCCGGATCCGTGCATGACGGTGAAGTCCATGACCGGGTCACTTGCTGAGGGAAACTCTGGCTTACAGTCAACGGCGCCGATCAACCACCTTCCCGATGGGGAACTTCGCGGTCTGGCTGGACCGACTGCATAGCAAGGATTGGCTCCCGCGTTGTTGACGCGATAGTACGATCGCCCATTCCGAGTCAGGAGAAACGAAACCGGGCCAAGCTGACCGCCCGATCTAGCAACCAGCTGTTCGACCTGCTTGTTGTCAGCAGATGGCAACTTCACAGGTTGCCCTGAAGGCACGCTAACGCGCTGCAGCGCGGCGTTGCGACTGTTGGCACCGCCGGAAGTCAGATTGACAAGCCCCCAGACGCCAACTGCCGCTCCTGCGACTACGCACGCCGCCGTGAGCCAGGTCCAAACCGCCCTAGGGCGTTTCACACGTGACATTCTACGACGGCCGTGTACGTCCCGCACATAGGGGGCGACACACGCCGGTCAGGAGTCATTGCTGAACGCTGGCCCAGCCCGCGTTGCTTACGCCGGGGACGGCGACTGATCAACGTCCCGATACCTAGCAGGGACGCCCCACGACGACACGACTCGGTCACGCTCGTCAATGAAGACGACGAAGTGACGATCCGGCGTGTCAACGCTCGCGAGATGCACCGTCCCCTCTGCGGTGCTGAGCCGGACGATCAGGTCGTCCGACCCAACAGTCTCGGCCCGAAGCTTCGCGAGGTGCCGGACTCGGATCGCGTAAGTCCGGACAAGTTGGTCAACCGAGACACGACCCGAAAAGATGCGCACCTGACCGCCGCTCTCGATCGCCTCCCGGCAAGCCGCGTCGGCTGCGTAGCTGGCGTTCAGGGCGTTAATGAGTTGCGCCTCGGTCACCGCTTAAGGATGCCTACGCGTCTGGCGTCATAGCGAGACACTCGGGCAGGTCAGCGATCCTGTCATGACCGTCCGTAGAGCGCGTTCGCGATCTTCCAGCCGTCGTCCGTCCGCACAAGATGCAGGTACTCATAGAACACAGACGAGCGGACTCGAACCGACGCCATATCGCCGTAGACGTCGAGAACGACAACGTCGAGGGACCGGTCCTCGGCCTGCGACATGCCTTCGCCGGCGGCAGTCGCCTCGACCATCTGCGTGCGCGTGGTGAACTCGAGGCGCCCACCAACGCGTCGCTTGCACAGGTCGGGATGCAGGACCTGTCCCATGCGTTCCGCGTCCCCGTCGAACCACGAACCGAAGTACTCGGTCGCTGCTGCCTCGACCGCGCTGCGCTCCATCGCAACACTCATCCGCTGCCTCCTTCGTAACGACCCGACCCCGTCGATTTCAACGACCGACTGACCAGCGTGTCAAGACACCGAACGGCCCGCCCGGCGTCGGGCTAGCCGTCCGCCGGCGCGTGGAAGACGGCCTCGACGTTGTTGCCGTCGAGGTCGAGGACGAACGCGGCGTAGTAGCGGCCCGTGTACTCGGGGCGCAGGCCCGGTGCGCCGTTGTCCGTGCCGCCGCTGCGCAGAGCCGCCGCGTGCCAGCGGTCGACGGCGTCCGCGTCGGGCGCGGGAAACGCGACGTGCGCGCCGGTCGTCACGCGGTCGCAGCCGGGCTTCGTGCCGACCGAGTGGATGGAGAAGTCGTCGTTCTCGCCGCGCCCGAAGACGACGTACGCGTCGCCCTCGAACGTCCCCTCCGACAGCACGGCGAACCCGAGCTCGGCGAGCGCCGCCTCGTACAGCGCGCGGCTCGCCGCGACGTCCGAGACGCGGATGCCGACGTGGTCGACGACCTCGCTCACTGCCGAACCGTAACGCGGAACGCGTGGTCCCGGAACGCACGCAGCAACGGCAACGGCGACGGCGTCGAGCGCGGGCCGAGACCCCGTCGGCCTCGAGGCGAGCTACAGCGAGCTCGCCCAACGCCGCGACGAAAGCCGGAGGCTCACGCTGCCGAAGGCGCGTTAGACGGAGGCGCACCAGCGGCGCGGGATGGGCGAAGCCCACCACGCGCCGCGCGAGGGAGGCAACCCGCCGAGATCGCTCGACATTCCTCGCGGCCGCGCCCGCGAAGGCGAGACCGCGCTCTCGCCGTAGCGACACCACCGAGACGGCACGCGCGCCGAAGGAGGGGGCCACCGGGGGAACCCTGGGTTCCCCCGGTTCCCTAGACGGTGACGCGCATCAGCTCTTCGAGGTCCGTGAGCCCGGCGGCGATCTTCGCGATGCCGTCGTCCCACAGGGTGCGCATGCCGCCGGCCATGGCGGCGCGGTCGATGTCCTCGCGCGTCGCCTTCGACGCGGCGAGCGACGCGAGCTCCTCCGTCATCGCGAGGAGCTGGTAGATCCCGATCCGGCCCTTGTAGCCGGTCTGGCCGCACCGGGGGCAGCCCTTCTTCCGGTAGAACATGATCCCGTCGTTCTGCGCCGCGACGTCGGGTGAGAGGCGCGCGCGCAACAGCTCGGTCGCGTCCGGCTTGTACATCTCGCAGCAGCTCTGGCAGAGCTTTCGCGCAAGGCGCTGCGCGAGCACGCCGGTGACGGCGGCGCCGGTGAGGAACGGCTCGACGCCCATCTCGTTGAGACGCGTGAGCGCGCTCGGCGCGTCGTTCGTGTGCAGCGTCGAGAGCACGAGGTGACCGGTGAGGGCGGCCTCGATCGAGATCTTCGCGGTCTCGCCGTCGCGGATCTCGCCCACCATCACCACGTCCGGGTCGGAGCGGAGGATCGAGCGGAGCGCCGCGGCGAAGGTGAGACCCGCGCGCGCGTTGATCTGCACCTGGTTGATCCCGCGCAGCCGGTACTCGACCGGGTCCTCGACGGTGATGATGTTGATCTCGGGGCGGTTGATCTGGTTCAGCGCCGCGAAGAGCGTCGTCGACTTACCGGAGCCGGTCGGGCCCGTGACGAGGAGCGCGCCGGTCGGCCGCGACACGATCTCGGTCAGGGTGTTCCGCATCTCCTCCGAGAGGCCGAGCTCCTCGAGGGACGGCGGCTTCTTCGACTTGTCGAGAAGACGCATGATGACGGCCTCGCCCTCGACCGTCGGGAGCACGGCGACACGGACGTCGAGCATGCGCCCGGCGGCGGCGGCGTTCAGCGAGATGCGTCCGTCCTGCGGCTTCCGGCGCTCGGCGATGTCGAGCTTCGCGAGGACCTTCAGGCGGGTCGTGACGCCGGCGGCCATCCGCTTCGGGATGTCCTGCATCTCGTGGAGCACGCCGTCGATGCGGAACCGGACGACGAGCGCGTGCTCCTGCGGCACGAAGTGGACGTCGGAGGCGCCGTCCTCGGCGGCCTGGAACAGAACGGAGTTGACGAGGCGGACGAGCGGCGCATCGGAGATCCCGTCCTCGGCCTCGAGGTCAGTGGAGTCGTCCTCCTCCTCCTCGACGTCGAACCCCTCGAGCTCCGCAAGGTTCGCGCGCGCGCCGTGCGACTGCGCGCCGCGGACGAGCTTCTTGATCTCGACCGCGATCTCGTCGCGCGACCCGACGCCGAACTCGACGGCGCGCCCGCGCGCGGCGAGGCGCAGCGCGTCGATGCCGTGGAGGTTGGTCGGATCCGCGACCGCGACCCTGACGACGTCGCCGTCGAGCGCGTACGCGATCGCGTTCTGCTCCTCCAGCACGTGCAGCGGGAAGAGCTCGGCCGCCTGCGGGTCGACGCGGGTGAGCGCGAGCTCGACGAGCGGCAGGCCGGTGCGCTTCGCGAGCACGCGCGCCATCCGGTCGCTCGCGACGACGCCGTACTCGACGAGCTCGTTCGTCGCCTCGATGAGCGCGTCGGAGAACTTGCCGCGCTGGCGCGCGCGGTCGCGGAACCCGACGAGACGGTCCTCGGGGATGAGCCGCGTCGCGGCGAGCAGGTCGTAGACGAGCTCGACGTTCGGGTCGCTTCCCTGCGAGAAGGGCGTCGGCGCGCGGAGCTGGCCCCCCTCGGAGCCGGTCGTGCGGAGCGCCGGGAGCTCGGTGTCGTGCTCGCTCACGGCAGCGGTGTGGTTGCGGCTGTCACGTTCGAATCCCTCGAACGAGTTATCGGCATCCCGGCCGGGACCCCTTAGTGGGAACGGCTACCCCCGGCAGGCCCCGCAGCAGGGCATTCGGCCTCGCCCGGCCGGGGCGAGGCTAGTGGTGGAACGTGCCCCAGTACGCCTGGAGGATCCAGTCTCCGGCGAACAGGGCGACCACGGAGCCGAGCGCGAGGAACGGCCCGAACGGGATCTTCATCTTCCGGGCGGCTCCACCGTGGCGGGCGATGAGGACGATGCTCGGGACGAGCGCGGCGAGCATCCCGACCATCAGGGCCACGGGGACGGTGCGCCCGAGCCCGGCGCCCATCAGGAGCGCGAGCTTCACGTCGCCGATCCCCATCCCCTTCGGGTAGGCGAGCGCCGCGGCGAACAGGAACCCGGCCGCGCCGGCCGCGGCGATCGCCCACTGCGGGCTCGGATGGAGCGCCGTGTTCGCGACGAGGACGATCCCGGCGGCGGGCAGGACGATCCGGTTCGGGATGATCATGTACTCGATGTCCGTCGCCGACACGGCGACGAGCGCGAGGCAGAAGAACGCGGCGAGGGCGGCGTCGGCGGTCGGGCCGAACTTCCAGACGCAGCCGGCGACGAGCAGCGCGGAGGCGAGCTCGACGGCCGGGTAGCGGAACGGGATCCGCGCGCCGCACGAGCGGCAGCGGCCGCGCAGCGCGAGCCACGAGAAGAGCGGGATGTTGTCGTACCACGCAATCTCGTGACCGCAGTCCATGCACGCGGAGCCGGGCGTGACGATCGAGCGCTTCAGCGGCACGCGCGCGGCGACGACGTTCAGGAAGCTCCCGAGCGCGAGGCCGGGTGCGAGCGCGAAGGCGGCGATTGCAAGATCCACGCGCGGCCTACGAGCTCAGCTTCGACTTCGCCTCGACGACGCGAAGCGCCTGCGCGGCGACGGTCTCGCTCTGCGCGCCGATCCCCCAGAGCTGTTCCGCGCGGCGGTCGACGGCGATCAGCGTCCGCAGCGCCTCGGCGCCGTGCCACCAGCCGAACTTCGCGCCGACCACGATCCACGCGTTCTGGTACAGCCAGTAGTGCGCGTTCGCCGGCGTGGGCTTCGGGTGCGTGTCGAGCCACCGGCCGAGGAGGATCGCGCGGTTCGGGAGCGGCATCTCGTCGAGCGGCTCCTTCTTCGCGCCCGCGACGACGAACGCCGGCGGACGGGACGTCGGCCAGGCGGGGAGGGCGGCGGACGTCTGCGCGGGCTTCGCCGTCTGCGCGGGCTTGGTCGTCTGCGCGGGCTTCGTCGACGCCACGGTCTTCGTCGCGGCCGCGGACGCGACGGCCTTCGTCGCCTTCGTCGCGGCCGTCGTCGGAGCGGCGGTCTTCGGCGCCGTCGCGGGAGCGACGGCCGGCGCGGCGGTCGCGCCCGCCGGCGCGATCAGCGTCTCGGCCGGGTCGACCTCCGTCGCCGCGTACGGCGAGACGTCCTCGGCCACGCCCTTCTGGCCGTACGCCGCGTTCTTCTCGAGCGTGAGGATCACGAGCGGGGCGCCCGTGTCGTAGACCTTCGTGCCGGCCGCCGGAACCTGGTTGATCACCGTGTTCGCGGCGTAGCCGTGCACCTTGCCGCTGACCTTCCACGCGAAGCCGGCGTCCTCGAGCGTGCCCTTGGCGAAGACGAACGCCTCGCGCCGGACGTCCGGCACGACGATCGGCTTCGGCGCCTTCGCGGCCTTCAGCGGCGGCAGGGACTTCACGTGCGGCAGCCCGTAGAGCGCGGCCCAGGTGACGCCGACCGTCGCGACGATCGCGACGGCGACGAAGGCTGCGGCGCGCGGAACGAACCCAGCCGGAATCCGGTTCAGGTCCATGCTCCAGATGTCGGCAGAATCGGCCCCCGACTCAAGAGCCGGGGCGGCTGAACGGCACGATCCCCGAGTCCGTGGCCGGCTCGACGACGACCACCGTCGGGACGATCCGGAACACCGGGGCGCCCGTGGACGGGGCGACGGCCGCCGAGACGTCCGGAGCCGCCGGCGCCGTCTGCGCCGTCTGGGCTACAGGCGCCGCCGCGCTGAAGCGGAGCGGCTGGGTCGCCGAGGCGGCCTCCGGGGTCGGGGCGTCCTGCCAGGAGAACGCGACGCCCGCGAAGGACTGGAACCACGCCTCGTCCTGCGGGTACTGGCTCTGCGGGTCGAGCTGGAGGTGGAGGTGCGGGCCGCTCGCGTCGCCCGTGTGGCCGACGAGCCCGACGTGGTCGCCGGCGGCGAGCGACGCGCCGGGGACGACCGCCGGCTCGAGGTACGAGAGGTGGCAGTACGTCCACGTCTGGCCGTCGAACGTCCGGAGCGTGAGGCCGATCCCGCAGCGCGGGTCGGGCACCCGCCAGGCGCGGAGCACGACGGACTGCGCGAGCGCGTAGACCGGCGACCCTTCCGGCGCCGCGATGTCGGCGGCGGGGTAGTCGTGGTGCGTGTGCGCGACGGAGACGACGCTCGGGCCGCCGCCGACCGGGAACGCCCAGCCGTTCTGGTAGCTCGGCGCGCCGAGCACCGACGAGGCGCCGGCCGCGAACGAGACCGGCGCCGACTGCGAGCGCGCCGCGGCGAGCTGCCGCTGCGCGGTCACGAGCTTGACGGACGCGCTCGACGCGGACGCGAGCGCACGGCGCTTCTCGTTCGCCGCGATCCCGGCGTACTTCTCGTACTCGAGCCGGTCGGAGAGCAGCGTCGCCCTGTCGGCGAGCCTGCGCCAGCGGCGCTCGACGCGCGCCGCGGCGGACGCCCTCGAGCGCGCCGCGGCGAGCCGCGCGCTCGACGTCGAGACCGCTGCCTCGGCGGTCGCGAGATCCGCCTGGAGCTGGTCGAGCGAGAACGCGACGCCGCTGCCCTGGTCGTAGAGGCCGGCGAGCGCCATCACCTCGCGGACGTACCAGGCCGCGTGGTTGTACGAGAACACCGCGCGCGGCACGTCGGACGTCCCGCCGGCGGCGGCGAGGTAGCGCGCCGCGGAGAAGATCGCGTCGTCGGGATTCCACGGGTCGGCGACGCCGTCGCCGTTCGCGTCCGTCCCCCAGCGGACCCACGTCGACGGCATGAACTGCATCCAGCCGATCGCGCCGGCCGAGCTCGGGCCCATGTTCCGGCCGAAGTTCGACTCGACCTTGTTGATCGCGGCGAGCACCTGCCACGGGATCCCGTACGCGGCTCCCGCCTGCTGCCAGAGACCGAGCAGCTGGTCGTACGAGAGCTGCTCCGGGTTCGCCGGCGGCGTCGAGAGCGGCGTCGGGAACGCGACCGAGCCGGGCGCGTTCGGCGCGTCGGCGCTCGCGAGCGCGGCGAACGGCGCCGACGACTGCGGGACGACGACGAAGACGTTCCCGGCGCGCGCGGTGCCTGCGAGCAGCGCGAGCGCGGCGACGATCGCGATCGGCGCGAGCCGGCGCACGGGCTCAGCCCGCGGGGACGACTCGGAGGCCGAGGCCGCCTTCGCCCTCGGACTGCACGTGGCCCTGCGCCTCGTGCTCCGCCACGACCGCCGCGGCCGCCTGCTCCTCGGCCTGCACCGCGTTGTCGGCCGCCTTCTTCCGCTTGATCGCCTGCTCGAGCGCGACGAGGAAGTCGTGCCGGTTCGTCGCGGCGTTCGCGGCGACCTCGCGGTCGACCTTGCCGGAGAGCACGTGCTCGATGAGCGCCTGCGTGAACGTCTGCATCTGGAAGAACTCGCCCTCGCCGACGGCGTCCGTGATCTCCTCGGCCTTGCCCTCGCGGATCAGGTCGGCGATGCGCGCGTTCATGACCATCACCTCGACGGCCGCGACGCGCCCGCCGCCCTCCTTCGGGAGCAGGCGCTGGCTGATCACGCCGCGGAGGACGCCGGCCATGATCGCGCGGATCACCTCCTGCTTCTCCGGCGGGAAGAACTCGATCATGCGGCCGACGGTCTCGGCGGCGTCGATCGTGTGGAGCGTCGAGAGCACGAGGTGGCCCGACTCGGCGGCCTGGAGCGCGGTCTGCGCGGTCTCGGCGTCGCGGAGCTCGCCGATGAGGATCACGTCCGGGTCCTGGCGCAGCGCGCGGCGGAGCGCCTGGCCGAACGACTCGGTGTCGAGGCCGATCTCCCGCTGGTTGACGATGCAGCCCTGGTCGGGATGGAGGATCTCGATCGGGTCCTCGATCGTGATGATGTGCTGCCGCCGGTTGCGGTTCATGAAGTCGATCATCGCGGCGAGCGTCGTCGTCTTCCCCGAGCCGGTCGCGCCGGTGACGAGGATCAGACCGCGGTGCTCGTCGGCGAGCTTCTGGACGCCGGGCGGAAGGCTCAGCTGCTCGAAGCTCGGCACCGTCTTCGGGATCACGCGGAAGGCGAACGAGGTCGCGCCGCGCTGCCGGTAGGCGTTGACGCGGAACCGCGGCAGGTCGCCGTCCTGGTACGCGATGTCGAGGTCGCCGAGGTCGCGGAAGAGCTGGAGCCGCTCCGGCGAGCGCTTGCCGACCGTCTCGAGGACGTGCTCGAGGTCGGCGTCCGAGAGCGGGGCCCACGCCTCGAGGAGCCCGAGCTCGCCGTCGCGCCGGAGCACCGGCGGCTGGCCGAGCTTGAGGTGGATGTCACTGGCGCCGAGGTCGACGGCGCGCGCAAGAAGTCCGTTGAGATCCATGCCGCTCCGGGTGGGAATCGGCCGCCGGGGCCGAGACCTTTAGGCCGGAGCGGCCGCCCGGAAGGCGCGGCCGGGGTCGCCGGCGCGCCTCGCAACCGCATAGATCAGCCGGATCGCGGCGCTCTCGGCGCCCCGGGCGTCGCCGGGCCGGCCGAGGTCGCCGACGAGGAGCTTCTCGAGCACCCGGAACGTGACCGGGAGCCGGGCGACGGCGTAGGTCGTCCGCGGGAACCGGTCGAAGGCGACCTTCGCGCCCCAGCCGGCCGCGGTCAGGGGCGTGATCCGGCGCTCGACCGCCGCCTCGTAGTGCTCGAGCCCGGCCGCCCGGCCGGCGAGGACGTCGAGCGCGGCCTCGGCGACGAGCTGCGAGCTCGCGAACGCCTCGTACATCCCGTCGCCGGAGAACGGGTCGACGAGCCCGGCCGCGTCGCCGATCACCGCCGCGGTGCCGCGCGCGAGCCGCGTGTCGGGCCGGCGCATCGGCAGCCGGTAGCCGCGTGTCTCCGTCGCCGTGCCGGGATCGATCCCGTGCTCCTCGCACATCCGGCGCAGGCCCTCGCGAAGGTGCGGGCCCGCGGCCGCGTCGCCGCCGACGCCGACGTTGACGTGTGCGCCCTTCGGGAAGATCCAGCCGTAGCCGCCCTCGACGACGCGGAGGTCGAGGACGAGCCGCCCGGCGAACCGCGCCTCGTGCGGGTGGTTCGCCTCGAGCGCGACGCCGTGGACGATCCCGCCGGCGAGCCCGAGCTCGCGCGCCGCAGTGCCGTTGCAGCCGTCGGCGCCGATCACGACGCGCGCCTCGATCTCCTCCCCGTCGACCGTCAGCGCGTTCTCGCGGACGTCGGCGACGCGCACGCCGTCGCGGACGTCGGCGCCCGCCGCGGCCGCCTGCTGGAGCAGGAAGTGGTCGAGCCGGCGCCGCTGCGTCATGTACGCGAGCGGACTGCGCGCCCGCCGCTCGATCCGGTGCCGGTAGCGGAGCGAGCAGTCGAGCAGCTCCGTCCGGTCCTCGACGACGGGCTCGATCGAGAACGGCAGGAGCCGCGCGGCGCGTCCGGTGACGCCGCCGCCGCACGGCTTGTCGCGCGGGAAGACCGCCTTGTCGACGAGCAGCACACGCGCCCCGGCGGTCGCGAGACGGTACGCCGCGGTCGACCCCGCGGGCCCCGCTCCGACCACGGCGACGTCGAACGAGCTCACGGCACCGAGGCTACAATCTCCGTCCCCAAGGGGGTGTGCCCGAGCGGCCAAAGGGAACGGGCTGTAAACCCGTCGGCTCAGCCTACGGAGGTTCGAATCCTCCCGCCCCCATGCCAGATGTCAAGCACCCGGCGCGTCCTGTCGATAACGAGGACATGTTCCGGGCAGGCATCGTCGCGCCGATCGCCGCGGTCGCGCTCGTCGCGGCCGCCGGCGCGCAGGCCGCGCTGACGCCGAGCCAGTACCGGGCGCAGACGACCGCGATCTGCGCGAGGACGAAGACCCGAGTCGCCGCGCTCGAGCCGACGCCCACCATCTCCGTCACACGCGCTCAGGGCGCGACGATCCTCGCCGAGCGGCTCGTCGTGACACGCAACGAGTACATGGCGTTCCGCGCACTGAAGCCGCCCGCGTCGCTGGCAACGATGCACTCGAAGATCCTCTGGGACCTCTGGAAGACGTACAACGCCGACGCGAAGCTCGTTCAGCAGATGCGAGGCAGCGCCGGCGACCCGTACACGCTCG
>Ga0335069_10012508_pt1 | contig 11932 bp, 2 predicted proteins | sample Lox_Sample_11_FD_206714 | JGI IMG/M metagenome (GOLD analysis project Ga0335069, IMG submission 206714) | Soil microbial communities from Loxahatchee National Wildlife Refuge, Florida, United States - Lox_Sample_1.1 | ecosystem: Environmental > Terrestrial > Soil > Wetlands | place: USA: Florida...
AGCAGCACATTGGCGGCAGCGTTCTTGGCCTCGATCACCTTCTGGGCCTTGTAGCTGCGGCGGATGTACATCTCCTGGATGTAGCCGGAGAACAGGCCGACCGCGGTCGCCATCACCAGGAAGAAGTTGTTGTTCAGGTAGTCCTTGAAGGGAATCGGATTTATCAGCGTCGAGACGATCTGATAGAGCGCCACCAGCGTCAGCGAGATGACCACCGAATTGACGAAACGCAGGCGTACGAGCGAACTGCCGTAGATCACGACCATGATCAGGCCAGCGTAGTAGAGGCTGTTGAACGGCGGCTGCATGATCGCCGTCATCGTCACGATTCCCAGACCCGGCGTGATCATCGCGATCGAGAGCGCGCCCTGCGCGAAGCGGTCGAAGGAGGGAACGTAGGTCAGCGCGGCCGCGGCCAGCAATGTCGGGCAGACGATGGCATAGCGGATGAACCACAGCGCCTGCACCATGTCGCCGCCGACCACGCTGTCCAGTATCCCGAAGGTGAGATAGAGGAGCGCGGCGGCGATCAGATAGGTCCGGATGAGAACGCGGGACTCGTTCAGGCTTTCAGCACGATAGCGCGCCTCGATCACCGGATCGCGAAAGCGCAGGTGCAGGCGATCAAGATCGAAACCACTTTCGGCCGATCGTGAAGCAGTATCGAAAGGCGCCTGCATTCGGATAACCAGCGGACCTAGTTTGGAATTCCCGCCTGATCATCGGCGCGCTCAGTAAAGAATTGCATAGCATCAAAGGTTAACACGAGCATGAACAGGTTCAATCAAATGCGATCAGTTGGCGCCGCGTCGGGAAGCACCTATCGTGCATCGGGGAGCTGAGTTGAAGCGCGCGATGCGGGGCATTTCTTTTCCAATTATCATTTTGTTTACCGTGAACGTCGCGCCCGCGCTCGCCGCCGGATACGGCCTCAAGGAGGCGAGCACCGACGCCATGGCTGCAGCCTATGCCGGGGCTGCAGCAACCAGCAGCGACGCGAGCTATCTCGCTTACAACCCATCAGCACTCGCCGGCGTGAACGACACCGATCTCGCTTTGAGCGCTGTCTCGATCTTTCCCGGGTCGCGGGCCGACTATGTATCGGCGACGACGTCGGCCGGAAATCCGACCGGCGGGGGAACGCACCCATCCGGCTACATCAGCGGAGCGATGGTTCCCTCGTTCGCGCTCCGCACGCGGCTGAGCGACGAACTGGCAGTCGGGATCGACGTTTCGGCACCCTGGGGCCTCAAGACCGACTATCGCCGGGGCTGGGCGGGACGATACTACGCCGAAAGGACACAGCTGCTGACCATCGACGCGACTCCCATGGCGTCGTGGCAACCGATGCCGGGCCTCGCCATCGGTGCCGGACTCCAGATCGAATTCGCGCAAGGCAGGCTCTCAAGCGCGATCGACACCGGCACGCTGGGCGCCGCAAACGGCATTCCAGGCTCCATCCCGGGCGGACAAGACAGCGAAGCGAACTTCTCCGCCAAGAACTGGTCGATCGGCTATGTGCTCGGCGCGATGGCGAAGCTGAGCGATGCCGTCACCGTCGGCATCTCCTACCGCTCCTCGGTGCAACACGACCTCGAGGGGCCGCTGAGCTTCACGCTTGATGGCGCCGGCATCGGCGCGCAGATTCGCGCCGCAACCGGAGCCCTGAGCAACACCCGCGCGGCCGCACCGTTGACGATGCCGGATATCGTGTCGCTGGGCATACGCGACCGGCTATCCGACAATTGGTTCGGCATGGCGGAGATCGACTGGACTCACTGGAGCCGTTTCCGCGAACTGCGCATATCGGCGACGAACCCCGCGCAGCCCGACGACGTGACGACCGTGCTCTGGCACAATACGCTGTTTGGCTCGGTCGGCGCCGAATACCGGGCGAGCCCGTTGTGGACATTTCGTGCCGGCGCCGCCTACGACGAGAGTCCGGTGCCCGACACCACTCGCGAGCCCCGCATTCCCGATTCCGATCGTCTCTGGCTCTCGATTGGCGCGCGCTATCGGCTGAGCGACCAGCTGGACGTGAGCGCGACCGTCGCCCACTTGTTCTTCCTGAGCGCCAACGTCGCGCTCACGCCGGCCGTCCCGGGCGCGGCGCTGCGCGGCTCGCTCGCAGGCACGGCGGAAGCCTATGCCGATGTCATCGGCCTGCAGCTGAGCTATCGCACGCAGTAGGTGCCTAGCCCAGCACGATCAATACCCGGTGGGTCTTGCCGTCATCGGCAAGCGTGACGAGGTTCTTCTGATCGCCGGTTGCTGTCTCGCCATCGATCTTCGCGGCGAGAACACCGCTGCTTACTCCTAGCGGGTTCTCCACCACGATCTCGTACGTCGACGAGCCGTGGCGATACACCATCTGGAAACTCGGCCAGTGGCGCGGGATGCAGGGATCGATCAGGACGCTGCCACCCTGCCGGCGGAAGCCGAGCAGGCGCTCGACCGTGATCCGGTAGACCCATGCAGCCGACCCCGTGTACCACGTCCAACCGCCCCGTCCCACATGCGGATGGACGGAATAGACATCGGCGCTGACGACATAGGGCTCGACCTTGTAGCGATGGATCGCGGCCGGATTGTCGGCATGGCTGATCGGATTGATCATCGAAAGAAGCTCGTGGGCGCGATCGCCGTCGCCAAGCATGGCGTAGGCGAGCGCAGTCCAGGTCGCGGCGTGAGTGTATTGCCCGCCGTTTTCGCGAATGCCCGGGGGATAGCCCTTGATGTAGCCGGGGTCGCGCGAGGGGTTCTCGAACGGCGGTGTGAACAGCAGGGACAGCTTCTGATCCCGTTGCACGAGATACTTGTCGACGGCCGCCATGGCGCGGGCGGCCCGCACGGGATCGGCGGCGCGCGAGATCACCGCCCAGGACTGAGCGATGGAGTCGATGCGGCAGTCGGAGTTGGCGACCGAGCCCAGCGGCGTTCCATCGTCGAAGAACGCACGGCGATACCAGTCGCCATCCCAAGCCTGAGCCTCGAGCGCCTTGCGCAGCGCCTCGGCGTGCTGGCGCCACTCTTCGGAATGATCGTCGGCGCCGCGACGGTCAGCGATCATCGCGAACGAGGTCAGCGCGGAATAGAGAAACCAGCCGAGCCACACGCTCTCGCCCTTGCCGCCCTCGCCGACGCGGTCCATTCCATCATTCCAGTCACCCGCGCCAATGAGCGGCAGACCGTGCGGACCGGTCTTGAGGCTGGCGTCCAGCGCCACCGCACAATGGTCGAAGAGGCTGGGCTTGTCAGCCGATGTTGCGGGTTCGAAGAAGGCGTCGTGCTGCTCCGGCTGGAGCTGCGGCCCCTCAAGAAACGCCACTGGTTCGTCGAGCACGCCGACATCGCCGGTCACAACGACGTAGTGACTCACAACAAAGGGCAGCCATACGCGGTCGTCGGAAACCCGCGTTCGGATTCCGCGCCCGGTCTCCGCGAGCCACCAGTGCTGCGTGTCGCCTTCGCGGAACTGGCGGCCTGCAGCGCGCAGGATGTGCGCCCTCGCGATGTCCGGCCGAGAAACGCACAGCGCCATGACGTCCTGCAACTGGTCGCGAAAGCCATAGGCCCCGCTCACCTGGTAGAAGCCGGCACGTGCCCACACGCGGCTGCTCAACGATTGATAGAGCAGCCAGCGGTTCGTCATGATGTCCAGCGCGCGATCCGGAGTCTTGACCTGAATTGCGCCGACGACGTCGTCCCATTGCCGCGTCACGGCATTGAAGACCTGATCCAGATCGAGCCGTCGGTATTTCTCTACCAGCGCCGCCGACTCCTCCCGCGATGCCCCCTGCCCCAGGAAGACGACAACTTCCACCGAGCCAATGGCCCCGAGCCGGATATTCGCCTGGAGAACGCCGCAGGGATCGAGGCCCGCGCCAACCCGATCCGACAGCACACCGCCCTGGATCAGAGCCGCCGGACGATCCATCGAGCCGTCGCGACCCAGAAACTCGCTTCGATCGCCGGTCCAGCTGCTCTGCCGGCCCCTCATGTCGAGGAAGGCGACGCGGCCGCCAAAATCATCGCTCCATGGGTTTTGCGCGAACAACGCGCCGGTCTGGGGATTGATCTCGGTAACGATCATCGAGCGCCCGATGCGCCGCGCGGACGCAAGCACCCATTCCACATAGGCGGTGACCGACAGGCGGCGCTCGCGGCCCGACTGATTTGTGATCTTCAGCCGGAAAATCTTGACAGAATCATCGACCGGCACAAATTGCACGAGGTCGAGTGCGATTCCGTGCGCGGCGTGCTCGAAGCGCGTGTAGCCCTGGCCATGCCTGGCGAGGTAAGTCGCGGACCTCTCGCGTATCGGCAGCGCGGTCGGCGTCCACAACTGTCCGGTATCCTCGTCGCGCAGGTAGATCGCCTCTCCCGGCTGATCGCCTACGGGGTCGTTGGACCAGGGCGTGAGCTGGTTCTGCTGGCTGTTGACCGACCAGGTAAAGCCGCCGCCGTCGGCCGATGCGACGAAGCCGAAGGCAGGATTGGCCACCACATTGTTCCAAGGCGCCGGCGTGCGATCACTGCCCTTCAACACGGTAATGTATTCGCGGCCATCACCGCTGAAGCCGCCGAGCCCGTTGAAATACTCCAGTGGCGGCCGCGGCAGCGGCGCCTCCGGCAGGCTCGCGCTCGATACCCTCGGCCTCGGCGGCGGGGTACCGGCACGGCGCTCGCGCGCCCGGTTGATCTGCTCGGCCAGCGATCCACGCTGCCCGTACAGAACGGCGCGAGCCGCGCTTTGCAAGAGGTCGACGATCTCCTGGGGAACGATGTCGGAGCGCAGCACATGAACGCCGCCCCGTACGTTGCCGGCGAGTTGTGCGGCCGACTGGGTCATGCGCACGAGCGACTCGACCCCCTGCTGGAAATCCTGCGCGTATGAAGAGACGCGCTCGTTGAGGATCACGAGATCGGCCTCAAGCTGCTTCAGGCGCCAGTATTCGTGAGCGCGGAGGGCCTGGCGCACGAGGTTGAGATCGTCATCGTGTTCGACGCGCACGAGCACGATCGGGAGGTCGCCCGATATCCCGTGTGCCCAGAGCGACGACGCCTTGCGGCCGCCCCGCTTCAGCGTTTCCGGCGAAGGCCGCAGCGTCGGGTCGGAGTAGAGGACGTGGTTTGCGAGGCGCTGGTAGAGGTGTGCCTCGTCCGTGCTGATGCGCAGATGGTAGAGCTGCATCTGCGCCTGGGTCCAGGCCAGCGTCGTGGCGCGTTCGTAGGCCGCCGCGTCCTGGTGCTTCTCCACCAGCTCGATGATTTCGTCCCGGGTCGCCGCCGCCAACGTCCAGAACGAGACGCGTTCGGTTGCGCCCGGCCGCACGCGGATCCGCCGCCGTACGCTGAAGATCGGATCGAGCACGGCGCCGCTGGTGTTCGACAACGGCCACCCCTCGCTGATCGCGACCGGGTTGCGGACGCTCTGGCAACGGCCCAGAAAGCGTGCGCGGTCGGTCTCGAACTGCACCTCGCCTGCGCCGTTGCCGTCGACCACCGCAAGGTGGGCCGCCCACACCTGCGGATCGGAATCCGAGCGCCGCTTGCGCGTCGCCAAGAGCGCGCCGAGGTGGGGAATGAATTCGGTCTGGACGAACAGTTTTGCGAAGGCAGGATGCGCCATGTCGTCGGCCTGCCGCGCAAGAGCGAGTTCCGCGTAGGAGGTCAGCTCGATGTCGCGCGGACGCGTGCCGTGGTTGGTGATCGAGACGCGGCGAACCTCGGCGTCGTCTTCCGCCGACACTACGACTTCGAGGGTCGTGGTGATCGAGCCGTCGCGGCGCGCGAATTCGGCCCTGTCCTCGGTGTACCCCGCGACATAGCGATCCGGCTGGGTCACCGTCGGCTGGTAGCCGGCAGACCAGACGTCACCCGTCTGCACGTCACGGACGAAGAAATACGTACCCCAGTTGTCGCACGTGACGTCCTCGCGCCAACGGGTGATCGCGACGTCGCGCCAGCGGCTGTAGCCGGATCCCGCAGTCGTAACCATGACCGAATAGTTGCCGTTCGACAGCAGATGCGTGCGCGGCACACGGCTGTGGGGCGAGGTGTAACGGCGCTGGATCTCCGGCACGAGGGATTCCACGGCGATCGTCGGCGCGATCTGCTCCGGCGGCGGCCGGGCCACGACCACGTTGCGCGGCATCCTCTCCTGCAGAAGCAACTCCGCGGCCTGGATGATCGGTTCGGCGTGAAAGCGGTTTCGCATGACCCCCTCATGCAGCGCGTTCGCCAGGGCGACCAGACTCATGGCCTGATGATGCGCCATGTAGGCGCGCACGATGACCACTGGCGCCCCTTCCGGAAGCCTCGATGCGGTATAGTCGAGCGCCTCATACCAGCCGTACACGCCCCGGCCATTGACCTGCGAGAGACGTTCCAGATTGCGCCGCGCCGCCGCGGGATCGATCATGGCGGCCAGCGCGGTTGCGTAAGGCGCGATCACCGTGTTCTCTCCGAGACCGCGCTTGTAGCCGAGATCGGGCACGCCGAAGCTCGAGTACTGATAGGTTCCTTCCAGGTCACGCGCGCTGTAGGCGGACTCCGAAATCCCCCAGGGAACACCGAGCTCTTCGCCGTATATCTCCTGCCTGCGAACCACGAGGCGGTTGGTCTCGGCGAGCAGGCTTCCGGCCGGCGCGCGCATCACGAGCGACGGCATCAGATACTCGAACATCGAGCCCGACCATGAGATCAGCGCCGAGCCGCCCGGCAACGGAGTCAATGTCCGTCCAAGCCTAAACCAATGCTTGGCCGGGACATCCCCCTTGGCGATGGCGATGAAGCTCGCGAGCCGGGCCTCGGACGCCAGCATGTCGTAGAAGTTTCCGTCCAATGTCTGGTCCGAACCACGAAAGCCGATGGACAGGAGCTGACGGTTCTGGTCGTACAGGAAGCCGAACTCCATCGCGCCAAACATCCTCACGGCGCGCGCGGCAAGCGCTTCGACACGCTGGATCAGACGGCTTCGGTCGGGAGGGGCATCGTCGCCCTCCGCTGCCACGGCCCAGGCGGCATGCTCTTCGATATCGCGCCGATGCGACAGCGCCGAGATGCGCAACGCATCCACCCAATGAAGGAGGTCGTCCGGGAGTTTTCTGGCGAGCCGGTGAATGGCCTCGCATCGTTCGCCGATCTCGGCGAGAAGCCGCGCCGAGCTGCGAAGATCGCCAGGCTCCTTGTTCAGGGCTGCTTCCAGGTCCTCGATCGCCTCCTTCAGAACGGCATCGGACTCATTGCCGCCGCGGGCGCCAAGCGACTCGCGGATCAATGCGAAGCCATCGCCAAGCCCCCTTCGCCAGGCCGGATGGAGAACAGGGTCATTCACGATCTCGCGACAGGCGTTGGCCATGGCGATCAGGTGGCCAGCGAGATTTCCGCTGTCGACAGAGGAGATATAGCGCGGGTCCAGCGGCCTGAGATCGGTCGTGTCGTACCAGTTGTAGAGATGTCCCCGGTAGGTCTCCAGTTTGTCGAGCGTTGCGAACGTCTGCTCCAGCCGGTCGATGGCGTCGAGCGTTCCGAGCCAGCCGAAGTCCCGCGTCGCCACCACCGAAAGGAGGTACAGGCCGATGTTCGTCGGTGACGTACGATGCGCGACGACGGGCGCCGGAATCTCCTGGAAATTGTCGGGAGGCAGGAAGTTGTCCGCCTCGGTGACGAAGGTCTCGAGAAAGCGCCAGGTTCGCCGCGCAGCCAGCCGCAATGCCTGCCGATCGTCCTTGACGATGACCAAATGACCGAGAGCCGGCGGCGGCCGGCTCGCCCAGCGGGCGATCGCCGGCGAAACCACCCAGAGCAGACCGAACGGCAGCGCCGCGGGCCAGCTATCATGCCCACCGTAGACGATCACCGCGGCGACTGCGGAGGCAAAGAGTGCGCTGGCGGCGATCTGAACGAACAGGGTGCGCCGATCCGTCTCGCCCGCCGAGTTCATCTGCGCCGTCGTCGTCCACTCAAGCAGGCGTCGCCGCGTGAACAGACGAAAGATCGTGCGCGCGATCGCATCGACCATGATCCAGGCCTGGTGCGCCAGGAATGTCAGCGCAAACAGGCTCTGAACGATCCCGATCTGGATGTCGCGCGCCACGCCGCGCACATGACTGCGGCGGGAGATTCCCACCCGCGATGGAATGAGCGCGCTGATCGCCGGGACCAGTGCCGGCAACAGGATCATCAGCAGAATGAAGATCGTCCAGGATATTGCCGCGGGAAGCGGGAGGAGCCAGCCGACGATCATGGCCAGCAGCGTCGAGGGCGCCGACAGCGACCGGCGCAGATTGTCGATCAGCTTCCAGCGCCCCACGAGCGGCATGCGGCCGCGGCGGGCCGAGCCCGCTGGCCCGTCGCTGAATATCCACGGCAGCAGCTGCCAGTCGCCCCGGACCCAGCGATGCAGACGCGCAGCGGCGACCTCATAGCGGGACGGAAACTCCTCGACCACCTCGATGTCCGAAGCGAGACCGGCGCGCGCAAAAATCCCCTCGAGCAGGTCGTGGCTCAGAACCGCATTCGCGGGGACCCGAGAATCGAGCGCGGCTTCAAAGGCGTCTATCTCGTAGATGCCCTTGCCGAAGAACGAGCCCTCCTCGTAGAGGTCCTGGTACACGTCCGACACCACGATGGCGTAGGGGTCGAGCCCGGTCGGACCGGAGAACACGCGCTGGAACAACGAGCCGTCCTCGCCCGTCGGCAGCGACGGTGTCACGCGCGGCTGCAGGATCGCGTGGCCGAGCGTGACGCGGCCCAATTCGGGGTCGAAGCACGGACAGTTCAGCGGATGAGCGATCTTTCCTACCAGCTTCCTTCCCGCCGAGATCGGGAGGCGCGTATCCGCGTCAAGGGTTATGACATAGCGTAGGTTGGCAGGTGCCACAGGCTCCCGGCCATCTACCGGAACGAACGTCGTGTTCGTCTCCCCGCGCAGAAAACGGTTCAGCTCCTGCAACTTTCCGCGCTTGCGCTCCCAACCCATCCATTTGCCTTCACCGGCATTCCAGACGCGACGGCGATGCAGCAGCAGAAAGCGATCGCCATTGGCCCCTGCCGGATAACGCACATTGAGGCGCGCAATCCCCGAGGCGGCCGCCTGCAAGAGAACGTCGTCGGATTCGGCGTGCTCCGAATCCGAATCCGCCCAGTCAGAAAGCAACGCGAACAAAAAGTTGTCGTCGGAGTTCGAAAGGTAGTGAACTTCCAGCTGCTCGATTTGATCCTCAATGGATCGAACCGACATCAGGAGCGTCGGGACGACGATGATCGTGCGCATGTCGTCAGGCACGCCGTCGAGCAGCTCGAGCCCCGGAAGCAGCATCGCGCCGACCTGATGGGTCACGACGCGGTTCACGATGGCGGTGGCCAGATCCGAGGCCGGAACAATTCCGACCAGCGCAAGCGCGACGAGTACCCAGCCGCCGACGCCATAGTGAATGACGGGAATCAACCCCGCGAGGACGATGAGCGCCGTGATCAGGGCGATCATCGCGACATAGGAAATCACGCCGGCGTCGGTGAAGGAGCGGAAGAGTCCGGTCTTGGGATGGACGCGGCAGCCCAGTTCGGCCTCGAAGCGGCGACGGCCTTCGGCGATGAGGTAGCAGCCGGGATCGCACTCGCGTCGGCGCGCGCACTCGGATTTCGTCAGCCCTTTTGCGGCAAGGTTGGCGGCCGCGACGGCACGGCGAGCCACCTCGACCTCGTCGAGTTGGGCTTCGTAGGCCAGAGTCTCGATCGCACGGCGATAGAGGTCGCGGGTCGGAAAGTCCATCGCCGCGAAGTTGCTGCCAGCGCGCATCGCCGCATCAACCAGGCTGACGCTCTCGAAGAACTCCGGCCAGTCTACGGCCGATATCAGCCGCATACTGGTTATGACGTTGCGCACGGTGACGTTCATCGCGCTTTGGCGCTGAACCTCGGCATAGACGATTTCATCCGTCGTCGTACCCTCGGCGGCTAGCCGTTCATTCAGCCAGCGAAGCGCAGGAGTCGTTGCCGGATCGCGGTCGCGCAGGCGCTGTGCGAGCTGGACCGCAAAGGCCGATGACCAGGGGATCGCATCCAGGCTCGCCGGGGCTGGCGACGACTTGTCAGGGCCCAGGAGCTGATCGGCGAGAGCGTCGGCCCGCCGGCTCGCGACGAGCCGCTCGCCGATGCTCTCTGCGACACGGCGCAGGTTCTCGACGAGCGTGATACGCAGCGTGATGGCGATCGCCCACAACTCGCCAATTGTCAGAGGCTGGACCCGCTGATAGGCATCGACGAAATGCGTGAGCTTCTGAATGTCGATGGCGCTATCGGTGTGCGCCACGACCGCCCAGGAGATTCCGAAGACCCGCGGATAGCCCTGGAGCGGACCATCGATCAGCTTGGGAAGCTTGCGGTAGTAGCCGGGCGGGAGATCGTCGCGGATCTCGCGTACCTGTTCGTCGACGACGTGATAGTTGTCCAGCAACCACTCCGCGGCAGGCGGGATCGATTGATGGGACCGCGTCGCCTGCACGATGGTGGCGTAGGTCTCGGCGAGAACCTTGGCATTCTCGTCGAGGCGGGCCGCGAGCGGGCGGCCCCGTTCGACGCCTTCAGAGACACGCTGCGCCGCGGCAAGGCTCGTGGCATGTTGTTCCAGCCGTTCGACGCTGAACAGCTCGGCGCGGATCGGTCCTTCGGCCGGACCCATAGCGCTTCGCCACGCTGCGCGACTGCCGACCTCCGAATAGTTCATGCCGCAGGATCCCGCGCCGGTGCCGCCAGGCTGCCCGCGTGCAACGCGGTCGACAGGTCTCCAGCCATGGACATCGGGATGAAATGAATAGAACCAATGCTCTAGACCGAAGTAACGCGCGCCGTGGCGCAAGAGTTCCCGTTTTTCGGGCGTTTCGGCCGCAAAGACCGGCAGAGCGCACGTCGCGAGTGCTTGTGGTTTCCATGCCGGCCGCGCAGAGGGCATGAACGGCCCGGATGAGCCGCCGCGGCAAAGCGACCGTCACGCCAAATTTACGAGACCTGGACGGCCTTTACCTTCTGTCCGCTGGCCAAGCGCTCAGCACCCCGAACGATGACGCGCTCGCCCGGTGCAATCGCGCCCTTGACCTCGACGAGCGTGCCCTGTTCGGCACCGGTCTCGACCGCCACACGCTGCACAACGCCCTTCTTGTCGACCTTGAAGACATAGGTGTTGTCTTCGCGGAGGACGAGCGCGTCGCGCGAGACGGCGAGCACATTGCGCGGCTGGGCGGCGGGGACGAGCACCTTGGCGGCATCGCCGACGAGACCGGCCCCCGCAGGCAGCGTCAACCTGATCTCGATGGTACGGCTCACGATGTCCCCTACCGGCACGATGGCGCGAACGGTCGCGACCACGGGCTTGCCCTCGATCTCGACCGTCAACGGCATCGTCTCGCGCACGTTGCGCGTCGAATCGATCGGCGCCTGGAGGCTCACCTCGAGCGAGCCGATGTCGACGAGCCTGAGCACCGGCTTTCCAGGCGTTGCATATTCGCCAGGGTTGATCAGCCGTGCGACCACGCGGCCCGGGAAGGGAGCGCGAATGTCGCCATGGGCGAACTGGTATTCGCTCTTCTTCAGCGCGGCCTGCGCCTGGGCGAGCGCTGCGGCATCCATGTCGCGCGTCGCCGCCGCCTGGTCGCGCGCGCTCTTGGCGATGGCGTTCTGCTTGAAGAGGTTGTTCATCCGCTCGGCCTGACCACGGTCGAAGCGGAGCTGCGCCGAGAGGCGCGCGACATTGGCGCGGTCGGATGCGAGCTGCATGCCGGCGAGACTGCTGTCGATGCGGGCCACCACGTCGTTCGCGGCGACCACGCTGCCGACGTCGGCGACCCAGGCCACGCGCCCTTCGACCTCGGAAGCGAGCTGCGAGTCGTTGCGCGATACGACGGTGCCGGGCACGGCGATCGTGGGCGCC
>Ga0335069_10012509_pt1 | contig 11932 bp, 12 predicted proteins | sample Lox_Sample_11_FD_206714 | JGI IMG/M metagenome (GOLD analysis project Ga0335069, IMG submission 206714) | Soil microbial communities from Loxahatchee National Wildlife Refuge, Florida, United States - Lox_Sample_1.1 | ecosystem: Environmental > Terrestrial > Soil > Wetlands | place: USA...
GGTGGTGCAACTCTCCCAAAAGATGGGAATGAACCTCTCCGCCGCGGATGGAAGCGCCTTCGCCTACATGGAGGATACGGGAACACACCGCAACGGCGTCAAACCTTGGCAAGAATACGAATACGTGTGGTTTGCGCAGAAACTGGACAATCAAAAAACCATTAAAGACTTCGCCCAAAGCGCCAGGCATTAAGCGGCCAGTTCTCTCCGCACATTGCGCTTGACCGAATAGTCTTTTCTGCTGGCCTGCGCAACCGGATGGTAAATTCCGATAGATTTCAAACTTCCCGGGCAGCACTGCGGTTGCTGAAGTGCCCGCGTAGTGTTATTCTTTTTGTCTCAGGGTGACAAAATCTAAATTTCTAATCAGCAAGGCATTTCCCCACGGGTACAGACTCCTCGCAAGTGGTGAACCCAAGGCTGCGCTAATTCACAAGTAAGGAGGTTTCCCATGCCTCTACCCAAGGATGAGAAGGCCCTGGCGTTTAGTCGCGACTTGCTGCAGGCTTTCGACAAAATCAACGGCGGCGAACATCCCGGTTTCCGGCCTGCCCACGCCAAGGGCGTTATGCTCACCGGCAACTTCAAAGCCTCACCCGAAGCGCCGTCGCTAACGCGCGCTCCGCACGCCCGCGGCGAGACATTCGTTACCGTGCGTTTCTCCGACTTTGCCGGAGTTCCCGCGGTAGCGGACAATTCCGAATTTGCCAGCCCGCGCGGCTGTGCGATCCGGTTCCATCTCGGCTCCCATATTCACACGGACATCGTCGCCCATTCTCACGACGGATTCCCCACGCGCACCGCCGAAGAATTCGAGGGGTTCCTCCACGCGGCCGGAGCGAGCGATCCCTCGCAACCGCACCCCAATGCGATTGAGCAATTCCTGGGCGCTCATCCCAAGGCGCTGCAGTTCGTCCAGGCTCCCAAGCCGATTCCCACCAGTTTTGCGAGGGAATCCTTCTATGCCGTCTCCGCTTTTAAGTTCATTGCCGGGGACAGTAGCAGCCGGTATGGCCGCTATCGCATCTTGCCGGCTCTGGGTAACGAATACCTGGATGCCGCCGGCGCAGCCGCCAAGGGACCCGACTTCCTCTTCGACGAAATCAAACAACGCGTCGCCCAAGGGCCCATCAAATTCCACATCGTAGTCCAGTTGGCCGAGGGTGAGGACACGATTGACGACGCCACCATTCGCTGGCCGGATAGCCGCCGCCAGGTCAAGTTCGGTGAGATCGTCTTGAACGCTCTGGCGGCTGCCAGCGACGCGGAAAAACGGCGCATCATTTTCGATCCCATCCCTCGCGTCGAGGGGATTGAAGCATCCGCGGACCCCTTGTTCCAACCCCGCGCCGATCTCTATCTACTCAGCGGGCGCCGTCGCCGCACGGCGGACGAGCAGAAGACCAAGGCAATGACTTCCTAGACGAACTTCCGGCGACCAGATCCGGCGCAAACGCGACTCCCCTTTCGTTTCAAGGCGGAGCCGCCCAAATGAACGCCACCTGTTACTGCATTTCATACTTTTTACCTCTTCGCTGCGCGCCCCATTCATGAGAGACTGTGCTGGCTTTGGCGGCGCCAGAGCCTTTTGCCGCATTCATCTGAATTCCAGGGGGCATGATATGACGGATCTCTCATCGACCTTTCTCGGCCGCCGCGCGATGGCCAAGAGTACTCTATTAGGTGGCGCTTCGTTTCTAATGGGCGCGCGGGGAATGGCGGGGGCGGAAGGCCCGCCTACCAGCCACGAATGGATCAACGTACGCGAACTCGGCGCCGCCGGCGACGGCAAGGCGGACGATACCAAGGCCATCCAGCGCGCCTTAGATGCAGCAGGAGAGGTTAAGGGAGCGGTTTTTGTCCCGCCTGGCGTCTACCTGTGCGCGGATCTTCAAATGCGTCCGGGAACCGCGCTGGTGGGCGTCCCAACGTGGAATTACAGCGGGCCCGGCGGCACCGCCCTGCGGCTCGCAAGTGGCGAGGCGAAGTGCCTCCTCAACATCGGGGGGGCGCGGGGGGCCACCATCGACGGTCTGGCGCTCGAGGGCGGCGAGCTGGGCAAGGGCGTGCACGGCATCTTTCTCGATAAGCCCGGCTATGGCGAGCATGAGGACTCCTTCCGCATTGAGCGCTGCCAGGTGGTGCGCTTCACCGGCGACGGAGTGAACCTTGCGCACGCCTGGTGCTTCTCCGTCCGCCAGTCGATGCTGGCCTATAACCACGGCGACGGCCTGCGCCTGCGCGGTTGGGACGGCTTCCTGAGTGACAACTGGTTCTCCGGAAACGCGCGCGCGGGTTTCGCGGCGCGCGAGGAGAACGCCTCCGTTACGTTCACCTGCAATCGCGTGGAATGGAATGGGGAGGAAAATCTCCTGATCACCGGCGCCGACGGCTACCAGATTACCGGGAATTTCTTTGACCGCGCCGGAACTTGTGGAATCGCCCTGCGCAATGGCCGCGGGGCCTGCAATCAAATGACGATTACGGGGAATTTTCTCAAACGTAGTGGGAAGAATGCCGACGCCGCCAGCCACGCTTCATGCCAGATCTTTATAGAGGGAGCACAAGGCGTCACCTGCGTGGGCAATAATCTCCAGGTTGGACGCGACGACGGGGGTACGGGCGTTTGGAGCCCGGCCTACGGCATCGTTTACGGGAACCTTCAGAACTGCGTCATCGCCAACAACGTGCTGCACCACGGCGCCCTGCGGCAACTCCTGGTGGATTTGGGCGGCCATGGAGAGGGCGTGGTGCTGAAGGATAATCCGGGCAGCCTTTCCCATGAAGCCGGCAGCGGGGGGTAGACAGTACGCCGCCCGGACCAATAGGCGTTAAACTAATGGACCATGCGAGCCCATTTGGAGTGGGGGAGCAGGAGTTCCCGCCTTCTCCCATCATCCTATACGGCCAAGTATGAAGCGACGGAGGAAAGCGGGAACTGCTGCTCCCGCACTCCAAAATATGAAGTGGTAACTTGCTCCGGCCCATCAGCTTTCAACAAACGTCTTCAGCCGGGACAATGCCTGATCCCATTGGGCGGAAACGAAGTCGAGATATTTCCGGATCTCCTCCACCGGCTTGGGATCGAACGTGAAGTGGTTCTCGCGGCCCGCCCGGAAGCTGCGCACGATCCTGGCTCGCTCCAGCACGCGCAGATGCTTGGTAATCGCCTGCCGGCTCAGATTGGAGCCCGCCGTCAATTGGGAGATCGAGCGTGGCTGGCCGCGGCAGAGCTCCGCCACCAGCGCCAGCCGCGTCCGATCGCCCAGCGCCGCAAAGACCGGGGCGGGAGCCTTGCCCTGGGCAGGTCTGCCGCTAGGATTTAGGCGTGACATAGCTCTCGATATTCTTCATTTGCTCTGTCCAGCCGCCGTCATTCATACGGAATGCCTCTGCACGGCGCGCGCTGGGGATCTTGTCAAACCCGGACTCGGTAAGTAAAAGCAACGTACCGGTGGCAGTCTTCTCCAGTCGGAATTCGACCAGAGTCGGGGTTTCCTTCGAGTAATCGATCTTGGGATCGACCGAATAGGGGTGCCAGGTGAAGGAGAAGAGCCTTGCGGGCTCCATCTTCTGCACCACGGCTTCCCATTTGACGTGCTCGTAACCCGGGTAAGTGATGTGGCCGCGCGAGACCTGGCCGGGCGCGAAGGGGCCCTCTAGCTTCACGCGAAACCACTCGCCGAATTCCCGGTAATCCGTCAGGGCGCGCCAGACCCGCGCCACCGGCGCCTTGAGTTCAATACGCTTCTCGATGCGGTCATTCATTTTATGCAACCTCCGGGTTGCATATTAGTCGAGCGGGAGACAAAATGCAACCCTGTCGTTGCGCTTTGTTCGAGAGGGTGCGCTTAGGAGCGATCCTGTCAGCTTCGGCTTCCGAGGGGGGCAAAACCCTTAGCGGGTAGCACCCCATTCACATTGGCATCAGCGGAAAGGAGCAGCTTTGCGGCCGCACTCAAAAGCGCCTCCGCCGCAAGTGCCCCTTGCTTGGCGGAAAATGGCTGTGCCGAAAGCAGCTTGGGACGGTACACTGGTAACAAAGGAGGGGCACCAACATGGCAACTGAAAAAGCGACTTTCGGGGCGGGGTGTTTCTGGGGGGTGGAGGCGGCGTTCCGCCATATTCCGGGCGTCACCGGTACCTCGGTAGGTTTTATGGGAGGGGACCTCAAGAACCCCAGCTATCGTGACGTTTGCACGGACCAGACGGGGCACGCGGAAGTGGTGGAGGTCACCTTCGACCCGGCGCGCGTTTCCTACAATGAATTATTGAAGGTCTTCTGGGAGAATCACGATCCCACCCAATTCAACCGGCAGGGGCCCGATTACGGCAGCCAATATCGCACTGCGATTTTCTTCCACTCGCCCGAGCAGGAAGCCGCGGCCCGCGCATCCAAGGAGGAACTCGAGCGCTCGGGAAAGTACCGCCGGAAAATCGTGACGGAGGTCACTCCGGCGTCGGAGTTCTGGCGGGCGGAGGAATACCACCAGCAGTACCTGGAAAAGCGCGGCATGGCGAGTTGCCACATCAAATAAGGCGCCCGTCTACCACTCTGGGATACTATTTGCCAGATTTGTTGCGCAACGAAAAGAGTAATGCAACACAGAGGCCACAGAGGGTCACAGAGAAGGCTTTCGTGGTTTTTTTCTCGGTGTACTCTGTACTACTACCGACGAGTTTCTTTGCATTCTGCGACGATTTCATGCTGCCAGTCCAGTGAGTTGGGCGATGGTAGCGCGCGTAACGGTCAGGGCCGCCGTGAGTATCTTGCGGCCGGCGGCAGTCACCAGGTAGCGGTGCGTATGAGCAACTTTTTGCAAGAGGCCATGTGCGCGCAAGAGGCAGAGTTTACGGCTGACCCAGGCACTTCTTCGTCTTTTTTCCTGCGGCGAGAGGGCTTCGCCACGGAAGAACAGCGCTCGCAGATCGCGGTTGCGCAGCCCGTTAAGGGTAAACTCGCCTCGGCTGACCGCTTGCAACAGGTGCTGATCTTCGCTGTGAAACAGGCGCAAACCTCGGAGACGCCGGCCTCGCCACGAGACCGGCTGTTCCAAGCAGCGGGTAAGTTCCTCGATGGTCGTGCTGTCATCGACACTGGCCAGAGCGCTCATGTACCGCTCATTAGCTTTTTGCGAAACCTCTGCCCGCCGGTGAAGGTCCGCGATGCCACGCCGCATCGGTCGCCAAGCGCGGGGTCCGTTGGGTTCTCCTTCCTTGGGCCGGTACACCCGAAAATCCTCTCCATGATGGATGGTGGTCTCGAAACGCAGGACGCTGCCCGCGGCCGTGAAGGCCTTGTCGTAAGTCTTCACGGTGTTCCCATTGACGCCATGTTTCAGCCGAATTCCCTCCGGTCGCTCCTTCACATCACTGACCACTTCCCCGGCAAAAGAGGCCGGCACGGTTCCGTCCAGGCGAACCCGACGTCCCAGAAAACGCAACACATCGGCGCTCCCGAAGGTGGTCATGCCGTGGTGGACCAGTTTGGGGTACAGCCGCCGCAGAAAAGCTTCCTTGCGAAAAACCACGTCCGTCGCCCACTCGGTCTGATAGGCCGACCAATAGTAGGAAACGTGAAAGCGCCGGAAAATGGCCGCGTGCTGGGGATTCAACTCCTCGCCCAGGCCGTCGAGCAGGCGCGGCCACTGGGTTTTCAGTTGTCGGTCCAGCAGTTGCTGTGCTTGCCCGAAGTCCTCCACCCAAGGAAAGCAATTATCTTGACGAAGGAATTTCAAACTTTGCTGCTCCATCTGTCGCGCCAGCCATTCCCTTCCGTTCAGGCAGATTTGGATGCGGAACGGAAACCAAGTCTGGATGCGCGCATGCAGGAATCCCACCTGGGGGTGCATCCAGTATTGATACAGGTGCAGGCACTTGCGTTCCCGCTGCACCAACTGCAAGCGGCGAGACGATCGGTCACGGTAGATATCAAAGGTGTAACACGGCTCGACGCTGCTCAAGACACAAACCAAACCTTGTCGGATCTTCTGCTCCGTCGCGATCGTGCGCGCGATCTCCTCTTTGCTGACGCTGCTCGAGCTCACATACTGAATGACTCGTCCTTCCCGTTCCGCCCGGGCCACGCTGGCCTGTTTAATCTGGCGGCTCACCTGCAGCACGTGGCGACCAAAGTCTTTATACAATACGTGCTCCGTGGCCAAATATTGATCCATCCCCGGCACCCCGCACAGGGCTCGCAAATGCCCGCGCAATACGATGCGGTCAAACCCACTCAGAGCGCCGCTGATCTCCTCCTGGTATTTTGCGATAAACTCATTCATGGCGTTCTCCTCCCTCGTATCACCGTGAAACCTCAACCAATCACTATGATACGCAGAAGAGGGGAACGCCTCGGCAGCCCGGTTACCCATCGGCAATCATCGAGGCATCCGATCTCTTGCTGCTGCTTACTGCCTTCTGGCTTACTGCCTCCTTTGGTTGCGGCTCCGCCGCGCTGTGGCCTCTGTGGTGAAGCCCTTGCTTGGGTTCTGGGTAGGCCGCACTGCGTCAAATCGTCTTGTATTTGGGGCTCCGCCAAGATAATGTTCCCGCTTTGAGAAGCCCAGCTTGAACCAGGAGATGGAAACACCATGGAATCTTTGGATCCCGCCGTGCTTGAGCGCCTGCGCGCGATAAATTCCCCCACCGTCTCGAACGCCATCGAGGTCTTCGATGTGCGGCCACGCAACGAGGGATTCATGCGGCCGGAAATCAAATGCGTTTTCCCCCGCCTGGGCGTGATGGTGGGCTATGCCGTGACCCTCAAGATCCAGACGGTAACGCCCGGAGCGAAGGGCTCGGCCATTCCGCACAGCGTTCATTGGCAGGACGTTCTGAAGGTGCCGGCGCCGCGCGTGGTGGTGGTGGAAGACCTCGACGATCCACCCGGCCTGGGTTCCTTTTGGGGGGAAGTCAACGCCAACATCCACAAGGCTCTGGGCTGCGTCGGAACCGTTACCAACGGCTGCGTGCGCGATCTCGACGAAGTGGAACCCCTCGGCTTCCATTTCTTCGCCGGCCACGTGGCGGTCTCCCACGCCTACGTTCATATCTTGGAAGTGGGAACTCCCGTGCGCGTCGGCGGGCTGACGGTGCGGCCCGGCGATCTGCTGCACGGGGACCGGCACGGCGTGACCAGCATTCCACTTGACCTCGCCGCACGCATCCCCGAGGGCGTGAAGGTAGTGGACACGATGGAGCGGCAGATCATCAACTATTGCCAATCATCCGAGTTCACCGTCGACGGTCTCATCGCCCTTTGGAATCGCTTGCGGCCCTGATCGGACCCAACCCGGTGTACAATGGCGCTTCTTGTGCCAAAAGACATTTCTTGTAAAAGGGAGAAGCGAATATGCGTAAGGCAGTTTGGTTAGTGGCAAGCTGTTTGGGAGTTCTGGTGCTCTTGGTCGGGATGATAACCACTCATCCCTTTGCGGCGCCGCAAGGGGATCTGGACAAATATGGGCCGAACGACCGCACCCGGCCGGAACCGCCCATCATCACTGCCGGGACCGCGAGCACGCAGGAGCAGGCGGGGCGTCCCCCTTCGGATGCCATAATCCTCTTCAACGGGAAGGATCTGTCGAACTGGGAAAGCCTCAAGGGCGAGCCCGCAAAGTGGACGGTGGGAGACGGCTATTTCCAGGTTGCGCCCGGAACGGGGGATATCAGAACCAAGGACGGGTACGGCGATTGCCAATTGCATGTGGAATGGGCTTCCCCCAACCCGCCCAAAGGGACGGACCAGGATCGTGGCAACAGCGGAGTCTTCCTGCACAGCCTCTACGAGATCCAGGTCCTCGATTCCTATGACAACGTGACCTATGCCGACGGGGAAGCCGCTGCCGTTTACGGTCAGCATCCGCCCCTGGTCAATGCCGCACGGAAGCCCGGGGAGTGGCAGACCTACGACATCGTTTTTCACGAGGCCCACTTCGATGCCGATGGCAAGGTTGTGCAGCGCGCCAACGTTACCGTGTTCTTCAACGGCGTGCTGGTTCAGGACCACGTGGAAATGACGGGGCCCACCGCGCACCACGCCCGTCCACCTTATAAACCCGTCGGGGAAAAGGCTCCTTTGGAATTGCAGGACCACCACCATCCGGTGAGGTATCGCAACCTCTGGATTCGGGAGCTCAAATCCGGGCAGTAGCGAAGTATCATTATCCAGTGACTTGAATTGAGGTCCGACCGTGTCCCACACGTCTGCGGCGGGAAATTACTCCTTGTGGATCGTGCCGGGGGGTGAGGCGTACGACCGCCTCTCGAGAATTATCTACGGGCTGGGCGCCCTGAACGGGGCGCCGGATTTCTGCCCGCACGTGACCTTGTTGGGGCGCCTGGCCGGTCCCCCGCGGGAGTTGGCCAGCCAGGCGCAGCGCGTGGCCGCAACGCTGCGGCCTTTTATGATTCGGTTGGAGAAGATCGACTTTCGCGACGAGTACTTTCGCAGCTTGTTCGTTCACGCCGTTCTGAATGAGCCGCTGCGCAACGCCCACGAAGCCGCCTGCCAAGCCATGGCCCGAAGACGCGAGCCGCCATTCATGCCCCACCTCAGCCTCCTCTATGGGAATTTCCAGCGGTGCTTTAAGGAAGAAGTTATCGCCGAGCTGGGGCCCCGGCTAGAGACCCGGTTCAAAGTGCGAAGCCTGCATCTCTACCGGACCCAGGGCGACCCGCGCAGGTGGCGGCGACTGGCGAGTTTCGGCCTGAAGTAGAAAGGACGGTTTGCCATGCTGGTCGTTCATGTGCACGTGCGAGTGAAACCCGATTGCATCGAAGCCTTCAAAAAGGCAACGATCGCCAATGCGCGCCAGAGCCTTATGGAACCGGGCATCGCGCGCTTCGATGTGGTACAGCAAAACGACGATCCTGCGCGGTTCATTCTCGTCGAGGCCTACCGGAGCGTGGAGGCAACTGCGGCTCATAAAGCGACCGCCCACTACGCTGCTTGGCGCGACCAGATGGAATCCCTGATGGCGGAGCCGCGCTCGAGTGTAAAGTTCACCAACGTGTTCCCAGGTGAGGATGGGTGGTAAGTGACGCAGGTGTGAGGTGCGAGGTGTCAGGTATCAGGTTTCAGACGCCTGAGAACTCGGCGGGGTTAAAGCATAAGCCCGGTAACGTCACGAGTCCCTGATCCCTGACCCCGACCCCTGGCACCTGACACCTGACACCTATGAATTTCGAATTCAGTACCGCCACCCGCATCGTCTTCGGCGAGGGCGCCGTGCGCCAGGTTGCACCCGCGGCCCGACTGATGGGCCGCCGTGCGTTGACCGTTACGGGAATGACTGGTGTGAATTCCGAATTTTTGCGCTCCGGTCTATCTGTCGAGGGAGTATCCGCTTGCACGTTCGCGGTTGAGGGCGAACCTACGGTCGACTTGGTTTGCCGTGGAGTGGAGCTGGCGCGACGTGAAAAATGCGACGTGGTCATCGCCCTGGGCGGAGGCAGCGCCATCGACGCGGCCAAGGCCATTGCAGGCCTCCTCAACAATCCCGGCGATTTGATGGACTATCTGGAGGTGGTGGGCAAGGGCAAACCTCTCCAAAACCCCGGCGCACCGTTCGTTGCCATTCCCACCACGGCGGGGACGGGGGCGGAGGTTACCCGCAACGCGGTCCTGGGCGTGCCGGAGCGGCACGTCAAAGTCAGCCTGCGGAGCCCGTTCCTCTTGCCTCGATTGTCAGTGGTTGATCCGGAGCTCACCTTCGATCTGCCGCCGGCGGTTACCGCCAGCACCGGACTCGACGCGCTGACACAGTTGATTGAGGCCTATGTCTCGATCCGTGCCAATCCCTTGACCGACGGCTTCTGCGAACAGGGAATCCCACTGGCGGGGCGGGCGCTCCGGCGGGCGTTCCACCAGGGACATGACGCGGGAGCGCGGCACGCTATGTCGCTGGCGGCGCTGCTCAGTGGGTTGGCTCTCGCCAATGCGGGTCTGGGGGTTGTACACGGATTTGCCGCTCCCCTGGGGGGAAGGCTGCACGCCCCCCACGGCGCCATCTGCGCGGCGATCCTGCCCTTTGGGATGGAGGTCAATCTGCGGGCCCTACGGGCTCGCGCGCCCCAAAGCACTGCCTTGGGGCGATATCGAGATGTGGCGCGCATGCTCACGGGCCGAGACGACGCCAGCGCCGAGGACGGAATTGTTTGGACGCGGCAGATTTGCAAGGAGCTGGCGATTGCACCCCTCAAGGCTTACGGGATGGGGCAAGAAGACATCCCCCAGCTCACGCTGGATGCAGCCCGGGCGAGCAGTATGAAGGGGAACCCACTTGTGCTCACAGCGGAGGAGTTGCACGTAGTTTTGACGCAGGCAATGACGGGAGCAGAGTGAGCGAATTTTCGATTGCCGATTTTCGATTGTTGATTGCCGAATAATCGGCCTTCGGGCTCACCAATTTGCGTTGTCGTCGTTGCTCAATCGAAAATCGAAAATCCACTCACTCATCACTCTTCACTGTTCTTCTCAGGTTCTCTAGCGCTTCGTCTTCCGTCCTGGCGTTCAGCGCCTGCTGCAACGCTTGCAGGGTGGGCCCAAGCTCCCGACCTTTCGCCAGATAGACCCGATACATGAGCGGATAATACTTCGTATAGGTGGCATCGAAGGCCAGCCCGGCATTGTTGTTGGCGCCCAGGCATCGATTGAAGGACCGAGGGGGCGGGTCGATGGCTCGGCATTCATCTAGCAATTCACCGAAGACGCGCTCTTTTTGCTCCAGTGCCTCGACTTCGGGAATCTGGCCCACCTGCGCCGAGGCGTAGAGCTTGCTCAACTTCGCGTGGTAACGATTCACAATCTCCGCCTTCCGGGCGAAGAGTCCCGGCTCGCGCTGGAGGTTCTTATACACCTCCGAGTTTTCGCCGAGCTTCTGTCGCGCCACCTCCATGGCAGTGAGGAACCCGACGAGCGTTGCCGAGGCCTCGCCCAGCGTCTCGGGCAATTTACGCAACTCCTTATTCGCGTGGAAGTCCTCATGCGGAACGACGACCAGAAGGCGCTCCGTCGACTCGTGTGCCAGAGAGGTGGAGACGGGGCTCTTGCCGCTTCCAACGGCATCCAAGGGGTAAAAGAAAACGTCAAACTTCCGCGCGTCCACCCTACAGCCGGTCTTTGTACCCGCCACCAGTTGGAGCCCGGAGTAGGAATCCGGAAGTTCGAGACGGCCGGTGAAGTAGCAGCGATAGGCCACGGCGGATTCCGCGGACTCGTGACGGAAGTTCTTTGTCTTCCGGAATCCCAGTTTTCTTTCCAGGTGTTTGACGGCGCTGATCAGGTTTAGGCGGTCCGCATCGTTGGGGTTCTCAGGAGTGTCCGAGGCCAGAACAGGAACCACTGTGACAACGAAGAGTAGCAGGGGTAATAGGAATGGGCGTCGAAATGGACGTGTGGCCAATGCGGCTTCTAGCTCTTTTTGAAGAGCCCCTTGAAACGCCCCATCAAGCCTGCCTGGCGTTCATCCGCAGCAGGGGGCGTGGACGTTGAGTCGGGGGCATCCGGCATCGGTAGGGGCGAAGCGGGTTGCGCAGAGGCGTCGGGCCCGGTCCATTGCGTAGGATCGGAATCGGTGCCTGGGGGAAAGGCCGATGCTGTGGGCATCGCAGGCGCCGGGACGGGTTCCGGTTTTGGTCTTAAAGCCCCGGGTGGGGCCGCCTCCACCACCGGCGCCCCGCACTGCTCACAGAAGTCCCCCTCCAAATCCAATGGCCCTTTGCAGAAACGGCAGACCACTACTCCAGGGGGGGCAACCGGTTTCTCAAAAGATTTCCTCAGCATCTCTTCATCGAGATCCAACATCGGATCGCCCAGGCTTGGACGCGGCGGTGGTGAGTAAGCTCCGGAGCGTGGCGCTATCACTGGCGTGGGCGCGATCTTTAGCGGGACGGTCGGCCCTCTGGGCGGTGGTGGGGGGATGCTCCA
>Ga0335069_10012510_pt1 | contig 11931 bp, 4 predicted proteins | sample Lox_Sample_11_FD_206714 | JGI IMG/M metagenome (GOLD analysis project Ga0335069, IMG submission 206714) | Soil microbial communities from Loxahatchee National Wildlife Refuge, Florida, United States - Lox_Sample_1.1 | ecosystem: Environmental > Terrestrial > Soil > Wetlands | place: USA: Florida...
GCTACTACTTTTGACTCTGCGGGTGCTGATCGAAGAATGAAGCAGCGCCGGCCTCCACTTTCGCCAGCGCCTGACCGCCCAACTTCTCGATCAGCTCACGCCGATGCTCGTCGCGAATCTGCTGGAAGTTCTTCTGCTGGTCGGCATTGAGCAGCGGTGCAACCTTACTGTCGACCTCATCGGCGATCTGCTTGAGCTGTTCCAGCTTCTCTTCCGGCTTGAGCGCGGTGTTCTTCTTGAGGGCTTGCAGCTTGGGCACGATATCGGTTGTCAGGAACGGCAAGATCTGCTGCCTCTGCGGCTCGGTCAGCGCCAACTCAATCGAGAACTGGTTGAGCACCGCGATCATCGGGTTGAGCACGAATTGGGGTGACGGAATCATCTCGTAATTGGCATAACCGAACTCGCTGCTGCGGGCGCCGTAATAGGTGTCGCCCAGCTTGTAAATGATCATCGAGTACGGGTCCTGGGCCACCTTAACGGTCAACTTGCCACCCTCAATCTTGTAGGGCGAAGTGTTGGCCAGCTGTCCGTTGAGCATGGGATTACCCACATAGCTGGGCAAGGTCGAGCTCGTGCCCACGTGCTGGATAAGGCTGTCACCATTGACCGTGTAGTAGGCGGCAAACGTGTCGTTGGTGGTGTTGTTGCGCACCCAGAACGCCTTGCCCACAATCATGGCCTTCAGTTGAGCATCCGTGAGCTGGGTGGCACCCTTCGCCTTCAGGTCGGCGATGGTCATACCGGAAGTGTTGGCTTTGCGCGCATCCGCCGTGGGCGTGTACCAGATGGGCGACGACCATGCACGCTCTTGTCCGGTCAGGGGCACATTGTCCGGAGGCTGCACGCCGGCCTTAACGGCCTGTATCAGCGACCAGCGCGGCGTCGGAATTTCCAGCACGCGGGCGTAGTAGAACGCGTGCAGACTGGGATCGAAGTCGGGGTCGGTCCAAACGGTGCTGAGTTCGGTCGAGCCAACATCGTTGGTGTAGGTGGCGTTTTCGAGGTTTACAGTGCTCCTGATCGCCGGTACGCGGCCCGACCACTTGTCGGGTTTGCGGTCGGAGCCAGACCATGCCACGTCATAGATCTTCTCGAAGCTTTGACCGTTCTTCGTCCATCCCTTGATGACCTGAATGCGGTCGAGATTGCCTGAGGTCGGGTCCTTAACCGCCCAGACGACGAATGCAGGGGCAACGCCTTTGCCTTGCGGCATTGGTTTCAGGTCGGCGCCCATCGGCACGCCATTGGCGTAAGCCTGATGCACCCAGTCTTTTGCTTTCAAGCTGTCGGCGTTGTAGTTCCATCCGCCGAAGAACCGCACCTTAATGTGCGGACCGCTTACGCCGAAGGTTTCCTTGCGGTACATGGCGTCCCACAAAGACTCGCGCGTATTTTCCTCGGCCCATACGCCCGTCAGTCCGCCCGGGTTCTCCATGCGCACGTCCATGGTGCCGAACGCCATGACTCCCGCCATGCGACGGTCGACGGTTCCGTCGATCTGAGCATGGCCGCCATAGAAGTTGTCCTGCCGATATGGGCTGCCGGTGTTGTGCGAATCGGAACCGCCGGCCATGCCGAACTTGTACGGGTTGTATCCGCGCACATCCTGCATGGTGATGCCGTCTTTCAGTGCCTGCCGACCATAACTCCCCTGGATGCTGTCGATCTTGCCGACGCCCGGTCCCAGGCCGAGCAAGGCTTCAAAAATTTCATAGCTCGCAAACTCGTCATTCGGCGACAGCAACGGATGAGTTTCCGATTGCCCCTTGATCTGCTTGATTTCGACCAGTCGCTCGTTCCGGTCGCGCGATGCCGCCCAGGCGGCATCAATCGGACGCCCGTAGCTATCCATGTCGACGGGATACATCCATCCGCTGCTCAGGTTGGCATTGTGCGAGATCGCCAGCAGTTCGTTGCCTGCCTTGCGCTGCGTGTCCATCCACTTCCAAAGGTCCTCGGGATGCCAGGAATCCATGGAACTGAAAGGCATGACCGGGACATGCGTGCAGTCACGGAAGAAAATGTTGCGGTGCAGGTTGATGTTGTCGCGCTGTGACGTGTACTCGTAGGAGCAGAACGCGGTGAACTTGCCGGGGTGGTTGTTTGCATCAGCAATCTTGACGTTTTCCGACCAGATGCTGCCCGCCACTTCGGGAGTCATGAAGGCTTTGATCGGCGGTCCGCTCGCCAAGCTGAGCAGGTAATTGAAAGCCTTTGCCAGTGCAGCCTGGTCGTTAGGGTTCGGAAGGATAAGCGGCTGCGCCTGGGCCATCTTGCTGACCGCCGAGCCCGGTGTATTGGCCATCTTCGTAATGCCCACGTATTCCGAGTGGTCGGTGACGCCCATGAAGTCCATCGGCGTCTCAATTTTGATGTCGTAGCCGAGCGGGTGCTTGATGGTCTGGCCCTGGGCGTACTTGTAGGCGTCATCGGGGCCGGTGATGCGATTGCCCATGAGCCAGGCATCCACCGACCAACTGGTGTGGATGTGCTCCTCACCGAAGTAGGCGTTGCGGTCAGGGTTCTTCTCGATGCGAGCTTCTTCGGACTGCGCGGGAGCGCGGCCTTGCTGCGCCTGCTCGGCGGGCTTCTCGGATTTGTTGCAGGAAAACAGAAGGCCAATTCCGACAAGGATTACGACCCACCGCAATGCCGCCGTGATTCGAGTCTTCATTCGCAGTGCCCCTCGTGCGTAGGATCTAAGACGCGAGTGAGGACTGGCTCAGACGCGCCGAATGGATATTCGATTGGGTGTTCTGATCGTATGCAGTCTACGACCGGACGCGAGCGGGAACAACTGAGAAAAATACTAGTGTGCAGGAAGGGGCGTACGAGCAGGCGCCTCGGGGGCAGCGCTGCAATGGCTGCTACTGAGTATGGCGGGTGCGACCAGCAAGCGAGAGCCAGATAAAGGTAAAGAGAAGGGCGACGGCAAGGATGATACCGGCGATGGCGAGCAGGACGGAGCCGAGCAAGAAAGCGGCCAGCAAAATTGCCGCGGCGAGCGCGGTGATCAGCAATCCGAGAAGAAATTCGCGAATCCGCTGGAAGCGAGTGCGAGGCACCGAACCTGGGTAAGTGCCGCGACGAATCAACTGGAGCCGGACAGGCATAGCGAGGGTACTCGGGACGATTTTAGCGTGTCCTGACGCGCCACCCGTTCGCACGAAAAACAACGCGAGAACCAGCAGCTCAGGTTTGGTGGCAATTGCCGGCGGACAGGTGAAGTGAAATTGCGGTGATTGCAGAGGGTCCGCGGCCAGCCCCGAAATGTCTTGACGCCAGTCGCACAGCTCTCGCATAATGTGTCAATTTTCAAGATCAGTGCGCCGCCCAGTCGCAATCCCCGGGTTCCACCAAGAATTCAGGCAATTGATCGAGACGAGCTTCGATGGCCGGTACTCAAGGTACGCTAGAAGCGATCGCGGAAGCATTGGCGGCACTGTTCCGTCCGCTGGAGGACCGTCTGCGCGCCGGGGACGTGCGCCTTCTGCTCGCCGAACTAGGCCTGAATTTTCCCGCGAGCATCGACGCTGACGCCGGCCTGGGAACCGCCATGGATTCGGCGGTTCAGAGGCTGGAGGATCTGCCCCCGATTATCGACGCGCTGCAGTCGGCGATCGATAGCGATAACACCGTCCAGATTGTTGCCAAAGGGCTGGAGCTGGCCAACGCCATCCTGACGCTGGTGACGGAGACTGAGAAGGTAGCGAGTGCCATCAAGGCGCTGGCGGGAACGGGGATAACAGCGGCAGAGCTGACTCAGTTTGCGAATGAATTTCCGCAGCGACTGTTCGATTACCTGGTGATCACCAACCTGGAAGGGATACCCGGCGCCGCCGAATCGCTGGACTTCATCGGCGTTGTGGAGCGCAGCACGGTGCCGGCGGTGGACGCGCAGCATCCTGCGTTCATTCGGCGCAAGCTGCACATTGACCAGTTCACAGCGTTTCTGGGAAGTCCGCTCAACCAGCTAAAGGCGCTGTACCAGTGGGGCGATCCTGCGTTTACCGGACTGGCCTTGCTGCAGAAGCTGGCAACGTTGCTGGCCGACGGCGGGGTGCCGGTTGTGCTCGACACCAGCGGCGCGGTGCCGGTGCTCGACTTTGTCTTCGTCGAGATCACGCCGAAGCTGGACATCGATCCCAAGGGCCTGATGATCAAGATCATTCAGCCGGTGGGCGTGGACAACACCCAGCCGTTCGTGCAGGACGACTGGCAGGTCCAGGTCAAGCTGAGCGCGCAGCTTGTCACCGGGCTGCAGCTTATTCTGCAACCGAATGACGCGGTCACGCTGATGCCTCCGAGCGGTCAGGTGCAGGGCGATCTCGAGTTGACGTGGACGGGCGGACAGCCCACGGGAACGCCGTACCTCATTGTGGGAGAGCCGGGATCGAGCCGGCTGGAAGCTCAACAACTAAGTGTGACAGCGGGAGTGGGCTTTGCCTGGAATGCCGCGCAGAACCAGGCGGAGGGGACGTTCAAAGTAGCGGGCGAGATCAAGAACGGGCACCTGGCGATCTCGCTGGCATCAGCGGACGGCTTCATTGGAACGATCCTGGGCGGGTTGTCGCTGGAAACGACATTCAGCGTGCAAGTCGGGTATTCCACCAAGCAGGGGTTTTTCTTTCAGGGCTCGGCGACGCTGGACATCCAGCTTCCGCTGCATGTGCAACTCGGGCCGGTGGAGTTGAGCGCGCTGACGCTCACCGTCGGGATACAGGGCACGAGCTTTCCGATCGGGTTGCGAACCGATATCAATGCATCGCTCGGTCCCCTGCAAGGCGTGGTGCAGCAGATTGGCGCCGCGATGGATATCAGCCTTCCACCCGATCGCAAGGGGAACGCCGGACCGGTTGACTTCAAGCCGGAGTTTCTGCCGCCGACGGGCGTGGGACTATCGCTTGACCTAGCGGTGCTGCAGGGCGGCGGATTCCTGGCCATCGATGCGGCACGCGGTGAGTACGACGGGATCCTGCAGCTCAAGCTGCTCGACATTGTGCAGATCACGGCCATCGGGCTGATTACGACGAAAATGCCCGACGGCACGCCGGGATTTTCGCTGTTACTCGTTCTGACCGCGGACTTCGGCACGGGGATACAGCTCGGATTCGGGTTCACGCTGATCGCGGTGGGCGGCATCGTCGGCCTGAACCGTACGATGAACTTCCAGGCGCTGATGGACGGCGTGCGGACGGATGCGATTGAGTCGATCATGTTCCCGCAAAACGTGATCGCCAATGCGCCGAAGATCATCAGCGATCTGCGCACCATATTCCCGCCGCAGGAAGGAACATTCCTGATCGGCCCGATGGCAAAGCTGGGGTGGGGAACGCCAACGCTCATCAGCGTTTCGCTGGGCATCATCATCGAGATTCCACCCGGCGATATCGCCATCCTGGGAGTGCTGAAGGTCGCCATCCCGGCTGAGGAACTGGCACTGATCATCCTGCAGGTGAACTTCGCAGGGGCGCTGGAGTTCGATAAGCAGCGCATTTATTTCTTCGCGGCGCTTTTCGAGTCGCGCATCGTCTTCCTCACCATCGACGGCGAGATGGGGCTGCTGGTGGCGTATGGCGACGACGCGAACTTCGTGGTCAGCGTGGGCGGCTTCCATCCGCAGTTCTCGCCGCCGCCGTTGCCGTTTCCGAGTCCCAAGCGCATTGCGGTGAGCCTGCTGAACACGCCGGTGTCGCGGCTGACGGTGCAGGGCTATTTCGCAGTCACATCGAACACGGTGCAGTTCGGGGCGCGGGTGGATGTGTTCTTCGGCCTCGACGTGCTGAACGTGCAGGGAAACCTAGCATTCGACGCGCTGTTCCAGTTTTCGCCGTTCAAGTTCATCATCCAGATTTCAGCGTCGTTTTCGGTCAATGTTTTCGGCGCGGGACTGTTTTCAGTGGGCATCAGCGGCCTGCTGGAAGGTCCGGAGCCTTACCACATCAAGGGACACGGTTCGATCTCGCTGCTGTTCTGGGACATCGGGGTCGATTTCGAGACGACGTGGGGCGAGAGCCGCGATACTTCCTTGCCGCCCATCCAGGTAATGCCGCTGCTGCAGGCGGAGCTTAACAAGAACGATAACTGGAAAGCGGAGTTACCAAGCAACCTCAACCTGCTGGTCAGCCTGCGGAAGATGGACGAGGCAGAGGCCGACCTGATTCTGCATCCGGTGGGCGTACTCCACGTCTCTCAACGCGCGCTGCCGCTGGAAATCACCCTGGACAAGGTGGGCAACCAGGCGCCCAGCGACGTGAACAACCTCTCGGTGTCAGTTACCAGCACCGGGCTGACGAAAAAGGGAGACGCATTTGAGAAGTTCGCCATCGCGCAGTATCAGAACTTCTCGGACTCGGACAAGCTGTCGAAGCCCGCGTTCCAGCCGGAGAAATCCGGGCTCGATCTTTCGGCCAACGCCGACCTGAGTTCCAGCGAGATGGTGAAGCGGGTTGTGCGCTACGAAGAAATCATCATCGACAACAACTACAAGCGCTTCCAGAAGAAGTTCTTCCGGTTCTTCGGGAGCCTGTTCCAGCATTTCCTTGGGGGTGCGGCGGTCACAAAGTGCAGCCTCTCGCAGGCGGTCTCGACCAACCTGAAGCCGTTCACGCAAACAATCGCCGTGCAGGATGAGTCTTACGTTGTGGCATTTCAGGACACCAATCAGACATTTACGGGAGCTTCCGCGACGTTCCAAAGCGAGGCCAGCGCACGCGAATTCATGAACCAGAAGATCACGGAAGATCCCACATTGGCGGACACGCTGCACGTGATCCCGGAATTTGAGAGGGCGGCATGAGCAGTCCGCTTTGCACCTACTCGTTTCTGCCGTGGCTGCGCCAGGGGATCGCGAACCAGATCCAGTCGGCGGATTTCGACGACCGGGTGCGGGTACGAGCGCAGGTAGAGGTGACTCTGCAAGGAAGCGGCGCGAACGTAGGCGGCGGAACGAGCACAATCCAAGTGCAGCGCTCGGTGGCGCTCTTCGGGCCAGGAGACATCGTCGGCATCGACGCCCGTGCCGTGGTGAAAGTCGAGCCACGCGATTGGATCACCAGTTTCGAGCCCAACTACCTGCCCTACATCGATTTCTACGACGAGGATTTCCCGTGGCGTTATACGCCCGCGGCAGCCGACGCCGGCAAAGGCCGGTTGCGCCCGTGGATCACGCTGATTGTCCTAAAGGAGACGGAGTTCCAGGACGGACAGAACGTTAAGGGCAAGCCCCTGCCCTATGTGGATGTGGCCGACTTGACGGTGTTCCCGCGCGCCGACGAACTGTGGGCCTGGGGGCATGTTCACGTGAACCAGTCGCTTGCGGCCAGCGATGCCGAAATCGTTTCCAAGGACATGAACGCGGTGATGCCGCGCTTACAGGCCGCGCTGGGCAGCAACGCGGACGTGGCGTACTCACGCCTGGTGTGCGCGCGCAAGCTGGAGGCCAACACCGCGTATCACGCCTTCGTTATTCCGACGTTCGAGGCGGGCCGCCGTGCAGGTCTTGGGCTGGACATCGGCGACCTATCGGCAACCATGTCGGCGTGGGACGCGGGAGCACGTCCCGATGCGCTAAGTTATCCGTACTACTACCGCTGGTTTTTCCGTACCGGGGACAACGGCGACTTCGAGACGCTGGTGCGACTGCTGCAGCCTAAGCCGGTGGACCCGCGCGTCGGCATCCGCAACATGGACGTGACAGATCCCGGTTCCAATGTGCCCGGGGTGGACAATCCGGCACTGGGCGGAATCCTGCATTTGGGGGGAGCGTTGGAACCGCCCCATGCCGTTCCGCCGAAGCCGCCCGACGTGTTCGAGACGTGGGACAATCCTTTTCCACGGCCGCTGCAAACCGAGCTGGCAAGGCTCATCAATCTCGCGGACGACTATCAGGCTGCGGGCGACCCGGATCCGATCATCACGCCTCCGCTGTACGGCCGATGGCCGGCGCTGGTGCAGCGCGTGCTGAAAGAACGCGATGGGACGGACATCGTGCCCAACCAGAACTGGATCCACCGGCTGAACCTCGACCCACGATTCCGGGTTCCGGCGGGTTTTGGCACGCGAGTAATCCAGGACCAACAGGAGGTTTACATGGACGCGGCCTGGGAGCAGATTGGCCGCGTGCTGGATGCGCAGGCGAAGATCAGGCGCGGACAATTCAGCGTGGGAGTGAGCGAAATCTGGTTTGATACGCAGATGTTGCCGCTGTTGGGCGTCAGCCAACAGAAGACATTGCTGCTGATGGCGCCGGTGAACAAGCGGATCGTCGCGGAGGGCCTAACCCTACACGCAACCTTCGCGACGAGCCTGGTGCAGCCGGCAATGACCTCGGCGGTATTGCGCCGCGTGGTGCGGCCGCGAGCGCGATTGATGCAGAAGTTGCCGTTCACTCCCCAGCAGCCCCCCGACCAGTTGCTGAAGCGGGTGAATGCAGGGGAAGTCAGCGCCGCACCAGCGAAGGTAGCGCCACCCGGCGTGGTGACTACGGATGACGCGGCAAAGCTGCTGCAGCCGACCGATGCGCCGCAGTTCGTGCTTGACCTGCTGCAGCGTTTCCCGCAGCTGGCGCTGTACGTCCTGTTCATCGCGCTGATCATCGCCGCTTTGCTGCTGCTTGCCGGCGCGATCGGTTTCGTGATCGCGGTCGCGGTGGTGGCATTTGCGGTGTTCGCTTACAACAAGATCAGTGGATGGGAGAATGCGCTGCAGGCTGCCCACGTGGTCAGCGAGGGCAGCCAGACCGCAGCGGCGGTCGACGCACTTCCCGCGGTTTCCAACTTCACAATTACGCCGATCGGCACTTCGTTCGTTCCCGCTCACGCGGGCCCCGACAGTGCGGAGGCGGTGAGTTTCAAATCTTCGTTGCGCGCGACCTTCGAGCTGAAACAGGCGAGCGCCGCGGTGGGCAAGGTGCCGGTCCGTTCGGGCGTGGACCTGGCCGCCATTGCGAGCAGCGCAACACAAGCGCTGCAGCCGCGCCAAACCATTGGAAAGCGAGTGTGGTCGGGAATCTTTATACCGCCGCGGATCTCCGGCGACCTGGTGCCGAGACCGCAAGAAGTGTTCGTGGAGCCGATGGCGTACCCGGTGATCGACCAGCCCATGTACGAACCGCTGAAGAACCTGTCGTCGGAGCTGTTCCTGCCCAACATCAATCTCATTGAGCAGAACAGCATCACGCTGCTGGAGAACAACCAGCGATTCATTGAGTCTTACATGGTGGGACTCAACCACGAGTTCGCGCGCGAGCTGCTGTGGCGTGAGTATCCTACCGACATGCGCGGCACTCCGTTCCGGCAGTTTTGGGACGTGCGGGGCTACTTCGATACGGACAACCTGGACGATGAAACGCTCAAGGAACAGTTGCGCGACATCCCTCCTCTGCACTTATGGTCGAAGAATTCGGCGCTGGGGGACCATGACAACCGACAGCAGGGCGGGCAGCCGAAGGCCGATCTGGTGCTCGCCATACGCGGTGAGCTGCTGAAACGCTATCCCACGGCTGTGATTTACGCACATCGCGCCTGCTGGCAGCGCAAAGAGGTCACGCCCGCCGACCACAATCTCGATCCCTGCAACCGTTCCGGTGGGATTGACAACACGGTGGAGCGATTGCTCGCGCCGCTCACGCCGGCGGAGGAGGCGAAGCCGCCGCAGTCTAAGGTACGCACCCCGCTGTACGAGGCGAAGGTGGACCCCGACATTTACTTCTTCGGATTCGCGCTCACGGTAGAGGAGGCAAAAGGAGGCACCGGCGAGAACCCGAATGACGATCCAGGCTGGTTCTTCGTCATCAAGGAACGGCCCGGGGAGCCACGTTTCGGGCTGGACACGGACAAGTCTGACAGCATCGCCGACTGGAACGATCTGGGTTGGGACGATATACAGCCCAAGCCGCCGGGCGCGTACATCGAGATCGCGACATCTCCGGGCAGCATTCCACTGGTGGCGCCCGGGCCCGGCGATGACGAGGAGATTCAGCAGCACAACGAAGACGTGAACGTCGCGTGGAGCCACAACATTAACTCCGCGGAACTGGCGTACATCCTGTTTCAGGCGCCGGTGCTGGTGGGAGTACACGCCAGCGAGATGTTGCCCAAGAATGGTGCATGATGGCTGACTTCGAACAATCGCGAACACAGCTGCGGCAGAGCCGGGCGCAGATCAGCGACGCTGATGCGGCAATTGCCGCCGCACAGGAGAAGCTCAAGAAAATTGCGGCCGCGGAGTTCGCGCTTAACCGCGTCGCCGATGCGCACAACGAGGGGGTCAACCAGCAGCTACAGGAACTGCAACGGCAGAAGCAACAAGCGCAGAGCGCGTTAGCGCAGCAGCAGGGGGTTCGCCAAGAGGCGGTGGGACTGGAGCAGTCGGCGCTGAAGGACTGGGTGCTGTTCACCGATCCGCGCGAAGGGATTCAGAAGCTGGAAGACGGCACGCCGATTCTGCTCATGCCGGTGCGCCTGGAGACACGGTTCAAGACCGCACCCGTGGCGGGCGTCACCGCCCAGACGGCGCAGCTTTGGGTGCGAGTTTATCCCGACGATTGCTGGATTGACTCGTTCGATCCGGTGCTGACCGACAGCGAAGTCTCGGCGGCAAAGGACTACTGGATCGCGTTCTGGGAGGCCGGCGGAATCGAAGCGCAACAGCGAGGCGCGTGGAGCGTATTGGCATCGAGCAAAGGCTCCGGCCGGGCGAATTGGATCCTGCAACAGTTTCAGCCGGTGAACCGGCTGTCGGCGCCGACGAAGGTGCGCCCGGAAGACGTCATTCTCACCATTTCTACAGACACGTCCTTGTCGACTCCAGAGGCTGAGGCGACCGCGGCGTACTGGCGCGACTTGTGGATTGCCGATGGGGACAGCGCGAAGAGCGCAGCGGCGCAGGCAGCATTCGAAACAGCGGTAGGGGCGGCGCGCGCGGCGGAAATTGCCGCGCAATATCAGCCTGCGAACTTCTCGACGCCGCTGCCAACCGGAGTCAGCAAGGCCGCGGTGAACGTAGCGGCCGCGTTCGTCGTATTTCCGCCGGTCGACACCAAGGAGAACGCCTGGGCGAGGGCGCCGAAGATCAACATCCTGCCCGACAGATTCGTGTTCGTCGGCTACGACGGGACAAGCACACCCGTGGTGCAGATCGGCAACCCGGTGCCGTCGCCGCTGTACGCCGGGCCCGATCCCTCAGCACCGCAGGACCAGCAGTTGCAGCCGGACGGCAAGGGTGGCCTGCAGGTTCCCGATCAACTGCTGTGGATGACCGACTTTGACCGAGCGGTTCAGGATGGCATGGGCTTCCGCATCAACCTCAACGCGGCGCAGGCGGCGAACGGTTTCCAGCGCGTGCTGGTCATCGGATTGCGACTGAATGCCGACCAGCAGGCGGGCCAAGCGGAGCTGGAAACATTGCTGCGCGACCAATCGTTCAGCGGAAGCGGTATGGGGATCGTTCCCCAGGGCACACCTACCAACAACAGTGAAGCGGCCCCGGCGGGACAATCGCGGGTGGACGATCCTAACCAGAGCTTCGACGACCGCAATTCGCCGCAGTTCACGCTTGCACCGGGCTGGCTCGATAAACGCGACGGGCAGTGGCTCGCCGAATATCTCGGTATCGACCCGAAGCTATTCACCAACATGCACGGCGCGAACTCGACCGACCAGATTGCGGAACGAGCGATGAACATCGCCTTGTGGCCGGCTACCCTGGGCTATTGGATGGAGACCATGATGTCGCCGGTGTTTTCGCCGGACGTGGTGGACACGACTCGCGATTTCTTTTCGCAGTACGTGCTGGCCGGGGGCTCGGTGCCATCGCTGCGGATCGGCAACCAGCCATATGGCGTGCTGCCGTGCACGGCGTTTTCACGGATGAGCTGGTTCGCGGGAAAGCGGGAGCCGGCGAGGATCGCCACGCCGCTCAACTATC
>Ga0335069_10012511_pt1 | contig 11931 bp, 7 predicted proteins | sample Lox_Sample_11_FD_206714 | JGI IMG/M metagenome (GOLD analysis project Ga0335069, IMG submission 206714) | Soil microbial communities from Loxahatchee National Wildlife Refuge, Florida, United States - Lox_Sample_1.1 | ecosystem: Environmental > Terrestrial > Soil > Wetlands | place: USA: Florida...
AGCGCGGAAGGAATCGAACCTTCAACCTACTGATTAAGAGTCAGTTGCTCTGCCAGTTGAGCTACGCGCCCGCTTGTGAGGAAAGGCTACAGAAGGGCAAATCGATTATAACTCAGCAACACTCATCCTGATACCACTCGCGCTGAGACCGCTTGCCAGCTGCGCACGTTCACCGGTGAGAAAGAAATGATGTTGTGCTGGTGGGAAGATGTACTGCGCCATGAAAAGTGCGGAACGTTGTCGCAGGCGAGCGCGAGTCCGCCGCGCTAGTCGATCTGCACCAATTGTCCGGCCGTGACAGGCGGCTGCTGACCATGAATCGTCTGCGGAGCGCGCCAGTGGTCCATGTACGATACCTGGTGTACGCACGACACCGTGCAATGCGGTGCGCAGCCTTTTTCGGTGAGAAACTCGCGGCGAATGTGGTCGACGGTGTACTGTTCCAGCGGAACACCGGGTGAGCCGCGCTGCTGCGAGCAGTAGTGCACCAGCCCGTCCTCGCAGATGTAGAGATAACGCGCTCCGGCGCGACAGCGCCAGTTGTTCGGCTTGCCGTCGGCAATGTTGTTCTGGAACCAATTCATGCGCGAGTAATGCCGCTTATCGAGTGCTTTGATTTTCAGGAAAGCTTCGCGCTCAGCGGCGGCCAAAGGACGAAGCTGACCGTCTCCATCGTGGATGATGCCGACGGTGGAGGTGAAGCCTAGCTGCACGGCGCGGCGGGCCACCACCAGCGAATCGTGCGGATTGCGAATGCCGCCGCCCACGACGGAGTTGATGTTCACCCCGAACTCGGCATGCTCGGCCAGCAATTGCAGCTTCTTGTCGAGCACTTTCAGCGACTTCTTCGAGACATCGTCCGGCATGATGTTGTCAATGCTGATCTGCAGATGATCGAGACCGGCGCGATTCAGCCGGTGGATGCGATCAGCAGTGAGCAGGTACCCGTTGGTGATCATGCCGGCGATCATGCCGCGCCGGCGAATCTGAGAGATGATGTCGTCGCATTCGGGATGCAGCGTCGGTTCTCCACCGCTCAGGGTCACAATGGAGGTGCCGAGGCGCGCCAGGTGACTGATGCGCGTCTTCATCGTCTCCAGCGGCACCGGCTTGGAGAAATCGTCGTACTCATTGCAATACTCGCAGGAGAGATTGCAACGGCGAATGGGGATGATTTGCGCCATGATGGGATGGTCGGTCGAGGCCATACCCTTGGCGATCATCTTGAACTCACGAATGCGGCGCTTGCTGGCTAAAAGGCGCCGGCGCACCCCTGACGCTGATTTCGGCATAATTGGCTAACTGTTCTATTACAACATAAACGATTCGCGAGACGGGAACAGTGTCGCCTCGTGCGGGGAATTTTGCGGGTTAAGTGGCGTGGCAATGCATTGAAACGACAGGCGAGGAGCCGGGATTGGGGATCTCCCATAAGCCATCGGCCGTCAGCCATCGGCTATCAGAAACAGCACTGTGCGACCGTGCGCTGCAAATCCAATTCCCATTCGCCGATCCCGAACGTCCAATCCAACCGCGCGGCTACCACGGGCTGATTTATAATCGAAAATCAAGCCCACTTATCTGGAGTTTCCACCTACATGCTGCGATTTCTGCAAAAACCCGGCCCGATCAAGAAATATATCTTGGGGGGCATCCTTGTTTTCGTCTGTCTGGCTATGAGCACCTACCTCATCCCTGGTGGCCTTGGCGACTGGTTCAGTGGCAATCTGACAGCGCAAGGCGTCCTGGCCAAAGTCGGGGACCAGGAGATCACTGAGCCTCAAGTCCGCCAGCAGGCGCGTCTCATCGGACAGCAGAAGTTCAAAGGAAATGTTCCGGATGCGCTCATGCCGTACCTGATCCAGCGCGCGGCGCAAAATGTGATCACCGAGAAAGCCGTCGTCTACGAGGCCGACAAGATGGGCCTTGGCGTGAGCGATGAAGAGCTGCGCCAGTATCTTCACCAGGGACAGCTCGGCCAGGTGATCTTCCCCAATGGCAACTTCATCGGAGAGCAGGCGTACGAGCAGTTGATTTCCAGCCAGTTCAACATGGGCGTGCAGCAGTTCGAACAGGAAGTGAAGGCGGAAATTGCCCAGCACAAATTGCTGGCGGCGATTGGCGGAGCAGTGACGGTGAGCGATAAGGCGATCACGGAAGAGGTGAAGCGCCAGGACACAAAAGTTAAATTCCAGTACGCGGTGCTGTCGCTGGACGACATCAAGAAGCAGATCAATCCGACCGAAGCCGAGTTGAAGGCTTTTTATCAGCAGAACAAGCAGCAATACGTCAACTCCATTCCGGAGAAGATCAAGGCCAAGTACATCCTGATCGACACCGGCAAATTAGAGCAGCAGGTGTCGATCACTCCGGATGAGCTGCAGCAGTACTACAAACAGCATCAGGACGATTACCGTATTCCCGAGACCGTTACCGTCCGTCACATCTTGATCAAGACGCCGACACCGGACGCCAACGGCAAGGTCGACCAGAAGGCCGTCGATGCGGCGAAGGCGAAGGCGGACGACATCGATAAGCAGTTGAAGGCGGGAGGCAACTTTGCCGATTTGGCGAAAAAGTACTCCGAGGATCCCGGCAGTGCGCAAAATGGCGGTCTGCTGCCCCCGATTACCCGCGGCCGGACTGTGCCGGAGTTCGAGCAGGCGGCGTTTAACACTCCCGTCGGTCAAACGACGGGCGTGATCCGGACGAGCTATGGGTTTCACATCATTCACGTGGAAGCCAAGCAGGACGCCCGGTTAAAGCCGCTCGATGAGGTGAAGGCAGAGATCGAGCCCGTTCTGAAAAAGCAGAAGGCAGCAGCCCAGGCACAAGGCGTAGCCAGCGCAATCGAAACTCTGGCGCGCACGGCGGGAATGGACAAGGCTGCCGCGGACAGGAACCTGAGCGTCACTACAACCGGCCTGGTGTCACAGGGCGATCAACTGCCGGAGGTTGGCAACGCTCCCGAGTTCATGAATGAGTTGTTTGCTGCGAAGAAGAACGACCCTCCTGCTGTTGGGACCACGCCAGTGGGATATGTGGTGTACCAGGTCACTGATATCCAACCACCGCAAACTCCTACGTTCGAACAGATAAAGGACAAAGTGGAGCAGCAGTTCAAGGACCAGCGCGCGCAGACGCTGCTGGCGCAAAAGACGCAGGAGTTGGCTGACCGTGCCCACTCCGAACACGATCTGGAGAAGGCCGCCAAGGAAGAAGGCGCAACCGTGAAAACCAGCGACCTTCTTGGAAGCGACGGACAGTTGCCTGACTTGGGAGCGATGAGCGGACCCGCAAGCGTCGTGTTCACGATGAAACCCGGCGGGATCACGGGGCCGATTCATGCCGGCTCCAATGGCGCCGTGCTCAAGGTGCTCGAGGTGCAAGAGCCAACCGAGGCGCAGATCAAAGAGGGCTGGGACAAGGCCAAGGAGACCTTGCTGGAGCAAAAGCGCGTGGAGTTCGAGAACCTCTACGTCGAGAACCTGCGCAGCATGCTGGAGAAGGAAGGCAAGATTAAGATCAACAAGCAAGAGATGCAGCGGCTGACCAGCGTCGCCGGGTCGTAAGCGCTCGGCCTATTTAGTCTTGCTGCAAGACATCGCCAGCCGGTTCCTTGAGTGGGCGAGATCACGTAGGGCTCAAAGCCCAACCCGTAAAGCAGTGTACGGCGCATCTCGCTAATGGTGTGCCCGGCTGCGAATCGCCCGAATTAGGCGCCACAATTCATCTATGTTCTCCGAACGCGCATCCGGCATCCTGCTGCACCCCACCTCTCTGCCCTCGTCCGGTGGAATCGGCGATCTGGGTCCGGCCGCCTACGCGTTTGCGGATTGGCTGGCAGCGGCGAAGCAAACTCTTTGGCAGATTCTCCCGCTGGGCCCGGTGGGATGCGGCAACTCGCCGTATTCCTGCACATCGGCATTCGCGGGCAATACCCTGCTCATCAGCCTGGAACGGCTAGCGCAGCGCGGGCTGTTGGATCCGTCTGCGCTGAAGAATGACGGCGCGGCAAAGTCAGCGATCAATTTTGACGCGGTTCGTGAACGTAAGCTTCCGCTGCTTCGTAAGGCTGCGACCAAGTTCTTTCGCTCGGCCAACGCCAATGCACGCGCACGCTACGACGCCTTCTGCAACCGGAATGCGTGGTGGCTCCACGATTACGTGCTGTTCTGCGTTTTACGTGAGCGCTTTCAGGAACAGGCTTGGAATACGTGGCCCGTCGATCTGGCGCGCCGGACTCCCGCTGCGATCGAAAGCATCCGCTCTGAACTGCGAAGCCAACTGGATCAGGAATCCTTCCTCCAGTTCGCGTTCTTCGAGCAGTGGAATGCCTTACGCTCGCACTGCGCCGAGCGCGGCATTCGAATGATCGGCGATGTGGCAATCTTCGTCAGCTATGACAGCGCGGACGTCTGGACAAATCCCAAACTGTTTCGCCTGAAGGAGGACCTTTCTCCGGAGGTTGTCGCCGGTGTCCCGCCGGACGCCTTCAGCGAGACTGGACAGCGCTGGGGTAATCCGCTGTATGACTGGGACGCGCTGCGTGGCACCGGTTACCGCTGGTGGGTCGATCGTCTTCGCTGGGCGATCCAGACCTGCGACATCGTGCGTCTGGATCACTTCCGTGGCTTCGAGGCTTACTGGGAAATTCCCGCCGATGAGCCAACGGCGGTTCACGGTCGTTGGGTTGCCGGTCCCAATCGAGTTTTTTTTGACTGTTTGCGCGATACCTTGGGCAAGCTACCCTTCATCGCTGAGGACCTTGGCTATATCACGCGCGAGGTGCGTGAATTGCGAAGATCGCTTGAAATGCCGGGGATGAAGGTCCTGCAATTCGGATTTGGCAACAAGGGAGCCCACATCTATCTTCCACACAAGTACAAACGGAACAGCGTGGTCTATACCGGAACTCACGACAACAACACCGTGATCGGCTGGTGGAACGACGGCGCAACCGAGGAGGAAAAAAAACTAGCTACCGTCTACCTGGGAATCGGCGAAGAGGGCGTGCATTGGGCATTCATTCGCGCGGCCCTGACCTCGGTGGCCACTTTGTCGGTAGTGCCGGTGCAAGATGTGCTCGGCTTGGGAAGCGAAGCCCGAATGAACGTTCCCAGCGAGAGCGATGGCAGCTGGGGATGGAGGCTGAAACCCGGAGCTCTGACGCCGGAGCTCGCGGCCAAGTTGGCCCGACTGGTTGAGGCCACCGATCGCGATACCTGCGTGAAGAAACCGTCACCCGACAATGAGCAGAGCAACGGGAAAAGCGCCGAAGAGTTCGCGGCATAAGATCGACTTGCCCGCTATCAGGCTTTCTCCCGTAAGAACATTTCGCAACTGTCTTCCTTTTGCCTGGGGCGGCAATGGAAGTTGCGCATCACCCCACACCGGCCCTATCGGTGGTTCTTCCCTGCCCTTCATGAGGGTGTAGCTGAAGCGTGGCACCGCCGCGATTGCCAGCTCTCCGCCGTGTTCTCGGGCGAACGCCACAACGTGTTCCTCCCTGTTCGTTACGCTGAGCGGAAGATATGTCCCCAGTCGAAACAAGCTCTGATGCCGGCGACGAAGATTCAGCGCCCGCATTATTGTCCACAGTTTAAGGCGCCCATCGCGATAGTCTCCTAGTAGATCGCGGCAAACCTCTCGCGAAGGCGGCAACGCAGACAGAGCATCCGCCGATCGAATCCGCAAATCGAAATCGACGGGGCGCCGGTTGTCCGGATCGACGAGGCTGAAATTCCACATCTCCTGCCCCTGGTAGATATCGGGGACGCCCGGGCAAACGAGCTTGAGTAATGTCTGGCTCAGCGAGTTCATCGCACCGTGATACATCACCGACGGAAGGAACCGATGTAGCGAATCCCAGAAAGGGTTGTGCCTCCCGCGATACAGCGGCGACAGAGTTCTCTCAACAAACGAATTGAGTGCAGCTACGTATTCAGGATTGGGATTCAGCCAGCTCACGTTGACCTTAGCCTCGTGTGCTGCCTTTTCCATGTACTTCTGAATGCGCGCGACCCAGTCTTTTCGCCCCTCTTCGTCCTGCAGATGCAAGGGCCACGCGCCGACAATGGTCTGGTAAAAGAAATATTCCTCGTTGTTATCAGGCACCACTCGTCCATCGGGAAGCTGCTGTCTTCGGGCACGATTCATGCGCCGCCACTTCATGACCTGGGCGGCCCAGGTCTTGGGCATCTCGGAGAGCACGTTGAGACGGGCGCGCACATCCTCGCTGCGTTTGGTGTCATGGGTCGAGGTGGCCAGCATGGAAGCCGGCCAGCGCTCGGCCCGCTTCTGGTTGCCGCAGTGGAACTCGGATACGGGGATTCCGAACTCCGCGGGCGTCCCGCCGACCTCATTCGCGGAGAGGAAGCGCGCGTAGATGTAACAGGCCGTGTCCTCCAAGCCTTTCGCCATCACCGGGCCGGTCAACTGCTGAAACTTCAGCGTGAAGTAAAGCCGCCGGTGATATCCGTAAAGTGTGCCGTCGACGTCGCCGTCCTCCAGCAGGAGGATGTGGCGGAGAAAATCGAAGGCCGCGGGAGCGATGGTTCCGTTGTGCCGCTTGGCAAGGTTCGTGGCTTGCTCAATGTAGCGGCGGTCGCTCTCGCTGACATGTCCGCGTTCGTCGATATACGTGCGGTACACCGGGAAGTAAGCGATGGTTTCCCGGATGGCCTCCCGCAGCACCCCGCGTGTGTAGTCCCGAGCGCGGCGGTCCTGGTTCGAAATCTCGTTCAGCATGTGAGTGAGAACGTTGATTTCGCTGGCCAACGGCCGGCGCATCACGAGCTTCTTGCTCTCGTAGATCAGGCGGTCGACGCGCACCGCGCCGTCGATTAAGCGATGGTAAAGCTTGGTGAAGAAGCGCTCATTCCGAGAGTCAATGAAGATCCCGTTTACCAGATTTGCAAAGTCGTATCCCACCGAGCCGTCGACCGGCCACTCGGCATGGAGGTGCTCGCCGCGCTCCAGGATCTTCTCAATCAGCAAGTACAATGGCGCAGGCTGCGATTCGCGAGTGCCAAGCAGATTGTGCAGGTCCAGCTCGATATTATCGGCGCCAGTTGCTGATGTAGGCTCCGCGCCCAGACAGCGGCTCGCCATGTAGAGTCTTTGCAGGCGTACAAAATACTCGGCCGGATTCAGCAGACCATCAGGATGGTCGAGCCGCAGTCCGGCTACGAGTTCCTCGGCCAGAAACCTCCGGATTAACTTGTGCGTCTCCGCGAATACGCGGGGATTTTCCATCCGCAATCCCACGAGATCGTTGATATCGAAAAATCGACGATAGTTGATCTCCTCGCCTGAAACCCTCCAGTACGCGAGCCTGTAGGCCTGCCCTTCGAGAAGCCTGTGCAGAGCGTCGAAGCTGCCGGCATCCCCCGGCCTTCCATTCAGCAGCTTGAGAGCTTCATCAAAACGAGCCTGCACTTCCTGTGAATTGCGCCAGAGGCGCTGTAGACGTTCGAACAACTTTGGTATTTCTCTTTGCCGCCGCTGGGTTTCGCCCTGATCGCTGACGTCATTTCTTGGCAAATGCTCGAATTCGCCAAGCAACGAGTTCAACTCGGAGAGAGCCCTGTCGCCGTTATTGCTGACCAGACTGTTGGCGAGAGCAAAGATCAGAGGGATAGTCTGCGGATCAATCGGAAGTACCTTGTCGAAGTACCTCACGATAAACCGGCCATCCTCAAAACCGAGCTTTATATTGCCGGCCTCCAGGTCTTCGCCGTACGACTGGCCCAGGATTGGGATTAGTACCTTGTTGCAGAGTTCCGGCTTCAGCGGCTCCCAATCGATGTCGAAGAAGTCCGCATACTCTGAAGTACGGCCGTTTTGCAGCACATCCTGCCACCAGGGATTGTCGCCATGCCCCACTCCCATGTGGTTGGGGACCATGTCCAGCAGCAATGCCATTCCATGATTCTTCAACTCGGCGACGAATTCCCGAAACTCCAGCTCGGTCCCGATCTCCGGGTTAAGCTGGCTGTGATCGATGATGTCGTAGCCGTGAGGGCTGCCGGAGCGGGCCTTCAGGATCGGCGATGAATAACAATGCGTGATTCCCAGCTTCGCAAGATACGGCACCAGCCTGCGTGCATCCTCAAAGCGGAAGCTCTTGTTGAATTGCAAGCGGTAGGTCGAAAGCGGTATGCCGGCCAACTTACTGCGCTTAAGATCCTCCAGACAGGCGCATAGCTCGGAAGTCTCGTCGATCACCGCGATTGAGGTAACTTGCATGAGGTTGCCGGTTCTGGCTGTAAAGTGCTTCGACAGCCCCGATATGAGATGCGCGAGAACGATTTTAGCGCTGCTCAAGCTTGGAACTGCCACTGCACTGCCGCCGGCGCAAGTTGAATGCCGAGGACTTCCGACCTGCACCTGCTTTACTAATCCGCAACTGGCGAAGAGAATGGAAACTGGCCGTTCGTCGTCGTGTATCTGCTTCCATGACGCAACAGGCCATTGCAGTTTTTTCTGGATATCCCGCGGAAGGAGCTTATGACAGCTACTGGTGAATTGATCCGGATGATGAACTACGTCGACGATATCGCGGCGACACTGCGGCGCATCAACGCCAGCCTTTATCTGATTACCCCTGACGAGAAGCGCAAGCTAGCCGAGTACATGCGCAAATCAGACCCGAATTACATCAGCGTCATCGACCAGTTGGAAAAGGGTTCATAGCCGCATGCCAGAGATTAAGACTATCGCTGTCATCGGCGCGGGAATCATGGGCCGCGGCATTGCTCATGCCGCCGCCCTAGGTGGCTACCGCACCATTCTCGAAGACATCCTTCCGACTGCCCTGCGCAGGGCGGAGACGGAGATCCGCTCCAATCTGGACAAGGCGGTCGAGCTGGGAAAGGTCACGAAGGCCGATGCCGACACGGCCTTCAGCCGCCTGGAATACGCATCTTCGGTGGAGCAGGCCGCGCGCGAAGCCGACGTGGTGATCGAAGCCGTCCCCGAAGAGATGGAGTCGAAAATCGAGATCTTCACCCTGCTCGATAAGGTTTGTCGCCCGACCACCATTCTCGCTTCCAACACGTCGTCGCTCAGCGTCACGGAAATCGCTTCCGTCACCTATCGCGCTCCGAAATGCGTGGGCATGCACTTCTTCAATCCGGTACACAAGATGAAGCTGCTGGAGATCGTGCGGGCGCTGGAGACAACCGACGAAACGCTCGCCGCCGCCGTTGAGATTGGCAAGCGCATGGGGAAAGAAGTTGTGGTCATCAAAGAGTCGCCGGGATTCGTTACCAGCCGCATCAACGCCATGATCGGTAACGAGGCGTTCTACATGCTGCAGGAAGGCGTGGCGTCTCCGCAGGACATCGATAAGGCGCTGAAGCTGGGGCTGAACCATCCCATGGGGCCGTTCGAGATGATCGACCTCGTTGGCCTGGACACGCGTCTGCACATCCTGGAGTACTTGCATAAAACGCTGGGCGAGAAGTTCCGTCCCGCGCCGCTGCTGGTGCAGTATGTGAAGGCTGGCCGTCTGGGCCGAAAATCGGGACGAGGCGTCTACGACTATCCGGGAGAGGAGCCCGGACGCGCGGCTGCGCCGAACCCGGCAAAGGCTACGCAGGAAGCGAATTGATCAGAATGTGAGGTCTCGACTTCGGAGAATCGTATGGCAGAGTCAGCGGCGAAAGTGTCGGAGCATTGCCGCAAGCTGGAGCAGATGTATCTGGCGGCGCCGATCAATGCATTCTATTCGCCTGAGATCTGGATTTCGCAGGGTGAGGCGGAGATCACGATTCGCGTAAAGCCTGAGTTCTTTCATGCTGCCGATGCTGTGCATGGCTCGGTTTACTTCAAGCTACTGGATGACGCCGCGTTCTTCGCGGTCAATTCGTTGATCGAAGAGTACTTTGCTTTGACCGCGAGCTTCACCACCTATCTGCTGCGGCCGATTTCAGAGGGGATCATGAAAGCCAGCGGCAAGGTGGTGTATGCAGGTGGACGATCGTTCATTGCAGAATCGGTAGTGACGGACGGCGAAGGTAATGACATCGCGCGCGGCAGCGGCAGCTTCGTTACCAGCAAGGTCAAGCTGCAAGCCGATATGGGATATCGACTGTAGATCCCGTGCTGTCGCAGCGGACGCGGATTCTGATCAATGAAAATCGTGCGAGCGCACATCGGCGTCGGTAACATCGACCGTCTCGACGGCGTAGGCCTCACGCATAGGCGCGACCCGCTCCACTTTGACAGAAATCACGCCTTCCTGCTTCTGCAACAACCCTTCCAGCAGTAAAAACTTTTCCGTAGTAATCAAGACTCGATTTTGCTCAAGAATGTCAGGCGTGATGATGGCGTTGCTGATGCCGGTTTCGTCCTCAAGGCTTAGGAAAACAAATCCTTTTGCCGTGCCCGGCCGCTGCCGTGCGATGACGCAACCGGCCGTGCGCACTCGTCGCCCATGAGCTGCATGTTTCAAATCTTCCGCGGATAGCACTCGCGCGCGCTGCAACTCCGCGCGACGATATGCCATAGGGTGAGGGCCAACCGTGAGGCCTGTGCCGTGAAAGTCGGCGACGAGTCGCTCCTCCGCACTCATTACCTGTAGCGGCGACGCGCTGTCGCTCTCGGGAATGCTCTCCAGCAGCGGCCCGGCAAATCGTGCTGCACGCTCCACCTGCCATAGGGCATCGCGGCGATGCAGTCGGGTGGAGCGAGCCTCTAGGTTCGCATGAGCAACAAGTTCCCCTTCAACATTGTCATCCTGAGCGGAGCGTCCGCGTGTTTTTCCGACTCGCTTCTGTTGCGAGTCGGGCGGGCGCGGAGTCGAAGGACCTGCTTTGCGTCGCGAGACATCGCTTGCAGTACATCCAATCGAATTCAACGCTCCGATCGACGCCAGCAGCACCAATTCATTGCGTCGCAATTCGGGTACGCGATACGCAAGATCGGTAATAGACTCGAATGGCCGCTTCTCGCGTTCGCAGAGAATTGCACGTGCTGTTTCCTCGCGCAGCCCTTTCGCATAGCGAAAACCCATGCGCAATGTGAAACTGCTCCCCTCCGGTTCCAGCGTGCACAGCCAGTCTGAACAGGTAATGTCCACCGGCTTTACTCGCAATCCATGCCGCTGCGCGTCTTTTACGATCGTCGCCGGACTATAGAATCCCATCGGCTGATTGTTCAGCAGAGCCGCCGTGAACGCCGCGAGATAGTGACACTTCAAATAGGCGCTGGCGTAGGCGATCAGTGCAAAGCTGGCGGCGTGCGACTCGGGAAATCCATATAACGCAAACGAGGTAATGGACTGGATAATCTCCTCTTGTGCCTTGGGCAGGATGCCATTGCGCGTCATGCCTTCCCGCAGCTTGACCTCGATATCGCGCATCCTTCTTTCGCTGCGCTTGAAACCGAACGCCCGCCGCAGCTCTTCCGCCTCCCCACCGCTGAATCCGGCGGTGATCATTGCCATTCGCAGAAGTTGCTCCTGAAAGAGCGGCACGCCCAAGGTGCGCTCCAGCACCGGCGCCAGCGATGGATGCGGATAAACAATGGCTTGCCTGCCCTGCCTGCGCATTAAAAAGGGATTCACCATTTGTCCGACAATCGGACCGGGACGAATAATCGCGACTTGTACCACAATGTCGTAGAAGTGTGTAGGATGCAGCCTGGGCAGGCACGACATCTGCGCTCGGCTCTCGATCTGGAACATGCCCACCGTATCCGCTTTCTGCAGCGTGCCATACACTGTGGGATCATCGGCCGGCAGCTTGGCCAAATCAACTTCTTCCCGGTAGTGATTGCGAATAAGCGTGATGGAGTCTTCCAGGGCTGCCATCATGCCCAGGCCGAGCAAGTCCACCTTCACAATGCCCATGTCGGCACAGTCTTCCTTGTCCCACTGCACGACGACACGTCCCGGCATGGTCGCCGGCTCCAGCGGCACGATTG
>Ga0335069_10012514_pt1 | contig 11930 bp, 8 predicted proteins | sample Lox_Sample_11_FD_206714 | JGI IMG/M metagenome (GOLD analysis project Ga0335069, IMG submission 206714) | Soil microbial communities from Loxahatchee National Wildlife Refuge, Florida, United States - Lox_Sample_1.1 | ecosystem: Environmental > Terrestrial > Soil > Wetlands | place: USA: Florida...
GGCCAGCGTCAACCGCCGCGCGCCGACATTGACTCGCGCGGGTATCGTGTCATAGCTCAGCTTTCCGGCGCCTCTCGGGGAATGAGCGATGGCCATCGGACCCTGGCTTGCCTTGGCAAAACGCTGGCGACGGTGGCTCATCGTCGTCGGCGTGCTGATGGTCGTCCGCGCCGCGCTTCCAGAAGTCCTTCGCCGCGTCATCGTCTCGCAAGCGTCGCAGGCGCTGCGAACCCGCGTCGATCTCGGCGACGTCGACCTCGCCCTGGTCCGCGGCGGCGTGGAGTTGAAGGACTTCGCGATTCACGCGCCGAGTGCCGGACAGGAAGCGCCTGCCGCCGACACACCGGTGTTGATCGGCTGGAAGCGGCTGGCGGTCGAGCTGCGCTGGCTCAAGCTGTTCTCGAAAACCATCGAATTGCGCGAAGGTGTCCTCGAATCACCGCGTGTCGCACTCGATCGGCTCGCCGACGGCGGGTTCAACCTGCTGGCGCTGGTGCCGGCATCGGCGCCTGCCTCGCCAACGCCCGAGGCCGCGCCGCCGGCGAAATCCAGTTGGGCGTTCGGACTCGACCGCTTCGTGTTGATCGATGGCGGCGTGTTGTTTCGCGACCTGAGCACCGAAGGCAGCGAACCGATCAACCTCGACCTCAATGCGCTTGAGGTGCATGAGATTGAACTGCGCCCGGGCGTGTACGGCCAGCCCGCGCAGCTTCATCTCAAGGTCACCACCGATCAAGCGTCGGTGGAGCTCGACGCGCGCCTCACCCTGCGCGAGGACGGATATGCGCTGGAGGCGGCGCTGAACGCGCAGAACCTGCCGTTGCGGCGCGCGCGGTTCTACATCCCCAAAGTCGGCTGGAGCGCGTTGGAGGGGCAAGGCGACGCCACGCTGACCTACCACCTGGACACGGGCAAGCAGAACGAGTTGCGCGGTACCGTCGCGGTGCGCGATCTGGCCGTGCGGATTCCGCAAATCGAGCAACCCGGGTTGGCGTGGAAGAGCCTGACGGTAACGGTCGACCCGGTCGATCTGCTCGCGCATCGCGCGACGATCACCGACGTGACGCTGAGCGGTGCGTCGTTGCTGGTGCGGCCGAAGGGCGGCGTGGTCCTGCCGCTGCTCGCATCGGCCGTCACCGGTGAGCCCGCGCCGGGATCGTCTGCCGCACCCGACGCGACACCGGAAGCACCAGCGGCACCGCCCACTGCACCGACCGGCGCCAAGTCGGACGCGGCCGCGTGGCAATGGTCGCTGGCCTCGCTGCGGATCGACGATGCACACGTGCGCCTACTGCCCGACCTCACGCTCGATATCGGAATCGGCATGAGCTTGAAGGGACTCGCAGATCCCGAGCAGCAGCCGGCGCACATCGAGCTGACCCTCGCACCGGGCGCGGGCTCGATCAAAGCCGAGGGAGCGCTGCAACTGAAGTCACCGGGGTTCGCTGGCACGGTGCAGATTGCCGAGTTGTCGATCCCGGAACTCATCGCTGCTTCAGGCGCTGTGTCGGGCGATCTGTTGCAAGCGGCGTATCTCAGCTCGAACCTCGCGATCGAAGCCGGACTGGCCTCCGGGTCGAACCCGGTGGGGCCACGCGACGTGCGAGTGAACGGCACGCTCTCGCTCGCCAACGTGCAGGCGAAGACCCCGGCTCCGTACGCGTTCAATGTCGGCACCGGCGCGCTGAACGTGTGGATCGACGAGTTGTTACTCCCGGGCGTGATTCCGGGCGCCGCGCCGGAGACCCCGCCGCCAGACGTCCGATTCCGTGGGCGCGTGGGCCTCGCGGATCTGCGGGTCGCCGCACCTGCACCGCAGGCGCTATCGATCGGCGCGCGCACGATCGAGTTGGCGCTCGGCGAGCTGACCGCGCCGGCCACGCTGCTCGGTGTCGGCGCGAATCCCGCACAATCGCCCGGCGACATCCACGTGAAGGGACAATTCGGGTTGAACGATTTGCAGGTCGCTGGCGCCGACCCGAAGATATTCTCTGTCGGCACGCACATCTTTGTCCTACCGATCGCCGAGGTGGTCGTCCCCGGGGCAGCGACGCAACCCTTGCGTGTCGCGCTCGGCGACGTGCAGCTCAGCGGTCCGACTGTTCGGATCACGCGGACGGCGGACGGATTGGTGCTTCCGAAGTTGGGATCCGAGGCGCGGCCTCAGCCCGCACCCACACCATTGGCGCAGTCCGGCGCGGCCCCGGTGCGGCCGATCGAAGTCGCGGTGAAATCGTTCCGGCTTGCACAGGGAAGCGCGGCGATGACCGATCGAACGGTGAAACCGTTCTTCGCCGGTCGACTCGGACCGCTCGACGTTTCAGCCCGCGACGTTCGCTGGCCCCAATTGGCGCTGAGCGATCTACGTGCGAGCCTCGGCATCAATGATCAAGGAACCGTCAAGGTCTACGGTGGAACCAAGCAGCAAGCTGGTTGGTTCGAGGTCAACGGCGACAGCATTGCCCTCACGCCGTTCAACCCCTACGTCACCAGCATGTCGAGTTACGGGATCACCGGCGGTACGCTGTCCGTTGCGACCAAAGGGTCGTTCGCCGGTGATCGCTATGACACCGACACCTGGCTGACGTTGCACGACTTCGATGTGTCGGGCGCGGCCGGCGACTCGCTGTTCCAGCAGCAGTTCGGCATTCCCCTCACCATGGCGCTGGCGTTGATGCGCGACCTCAACGGCGACATCGGCCTCGGGATTCCGGTGCAAGTGAATCCGGAAGGCACACGGGTCGACGTCCTGTCCGTGGTCGGCGTGGCGCTGCGGCATGCGATCGTGAACGCGCTGGCGTCGCCGCTCAAGCTCGTCGGCGCTGCGTTCGGCGGCGGGAAAGAGGGGCCGGTCGCACCGGCGCCGATCCTCTTCCGGCTTGGTCGTGCCGCGCCGACCACCGCCGGTGCCGAACAGATCGACCAACTGGGCGGGCTGCTCGCCAGCCGCGCCGGCCTCGGTGTGACGTTGGACGCAAAGGTGACCGCGAGCGACGTGCGCTGGCTGCGCGAGCAAGCTTTGCGCGCGGAGTGGGCGCAGCAGGGTATGTTTGCCAAGCTTGGCGGACTGACCCAGCGCGGAACTCGCGAGCGTGTTCGCAAGGCACTCGAAGCTCGCGCTAACGACGAACCGGGCGAGTTGTCGGCTGACGACGGTGCCGCGCTCGACCGATGGATCGCCGAGCGGCCGAGCATTCCGCCGGACCAGTTGGAGCAATTGGTCGCCGCGCGAACTGCGGCGGTCGAGCAGGCGCTGGTCGAACAACACGGGATTGATGCCCAGCGGATCTTGCGGCAGCCGGCGGCGGTGAGTCCTGTGGAGGGCGACCCGACGGTTGGAATCACCGTCGGCGCCGCGCGCAGGTAGCGGGTCATGCGTCCCCTCAACAAGCCGCGCACGATCGCGGGCGATCCTCCCGAATGGATCGTGCACGACGAACCGATTCCTTGTCCCTACCTGCCTGGTCAGATCGCGCGACTCCCCCTCCGTCTGCCGGCGCGCGCCTTGCGGGCCACGGAGTTTTCGCAGCGCTTGGCCGAAGGTGATCGGCGGCAGGGGCGACTGTTGTATCGGCCCAACTGCCCGTCATGCCGAGCCTGCGAGGCGATCCGCATCGAGGTCGACGCGTTTACGCCGCAGCGGACCCAGCGCCGAGTCCTGCGCCGCGGGGATGCGGCACTGCAAGTGGAGATCGGTCCCCCGACCATGACGGCGGAAAAAGTCGAACTCTACAACCGCCACAAGATCGAGCGCGAGCTGCTCGTCGGGACCGACCTGCTCGACGCCAGCGGGTACGAACAGTTCCTCGTGGACACCTGCGTCGACACGGTGGAACTCGTCTATCGGCACGCCGGAGCGCTGGTCGGAGTCGCGATCACAGACCGCGCCGCGGACTCGCTGTCGGCGGTCTACTGCTTCTTCGATCCGGACTACGCGCGCTGGAGTCCCGGCGCGTACTCGATTCTGAAGCAGATCGAACTGTGTCGCCGCTGGGACCTCCGCTATCTGTATCTCGGCCTCTACGTCGCTGACTGCGCGGCGATGCGCTACAAGGCCGGCTACCGCCCGCACGAGCGGTTGGTCGGCAGCACGTGGATGCGATTCTGCTAGCACGACCTGCCACAGCACGTGCCGTGGGCTTGTCGGGAGCACCTCCGTCGCGCCGCTACTTTGGTGACGCGCTGGCAAATCGGATGATAGCGATCGCCTAGACAGATGCAGTCACATTCGATGCAGTGCGGTGTGGCATCATCACTGCACGAAAGCCGTCACGCCGGAAGACAGGTTGGGTCCTATGCGATTGACGAGCCTGAAGTTGCGCCGGTTCGAGCGAGGGCTGCTGCAACTCGAAGTCGCGCGGCGCGCCGAGATGACCTGGGGACGACTGTCGGAGATCGAGAACGGCCGTGTCGATCCGCAGCCCGACGAGCTGCAACGGATCGCATCGGCGCTGGGCATCTCCGCGCAGCACCTGCTGGGGGCGGCGGTTCGCCCGCGCTGACGCGCGATCATTTGGCGCGCCCGAGCCGTCGTTGCGCTGCATCGAGATCGGCGCGAGTGAAGTTGAAGCGCAGCAGTACGATGCCCGACAGCAGGTAGAACAGCGCGGGAAACCACGAGTACATCCACAGCATCCAGTGCTTGACCGTGTCGCTTTGCGGAACGCCGGGCGTGTAGCCGACGTGTTCCAGCACCTGCAAGGCGGCGAAGCCGGTGATCGCATTGCCGGCTTTGATCACGAACGACCACAGCGCGAAGTAGGCCCCTTCGCGGCGGCCGCCGGTTTCCACTTCGTCGTGATCGATCAAATCGGCCACCATCGACGGCGGCAACGCCTGGTAGTTACCGAAGCTGACGCCGCCGAGCACGAGAATCACCGAGAAGAACCCGATCGTGCCTTCCGCCAACCAGTAGCACGCCGCGCTGGTCAGCGTGGCCAGCACGATCGCCGCGCCCCACGTCGCTCGCTTTCCGAAACGGTGCGCCATGCGGTTCCACAGCGGCAGCGACAGCACCGCGCAGAGAAAGTAGAGCAGCAAGTAGTACGACCACGTCGGCAACCAATCCGGAATGGATCGCGCCCACCACTCGGGCGTGCCGATGATGTAGACCGCGACGTAGATCACTAACACCGCGGGTACCGCACCGGCGATCGCGCTGAACGCGAACGCCATCAGTAACACGCGGAACGGCCGGTTCCTCAGCGTCGCGATGATGCCGGCGTACGGATTCATCGCCGGCCGCCCTTGAAACTCGGGGCGTTCGCGCACCACGACGCCGGAGTACAGGAGAAACACCGACGTGCCTAAGCCCAAGATCGCGCCCATCGCGCCGTAGCCGGTGCGCCCGCCGTACAGGTGAATGAGATACGCCGGGAGAATGGTGGCGGCGAGCAAGCCGGCCAAGCCCCAGCCTTCGCGCACCGAGATCAGTTGGGTGCGCTCGTGATAGTCGTCGGTCATCTCGGCGCCCAGGCTGTAGTACGGGATCGAGCCGACCGTCCAAATGAAGTACGTCACGGTGTACAGCCCGACCATGTAGATCAGCAGTTCAACCTGATGCTGTGCCGGATCGCCGACGTCGGGCGGGGCGAACAAGTAGTAGAACGCGATGCCCAGCGGCAGTGCCGATCCCAGCATGTACGGCCGGCGCCGGCCGATGCGCGTGTGCGTGCGATCCGACGCGTAGCCCATCAGTGGATCGACGAACGCGTCGAACAAGCGAGCGATCAGCAACGCCCACGACACGAAGCCGGCCGACAGCCCGACGTAATCGGTGTAGAAGAACTGAAAGTTGACCGCGACCACCAGGCCGAGCAACGCGAAGGCAAAGTTCCCCGCGCCGTAGCCGATCATCACGCCGGCGCCCAGTTGTTCACGGCGGCCTGCGGGCGTGGTGGGATGCGACGCAATCTGCACCGCCATGGCGGCTGGTTAACACACTCTCAACTGCAGGGGCGAGCCGCGTGTGGGGCGAATCGACCCGCCGCTCAACCCCACTGCGCGCTCTCTGAGCGCGTTGGGGGGAAGGGAAATCCTACCAGCCGGTCGAGCCGCCGGAGATCACCCGATCGAGCTCGTCGGCCTGATGTTGATCGAGCGGCTGCAGGCGGGCGAGCACCGCACGCGCTTGATCCAGCTTTCCCATCTTCACGTAGGCCTCGCCGAGGTATTCGAGCGCCTGCACGTAGTTCGGACGCAGCCGCAGCGCTTGCTCGTAGGCCTTGATGGATTCGTCGTAGCGCTCCTGATTCTTGAGCGCATGGCCCAACTCGTTCCACGCTTCGGGAAACTCGGGCTGGAGCGCAATCGCTTCGCGAAATTTCTTTTCGGCGCCCTTCCAATCGTCGCGACGGGTCAGCGCCAGGCCTGCGTTGTAGCGCGACTCGGCGCTCAGCCCGGGCGTACCGGTAGGTTCGGGCTTGGGTTCGCCGCCGGCGGCCCACGCGGTTGTGGACAGCATAACCGCAGCCAGGAATGTCACAGCGATCTTGGTCATGGCACTCTCCTCGTGGTGAAAGTCAGTAGCCCGCCGCGTTCAGCGCGCGCTCGAACTGCGTCTCGGTTGAGCCGTAGTGCTGCTCGAGCGTCTTGGCGCGCTTGAAGTAGAAGTGCAGATCCAACTCCCAGGTGAAGCCGATGCCGCCGTGCATCTGGATCGACTCGCCGCACACCAACCGCGACGCCTCGCCGGCATAGGCCTTAGCCGCCGCACACGCGAGCGCCGCGTCAGGCTCGTTGCAGTCGACGCACCACGCGGCGCGGTAGACCGCCGAGCGACTCGATTCGGTGCGCAGCAGCATCTCGGCGAGCCGATGTTGCAGAGCTTGGAACGAGCCGATCGGGCGCTTGAAGGCCTGACGCGTTTGCACGTACGCGATCGTGGTTTCAAGGCACCGGCTCATGATGCCGAGCAACAACGCGCTGGCACCTACGGCGGCGATGCGATCGACCCGATCCAATACGCTCACCGCGGCAACGCGGGCGGCGGCGTGATCGAAGGCCACCTCGCCAAAGCGTTGTGCCGGATCGATCGTCGGCATCGGCGTAACCGCGAACGGCTTGTGGGTCAACCACAGTGCGTCTGACGCCACCACCAACAGCGCATCGGCCTGAGCGGCGAACGGGACGAAGCATTTCGTGCCGCGTACCCGCCCGCCCTCGGCGCGGGCAAGCGGTATTCGCTCGCCCGCGTATGGCGCGTCTTCGCGCGCAATCGTCGTCAGCGTCTTGCCCGCACACAGATCGCTGAGCGCAGCGTCGTGACCCCCGGCCGCAGACAACGCGGCGGCCGCCAGCACCACGTCGAGGTACGGCCCAGGCATGCACGCGCGGCCGACCTCCTCGCACACAATCGCCAGTTCGATCGCGCCGAGGCCTTGGCCGCCGGCGCTCGCGGGCGCCAGCAGGCCGAGGTAACCCATTTCCGCCCATCGCACCCACGCCGCGGCGTCGTATCCGCGTGGCGCATCTTCCATCACCTTGCGGCTCTTCTCGATCGGCCACTCGTTGGCGAGAAAGTCGCGCGTCGACTGGCGCAGCAGCGCTTGGTCTTCTGACAATTCGAACTTCATGGCTATGCCTGCGGCAGGTTGAGCACCCGCTTTGCGATGATGTTGCGTTGGATCTCCGACGAGCCTGAGTAGATCGTCCCGGCGCGCGACCACAGGAATTCGCGCGCCCAGTCGACGTCGCTGCGAGCGCTCGCGGCGGTGCGCAGGAGTTGGCCCCCCGGCCCGAGGATATCGAGCGCGGTCTCGCGGAACCGCTTGTCGAATTCGCTCCAGTAGAGTTTTTCGAGCGACGATTCGGGACCCGGCTTGTTGCCGTCGGCGAGGTTGGCCAAGTTGCGAATGCCGTTGGCGCGCATGACTTCGTTCTCGACCAGCAGGCGCGCCAGCTTCTCGCGCACCGCGCGGTCCTTGCGCCCGTACTCGTTGCACGCCGCCGCCAGCAACTCGATGTCGCGACCGAAGCGCGCCGCGTACGCCAGCGACATCGCGCCGCGCTCGTATGCGAGCACCGTCATCGCGATGCGCCAGCCCTCGCCGATTTGCCCGACCAAATTCTCGCGCGGCACCCGCGCGTCTTCGAAGAACACTTCACCGAATTCGCTCTCGTTGGTGATTTGGCGCAGTCGCCGCACAGTGACGCCCGGGGTGTTGAGCTTGCACAGGATGAACGAGATGCCGCCGTGGCGGTCTTTGCTGTCGGTGCGCGCAAGCACGAAGATCCAGTCGGCCCACGGGCCGAAGGTGGTCCAGATCTTCTGTCCGTTGACGATGAAGTGATCGCCGTCGAGTGTTGCGCTGGTACGCAGCGAGGCGAGATCGCTGCCGGCACCCGGCTCGCTGAAACCCTGACACCAGATTTCGTCGGCCGCCAGCATCGGCGGGATGTAGCGCCGGCGTTGCTCCTCGGTGCCGTGGTGGATCAACGCTGGTCCAAGCAGTCCGATGCCGAGAAAATTGAGAATCTGTGGCGCATCGACGCTCGCCAGCTCTTCCTCGAAGATCGACTTTTCCACCTCGGAGGCGCCGCGGCCGCCCCACTCGGCTGGCCAATCCATGCCGAGGTAGCCGGCGCGATGCAGCTTGCGCTGCCAATTGCGCCGCAACTCCATCAAGCTGTCTTCAGTGGCGCGCGGATCGCGCAATTCATCGTGCCACGTGCGCGGCAAGTTGGCCGCCAGCCACGCGCGCAATTCGTCGCGGAACTTCAGATGTCTTTCGGAGAGACGCAAATCCATGGCGAGTCTTCTACGGTCGCTGCACCGTCAGGTCAACGGGTCGGCGGCTTGACGCTGGCGAACCCCTCGGCCATACCTGACGCCCCGGGATTGTCGGAGATCGGAGCGACCATGGCGTATCGCGTGATTCAGTGGGGCACGGGCAACGTCGGTGCCTTTTCGTTGGGCTGCATTCTCGATCATCCCGAGTTGGAGTTGGCCGGGGTGTGGGTCAGCAGCGACGCCAAGGCGGGCAAGGACGCCGGCGAATTGTGCGGGCGCAGACCGGTCGGCGTCCGAGCGACCACCGACGCCGATGCCTTGCTCGCGCTCGATGCGGACTGTGTCTGCTACACCGCGACCGCCGATCTCCGCCCGTTCGAAGCGATTGAGGACATGTGCCGTATTCTCGCCGCCGGCAAGAATGTCGTGTCGAGTTCGATGGTGCCGCTCGTACATCCGCAGTCGTTCATCGTGGAAGTGCGCGACAAGTTGGCGGAGGCCTGCCGCAAGGGCGGCACGTCGTTCTTCACTTCAGGGATCGATCCGGGCTTCGCCAATGATCTGTTGCCGCTCACGCTGACCGGATTGTGCGGGCCGTGGCAGGAAGTACGCGTGATCGAGATCATCAACTACGCGACCTACAACCAGCCGACCGTTATCTTCGACACGATGGGGTTTGGAAAACCGCTCGACGACACCCCGCTGTTGCTGACGCCCGGCACATTGGAGTTCGCGTGGGGCGGCACGGTGCGTCTGCTCGCCGAGGGATTGGGCGTGACGCTCGATGCGGTAACCTCCGTGTACGAGAAGCGGCCGGCGGTGAAACCGATCGCAATCCTCGGCCGTACGGTCGAACCCGGCACGATGGCGGCGCTGCGCTTCGAGGTGCGCGGTGTGGTCGCCGGCAAGCCGGCGATCGTCGTCGAGCACGTCACTCGCCTTGCCGACGATCTCTGTCCCGATTGGCCGACCGGCAACGGCAGTTACCGCGTGGTGATCAGCGGCGTGCCGAAGATCCGCTGCGAGTTGGAGTTTGAAGACGAGCACGGCGACCATGCGGTGGGCGGGGTGCTGTTGACCGCGACGCGGATCGTCAACGCGATTCCCGCCGTCTGCCACGCCGCCCCGGGTTTGTTGTCCGCGCTCGATCTGCCGCTTGTCATGGGCCGCGGACTGTATCGGCCGTAGTCGAGCGTTCACTCCACTCCCGGAGGCACGCCATGTCGCGAATCAAATGGGCGGGAGCGATCGTCGTGCTGCTCGTCGTGGGCGTCGTCGGCTACGTTGCGGGCGCATGGCTGCGGCTGTACGGCGAGCACGAAGGGCCCGGACAGATCGCCGGCACCCGCGTGCCGGCACCCGTGGTCGAGGCGCGGGCAGGCACGCAGGCCACGGCGGCGAAGGCGCTCACCGTCGGCCAACCGAAGCAGATTCTCTTCGGCGATCTCCACGTGCATACGACGTTCTCGACCGACGCGTTCCTGTGGAGTCTGCCGATGATGCAAGGTGAGGGCGCGCACCCGCTCGCCGACGCCTGCGACTACGCGCGCTTCTGCTCGGCGCTCGACTTTTGGTCGATCAACGATCACGCCGAGGCCAGCACGCCGCGGCGCTGGCAGGAGACCAAAGAGGCGATTCGTCAATGCAACGCGGTGGCCGGGCATGATCCGAACAATCCCGATGTCGTCGTCTTCACCGGCTGGGAGTGGAGTCAGGTCGGACGGACGCCGGCCGATCACTACGGGCACAAGAACGTCATATTCCGCGGGCTCGCGGACGATGAGGTGCCGACACGCCCGATCGGCGCCGCCGGTATCGCGACCGACGGCCTGCGCTCTGCCGTCGGGCAAATGTCACCAGCCGCCGCGCTCGCCGACTTCCGCAACCGGCAGCGCTACTACAACTTCATCGAATTTATGCGCGAAGTGCGCGACGTGCCGCTATGTCCGTCGGGTGTGAACAGCCGCGCCTTGCCGCGTGACTGCTACGAATCGGCGGCGACGCCGCGCGAGCTCTTCGACAAGCTCGATCAGTGGGGCTTTGACGCCATCGTCATCCCACACGGCAACACCTGGGGCTTCTACTCGCCACCCGGCATCACCTGGGACAAGCAGCTCACCGGCGAGATGAACGATCCACAGAAACAGTTCCTCATCGAGATCATGTCCGGGCACGGCAACTCCGAAGAGTACCGCGACTGGCACGAGGTCGTTTTCGACCCGGACGGCGAGCCGCACTGCCCCGAGCCGACCCAGAACTATCTGCCGAGCTGTTGGCGCGCCGGCGAAATCATCGACCAGCGCTGCCGCAAGGCGGGGCTGGACGCGAGCGAGTGCGCCAACCGGGCGGCCGAAGCGCGGCAGCGTTACGCGGAATCCGGTGTCCCCGCCCACTGGACGGTCCCCGGCGCGGAGTTCGAGGAATGGCTCGACTCGGGGCAATGCAAGGATTGCTTCATCCCGTCGTTCAACTATCGCCCCGGCGGTTCGACCCAGTACGCGCTGGCGATTTCCAACTTCGACGATCCGACGCATCCCAAGCGGTTTCACTTTGGCATCTTGGCGTCGAGCGACAATCACCGCGCTCGCCCCGGAACCGGCTACAAGGAGTTCGACCGCCACGAAACCACCGAGTCGCACGGGCCGCGCGACGCCACCTGGCTGCGCCGTATCAACGGGGCGCAAGCGGCGCCCGAACCGCGCTCGACCGTGCTCAACATCGAGCAACTCGCGAAGCATGGCTTCAACGCGCTCGAGGCCGAGCGGCAGACGTCGTTCTTCATGACCGGCGGACTGGTTGCCGTGCACGCCAACGGCCGCAGCCGCGACGAAATCTGGAACGCCTTGAAGCGCAAGGAAGTCTACGGCACCAGCGGCGATCGGATCTTGCTTTGGTTCAATCTGCTCAACGCGCCCGGTCCGAGCGAAAGCGCCACCACGGTCCCGATGGGCGGCGAGACGAAGATGAGTCGGGCGCCGCGTTTCGAGGTGCGCGCCGTCGGCGCGTTCAAGCAGAAGCCCGGCTGCCCCGACTACAGCATGACCGCGCTTAACCCCGAGCGGCTCAATCATCTGTGCAAGGGCGAGTGCTACAACCCGTCCGACGAACGCAAGCGCATCACGCGCATCGAGGTCGTGCGCATCCGGCCGCAAACAACGCCGGGCGAACCGGTGGCGCGGTTGATCGAAGACAAGTGGCG